>Ga0209919_1000287_pt1 | contig 25587 bp, 16 predicted proteins | sample SalPon2A_C_D2_MG_FD_185721 | JGI IMG/M metagenome (GOLD analysis project Ga0209919, IMG submission 185721) | Soil microbial communities from South San Francisco under conditions of wetland restoration - Salt Pond MetaG R2A_C_D2_MG (SPAdes)... | ecosystem: Environmental > Terrestrial > Soil >... | reverse complement strand
CATCAAAGTTCTTATTTTTTCTGGTTTATTTATCTTGTTAATAACAATAACCGGATTGATTTATATATCATATTATAATAAGCGCCAGGGAAATATTTACAAAGAGCTATATGGAAAAGAAAAAGAACTTTGGCAGGACCGGGAAAAATTTGCGATAACAATGGATAGTCTTGGTGAAGGAGTAATAACTCTTAGTCTTGATGGTAAGGTTCAGTATATGAATAAAGCAGCTGAGAATCTAACCGGCTGGAAATCCAGAGACTGCAGAGGAAGATATCTTCACGATATTTATACGGTAATTAATGAAGAAAACGGCAAAAGAGAAAATAACATACTTGAAAAAGTTTTGAAGCAGGGTATTGTAAAGGAACTGGCAAACCATACAATACTAATTTCAAAAGACGGTAGAAAAATTCCGGTTATGGATACGGGCGCCCCCATTTACGACATTGACGGCACGGTAGCAGGAGTAGTAATTGCTTTCCAGGACGAAACTGAAAAGCGGACACAAAGAAACCTTTTAAAAGCAAGCGAGCATAGACTTCGTTCAACCCTGGATAATATGATGGAAGGCTGCCAGATATTAGGGTATGATTATAGGTATCTATATCTAAATAAATCAGCTGTGGAGCAATCCAGATTACCTGAAAAATACTTACTCGGAAAAACAATACTGGAGTGCTATCCAGGTGTAGAAAAAACAGAAATGTTTGCTCAATTAAAACTATGTATGGAAAAACGTAGCCCGCAAAAAATGGAAAATGAATTTACTTATCCCGATGAAAGTAAGGAATGGTTTACTCTCAGTTTCGAGCCTGTACCGGAAGGTGTTTTCATACTTTCTCAAAACATTACCCAACATAAGAAAGCCCAGGAAGAAATTCGAAAGCTCTCACGTGCGATTGAGCAAAGCCCCGTTTCTGTTTTGATTACTAACCCCAGTGGCAATATTGAATATGTAAATGACAGGTTCTGTGAAATGTCCGGTTACACGCGGGAAGAAGTAATTGGTAAAAATCCAAGGATTCTAAAATCCGGGTATCAGGACAATGTTTTTTATAAAGATCTTTGGGATACCATTCGTTCAGGTAAAGAATGGCGGGGAGAAATTCAAAATAAAAAGAAAGAAGGAACTATTTACTGGGAATCGATAATTATTTCACCGATTCTAAATGATAAAAAAGAACTAACTCATTTTGTTTCGGTACAGGAAGATATTACGGAAAGAAAAGCCTACCAGCAATCTTTAAATATATTCAGGACTTTAATAGATCAATCAAATGACGCAATAGAACTTATAGATCCGGAGACAGGACGGGTATTGGATTGCAATGAAAAAGCATTTAATGAATTAGGATACACTCGTGATGAATATTTGGAACTTAAGGTTTTTGATTATGATGTAAACCTGGATCAGGATAAATTCTTTAAGACAATTGAATCATTAAAAACCAAAGGTAGTTTGATTTTTGAATCTGCTCTGGAACACAAGAATGGACAATATCTACCTGTGGAAGTGAATATTAAATATATCAAGCTTAACAGAGATTACGTTGTGGCAATTATTAGAGATATAACGCAAAGAAAACAATCTGAAGAAAAACTAAAATTTTCCGAGGAAAAATATCGTAACCTTGTTGATAACGCACTTGTGGGAGTTTATGAGAGTAATCTTGAAGGTGAGTTTACTTTTGTGAATAAAATTCTACTAGATACTCTCGGACTAAATACACCGGAAGATTTAAAGAATAATAAGATAGTTCAACTATATGCCAAATCTTCAGACAGAAATGAATTCATCAATTCCTTAAAAGAAAATGGGTTTGTTACTAACTATGAAATTGATTTTAACATAAAAGGGAAAGGTATTATTCATACATTGCTAAGCGCAAGGCTCAAGGGCAATAAAATAACGGGAATGATTCTGGATGTAACAAAGAAAAAGGATGCCGAAAATGCAATGAGAGAGGCTAAGGAAAAAGCTGAAGAGATGAACAGGTTAAAAGATAGTTTTCTAGCAAATATGAGCCACGAATTGAGAACGCCTCTTATTGGTATACTTGGTTATGCAGAATTATTGGAACAGGAATTAAAGGATGAAAATTTAATCAACATGGTTAATGTTATAAGATCAAGCGGGAAAAGATTGAATAAAACTCTAAACAATATTCTTGACATCTCAAAAATAGAATCTGAAGTTTATCATCTCAATCTGGAAAAGAAAAACCTTATAGATCCATTAACGGAACAAATAAAATTGTTCACCCCGGTTGCTGAAGAAAAAAATATAAAAATTAATTTTAGTTATCCGGAAACAAGCCTTGAGTCACAAATAGATGAATTATTATTTGTTTCTATAATCGATAATATTTTAAGCAATGCAATAAAATATACCGTTGAAGGGAAAATTGACGTAATGGCAAAAAAAGAGAATAACATGGCTGTAATAGAATTTATGGATACCGGCATAGGCATAGCTGAAAAATCACTTGAATTAATTTTTGAACCTTTCAGACAGGTAAGTGAAGGATACAGTAGAGAATATGAAGGCACAGGCCTTGGCCTTTCGCTGGTCAACAAATGTACTGTTCTGATGGGAGGAACGATCGCTGTAAAAAGTGAAGTTGGAAAAGGCACCACTTTTACTCTTAAGTTACCCTGTATTGAAATTGCTAATGACGATAAAACAAAGATAACCGGTTCCTAATGTGCTATCAAAATACGCCAGTTCAATTATACGCTCCGGTTATGAACTGACATTTAAGGAAGTCCCAGCGTGGATCTGTCCGAACTGCGAATACACCTATTTTGAAGAATCGGATGTTGAAATACTTCACAAACCGATCACTACTCACGATGAGAATTTTGAAACTTTAAAGAAAAATATTGTTTACTACCCGGAAGAGTTGAAGTAGATAGAGAGAGAAATAATAAACCTTCAACATTTAATTTGTGTCACGGTGCGACCGTGACACCCGTGGGAATTTATTTCCCAAAGACTTCAAAATTTCGTAATTAATTTTTCTTTACTCGTGCCTGAGCGCTTCAATCGGGTCCATATTTGCGGCTTTGTAAGCAGGATATGTACCGAAAACAACCCCAACAAAAACACAAAGGCCAAGGCCAATTGCAACCCAGTCATAAGGTATTGCGGATTTGGCATTCAGAAAACTTCCCGCAAAATTTCCTATCCCTACGCCCAATAAAATACCAATTACACCACCGACGAGACATAGCGCAATTGCTTCAATAAGAAACTGTGTTAGAATATTTTTTCTTTTTGCGCCAACGGCTTTTCTAATTCCAATTTCTCTGGTTCTTTCCGTAACCGAGACAAGCATAATATTCATAATACCAACGCCAGCAGCAAGCAGTGCAATAATTGAAACAACAAGCGCGCCTATTTTAATTCCGCCTGTAATTCCGTTAATTTGCCCTATTAAAGATTCGTTGCTGAAAATCTCGAAATCGTTTTCATCACCGGGGGCAACTTTTCTAATTGTTCTTAAATAACCAATTGTTGATTCAATTAACCGGGGATAGTCATCTTTGCTCTTTGCCATAACCATGATGTTTACGCTTGTATGGTACTTTCCGTAAAAAGACTGGAAAGTTGTAATTGGCATAACAACTAGATTATCCTGACTGTCTCCAAACATAGCCGGTCTAGGTTCGAGCACGCCAATAACTCTTAACGGATGTCCATCAACTTTTACAGTTTGTCCAACGGGATTCAGGCTCGGGAAAAGTTTATCAACCACATCTTTTCCCAGCACACAAACATACCCGGAATTTTCTACATCATTAGGTCTTAATCCTCTACCGTAAGCGGGAATCCAGTTATTGGTTTTTAATCCGCCGACTGTTTCCCCGTACACTCTTATATTCGGATTGGTTTCAACACTTCCGTATTTAACAACTTTTCCACCGTGCCTTTGTTCAGCCGCAACTTCTTCGGCTCCTTTCAGCAAATCTTTCAATCTTTTGTACTCTTCCAGTGTAATATCGTGCCTGTTCCTGTATTTATTCCTGTCACGATGCCCACCTACTCTGAATGCAGGATATTTCTGAACCTGGAAAGTGTCCTGCGCAAGATCAGACAAACCGCCTTCTATACTTGCCTGAAGCATTGTGATAATGGTCATAATTACAATAATGGAAAATATACCAACTACTACACCCAGAACAGTTAATAATGTTCTTAGCCTGTTCCCTTTTATTGATTGGTAAGATATCTGAAGAATTTCGAAAAGTTTCATTAGCAGCCCTGTATTACTCCGGTGATTTTCAAATTAGTGCTTAAAATAATAGAAATGTTTTCCACTTCAAACAAAAATGTGATGAATAATTGTTAACCGGATTTAGACAATAATAATTTATTAAAGGTTTAATTTTTATAAATTACCCATACCCGGGTGCTCCTTTAGGATCGAGGTTTGTGGCTTTGTTAGCCGGTAGGTCAATACTAATTTCTTACCTGGTTAAAACTCTACTCGTAATGCAGAGCTTCAATAGGATCAAGATTTGCTGCTTTGTAAGCCGGGTATGTACCGAAAAGAACGCCGACAAAAACACAAAGTCCGAGTCCTATTGCAACCCAGTCATATGGAATTGCCGTATCTGCGTTAAGAAAAGTTCCTGCCATATTTCCAATACCTATTCCGAGGAAAATTCCGACAATTCCGCCAACAATACACAGAAAAATTGCTTCAACAAGGAACTGGTAAAGAATGTTTTTCTTTTTAGCGCCCACAGCTTTTCTGATTCCAATTTCTCTGGTTCTTTCAGTAACTGACACCAGCATGATATTCATTATGCCAATACCTGCTGCCAACAAAGCAATAACAGAAACTACCATTGCCCCGATTTTAACACCGCCGGTAATATCAGCAATCTGGCCAATAATGGACTCGTTGCTAAAAATTTCAAAATCATTTTCCTTACCCGGAGGAACTTTTCTTATTGTTCTCATATAACCAATTGTTGACTCAATCAGCCTGTCATAATCTTCATCGCTGTAAGACATAATTGTAATATCTACACTGCTGTTTTTGCCGCCGTAAATAGAATGAAAAGTTGAAATCGGTATAGCCAGGTAATTATCAAAACTCTGACCGAAAAATTCCGGGCGTTTACCAAAGACTCCAATTACACGTAAGCGTTTACCGCTTACAGCAATTGTTTGCCCGACTGGATTGATACTCGGGAAAAGCTTTTCAACAACATCCGGCCCCAGCAAGCAGACATCAGCAGAATAGTCAACATCGTTCTGATTAATTTCTCTACCGGTGTCAATTGTAAGGTTTGCCGTTCTCATTACACCGGCTGTAATTCCACTTATGTTAATATTTGGATTGGTTTCTTTGTTACCATATTTTACGACTATACCGCCCCGCGCCTTATCTGCGCCCATATATTTAGCGTCTTTTAATAAACCCTGAAGCCTGTAAAATTCATCAAGAGTTATATCTTTCCTGTTCCTGTATTTTTGACGAGCGTTATGTCCGCCCGTGTTGATCGCGGGATATTTTTGAATCTGGAAACTGTTTTTGCTGAGGAATGAAATTCCGTTATCAATAGTAGTCTGTAACATTGTAATAATCGTCATAATTACAATTATTGAAAAAATGCCAACCACTATACCAAGCATAGTAAGTAATGTTCTGAGTTTATTGGATTTTATGGATTGAATGGACTGAGCGATAATTTCCAGGATATTCATAATTGCAGATCCCCTAAAAGATTATTTACAGGAATAATCTATTCCACAAATGATTTAATTCTATAAATAAGATAACGAAGATTAAACAAAAATACCCGCCAATAGTTGACGGGTATTTTTATAATAATTCCTTATCTCAATAATTTATTCATATCTCAATGCTTCAATCGGATCGAGATTTGAAGCTTTGTACGCAGGATATGTTCCGAAGGCAACTCCAACAAAAACACATAAAGACAACCCGATTGCTACCCAATCATAAGGAATTGCAGATTGAGCATTTATCAACCCCCCGGCAATATTTCCTATTCCCACGCCAAGCATTATCCCCAGCATTCCTCCGAATACGCAGAGCAAAATTGCTTCAATCAGAAACTGGTAAAGTATATATTGTTTTTTAGCACCTATTGCTTTCCTGATTCCAATTTCACGTGTCCTTTCAGTTACCGAAACGAGCATAATATTCATTATACCAACACCTGCAGCAAGCAATGCGATAATTGATACAACCATGGCACCGATTTTTACACCTGATGTAATGCCGTTTATCTGGTTCATTACTGTTTCATTGCTGAAAATTTCAAAATCGTTGTCTTTGCCCGGTTGATTTTTCCTGATAGTTCTCAGGTATCCAATCGCAGATTCAATAACATCGTTGTAATCTTCTTTCGATTTAGACATCACCATAATATTTACACTGTAACTGTATTTTCCGTACATTGACTGGAAAGTAGTGATAGGAGTAATTACATAATTATCACGGCTGTTACCGAACATTTGGGGCTGTTTTTCAAGCACCCCAATTACTCTCATCGGCCGTCCGTCAACTTTTACAGTCTGCCCGATTGGATTTATGCTTGCGAATAATTTATCAACAACATCCTGCCCAATTATACAAACACTATTCGCGCGGTCGACATCGTTTTGCCTAAAGTCACGGCCGTATTCTACATTCCAGTTATTAGTTTTTACTCCGCCGAGTGTTTCACCTGCCAACTGAATATTAGGATTTGTTTCAATGTTACCATATTTAATAATAACTCCACCGTGCCATTGTTCAGCACCCATATACAGGACTTTATCTTTCATATTTTCTTCGAGCCTGTAGTATTCTTCCAGTGTAAGATCTTTCCTGTTTCTAAATTTATCTCTCCAGCCTGGTCCCCCGCCGCCGTTTTGTGGATATTTCTGAATCTGGAAAGTATTTTTGTTCAACTGGGCAACACCGTTCTCAATACTTTTCTGAAGCATTGTAATAATTGTCATAATTACAATTATTGAAAAAATCCCCACGACAACACCAAGAACAGTTAACATAGTTCTCAGCTTGTTATTCTGAATAGACTGCATCGACATCGAAAAGATCTGGTTTAATTTCATTACTCATACCTCAAAGCTTCAACCGGATCCATTTTTGCGGCAGTATATGCAGGTGCAAACCCAGCAGCAACCCCGGTTATTAATGAAACAATTATTGCTATAACAACGGCGCTGTATTCAACGGAAGTAGGTATAAACTGGTTGACTATCATACTAAGAATAATCGCGAGTATAAGCCCGACAAATCCTCCCATCAGACATATTGCTGATGATTCCAGGATAAACTGTCCGAGAATAGTCCTTCGTTTTGCACCAATTGCCTTTCTCAATCCAATTTCTTTTGTCCTTTCACGTACAGACACAAACATAATATTCATAATTCCGATAGCACCAACGAACAACGAGAGACCGGTAATAAACAAACCTGCAATCTGAATTACACCTACAACAGAATTAAAGTTCTGCATTAATGCTTCCTGCTGGTTTATTGAGAAATCGTCCTCTTCGTCATATTTCAGTCCCCTAACCTTTCTCATTACGCCGTTCGCTTCGTCTTTGGTCTCTGCAACAGTTGCCGGACTTGATGCGCGCACATTAATTGTAATTGAATTACTACGCCGGCTCATAAAGTATTTGAATACGCATCCTATAGGTATATACACCTGGTTATCAGGGTTGAACGGACCGAGGATAAAGCTACCCTGTTCAGTAAGCACACCGACTACTTTAAAATTCTCATTACCTATCTTAATTTCCTTATCTAATGCATCTCCTCTCGGGAAAAGATTTTTAGAAATTTCGCTTCCCAGTACAACAACATTTCTTGAGGCTTTGCCTTCATTTTCTGAGTAAAAGCGTCCAAGGTCAAACGTGAAGTTAGTAGTTTTTACATAATCGGCGTTTGAGCCGGTAAGGAACACGTTATCAACTGTTCTGTCGTTATATTTTACACTTTTCCTGCTGTTAACTACAGGGGCAACTGCAATCGGTTCTTTTGCTAATTCCTTAAACTTCTGATAATCTTCCATCGTAATATTTTTACGGTTCCTTATCTTCCACCATTCTGTATTGTTGAACCATGCCCATTTGCTTATATAAAGAACATCCGTTCCCAGGGAACTAATACCCTTTTCAAAAGAATTATTAATCCCTTTTATCGCTGTTGTCATTAACACAACAGAGGTAATACCTATTACTATACCTAGCATGGTAAGGATAGATCTTACCTTATTGGAGCGGATTGCTCTTAATGCAATAAGCAAGCCTTCTTTTAATTCAAATAAAATTGTTTCCATTTTTCACACTTTGAAATTTTAGAGTTTTTACGTTACCTGTATTATAAAACCTTATACCTCTGCTGTTCTTGGTTTTGGTATAAACCTATTTTCCACACCTTTATCAGATTCAACCAGACCATCTTTTAATCTTATTATTCTCGCAGCGTGCTCTGCAATATATTCTTCGTGAGTAACCAGGATTATAGTATTACCTTTTTCATAAATTTCGTTAAAGAGAATCATTATCTCTTCTCCGGTTTTTGAATCGAGGTTTCCTGTAGGTTCATCAGCAAGAATGATAGATGGCCGGGTAACAATTGCACGGGCAACAGCTACTCTTTGTCTTTGCCCACCCGATAGTTCGTTAGGTTTATGGTCCATCCTGTCTTTCAGACCGACATCAATAAGGGCCTGTTCAGCTCTTTCACGTCTTTCGGTTGAGGGAATACCTGCATAAATAAGGGGCAATTCCACGTTATGTATCGCATTTGATCTTGACAACAGGTTGAATGTCTGGAATACAAAGCCTATTTCTTTATTTCTAATCTGCGCAAGGTCATTATCAGTCATTTCACTTACGCTGCTTCCTGTAAAATCATATTTTCCGGAAGTAGGTGTATCGAGACAACCAAGCATATTCATCAAAGTAGATTTGCCGGAACCGGAAGGTCCCATAATAGCAACGTATTCATTCTTGTCGATCTTTAAAGATACATCCCGCAAAGCATGAACCTGTTCCGAACCAACCTCATATATTTTAGCAATGTGTTCAATGTTAATTATGTTCATCTTTTTTAATTCCGTTTATTTTTTTTCTGATTTAGAAGCATTGCCCCTGTTTTCAACTCTAACTGTGCTGCCGTTTTTAAGTTCTCTTGAAATTGCTCTGTAACTTCCGGTAACAACTTCTTCATCACCCTTTAACCCGGTTTTAACCTGGATATAATTATCATCGCTTATTCCGGTTGTTACATTCATAGTTTTAGCTTTTCCATTTTTTACTACAAATACTAATTCCTGTGGTTTTGAACTTTCTTTTTTCTTAACCGGGGCACCTTCTTCTTCCGATTTATTACCTGCGCCCATCATATTGCCTCCACCTGTCCTTGCGGTTACACTCTGAATCGGCACGCTAAGAACATCTTTAATTCTTGCTGTTTCAATTTTAGCGTTGCAGGACATTCCCGGCCTTAGATTTGGATCTGTATCAATTAACTTAATCTTTACTTCAAAGTTTACTACCTGGTCCTGCGTTCCTGTACCGGTAGATTGTGCGCTGTTACCGATTTGTTTTACTAATCCTCTGAATTCTCTGTCACCAAATGCATCAACTTTTACCCTGGCAGTATCGCCAACAGAAATAAGTACAACATCATTTTCATCAACGTCTACAACTGCTTCAATATTATTAAGATCGGATACAGTCATAATATTTGTACCCTGTGAAAAACCACTACCCAGAACACGTTCTCCAAGTTCCATATTCAGCTGGGTAATAACTCCTTCCATCGGGGAATATATTGTCGTTTTTCTCAGGTTATCATGCTGAACTTTTAATGCAGCTTCTGTCTGAGCTACATTAGCCTGTGCACCTTCATAACCGGCTTTAGCTGAAAGATAAGCACTTTTTGAAGTTTCAAGTTCAGAATCACTGGAAAGTTTCTTTGCGTGCATTTCCTTTATTCTGTTATAATCGGCGGCAAGCCTGTCAAGATCAGCTTTTCTCATAGCCAGTGTTGCTTTAGCATTTGCAAGATTTGCTTCAGACTGCTGAACCTGTGCAATGTAAGCATCCTGCCTTATTTTTAACAGAAGGTCACCTTTTTTTACCATCTGCCCTTCTTTCACAGGCAGTGATACAATTTCACCACTTACTTCGGGTGTTATAATAACTTTAAATTCAGGATTGATTGTACCTGTTGCCGAAACGGTCTGAGTTATGTTTCTTTTCATAACCTTTTCCACCTGAACAGCAACAATATCATCCTTACTTCCGCCAACAAAGGCGATTACAATCAGCGCGATTACCAATAAACCTATCCCGCCAAAAATGTATAATTTCTTTTTCGATTTTTGTTTCCCGTTAGCCATTGAATTAACTCCTATGATTAAATATTATTCAAATTTCTTATAATCTAAAACGCCGAGGTAATACTTCAATTGTTCGCTTAATTGTGCGTACTGAAATTGTGCATTGATAAAGTTTGTCTTTGCAGTCTGTAAATCTGAATTAGCAATTAAGACATTCAATAATGTGCTTGATCCGAGTGAATACCTGCTTTCTTCAATTTTCCTGTTCTCTTCTGCTGAAGCAACATTCCTTTTGTTAACCTCTAAACTTTTCTGTGCGGCCTGCAGATCAAGATATGTCTTCTGGATATTTTGTTTTATAGTCCTTTCAAGATCATCAACTGTAAGCGCGCTGTTTTTCTCCTGAACTTCAGCAATCTGTACCTGATTGGAAACTCTGAATCCTGAAAATATCGGGATATTAATACTCAACCGTGCGCTGTATGTTTTTGAATCCTGGAGTTTACTAATTTGATTAGCATTAAGGCTGTAACTTGCACCTCCCGTAATAGTTGGGAAATGTCCCGATCTTGCTATTGTAATGCCGCTCTGACTTGCTTCAAGATCAAGCTTTGCACTTTTATAATCAGGTCTTGCAGCCATAGCTTGTTTAACAAGATCTGAAATGTTTGTGTAATCTTTAGAAAAATCCATTGAATTTTGTGATGCATCACCAAATGGATCTACGTAACTATATTTTTCAAGAACATCCAGGTTTAAATAGCTTAGCAAATTACTTTTCGCGGTTTCCAGATTATTCTTTGCCTGGATTACTGCTAATTCTGCATTACCCGTTTTTACTTGCTGTGCATAAACATCAGCAAGAGTAACCGCGCCAAGCTTATTCCTTTCTGTTATTGTCTCAAGATTTCTCTGGTTCCATTTTAGATTTTCTTCATTAACTTTTACAAGTTGATCGTTTGTAATAACAGCGTAATAAAGACTAACTGTCTGAAAAACTATATCCTGTTTTACTCTTTCTAATTTCAATCTGGAAGATTCAAGATTATCTTTACTTTGTGAAAGCTGAGCAAAGTTTGCTAAACCGTCAAACAATGTAATCGAGGAATTTAGTCCTGCATTATAACTACGGCTTTCAGATGTCTGTGCCGGAAAATTTAATACAGAACCGCCAATGTTTCTGTAACCTCCCGCATCCTCCGATCTGTTCCAGTTCCAACCGCCATTTGCGCTTAGCGATGGCATAAAATTACCATACGCTACTTTTACGCCTGACTCGGCTACATCCAGATTATTCATAGATCTTTGTAGGGTTGTGTTTTTTTGTAAAGCTATGTTTACTGCCTGGTCAAGTGTCAGCGATTTTCCCTGCCCGAATGAAACCGCAGTAATAAGCAATACGCACAATAGACTAATTAAGGTTCGCATCTTTTCTCCGTAATTAAATTGGTTTTTTAATTCCTGATGTTAGGACGTTTATTAAAGTAAAAAGGTTACTCAAATTAAAAATGTTAAACAGTTTCTTCTCTCTTTTCTAATTTCTGGGTCAAAAATACCATTTAATTCCACCCTGTGGGTTTTTTAAGTACGAACGGTAGAATAATTACATATTCGGTCTTTAATAACCTTATAATACAGACTGTTTGACAATAAAATTATAAATTTAGTTTTATGGGATGGAGGAAATTTATATGTCGCAAGCATTTAAGACTTATTTTGCTCTAAAAATCAGCTTTAATTTTTAGGAGATATTCATATGCTTCTTCATAATTATTACCAATCCTGCCATCCAGTATTGCATCTTCTATGGCAGTTTTAATTTCCCCGACTTTTTTAGAGGGTTTCAAATTACAAATCTTCATAATTTCTTCGCCCCGGACCGGTGACTGGAAAGCTCTGAGTTTATCCTTCTCCTCAACTTCCCAAACCTTCTTCATAACATTTTCATAATTCTGAAGATATTTTGCAACCTTTGCTTCATTCTTGCTTGTAATATCCGCACGGCAAAGAATTATGAGATCTTCAAGGTCCTCTCCCGCATTAACTATAAATCTTCTAATTGCTGAATCAGTTACTTCTTCTTTCGCAAGTGCAATCGGACGTAAATGAAGCCTGACCAACTTTTGAATATAGTCTAATTTATTCATAGGCAGTTTCAATCTTTTGAAAATGCCTTTCATCATCCGGGCACCAATTTCCTCATGTCCGTGAAATGTCCAGCCGACACCTTCAACAAATCTTTTGGTTTGAGGTTTCGCTATATCGTGTACAAGTGCTGCAAATCTCAACCACACATAATCGGTAGCCTGTGAAATATTATCAACCACTTTGCACGTATGCAAAAACACTTCTTTGTGATGGTAGTCTTTTCTCTGTTCTGTACCGGCAAGATTTGCAACTTCAGGAAAAATAATTTCCATCGCACCGGTTTTCTGCAGAAGTTTTAGTCCAACTGAAGGAACGGGAGTTTTTAATATTTTCAAAAATTCATCGGTTATCCTTTCCTGCGAAACTATTTTTAATCTTTCTCTTAATTTATTTGCTGCATTCAAAATGTTTTCATCAACTTTAAAATTAAGCTGTGCAGCAAAACGGAATGCCCTCATAATTCTGAGCGGATCATCGTCAAAAGTAACTTCAGGATTTAGTGGGGTTTTGATAATATTATCTTCAATATCAACTACTCCATCGTATTTATCGAATAATTTTCCGAATGATTTTTTATTCACAGAGACTGCAAGCGTATTGATTGTAAAATCTCTCCTATCAATATCGTCATCAAAAGTACCTGCCTCAACATCAGGTTTCCTGCTTTCCCTGTTGTAAGATTCCTTTCGGGCACCTACAAATTCCAGATCGTAATCGTTATGCTTAAAATGTGCAGTTCCAAAATTCTTGAAAATTGATATTTTACTGATACCCAGTTTTTTAGCAAATTCTGAAGCAAAACCTGGTCCATCCCCTATCACGAGAAAATCAATTTCTCTTTTTTCACGTTTTAATATTAAATCGCGCACAAATCCGCCAACAATGTAGACATCGCAGCCCATCGATTCAGCAACTCCCGAAGCGGTCTCCAAAAATGGATAATCTTTTAATTTCTTATCAAAATTCATTTAAATAATCGCAAAGTGAGATTACAAAGATAAATAATTTTAGGGGAAGTATTAAGAAAGGGGACTAAATTTTCAGTCCAATATTTTCGGATCCATCTATAACCATAGGTTTTCTTCCCATAAGAACTGCCAGAGGTTTTAAAGGTTCAATATTACTGAAGATTATTTTCATTGCAGCAGCAATAGGTACGGAAAGAAACATCCCGACAATTCCCCATATCCATCCCCAGAAGATTAATGAAAACAGAACAAATACAGTACTCAGGTCCATCTGCCTCCCCAGGAAGTGGGGTTCCACCATATTGCCAATAATATTTTGATTCAATGTAAGTAATATTGCCATTGAAATAGAAGTAAATCCGAAACCGTAATCAATTAATGCAATGAGTATTGGGAAAATTGAGATTAAAATTGATCCAATATTTGGAATAAAATTAAAGAGGAATGTCAAAATACCCCAAGCAATCGGGAAATCAATACCATAAGCCCAGAGGATAATTGTAACAATAAATGCTGTCACTATACTTGTTATCGTTTTTACAAGCAGGTAAGATTGTAACTGCTTATTTATACTGCCAAGTATTTTAGAAATTACCGAATCTTTATTTGCAAATGCCACACTTACTTTGGCTTCAAATTTATCTTTGCCAAGGATCATAAATATCCAGAACAAAAGAGAAATAAATAGATTGCTGATTAAAGCTGAAAGTGAATTGAATATATTTTGGATAATACCAGCTTTAAATAAACCCTGAAAAATAGAACCGGCATCAAATTTTTCGATATTCAGGTTTAACATATTACCAAATTCTTTGGCGGTTATATTAAATGGCGCAAGCATGCTCTCAAGAAAGTTCATTAATTTTGTCGCGTAAACCTGAATACGATTTGTAAATAGTCCGTAGTTTGAAGCAAGAAGCAATCCCATCAAATAGTAAATTCCGAACATTGCAATTAACAAGAATGTAAGTGTTACCCAGCGTGGAATTTTATATTTTGAAAAATATTGCAGTACAGGATAAAAAAGGTAGGTCATAAAAATCGCAATCGTAACGGGAATCAGGATTTCCTTCAAAGCCATTAAGATGTAAACAAATATTACGAATGAGATAAACCCCAGTAGATAGGTTAAAACAGCTAAACTTTTTGAATCCGTCCCCGGGGAATTTGCCATATACTATTCTGTATTATTTATTTTCAAATTATTCAGTATCTCTTTAGCATTATAATCAATCCAGACTGATTTATCAAAATTTCTCCTCAGAATTTCATTGTAATTCCCGTCCGCGTCATATTCCATTGCCAGTGCGGCCAGTTTTCTGGCATTTTCAAAATCCGAATTTTCCAGCATATACCCAGATAATTTATAAAATGCATAGCTGCATTCATAGGAATTATCCATAAAGCCCCTGCCGAATTCAGATATGAAACTACTGTAATCTACATCCAATCTTTCAGCAAGATTGATTAACACCGGGAATGAACTGTAGAGATATTTTCCAGCATTAATTTTTATTAGGATTTTAAATTTCGAAGTATCATCTGCACTCAAATATTTATATAGCAGGCCCGGCTGATTTGACAGAAACAACCTGAGTGATGAGATATATCCCATAGTCCGATTAGGCTTTTGAACTGACAGAACCCGGTAAAGCGAATCTGCAATTTCGCTCTTTCCGGAAAGCACATAATTATCAGCAAGCTTTAGTTCCAGATTATAATAATATGCTGTGTTCGAAAATTTGTTAATCCAATTGGCAAGTAATTCTGATGCTGCTTCGTTTTTTTTCTGAGCTGAATAATTTTCTGATAACCCTATAAGTGCAGAGTAATTTGCTGTTTTGCTTAAAATTTCATTAAAGATTTTTTCTGATTTTGGATATTCCCTTTTTACATAGGCATCCCAACCATCTTCAAGCCTGTCGGCAATATACCTTGGACAAACCTTCTGGAAAATAGTCCGGCGACCAAAGTAATAATATGCCTTCGCCTTTCCCGGACTAATATTATAATTTTCCAAATAATTGTAATATTTCCCCGCAACTACAGACAGTTTCTCACCATAAATATTTTCGAAATTCATATCCGAATAATATTCCGAATATTTTTTTATCCCATAATTGTCTATTAAGAATTTTGAAAATGAACCCGCATAGATATAAGAAATGGAAGAAACTTTCCCGAAGAAATTCAATCCTCTAAACAGGCTTTCAATTTTAATTTTGAACCCATTTTTATATGCAAGCGCTGCCATATAATCAATAGTATTATCTGCGTAATAAGGATCTGCTGCAACTGCTATTCCTTCAATTAGAGCCGGATTAAAATTATCTGCAACTTTTAGGATTCCCGTTCCGTACTTTGCTGAAAATACGTGTGCAAGTTCGTGACGCAAAGTCTGGTCGTAACTGTTAACCGAGATATAAATCTGGTTAAGCCACGGTTTGGCAACGTCGGCATTTGCAGAACCGAAGTACTTTCCTTTTTCATAACTGCCCGCAAACACATAAGATGTAATTTTTTCATCCGGATCGTATCCAAAAAAATTCTTTAATTCTTCATACTGGTATTCGTGCTCAAGTGTTATCTCCTTAGCTCTTGTATCTGACAAACCCGCTGGATAAAATATTTTGAAATGATTTGTAATTACTTCTTTCGACAGAATATATTGAAGCCTGGAATTTGTTGTAGAATAACCGAAATACGGGGATGAGAAAATAAAAAATACTGGTATTATAAAAATTGTAAAAAATGATAGTTTCTTATTTAGCCCGGAGCCACCGGAGTATACATTCCAGGAGAGGAAAGCCAATATGAAGAAATAAATGAGGTTAGCAATTCTGTAAGAAATAATTTTTGTACTAATCCTGATACCTTCATCATAAATCGTCCCCGGGAAATAACCGAAAACAGGACTAAAGAAATAAACCTGCGGATTAAAATAAAATTCCACCAGAGGGATTAAAACAATAAGAATTACAAGAACTATAAATGCAATTACTCTGAATTTCTTGATAAAAGCGACACAAAATAATCCTAAAGAATAACCTATGAAAACAGCTGGTAAGGTAAAAACGAGATAAAAAAGGAGCCCTTCTTTCAGCGAACACATCATTGTAAAAAATGAGTGGAAAACTGAAATTGCCAGCGGTAAAATTATAAAAAGAAGAAATATTTTATATGGGAATGGGAAAATTGTGTTTTTGGGATGAGTTCTTTTAGTCAGGTACCCTATAGAAAAAATACCGGATAAAATTACAAGAAGAATTGAATTCGCAACCGAAAATTCAAATCCCGGCATATTTAAGAGCGGCAGCTTTAAAAAGAAAATATTGACAATAAATATGACAGCAAGGTAAACCGATAGTTTATTATAACCGGTAAATATTTTTTTTGCTGATGTCACAATTTAATATTCTTTCCCTTCTACTCGTTCAATATCAGCACCTAATGCCCTAAGTTTTTCTTCAATTCTCTGGTAACCGCGATCAAGATGGTAAACGCGGAGAACTTCAGTTGTACCTTCCGCAGCCAACCCGGCAAGAACAAGGCTTGCACTCGCTCTTAAATCAGTTGACATTACCTTTGCTCCCTTCAAGGTTTTAACACCTTTAATGACCGCAGAATTATCTTTTACAGATATGCTTGCTCCCAACCTTTCAAGTTCTGGAACATGACTAAATCTGTCAAGATAGATTGTGTCAGTTACAGTAGAAACTCCATTTGCCCTGGACATATATGCAATCCACTGAGCCTGCATATCAGTAGGATAACCCGGGAAAATTGAAGTGGTTACATCAGTTGGTATGATTGAGTTTTTACTTGCGCTAAGTTCGATTAGGTTATTGTTCTTAATGATTTTACAGCCACTGTTTTCAAGTTTTATCAGAACTGCTTCAAGATATTGATCTGAAATACCGCTTATCTTGATATTTCCACCTGTAATCGCTCCAGCTATCAACATCGTCCCTGCTTCTATCCTATCCGGTACTGTTTCAATCTCTGAATGGAACAACTGATCGACTCCTTCAACAGTAATTGTAGAAGTTCCAATTCCATCAATATGTGCTCCCATCTTAACTAATAAATCAGCAAGATTTGTAATTTCTGGTTCCCTTGCGGCATTATTTATAACTGTAGTGCCCTTTGCAAGTGTTGCTGCCATGATTACATTACCCGTTGCTCCAACCGACGAAATATCAAAGTTAATTTTAGCTCCGGTTAGTTTTTTAGCTTTTGCTATGATATATCCCTCTGAGAGCTCAATCTCCGCACCCATCTTTTTTAAGCTTTCAAGATGCAGGTTGATAGGTCTTGGTCCCCAGGCACATCCACCCGGTAAAGACACTTTAGCATAACCGAATTTAGATAACAATGGGCCAAGCACGTATACTGAAGCACGCATTTTCTTAACGTGTTCATAAGGAGCATCCTGACTATTGATATTTGAAGTATCCAGCTCAAGTTTGTGGTTTTCGAATCTGTATTCCACACCCAGGTGCTTTAATAACTTTAGCATTGTATAAATATCATTTAGCTCCGGGGTATTATGCAATACTGATTTTCCTGAAGCAAGCAGAGTTGCTGGCATAAGTGCTAGAGAAGCATTTTTCGCTCCGTTTATTTTTACACCGCCCGATAGCTTTTTGCCGCCTCTGATAATAAATTTGTCCAAGATACCTCTTTCATCAATAGTTGGAAGTTGAAAAAATGCGTTTATTGTGCAGGAAACTTAAATATTAAGGAAAGTAAAAGCAATTCTGTTAATTTTGGCTGGCCAATATGGTCCCGTTAAATCCTACAATTAAAACTTTTCTCGAAGGTAGCACTGCAATATTTGTTAGGGCTCCAAATTTTCCACTGGCAGTTGTTTGCCAGGTTGCTCCAGAGTCCCTGGTAATCAGTATTTCCCCCTTACTACCGGTAATAATTCCATTTTGTTTATCAAGAAATGCGACTGAATAAAGTTTTGAAAAAATATTAGCAGTTACTTTATCCCAGCTACTACCGCCGTCAGTAGTTCTGTAAATCTCACCACCTCCACCAACTATTAGTCCGTTTTCTTCATCTGCAAAAGAAACACTGCTAAGATAAATATCACTAATTTTATCCTGCTTAGTCCAGCTTACTCCCTGGTCAGTTGTTTTAAGTAGTTCACCGTTCCATCCAACAGCAAATCCTGTAGACGCAGAGGAAAAAGTGATGCTAAACAATAATTGATGCGAAGGCGATAAAGCTCTTTTCCAGGTTATTCCGGCGTCACTGGTTCTGATAATTAAACCATTTCCCCCAACTGCAAAACCTGTTTCAGTACCGGGGAAAAAATAAACGCCAAACAGTGATTCTCTCACATCTACATTAATTTCTTGCCAGGTAGCTCCCTTATCATTTGTATAGAGTATTAAACCATTTTCCCCCACAATAACTCCGCTTTTCTCATTTGTAAAACAGACAGCATTGAGAGTATGTCCTGAATCTGAAGTGTATATCTGTTTCCAATCTGCTCCACCGTTTTCTGTTTTCAGAATAGTCGAATTTTTTCCACAGGCGAATCCCAGAGAATCATTGAGAAAGAAAACGGAATTCAAATCATTTTCTGTTTGAGAATTAATAAATTTCCAGTCCGTCCTGATAAGATACGACGGATTTGAACTGTATGTATCTTTGCCCGTATCAATGTATTTTTTCCCCGCATTTGGAGTCAGCCGGAAATCAGAAACAAAGGAATAGACAATATAAAACAGGGCTAAAAATATCCCGATCACAAATAGACTTAGTGCAATACTTTTAGTCTTCTTAATCAAGTCTCCGCTTGATTGCTGTTGTTTTACCGATTTTTTCTTTTTTAATTTTTTTGCTTTATATGGCTTAAGAGGTACTCTATCTAGATCTGCATAAAACTCTTCGCACGAATGATACCGCCTCATTTTAGATTTACTTAAAGCCTTGCCAAGGATTGAATCAATAACAGGAGGGATTGTATCAAACTCGCTTGATAATTTTGTTGGGTTCTTTTTCAGGTGTCCTTCCATTATATGAAATTCAGTAGGCGCATCGAATGGAGTCCTACCTGAAAGAGCTTCATATAATGTGATTCCGACTGAATAAATATCGCTTTGAGGTGTTGGTTCCTGAGCTTTAATCTGTTCCGGACTCATATACAGAATGGTTCCAAGCTTGGTGCCGGTTTTTGTAATCCCGTGAACATCATTTAAAGATTTGGAAATACCAAAATCCATAATTTTCGCGATGCCTTCATCATTTAGAATAATATTTGAAGGTTTGATATCCCTGTGAACAAATCCCTTGGAGTGAGCATAAGATGCTCCGCTGAGCACCTGTTTAATAATATTTACAGTTTCCGGTATTTCCAGTTTTCCCAAACGTTGTATAATATGCCCAAGTGTTTCACCGCTTACATATTCCATTACAATACCAAAATGTCCCCTGGATTCTGTGAACCCATAAACAGGAACAATGTTAGGGTGATTTAACTTTGCCTGGTTTTTTGCTTCGCGTTTGAATCGTTCTATGAACTGAGGATTATTTTGTGATTGCTGGGTTAGTATTTTAAGTGCAACATATCTTTCAAGTTTCAGGTCGAATGCTTTATATACAACCCCCATTCCCCCTTCACCCAGAAGACTTACCAGCTTATAATGTTCAATTACTGAACCAATCATTACTATTTATCTCTGGTTAAAATTACGAACGAATAATTGTCCGGTGCTCCCCTTTCTTCTACAAGATTGGATAACTCATCAGAAATTTGGTCAAAATCGTTTCCAGATAATAACTCCTCAAGTTCAGAATCATTAACAACAGTTGTTACTCCATCTGAACAAAGAAAAAACTTTCCATAATCAGAAGAACTAATCTTTAGCTTGCTCAGATCAACTTCAACGGAAACATTATCACCCAGCGCACGCATAATAATATTCTTATTGGGATGATGTTCAGCTTCTTTCAGAGTCAGGTACCCCTCATCCACTAGTTTTTGCACCAACGAATGGTCCTTTGAAAGCTGTTTTAGTTTACTTTTTTTAAAGTAATAAATCCTGGAATCGCCGACATGTCCCCAGTAGGCATGATCATCTTTAAGAAATAAAGCTTCTACCGTGGTTGCCATCCCCTTCATATCAAAATCTTTATTTGATTCTTCAAGAACAGTTCTGTTAGCTTCAAGTATAGCATCTTTTATTCTTTCAAGTATGTCTTTTTCAACAGCCTCTTTAAACCTGGCAGCGATTGTTTTAACAGCCAATTTAGACGCCACATCGCCTGCCTTATTTCCTCCAAGTCCGTCACAAACAACGACGAGCATGCCGCCATCTATTTCAAAAACTCCGAGAGCATCCTCATTTTCGCTGCGTTTTAGCCCGGTATTCGATTGGGTTATATATCTAAAGCTCATAAACACCGTTAAATATTAGAAATGTATAAATAATTCTATGCCTGGTTGGATTACAAAATACATAAATCTTTCCAAAAAAACCCCTGTTTTCTATATAAATGGGATTTATGTTAATAGATATTGAGGTAACGCCCAAATAAATACCCGGTTATCCCACTAATTACTAGTTTGCTAAACTTAGGCTTTAACTGTATATTTGAAGCTAAATTATTTTTAAAAAGTCTGCCTTTTACGGCAAAACAAGCCCAATTGGCAGCGGATTAAAGTAAAACAATTTTGCGAGAATGGCGGAATTGGCAGACGCGCTAGACTTAGGATCTAGTACCGAGAGGTGTCGGGGTTCGAGTCCCCGTTCTCGCACTCTTAACCATCTAAAGACTTATTTGAGGTAGAATTGGAAATAAAGATAAACGAAATAAACACATCTGAAAAAGAAATTGAAGCTACTTTCAGTTATGATGAAGTTAAAAATGAAATTACTTCCGAAGTACAAAAACAGACCAAAAACATTCAATTACCTGGTTTCAGAAAAGGGAAAGTTCCCTTGCCAATGTTGAAAAAAATGTACGGTGATGCGCTGGAAATTGAAGCATCAGAAAAGGTTGCTAACAATAAATTCTGGGAAGTTGCAAAGGAGAAAGAATTAAATCCTATTGGACAACCAGTACTGAAAGATATTAAGTTCAATCCGGGTAAGGATCTTTATTTCAAAGTTCAATATGAAACATACCCGCAACTTGAAGTAAAAGATTATACAGGGCAGGAAATTGAGATCCCTGATTTTAAGGTTAAAGATGAGGATGTTCAAAAAGAGGTAGAGTATATACTAAAAGCAAATAGTACAAAAGAAAAAGCAGATGTAGTTGCCGATAGCAAAGATTATGTCCTGGATGTAGAAATTACCAGGCTTGATGAAAAAGGCGAGGTCTTCCAAGATTCAAAACCAGAAAAAATGCAGATTGACCTTTCTAACGAAAATGTTCAGAAAGAAATTGTTGAAAACGCTAAAGGGAAAAAAACCGGTGAGTCCTTTAACTTTTCGTTTAAAGATGAAAGAACAATTAAAGGCAAAGATGGAAAAGAAGAAAAGATTGATGAGACTTATTATTATAAAGCAGACATAAACGGAATTGAAAAAACAGTTTTCCCTGAGCTTAATGAAGAACTGATCAAAAAGGTAACAAAAGATAAAGTTAGTACCGAAGAACAATTAAGAGAAGAAATTAAAAAAGATATTCAGTCATTTTATGATCAAAAAACCGATGAAATGCTGAATAATAAAATGGTTTCCACTATCATTAAAAATAATGATTTTGTTCCACCAAGAACATTAGTAAATAATGTTCTCGGCGAACTCGTAAAACACGAAGAAGAGCACGCTAAGAAAGAAGGTCACAAAAAATTCGATAAGACTGAAGCTGCAAAAATGTTAACTCCCAATGCAGAAAATGAAGTAAAATGGTATTTGCTCAAAAGCGAGATACAGAAAAAAGAAGAATTAAAGGTTTCGGATGATGACCTAAAAGAATTAGCTGAGAAAGACGCCGAGAAAACAGGTATTGCAGTAGATAAGCTGATTAATTATTATAAATCATCTAACTTTGGTGAAAAATTAATCGACAAGAAATTATTTGATTTCTTTAAGGAAAAAAATACAATAAAAAAAGTGGATCCTGAGAAATTAGCAAAAACTGAAAACAAGGAGTCTAAATGAGCAAAAACAATGAAATTTACAGCCAGTTAGTTCCTTACGTAATTGAGCAAACAGGACGCGGTGAAAGAGGTATGGATATTTTTTCCCGCCTCTTAAGGGAAAGAATTATCTTTGTTGGTACTGCAATTGATGATCACGTTGCAAGCCTTATTATTGCTCAATTAATATTCCTGGAAGCAGAAGATGCTGAAAAAGATATTAACCTGTACGTAAATTCCCCGGGTGGAAGTGTTACAGCAGGACTTGCAATTTACGATACAATGAAATACATCAAGCCTGATGTTGCAACTATCTGTGTTGGAATGGCAGCAAGCATGGGCGCAATTCTTCTTGCTGGTGGCGCAGCAGGTAAAAGAACTTCCCTTCCCAACTCTAAAATAATGATTCATCAGCCATGGGTCGGCGGTTTGCAGGGACAGACTACAGATATTGAAATTCATGCTAAGGAAATGCTTAAAACAAGAGAGACACTTTACAAAATACTTGTTGAGCATACCGGTAAAACCATGGATCAAATTACCAAGGATTGCGACAGGGATTATTTCCTGACGGCAGAAGAAGCAAAGAAATATAAATTGATTGATAACATTCTAGAAAAAAGAGTCACGCTGGATAAAAAATAACTATCTACAAAAAGAGGTTGAAGTTTTTCAACCTCTTTTTTATTACCCCTTCCCTGCTAAGATACTAAATAAAAATTTCTTCCTTGCATTACTAATATTTTGTTTTAATTTTTAACTTTATTTCAGTAACACTGAATTTATATGATTGGAATCAGATTTACAGATTTTAAGCCTCAGGATCCTGGCAAAAAACAATTTGAAGACTTACTGAATATTTTCCTGCAGCTTCTCACAATTTCATCAGGCGATGTTGCTCAGGCGATGGATTGGATGAACCAAATTGACAGTAAGTATGGCCTTACGGGCGAGAATTATGGCATGGGGGATTTTATAGATGAAATGAAAGAAAAAGGATACCTGCGTGAGGATGAAAAAAACGACAGACTTATTATTACTTCTAAAAGTGAACAATCAATAAGACAGCAGGCACTGGAAGAGATATTTGGTAAGTTAAAAAAATCTTCAAAAGGAAATCACAGAACACCGCATACCGGTCTTGGAGATGAGACAACATCCGACCGGCGTGAATATTATTTTGGTGATTCAATGGACCAGATCGATATGACTGATTCGATCAGAAATGCTCAAATCAATCACGGGCTGGATGATTTTAAGCTTACTGAAGATGATCTTGAAGTTGAAGAGAGGGATTTCAAAGCTCTTACTTCAACCGTTTTGATGATCGATATTTCACATTCGATGATTCTCTACGGTGAGGATAGAATAACGCCAGCAAAAAAGGTTGCAATGGCACTTTCCGAACTAATTAAAAGAAAGTATCCGAAAGATACACTGGATATAATTGTTTTCGGAAATGATGCCTGGCCAATAGAAATAAAGGAGCTGCCTTATCTTAATGTTGGCCCTTATCATACTAATACTGTAGCGGGACTTGAATTAGCTGTTGATATTCTCAGAAGGAGAAAAACATCGAACAAGCAAATATTTATGATTACTGATGGGAAACCAACCTGCCTAAAAACCGGGATTAAATATTATAAAAATAGTTTTGGGCTGGATAGAAAAATTATGAACAAAACCCTAGACCAGGCTGCAAAATGCAGGAAGCTAGGTATTCCAGTAACTACATTTATGATTGCACGAGATCCATACCTTCAAAGCTTCGTTCGTGAATTTACAAAAACTAATAACGGAAGAGCATTTTACAGCAGTCTTAATGGATTAGGCGATTATATTTTTGAAGATTATATTAGAAACAGGCGCAAGAACATTAAATAAATTACTTCCATTTTTTGAACATTCACTTCGATCAGGAGAAAAATAATTGATGAACTATATTGAGATTACAACACTGGGAGACTTACAGAAAGCAGGATATAAACCCCGTTCAATAAAAGATGAACTTAGAGACAATCTAATAAAGAGCCTTAAAAATAACCATACACCCTTCGAGGGAATTCTTGGGTTTGATGATACTGTAATCCCGGACATTCAAACAGCAATTCTTTCAAGACATAACATTATTCTGCTGGGATTGAGAGGTCAGGCTAAGACAAGAATAGCACGTCTTATGATCAACTTATTAGATGAGTACATTCCTGTAATCGAAGGAACAGATTTGAATGATGATCCTCTATTACCACTTTCAAGAACTGGTAAAGATCTAGTTGAAGAAAACGGAGATAATACAAAAATCCGGTGGATGCACAGGTCGGAACGATACACAGAAAAACTTGCTACACCGGATGTTTCAGTTGCTGATCTAATTGGTGATGTTGATCCAATAAAAGCCGCCTCTCTCAAACTTCCCTATTCTGATGAGAGGGTAATTCATTTCGGTCTTATCCCTCGCTCACACCGTTCAATATTTGTAATAAATGAATTGCCTGATTTGCAGGCCAGAATACAGGTGGCTTTGTTCAATATATTGCAGGAATCTGATATTCAGATTCGCGGGTTTAAAATCCGCCTTCCTCTTGATATCCAGTTTGTCTTTACAGCAAATCCTGAAGACTATACGAACAGAGGTTCAATTGTGACACCTCTTAAAGACAGAATTGATAGTCAGATTCTTACCCATTATCCAAAAGACATGGAAATTTCAAAACAAATCACATCACAGGAATCTGTGATTACAAGTGATCAGCTCAAAACAGTTAAGGTTAATGAATTACTGAAAGATCTGATTGAACAGATAGCTTTTCATGCACGAGAAAGTGAATACATAGATGCGAAAAGCGGGGTTTCTGCAAGACTCACAATTTCAGCATATGAAAACTTAATTAGCACAGCTGAAAGACGACGAATTATAAATAATGAAAAAAAGACAGATGTGAGAATATCTGATTTATACGGTGTTATTCCTGCCATTACCGGAAAGGTTGAACTAGTTTACGAAGGAGAACAGGA
>Ga0209919_1000285_pt1 | contig 25689 bp, 28 predicted proteins | sample SalPon2A_C_D2_MG_FD_185721 | JGI IMG/M metagenome (GOLD analysis project Ga0209919, IMG submission 185721) | Soil microbial communities from South San Francisco under conditions of wetland restoration - Salt Pond MetaG R2A_C_D2_MG (SPAdes)... | ecosystem: Environmental > Terrestrial > Soil >... | reverse complement strand
CAGTGGGCTTCTTCCTGACTGCAGGCTTCCTCGGCATCATGTATTACTTTGTTCCCAAACAGGCGGATTTGCCGATCTTTTCGTATCGTCTGTCTGTGCTGCATTTCTGGGCTCTGATGTTCGGCTATGTCTGGCTGGGTGCTCACCATCTGCAATATACGGCGCTTCCCGATTGGGCGGGCTCTCTGGGTGCGGCGGTTTCCATTGCCATGATTATACCTTCCTGGGGAGGTGCGATTAACGGTCTGATGACATTGTCCGGCGCCTGGAACAAGTTACGCGACGACTATGTGTTGCGCTTCCTGATTGTGTCGTTGGCTTTCTACGCCATGTCGACCTTTGAAGGGCCGGTGATGTCGCTCAAGACCGTGAATGCTCTTTCTCACTATACCGATTGGACGATCGGTCATGTGCATTCCGGAGCTCTGGGCTGGGTCGCGATGGTTTCCATCGGTGCGATCTATCATCTGCTGACCCGGTTGTGGAAGACGGAAATCTATTCCGTGGGGCTGGTTAATTCCCACTTCTGGATTCACACGATCGGAACCGTGATCTATGTCTGCGCGATGTGGGTGTCCGGTATCATGCAGGGCCTGATGTGGAGGGCTACGGACGACTACGGTAACCTTGCCTATACCTTCGCTGAAACCGTTGTGGCGATGCACCCGTATTACGTACTTCGTGCCGTCGGTGGTGTGCTGGTTCTGCTGGGTGCACTGATTATGCTATACAACATTATCATGACCATTCGCACAGCCGGACAGCCGAAAGCTGTGACGGTTACGGCTTAGGGAGGGCGGCATGTCATTTCAGGAAAAACTCGAAAAAAACATCTGGGGACTTCTCATCATGGTGGCCATTGTGGTTTCCATTGGTGGCATCGTGGAAATCGTTCCCCTGTTTTATCTCGATAACACTATTGAAAAGCTGACCAAGGATGAAGACAGCATCCGTCCATATACGGCGCTTGAGCTGGAAGGGCGGGATGTCTACATCCGCGAGGGTTGTTATTTGTGTCACTCCCAGATGATCCGGCCTTTCCGCGATGAGAAGGAGCGTTATGGTCATTACTCGCTGGCGGCTGAATCGAAATACGATCATCCGTTCCAGTGGGGCTCCAAGCGTACCGGGCCTGATCTGGCACGTGTGGGAGGCAAATACTCAGATGCATGGCAAATACAGCATCTGCGCGCTCCGCGCTCGCTGGTGCCGGAATCCGTGATGCCGGACTATGCCTTCTTTGAGGACCACACCATTGATGGTGCTTTGACCGAAAAGAAGATGCGTGCCATGGCGATGATCGGTGTTCCGTATACCGAAGCCGACTTCGCGGGTGCAGCAGCAGCTGTGCAGGGTAAAACCGAAATGGATGCGGTTGTCGCCTATCTGCAGGTGCTGGGCACGATGGTGAAATTCGAAAAAGGCAAGGACTATCGTGAATAGTCTGCGTGATTTTTTCAGCACTGACTGGGAAGCCATGACACGGGCTGATTGGACAGGGTTGATCATCGTGCTGGTCCTTACCGCATTGATGATTGGTTTGTATTTCTGGATTTTCAGACCCGCAAATCGCGATAAATTTGAACAGTACCGTGATTTTGTAAATGACGATGACGATGATGAGGATAAGAACAGGGAGGCTGGACATGGCCAAACAAGATAAGCCGCAACATGCCCCGGATACGGGCCACGAGTGGGACGGAATTCGTGAGTTGACCAACCCGCCACCGCGCTGGTGGATGATCGCCTTTCATGCCGGCTGGATCTGGTGTGTTATCTATTTTATTCTCTATCCGGCAATTCCACTGGTGCATGATTCCACCAAGGGCATTCTGGGCTGGACACAGATCAAGGAGTTCAAGGAGGCCGTGGCTGAGAACGAAGCAGTCAAGGCCCCTTTCTTGAAGCAGGTTGCATCGATGGACGGGCAGCAGTTGCTGGCTGATGCCGGCATGCGAAATTTTGCCGAGTCCTCAGCCAAGGCCATCTTCGGTGATAACTGTGCGGCCTGTCATGGTGCAGGTGGCGAAGGAGCTCCCGGCCTGTTTCCTAATCTGGCTGATGATGCCTGGTTGTATGGTGGCGATATGGACACGATTATCGAATCCATCACCGACGGGCGCCAGGGCAATATGCCTGCACATGAGGGGATTCTCAGTGGCGTCGAAATTAATCAGCTCACCGACATGGTGATTGCAGCTTCCGAGGGCAAGGCGACCAAGGTGCAGATGGACCAGTTTAATGAGGCTGGTTGTGCCGGTTGCCATGGTGAAAATGCTGCGGGTGGAGCCGTTAACGAGCTATATAGCGGCGCTGCCAACCTGACTGACGGGATCTGGCGTTTCGGCGGTAGTCGCGAGGATATTCTGCGTACCATTCGCTACGGCGTGAATCAGGAAGATGTGCCGAACACCCGCGTGGCGATCATGCCGGCATTCGGCGGCAAGCTTTCGCCCGAGGCCATCAAGATGCTTGCCGTGAAGGTACATGAATTTGGCGGCGGGAAATAGGGGGCGCATATGGATGCGGTTGTTGTCAGCGTAATTATTTCGATAGCCGGATGTATTCTGATTATCGGTTATCTGGCCTATCGTTTTTTTAAAATCATCGGCAGCAAGGATGATTCTGAGTAAACGAGTGAGAAAAATTTAGGGGGGGAGGGAGGTTAAGGCCTCCCTTTTTCTTTTTCTGCGGTTGTTGAAGGGATAGAAGAAAGGTTGCTAAATAAACAGATAGTATATTAGAATATAGAAATATGTTATCTGAAAGTAACCGGGAGTAGAAATGTCTGAACCCATGCAGGAGCACATTGAGGATGTCTACGCAGATGCCGTTCACTGGCATGTAAACACCGGCGGAGAAACGATCCACGCCAAGCGTATGCCGGGGCGTTTTCGGAGCTACAGATGGTATGCATCAGCGCTTTGGCTTTTGTATTTTGTCACGCCATACATTCGCTGGGAGGGGCATCAGGCGATCCTTTTCGATATTCCGCACCGGCAGTTTCATTTTTTCGCACTCACCATCTGGCCGCAGGATGTCTGGATGCTTTCACTGGTTCTGATACTGCTTGCGATGACGCTGTTCGGGGTTACCGCCGTTGCAGGGCGTGTCTGGTGTGGTTATTTCTGTTTTCAAACGGTCTGGACGGACTGGTTTACCTGGCTGGAAGATAAAATCGAAGGGAGCCCGATGCAGCGTCGCAAGCTTGATGCTGCGCCTTGGGGATTCCGCAAGATCCGCCTGAAGTTATTCAAGCATACGCTATGGGTGCTCATTGCTCTTCTTACCGGCATAAGCTTTGCTGCCTATTTTAACGATGCCTTTGATACATGGCACCGGTATCTGACACTGGATGCCCCGCTGGTCGCCTGGGTGGTGCTGGCAGCTTTCTTTTTCGGCACCTATGTGTTCGCCGGGTTTATGCGCGAGCAGGTCTGTTTCTGGCTGTGCCCGTATGCCCGTATCCAGAGTGTTATGGTGGACAAGGATACCGAGTTGCCTACCTATGATGTTGATCGAGGGGAGCCACGCGGAAAAGTGGGCGGCAAAGGCAGCGAAAAGCGTGGCGATTGCATTGACTGCCGCCTTTGCGTCGGTGTTTGCCCGACCGGTGTGGATATCCGCGAAGGTATGCAGGAGGGCTGCATTACCTGCGGCATGTGTATTGATGCATGCGACAGTATAATGGATAAGGTACATCGTCCCCGCGGCCTGATCCGTTATGCATCGAGAAAGGAGATGGAGGGTGAAACCCTGCCGCCTTTGTTCATGCGGCCGCGCGTGATTGCCTACAGCGCTATATTTATCTTGGCAGTTGGGGGCATACTCTATGGCCTGACCCATATCCCGCCGGTTGAGCTTTCTGTTGTACACGAACGGCAACCGCTGTTTATCCAGATGAGCAGTGGTGATATCAGGAATAAATATACCATCAAGGCATTCAACAAAACCCCCGATGATATGCACATTAAATTCACCATCAGTGGCGCTGATGGCGTGAGAATAGTTGGCGATACCTCTGATATTGTCCTGCCAGCTGGCAAGATGATTCCGTTTCACGTTTTCGTTGAGGCGCATCCATCGGATCTGAAGGACAAGAAAACACCACTCCGATTTATCCTCGAAGGCCTTGAGTCGCCAGCCCTTCGAATGGAGTATGGCTCGGTCTTTATCAAGCCCACCGGGAATTAGGGACAACAGGAGCAGGATATGTTGAGCGCGCAGGTAAAGCAGGATCTCAAAAACCCATGGCTACGGACGATCCTTGCCATTGTGGCCGTGACAGTTGTCGTCAATATCGGCTTTATTACCTATGCCTATGTCTCGCCACCGAATCTTGTTGTGCAGGATTATTACGACAAAGGAAAAACCTATTTTCACGAAGAAACCCTGCGCCGACAGGCATTAGGCCACGCATGGCGGCTGCAGCTTCTTCTGCCTGAACCGGTGAAGCTCAATGCACCGGCAACCTGCCGATTGTATGTTATGGATCATCAGGGAACGCCAATGCGTTCCGGCAGCGTGATTCTGAAAGCGTATAGGCCCGACGATGCCAGTCATGATTTTGAGGTTGAGCTGAAACTTGTCGATGCGGGCACCTATGCTGCCCCTGTCAGTTTCCCGTTGCCGGGCAACTGGGATTTGATAGCCCGCATTGATGCTGATGGCCAGCACTTCGACACAGCCCAGCGTATCTTTGTCCAAAAATGAATCGATAAACAGCGATAGCTGTTTCCATTGTGGCCTGCCTGCCAGCGGTGCGGCCGCTTGCCATGGCATCGTGGCAGGGGAAGAGCATAGCTTTTGCTGCTCCGGCTGCCTGAGTGTATGTCAGGTGATCCACGAGGCAGGGCTGGACAGCTTTTATCATCGCCTGAAAAAGCGCGAGGCGACGATGGCGCCACCGCCGGATGCGCCGGCCGATATGGATCAATATGATCTTGATGAGGTGCAGCAGGATTTTGTACGGATCCTTGCCGATGGCTCCAGACAGGCACAGCTGATGGTCGATGGTATTCACTGTGCTGCTTGCGTATGGCTGATTGAAAAAGCACTTGCCGGAATGGATGGCATTATCCGGGCTGAGGTGAATTTTGTGCATCATCGGCTGCAGGTGCAATGGCAGCCCGGACAGGTTTCCCTGGCTAAAATCATGCGGCGTTTGGCGACTCTTGGATATGCTGCCATCCCCTTCAACGTTGACACCGTAGAAGGCAAATTGCGGGAACAGAACCGACGGCTGTTGTTTCGCTTGGGTTTTGCAGGCTTTGCAGCCATGAACATCATGTGGATTTCCATTGCCCTGTACGCCGGTGCGTTTTCAGGTATCAGCGGTGAATTCCGTAATTTCTTCTACTGGGTCAGTTGCGCCATTGCCACGCCTGTACTGCTGTATTCAGGTGGCCCTATCTTAAGCTCTGCATGGCGGGGGCTCCGCCATGGGCGTCTTGATATGGATCTACCCGTTGCGATTGGCGCACTTGTTACATATGCATTTTCCCTGTGGCAGACGCTCACGGGTGGCGCTCACGTATACTTTGATACAGTTGTAACGTTTTTATTTGTCATTCTCGTTGGTCGATATCTCGAGGCACTGGCCCGACGTAACGCATCCTCAGCAACACTGCGGTTGCTGGAGTTGCAACCCAGAATGGCTACCCGCCTTTTGGATGATGGAGAAGAACGGGTGAGTGTGCGTAAGCTGGTTGTCGGTGACCTTCTGCGTGTCAGGCCGGGCGACAAGGTTCCCGCGGACGGGGTGGTGTTTAAAGGCGACTCACATATCGATGAATCCATGCTCACAGGTGAGTCTCGGCCTGTACACAAGCGAGTGGGAAGCCGCCTTGCTGGCGGTACCGTCAATGGCGAGGCGGCTCTGGTTATGCGGGTTGAGCAAACAGGTGCCGGCACCGTGCTCGCACGCATCATCAACCTCGTTGAGTCTGCCCAGGGTTCCAAGGCACGTGTGCAGCAGCTGGCAGATCGTATCGTACCGTGGTTTGTTGCCATCACGCTTGTGCTATCCGCCATCACATTCATGTATTGGGTGCGCTCCGATTTCGATACAGCACTGCTCGCTGCTACAGCCGTCCTGATTATTACCTGTCCATGTGCGCTCGGGCTGGCGACACCCATGGCTATCGCCGTCAGTACAGGCTTTGCTGCCAGGCATGGTGTCCTGGTGCGTAATGGCGAGGCACTGGAAGGACTTTCCGATATCACCCATGTGGTGATGGATAAAACCGGCACCCTCACTGAGGGACACATGCGCGTGACGGGCATAACTACTGAGACCGATAGCGACACGGTCTTGCAACTGGCTGGTTCGGTCGAACGTGATTATTCGCATCCGCTGGCGCGAGCGGTCTGTGCATCGGTGGAGGCTGCCGGGCTTCGTTTTCTCGAATGCCGTGAGCAGCGGTTGCTGCCGGGCCTTGGTGTCGGGGCGATTGTTGGATCAGCCCACTCTGGCTGCGAGGTATGGGTCGGTAACCAGAGATTGATGCAGAGTCGTGGCATTGATGTGGATGCGGCTACTCGTGATGCATGCGCAAGCATTGAGGCGGAGATGGGGTCGGCTGTGCTTGTCGCGGCAGACGGGAAGCTGCTTGGATTATTGCGGATTGAGGATCAGCTGCGCAAAGAGGCCGGTGAGATGATCGCAAGCCTCGGGCGGCGGGGGATCGGCATCACGTTGTTGACGGGTGATTCAGCTGCGGCGGCCAGCTATTTGCAGGACTATCTTTCTGCGCATGCTCTTGACCCGATCCGTGTCGTTGCTGATGTGTTGCCGGAAGGCAAGGTACGTGAGGTCATCGCCTTGCAACAACAGGGGGAGCGTGTGCTGATGGCAGGGGACGGAATTAATGATGCGCCAGCGCTGGCCCAGGCAGATATCAGCATTGCCATGGGTAATGGCACGGATGTGTCGATGGAGTGCTCGGATATCGTATTGATGGGCAGTGATCTGAACAGGATTCCATGGGCTCTGACGTTGGGGCGGCGCACGATCCAGACAGTACGCCAGAACCTGATGTTGTCTCTTGTTTACAATGCCATGTTGGTTCCGGCTGCTATGGCAGCATGGGTAACGCCTGTGTTTGCTGCGTTGGCTATGCCGCTCAGTTCACTTCTGGTGATCGGCAACGCCATCCTGATCAGACGGCACATGCTGCGAGGGGTCTGATAAAAGAAGCTCCGGTGCCCTAGGGAGGGAGGGACGGACACCGGAGCTATTCGATGATTATTTCAGGGTCTTAAGAAATGATACCACAGCTTCTGCATCATCGCCGCATTTTTTCTGGTTGCCCATTTTGGTCTTGGCGCTTGCATCGCCTGTCAGGTCTTTAATGGCTTGTTTTGAATCACAAACCCATGCCTTCAGATTATCTTCGCTCCATACCCAGTCGCCGTTTTCCAGTGATTTGCTGTATCTTCCGAAATCCGTGCTGCCGGCCTTGCTGCCGACAATGCCGAACAGATTCGGCCCAACCTTATGCTTGCCGCCCTGGTCAAAGGTGTGACAGGCCTTACATTTGCTCTCGGGCGCAGCCATGGCTTCTGTTGCTGCCATACCTGTCATCAACATTGCGATTGCTGCGATTGCGGTGATAGTTGCTTTCATATTGATTTGCCTCCTGAAAATATAGCACGGATCCATTGTGCGGACGTATTATATATTAGTCAAGCATTATGTAATAATGTAACGATAAATTGTCGTGGTGCCCTTGGGCGATTACCATGACTACGATAGAGGAGAACGATGAGCGTTATCTATGGTTTGATTCCGGGCATGATTTTGCTGGGGCTGGTGAGTGTGCTGGTGTTTTTCTGGGCTGTGAAGAATGGCCAATACGATGATATGGAAGGCCCGGCTCACCGCATCCTTGATGACGATGATATGGATGATGAACACGACAGGGATGATCACTGATCGTGGGTGACATGTTGCCAATTTCTCTAGCATTGATGCTGTCCATGGGGTTTCTGGGAAGTTTCCATTGCATTGGCATGTGCGGAGGGTTGGTGAGCGCGTTAAGCATGAGCCGCGAGCAGGTCTGGTGGTCCGGTCTGTTGGCCTACCAGGCGGGCCGTATATGTACCTACGCGGCACTCGGGCTGCTGGTTGGCATCAGCGGCGCTGCCCTGAGTGCTTTCGGCGGCGATCAGGTACAGCGGTGGCTTGCTGTGCTGGCGGGCCTGCTGATGATCCTTTTTTCCCTGAACCTGGCCGGCTGGCTGCCTGATCCCTTGCGACGACTGGGTGCATGGGCAGGAAGAAAAACGGGATTGGCCCAGTTGGCCAGACGCGTGGCCAGCAATGCCGGCATCGCCGGCTGGTATAGCTTTGGCCTTGTGAATGGTCTGTTACCTTGTGGGTTGGTTTATGCGGCACTGTCGCTTGCTCTTGCCAGCGGTAATGCCGCAAGCGCCACTGTGATGATGGTGGGTTTTGGGCTGGGTACAGTTCCAGCGATGATGTTCGTGCCTTCCGTTTTTCGCAGGATGACGCCTTTCCTGCGTTTAACCTCGCTGCGAATCGCAGCAGCTATGATTATGGCGCTTGGATTAATCACTATTTACCGCAGCCTGATGCATTTTCATGCCATGCATGGGGTGATGCATTGACTGGTTAATGATCAGCCGGGGGATTGGAAAAGTGGAGTGTTGGGGGCTCATCCTTACTTAGGAGGGCCCGAAGCCCAATTCTGTCATATAGATACAGATCCTGATCAGTTTGCAGGTGCTGAATATGGTTCGGCTCTCCGAAACGTGCTTTCAGGGTTTCAGCAGAAACGGCAAGATTAGGAATCAGGGTCAGCTCCTGAACCGTTGTGTCATTCATGCTGATTGCATCGGCTGCGGCCAGATTCATTCTGGCCACCCCGTTCGGGTACAGGTGCGGGACGGTTGCATCTGATTCAATCTTCTTCAACATGTCAGGCTCCGCAGCCAGCAGCAGAATCACCTTTGTATGGTCGGCAATGGATGGAAAAAACGCCTCCAGTTTCATTCCTGCCTTCGGGTGCTCCTGAGGATAGATATAGAGTGCCACATCACTTTTGCTTTGCAGGATCATTTCCGCCTGCCTGAGGGTCGTTACGCCCAGCGTTACACCAAGCACATGCAGATGCCCCTGATTGTCTACCTGCGTGTCCAGTGATGTGTCCACGCGCTGATAATGGGAGCTGGTCCAGAGAAATACTGCACCTGTAGCAACAATTACGGCCAGCAGCATCCATAGCCCGGCCCGGTCATTGTGTTGTGGTTTGATCTCAGATGTCATGTGTCTCCATCGATAACTCTTTGCCTTTGCTACAGATTTTATGCAACTTTCGAGGCCTATGCTGTATGAAGCATTGGAAAAGAGCCATTCGTAGACGTTGTCTGACAGCAAACAGCATTTGAGCAGGAGCTTCTCTTCTTGGAACTTATCGGCCTGTGAACTAGAGTGCCGCGCCTTGCAGGAAATATGATGCAATCCAAGACTGGGAGAACCCTAATATGGCAGTTCAACGTACACTTTCAATTATCAAGCCGGATGCGGTAGCCAAGAATGTAATTGGCGACATTATCCGTCGTTTTGAGGAGAACGGACTTTCCGTTATTGCGACCCGTATGACCCATTTGAGCGCTGCAGAAGCAGGGCGCTTTTATGCGGTGCATGCTGAGCGTCCATTTTATAAAGACCTGTGCGCATTCATGAGTTCCGGTCCGGTGTTGGCTATGGTCCTGGAAGGCAAGAATGCCGTATCCCTGAACCGCCAGTTGATGGGTGCGACAAACCCTAAGGAAGCAGAGGCGGGCAGCATTCGTGCCGATCATGCTGATTCGATTGATGCCAATGCAGTGCATGGTTCCGATAGCGAGGAAAATGCAGCTATTGAAATTGATTTCTTTTTTGCAAACCTGGATCTTCACAGCCGCGCTTAATTAAACAATGAGTGATCAATCCACCCCGCCCAAGGACACCACAATGGATGCTGCTGTAAAATCAGACATGCCCGGACTCGAAATGTCCGAGCAGATTGGTGTACGCAGGCAGAAGCTTGCCGGTATCCGGGAAGCGGGCGAGGCATATCCGAACACATGGCGTACTGATAGCCGTACAGCTGATATTCATGCCAGCTATGCCACGATGGATACAGAAGAATTGGTTGCTCTTGGCAAGTCGGTTCGAGTTGCCGGTCGCATCATGGCGCACCGGGTGATGGGCAAATCCAGCTTTATCAAGATTCAGGATGGTTGCGGACAGATTCAGCTGTTTCTCAATCGGGATGAGCTTGGAGCGGATGTCTACAATCCGACCAAGAAGTGGGATCTGGGTGATATTGTTGGTGCCGAGGGCGTTCTGTTCCATACCAAGACGGGAGAGCTTTCGGTACGGGTATCCCATATCGAAATGGTCACCAAGTGTCTGCGGCCATTGCCGGAAAAATGGCATGGATTGAGCGATATCGAAACCCGCTATCGTCAGCGGTATGTCGATCTGATGGTTAACCCTGAATCAAGGCAAACCTTTCTGGTGCGTTCAAAGATTATGACGATGCTGCGCAAAGGCCTTGAAGACCGGGGCTTCATGGAAGTGGAAACACCCATGCTGCAATTGCAGGCGGGAGGTGCAGCTGCGCGACCATTTGTGACGCATCATAACGCACTTGATATGCCATTGTATCTCCGTATTGCGCCGGAGCTTTATCTCAAACGCTTGCTGGTTGGCGGTTTTGAACGCGTGTTTGAAATTAACCGCAACTTTCGCAACGAAGGCTCCGACACCACGCACAACCCCGAATTTACGATGGTTGAGTTCTATCAGGCGTATGCGGATTTCACTGATGCCATGGACACCACTGAAGCACTGATCCGGGATATGGCCGCAGCCCTTGATGTCACTCAGGTGAACTGGGGTGGAGTGGATATTGATTTGAGCCAGCCGTTCAGGCGCATTCGCCTGGATGAGACTGTTTTTGAGAAGCGTCCTGATCTGCGCGGGCATGCAAATGACAAGGCCTTGCTGGCTACGGTCTGCCTGCAGGAGATTCCTGATATCAAACCATTGATTACCTGGAAGGCCGGGCATTATCTGCTTGCCCTGTTCGAGCATCTGGTTGAACCGAATCTGGCCCAGCCGACATTTGTAACACATTATCCCGTTGATGTTTCTCCGCTGGCCCGGCGCAGCAATGATGAGGATACGGTTACCGATCGCTTTGAACTGTTTATCGCCAGTCGTGAAATGGCCAACGGTTTTTCAGAATTGAATGACTCGGATGATCAGCGCGGTCGCCTTGTGGCGCAGGCACAGGCCAAAGCCGCCGGTGATGTTGAAGCTACGGGCGTGGACGAGGATTTTCTGCGGGCACTTGAATTCGGCATGCCGCCGGCTGCAGGTGTCGGGATTGGTGTTGACCGGCTGGTGATGCTATTGACCGGCCAGCATTCTATCAGGGATGTGCTACTGTTTCCCCATATGCGTCCTGAATAACGCGCCCGGAATAGTTCCGGTCCTTGCGGCCGCATTGAGGAGTAGGTGATGCACGCAAATTCAATCATGGTGAAGAATCCGACCACGGCACATGTGGATGAGCCGCTGGCCGAGGTTCTAGCACGTATGCGCGAGAAACAACTGCGTATGGTGCCAGTGCTTTCCGATGGAGGCACGGTTGAGGGGGTTATTTCAACCCATTCGATCCTGATTCACATTATTCCTGATTACATAGTCAGCGGTGATCTGGACTCAATATCTTATGCGCCTGATATCGGACTGCTGCGCAGACATTATGATGAGCTTGCCGGAAAAAAAGTCGAAGAGGTGATGGATAAAGCCTTGCTGGTTCATGCCAATGATTCGCTTCTGTCTGTATCTGCGGCCCTGTGTACCTTTGGCAGGCACGAGTATGCGCTGGTCGTGGATGAGAACAATATGCTTCTGGGTGTCATTTCCGCTGGTGATATTCTTGATCCCTTGCGTTTCTATGCCAAGGGTGACGCTGATGTCTGAGGTTCAGCATGCCAGCTCAGTGATATTCGGACTTGATCCGCTGTGGCTGGCTGTCGGCATCCTGCTGGCAGTGTACAGCGTGGTCATGATGGAAAAATTCAATCGGGCAGTGCTCGCTTTGCTGGGTGCCGGCATGATGATTTTGGGTGGTGTGCTGACCCAGCAGCAGGCGGTTGCCGGGATCGATTTTAACACCATTGGCCTGTTGACCGGCATGATGATCATTGTCGCGATCAGCCAGAAAACTGGCATGTTCCAGTATGTGGCCATTCGATCGGCGAAATTCGTGAAAGGGGAGCCGTGGGGTGTTCTGGTGATGTTGTCAGTGGTGACAGCTGTGTTCTCCGCTTTCCTGGACAATGTCACGACCGTGTTGCTGGTGGCGCCGGTAACGCTGCTGATTACCGACGCGCTTGGTGTGCGACCCTACCCTTATCTTTTCGCCCAGATACTTGCTTCCAATATCGGTGGTACGGCCACCCTGATTGGCGACCCGCCTAACATTATGATTGGTTCCGCGGCGCACCTTAGTTTCTATGATTTCCTATTGAACCTGGCTCCCATCATACCTGTTATTTTTCTGCTTACGCTTGCGGTTATCTGGTTTGTTTTCGGACGGGATCTGAAGGCAACTGAAGAAAGTCGAGCCCTTATCATGCAGTTTAACGAACGTGAGGCGATCAAGAGTGTCCCGCTACTGAAGAAAAGCCTGCTGGTGCTTTTTCTGGTCATCACAGGCTTCACTGTCGCCCATCATTTTCATCTGGAGCCTGCCAGCATTGCCATGTTTGGTGCTGCGTTGCTTCTTTTGCTTCAAACTTGGGGGCAGAGCCTGTCGGACAAGGATCATGCCTACGAGGGCATCATGGCGGAGGTTGAATGGACTACGATTTTCTTCTTCGTCGGCTTATTCGTGATTGTGACAGGTGTTGAACATACCGGAGCGATTGCCTGGCTTGCCGAGAAGACGCTAAACATGACCGGAGGCGATTTTAATGCCACCGTCGCAGCCGTACTTTGGATCTCGGCCATTGCTTCGGCATTGATCGATAATATTCCTTTTGTCGCCACCATGATCCCGTTGATCCATGGCATGGCGCCTACGTTTGGTGGGGATGCCGCCCTTGTGCCCTTGTGGTGGGCTCTGGCGTTGGGCGCATGTCTTGGCGGGAATGGTTCCTTGATTGGTGCGTCGGCCAATCTGATAGTGGCTGGATTCGCACAGCGGGCAGGGCATCCGATCCGTTTTCTTCAATTCATGAAGCACGCGTTCCTGCTGATGCTTATGTCCATTGTCATATCACATATTTATATTTATTTCCGCTATTTGACGTGAAACTTCGATGGAAGTGATTACACTCTCTGTCCATGATTCCTATCCATGCTTGGCGGCAGCGCTGATATGACCTTTTTTCGTTCCTATGAGTGGATGCTGGCGCGTCGCTACCTGCGCTCCAGACGCAGTGAAAAGTTTGTTTCGCTGATTAGCTGGAGCTCCGGCATCGGTATCGGTATCGGCGTGATGACGCTGATTGTCGTGCTTTCAGTCATGAATGGGGCTGCGGTAGAGATTCGCGATAAAATTCTCGGATTCTCATCGCATGTAGATATTCAGGGGCCGGGTGACTCGATTGCGGAATGGCCGGAGTGGCTGAAAAAATCCGCGTCCCTGCCTGACGTGGTGCGTGCAGCACCGTATATTACAGCCCAGGTGCTTGTTTCTCATGGTTCCATGGCGGCCGGTGCTATTCTCAAGGGGGTCGACCCTGCGCACAGTGATGCGATTGCGGAACATGTGGTGAAAGGGCGTTTTGTTGAAGTTTCAGGCTCGCCGTTTCAGCTTGTTATGGGAAAGGACCTGGCCCGAAAGCTTGGCCTGGAAGTTGGTGATCATGTGCGGCTGATGTCGCCTTCCGGTGGCATCGGGCCATCGGGCGCAACCCCTCGGCTGCGTGCTTTTGAGCTGGTAGGCATCTTCGATTCCGGTTTTTATGAGTATGATATCGGCATGGTGGTAACGAGCCTTGCTGCCGTTCAGCGTCTCAACCGCATGGGAAACAGGGTTACCGGCATCGAACTTTTTTTGAATGATCGTGATAAGGCTGCTGAGATTGCAAACTTAGCCCGCAAGGAGTTGCCCGCAGGCGCATGGGTGAGCGACTGGCAACACAGGCACCGCTCTTTTTTCCAGGCTATGAAAACGGAGCGTGTGGCCATGGGAATTATTCTGTCGCTGATTGTTCTGGTTGCCGTTTTCAACATGGTGGCTTCATTGGTGATGGTGGTGATGGAGCGGCGCAAGGAGATTGCGATTCTTAAAACCGTGGGGGCAACACACGCCTCTGTGATGCGCGTGTTTCTCCTGATGGGCTCCCTGTTGAGTGGCATAGGAACCATTGTCGGGACCGTTCTCGGACTGTTGCTGGCATGGAAACTCGGTCCGATTCTGGCCTGGATCGAGAAGATGACGGGGGTTACATTCTTGTCTAGTGATGTTTACTATATCGATCATGTCCCTTCGGTGATTGACCCGGTCTCGGTAACGGCCATCGTGGTCATTAGTCTGCTGATGGGTATCGTTGCAACATTTTATCCGGCATGGCGCGCTGCAAGTGTGCCGCCTGCCGAAGCACTGAGGTACGAATAGGTATATGTCGATAGCTGATCTGCGAAATAAGGCGAAACGGGCGCTCCTTGACGGGAAGTACAAGCGTGCGTTGGAGTTTTTCGAGGAGCTGCATAAGGCAGAACCGCTGGATGTCCGTACGCATGTGAAACTTGCCGAATTACGTGAAAAGACAGGTGACACTGCTGGTGCAGTCAAGGATTACCTGATCATTGCTCACGCTTACGCGGAGCAAGGATTCGTCGTGCAGGCCATCGCTATTAACAAAATTATTCTTCGTCTGGATCCATCCCAAACCCAGGTGAAGGATCGTCTGAAGGAGCTATGCGACGAGCGTGGTGATGATTGGGCAATCAGTACGATTTCCCCCAGTGATCATATGAAAACCACCGATATCAGCAGTAAGGATCATGCCAAGCTGAGCTTTGAGCGTACGCCGTTGCTCTCGGGCCTGGCCGGCGAGGAATTGGAAGCTTTCATGGACTCTCTGCAGTTGCAGAATGTTGCTGCGGATGCATATATCTACAAGGAAGGCGACCATGGCAGTTACCTGTATCTGATCGGTATGGGTGCGGTAAGGCTTGAAATCCAGGACCCTCATGGGCGCAGACGTGTGTTTTCAGTGCTGTCTGAGGGTGATTTCTTTGGCGAGCATGCTTTTATGTCCCGTGTCAGCCATTCCGATGCGGCCATTGCGGAATCTGATTGCAGTATCCTGATGATGGATCGCGATACTTTTGATCAATGGGTTGAAAAATATCCGTCAATTCAGTCGACCGTAGAGGACTTTTACCGCCAGAGGGTGTTGGCTCGCGTACTAGCAATTACACCTGTATTTGAAGGGGTTCCGCCTGATGCCCGCCTGGCATTGGCCAACAAGTTTCAGCTTAAGCCATTCAGCCATGGTGAGGTGGTAGTCCAGGAAGGAGAGCCAGGTCATACCTTTTATCTGATTCGTTCAGGTAATGTCAAAGTTCTGACGAAAGATATCAAGTCGGGTGGTGAGATGATCGAACTGGGCACCATGGGGAATGGTGGTTTCTTCGGTGAGGTGGCCCTGTTAACCGACAAGCCAAGAACCGCCAGTGTGGTTGCCGATGGTGATGCCGAGCTTATGGAGCTTACGCGGGAAGATTTCAATTCCATCGTGTCTACCTACCCATCCGTAAAAAAAGTTGTTGAGGCATACCAGAAGCAACGTGTTCAGGATACCATTCGCACATTGATGAATCGCAAGTCCAGCTAACGTATGACCGGTCGGCAGGTTCTTTTCCGGGCATCCGGGCTGTGTAAAAGCTTTTCAGCACCGGCAGGCACGCTGCAGATTCTTAAAGATGCTGCATTCGAAGTGTATGAAGGCGAGTTTCTGGCCATGGTAGGTGAATCAGGAACCGGCAAATCGACCTTGCTCCAGATTCTTGGCACGCTGGATCAGCCTGATGCCGGTGAACTGAGTCTGGATGGTCAATCGCTGATCGGAATAAATGCAAGGCTCCAAGCCAAAATTCGCAACGAGAAAATCGGATTTGTTTATCAGGCCCACCATCTTATCCCTGAATTGACGGCATTGGAGAATGTTATGCTGCCTTTACTGGTGCAGGGTAAGACCACTGAGTTTGCTGCCGAGCGGGCCAGCAGCCTGCTGGGGCGACTGAATCTGCACGACAGGGAGAGGCATGTACCTGCCCGTCTTTCCGGCGGTGAGGCGCAACGTGTGGCTGTGGCGAGGGCGTTGGCCGCTCGACCTCGATTGCTTCTGGCAGATGAGCCGACCGGCAACCTTGATGAAAAAACAGCACAAGAAGTGTTTGAAGTGTTACGGCAATTGTGTCGCGAAGAACATGCTGCTGTGCTGATGGTAACCCACAGCAAGGCACTGGCTGGAGCCTGTGATCGCCAGTTGCGCTTGCATGCGGGGAAGCTGCAAAAGGAGTCGTGAGTCAGAAAACCTTTGACTAATCAAGAAGTTCTGTTAAGGTTCATATGTGCTTTCTAAGCTGATTTAGATAACGTGTGATTCTAATTTAACTTTGATTGATTGAGGGGACTGTGACCAAAGCCGAAATAGCCCGTATTGTCCATGAGCGTGTTGGCCTCTCTAAAAAAGAGTCGGCCCAGATCGTTGATGCCGTTCTTGAGGTTGTTCATGCGGCTCTGGTTAAGGGAGAGGATGTAAAGTTATCGGGTTTTGGCCATTTTATGGTGCGTCAGAAACATGCTCGGCGCGGCCGTAATCCTAAAACCGGTAGCGATATCACTATTGCACCACGCTCCGTGGTGAGCTTTCGGGCAAGTCAGCTATTGAAAACGAAGTTGAACGAGGGTTCTGAGTGAAAGCAAGACAGGCCCTGGCCAAGGCCGGCGTAGAGGTACCTGAGCTTCCAGACAAGCTTTTCTTCTCGATTCGTGAGGTCAGTGATGTTTGTGCAGTGGAACCGCATGTGCTGCGCTACTGGGAAACCGAATTCAATCATATCAAGCCAGTAAAAAAGAGCGGCAATCGACGTTTTTACCGTCATCGTGACGTGTATGCCGTACTCCAAATCAAGCATCTTCTCTATGATCTTAATTTCACAATCCGGGGCGCCAAAAAGCGACTGCTGAATGGCGATCTTGATGAAATCGTCGAACAGCATGACAGCCAGACGGTGTTGCGCCAAGTGCGCCAGGAACTGGGCGAAATACTAAAACTTCTCGATTGATCGGCGCTTACATTCTAGTTTATTTTAAGTATGCTTCGCGACCTATGAAACGGGGCGTAGCGCAGCCTGGTAGCGCACCAGACTGGGGGTCTGGTGGTCGGAGGTTCGAATCCTCTCGTCCCGACCATATTTATATGGCCCGCATGCAGTATGGCTTTTGGCAGGGGCTCTGCTAATGCCATCGCGTGCGGGCCTTTCTTTTTCGCGTTCGCGCCAACGTATGGTAGATGAACAATTGAGAACAAGAGGCATTACCGATGCATGTGTGCTGGAGGCCATGGGCACGGTTCCGCGACATTTGTTTGTCGATTCGGCATTGGCATCACGATCATATCACGATTGTTCTCTTCCTATCGGTGAGGGGCAGACCATATCACAGCCCTATATCGTGGCACGAATGACACAGTTGCTGGAGCTCAAAGGCGAAGAGCGTGTACTTGAAATCGGGACCGGTTGCGGATACCAGACTGCAGTTTTATCCCGCCTCTGCAGGCGGGTATATAGTATTGAAAGAATTCAGGCTCTGCATGACAGGGCTCGCCAGAACCTGAGGCTGGCCAGGCATGCCAATGTCATGCTGAAGTGCGGGGATGGCCGGTTGGGCTGGGCGGAATATGCGCCTTTTGATGCGATAATTGTCACTGCCGGCGGGTTCGCTTCAGATGTATGGTTGACCCAACTGAATGTTGGCGGGGTGTTGCTGCTGCCTGAAGGTGAGGGTGGAAATCATCGTTTGGTGCGCCGTAAAAAGAGTGCATCCGGCTTCACAGAAGAATATTTTGATGCATGCACGTTTGTGCCACTGCTCGATGGAGTGAGCCATTACTGAGTCGGTCAAAATTGTACGTGAATCCCTGTTAAGACGCTGTTATCACTGGACCCTAGGTTGGGCAGGGCACCCGCAGGCTTCCTGGGTATTGTTTGGCATCGCCGTGATAGAGGCAAGCGTGTTTCCTATTCCACCGGATGTGTTGTTGATCGCGCTCGCTTTGGGTCGCCCCGATCTGGGCCTCCGGTTTGCTTCTCTGGCCACCGCTGGATCAGCCGTAGGTGCCATTATCGGCTATGGAATTGGCATGTTCTTGTTTGCCGGCATTGCCTCACCCCTGCTTAATTTTTACCATGCCATGGATCAGTTTCAGCATATGCAGGAGTGGTTTTCTGAATATGGTGTGGCGATTGTTCTGTTGGCAGGCTTTTCTCCGATTCCGTTCAAGGTTGTAACAATTGCCGCGGGTGCATTTGGTCTCCCGTTTATTCCATTTTTAGCCGCAACGCTGGTTTCGCGCGGAGCCAGGTTTTTTCTTGAAGGCTCCTTGCTTCGCTGGGGTGGTGTTCGATTGCGTGAGCTGGTCGAACGCCATTTCGAATGGCTGACAATAGCAGTGGCAGTACTGGTGGTGGCCGGCTTTGCCATGATGTGGATATGGCATTAAGACTCTTCTCCCTTTTACTGGCTTTTCTGCTGGCTGCCTGCATCTCCACGCCCGTGCCCTCCGGTCACAGCAGGTCATCGTATGCTCAACACACAAGGCAACTGACATCCGATAACGGGCATCTTCAGTATCGCGTGCGCCGAGGCGATACCCTGTACAGCATCGGCAGGCGCTTTGGCGTTGATTATCACCTTCTTGCCAGTCGCAATCATCTTCGAGCGCCTTACGAGATTTATGTAGGGCAACATCTATACATCAGCAGCGTTGCTCCGAGAAGTCAGCGGCTGCCGGTCACTGTTAAAACGTCTAGAAAAGGGACAAAGAAACCGACTCCTAAGACGGTCAGAAATAAAAGGCCTTCTTCACATCAAGCGGCCAGCGTCATATCAGGGAAATTGCTATGGCCGGTTCGTGGTAAGATTACCAGCGCATTCGGAAGACGTGGCAGCCGCATGCATGATGGTATAGATATCGGTGCGGCAAGTGGCACCCCAATAAAAGCAGCTGCCAGCGGTGAAGTAGTCTATTCTGATCAACGCCTGAGCGGGTATGGAAAATTGGTTATTATCCGCCATTCGGGCAATGTTTTTACTGCCTATGCCCACAACCAGCGCAATCTGGTGCGCAAGGGGGACAGGGTTCGGGCGGGAGATATCATCGCCAGAGTCGGGTCCTCGGGAAGAGCGAGCGGCCCGCATCTGCATTTTGAAGTGCGTCGTGGCAGCACGCCGGTCGATCCGCTTGCCTATTTGCCTCACCGATGAGATAGTCCATGCTGCTTTTTCTATGCTGGGCCTTGCTTAAGGCATCGTTGAAAGGGCTGGGGAAGGCTTACGCCGGGGGAGTTGATGGGCAAGAATCATAGTCTTGATCCGATGACCATGTATATGCGCGAAATATCGCGTTATGACCTGTTGACTGCACAGGATGAAATCGACTTGTCCCGCCGCATTGCCAAGGGGGATGAACAGGCTCGCCAGCATATGATCAATGCAAATCTTCGTCTGGTGGTCAAGATTGCACGCCGATATATGAATCGCAGTATGCCGCTCGCCGATTTGATTGAAGAAGGCAACCTTGGCCTGATGCGGGCTGTGGAAAAATTTGATGATGCGCATGGCTGTCGCTTTTCAACATATGCTACGTGGTGGATACGCCAGTCTGTTGAGCGTGCCATTATGAATCAGGCCAGGACGATTCGCCTGCCCGTGCATGTCGGTAAGGAATTTAACTCCATGTTGCGCATGGCCAATGAACTGCGGGGTGAATTGGTCCGTGAACCTACAGAGCATGAAATTGCAGAGCGTATGGGCATTGAGCCTGAGCGTGTGCATACGTTGCTTGGCATTACGGTCAAGATAGAAAGTTCGGACAATGTCCTGCATGACGAAGGTGATTTTACGCTGTACGACGTCACTGAAGACGAATCGGCGGAAGCACCGGGGCAGCAGCTCGAATCCGATCGTCGTGACGAGATGCTGGCGGCCTGGATGAAGCAGTTATCCGGCAAAGAACGTGAGGTGGTACGGCTGCGTTACGGATTGGGGACAAGGGATGATCCCTGGACTCTTGAGGCCATAGGCCAGCACATGGGCGTTACCCGTGAACGAATTCGCCAGATTCAGGTGGCTGCATTGCAGAAGCTGCGCAGCATGGTGAAGCATGACAGTGTCAGTTTCGAGGAGATTTGATCGTGGTTGAAGCGTTACGATGGCAGGATTGTATTCGCGACATTCCTGATTTCCCCAAACCCGGAATTATTTTCAAGGATATCACGCCCATGCTGGCTGATGGCCGTGCCTTTAGCGCTGCCGTTTCGGAACTGGCCTGTCTGGTGCCCGGCGATGTGGATGCAATCGTTGGCATAGAATCGCGCGGATTTATATTCGGCGCAGCACTCGCCGTGCAACTCGGTATCGGCCTTGTGACGGTACGAAAGCCCGGAAAATTACCAGCGGCAGTGCATAGTATCGAATATGAACTTGAATATGGCATGGACAGGCTCGAAATACATCGTGACGCACTCTCAAGTGGACACAAGGTTGTGGTGGTGGACGATCTTCTTGCTACGGGAGGCACTGCGGCAGCGACTGTTCAACTGGTTCGCCAGCTGGGTGCCGAAGTGGCCGCCTGTCTGTTTGTTATTGAGTTGGGTTTTTTATCCGGTAGGAAGGCGCTTTCCGGGGTTGAAACGCATGCGCTTGTGCGTTACGACTAATATGCAAGTGCCGATCCGTGGGGAGCCAATTCGAGGGGTGCAGTGTGGTGTCTGAAGCGCTATGATTCGAGCGCTTTTTCGGATGCCATTTTCAGGTCGCTGAATCGGACAGTCTAACCATGTCCGTAGCAGGCCAGGCAATGTCCTCGTAGCTCAGATGGATAGAGCGACTGCCTCCTAAGCAGTAGGCCACAGGTTCGACTCCTGTCGAGGACACCAGTTTTACATTAATGAGGTAATCATGAACCAAGAAACACTGAATCCTGCAGTTGCTGTTCTGATTGAAGAAGAGATGAAACGTTCCTACCTCGATTACGCCATGAGCGTAATCGTGGGGCGCGCGCTTCCCGATGCGCGCGATGGTTTGAAACCGGTACATCGGCGCATTCTTTTCGCCATGCAGGATCTGGGCTGCACGCATGACAAGCCGTTCAAGAAGTCTGCGCGTGTAGTCGGTGATGTGATCGGCAAATATCATCCGCACGGCGATACAGCGGTTTATGATGCCATGGTGCGTATGGCTCAGCCCTGGAGTATGCGTCATTTGCTGATTGACGGTCAGGGAAACTTCGGTTCGGTCGATGGAGATTCGCCGGCAGCGATGCGTTATACCGAAGCCCGCATGAGCCGGTTGTCGGAAGAGTTGCTTGCCGATATCGACAAAGACACCGTCGATTTTGCACCCAATTATGATGAATCGCTCAGCGAGCCCAAGGTGCTGCCGGCCAGATTCCCGAATCTGCTTGTGAATGGCTCGCAAGGTATTGCCGTGGGTATGGCAACCAATATACCGCCGCATAATCTTGGTGAAACCATCAATGCAACCATCGCTCTGGTGCGCAATCCGGATGCGGATGACGATGAGTTGATGCAGGTCATGCCGGGCCCTGATTTTCCGACAGGCGGCTTTATCTATGGTCGCAAGGGCATGCGCGATGCATTCACGACAGGCCGCGGCTCGGTCACGATGCGCGCTAAGGCTATGGTTGAAATCCATCCCCGCACCAAGCGCGAGTCCCTGATTGTCACTGAACTTCCTTATCAGGTGAACAAGGCGAACCTGATTGAGAATATTGCCAACCTTGTGCGCGATAAGAAGCTGGAAGGTATCTCAGATCTGCGTGATGAATCCGATCGCGATGGAATGCGAATTGCCATTGAACTGAAGAAGAACGAAATACCGGAAGTCGTTCTAAATAATCTTTATAAGCGTACACAGCTGCAGTGCAATTTCAGCTGCAACCAGCTGGCTCTGGTTGATGGCCAGCCTAAGCTCTGCGGTGTGCGGGAATTACTGCTGCACTTTCTGGATCATCGTCGCCAGATCGTAACTCGCCGTTGCCTGTTCGATCTGGCCAAGGCTGAAGCCCGGGCCCATATCCTTGAAGGCCTGTTGATTGCGCTTGACCGTATTGATGAGGTGATCAAGCTGATTCGTGCCAGCCAGACTGCCGCTGAAGCCAAAGATGGTTTGATCAGCACATTTCAGTTGTCTGAAAAACAGGCACAGGCCATTCTCGACATGCGTCTACAGCGCCTGACCGGGCTCGAGCGTGACAAGATCAAGGCGGAGTATGCTGATATTCAGGCCTTGATTGGTCGTTTGCAGGCGATTCTGGCCGATGAAAAATTACTTATGGCTGTCATTGTTGAAGAGCTGGAGCAGGTTCGTGATAAATACGCAGATCCGCGCCGAAGTGAAATTATGGATGAAACTGCCGAGCTTTCGGTTGAGGATCTTATTACCGAAGAGGATATGGTGGTGACCATTTCCAATGAGGGATATATCAAGCGCAATGCCGCCTCTCTTTACCGCGCCCAGCGACGTGGTGGCAAGGGCAAAACAGCTATGACAACCAAGGAAGAAGATTTCGTGGCCCGTCTGCTGGTTGCATCGACGCATGATTACCTGCTGTTCTTTTCGGATCGTGGTCGTGTGTTCCGCAAGAAGGTGTATGAAGTACCTCAGGCTGGCCGTGCCACGCGTGGCAAGGCGCTGGTGAACCTGCTGCCGGTGGATAAGGATGAGAAAATTTCAGCCACGTTGGCGATTCGCGAGTTTGACGAAAATCATTATATCGTCATGGCAACCAAGAATGGCGTGATCAAGAAAACCCAGTTGTCAGATTTCAAGAACATCCGGGCTAACGGTATTATCGCCATTAATATTGATTCGGATGACGATCTGATCGGTGTGGCCGTATCGGACGGGAATCAGGACATCATGCTGTCATCCAGTGGCGGCAAGGCGATTCGTTTCGCCGAAAGCGATGTGCGAACCATGGGGCGCAGTACGCGCGGTGTGACAGGTATGCGCATGCCGGGTGGATGCAAGGTGATTTCCATGACGCTGGTTTCCGATCGGGCTACCTATCTGGCCGTATCTCAGAATGGTTTCGGCAAGCGTACTTCCGTGTCCGAATATCATACGCAGAAACGTGGTGGTCAGGGCGTGTTCACGCTCAAAACAGGCGGGCGTAATGGCGACATGATCGCGGCATTGCTGGTGCTGGATGAGGATCAGGTGATGATGATGACTGATACAGGGCGTCTGGTTCGCATCCGCATGGACAGTGTTTCTGTCATTGGCCGTAATACACAGGGCGTGAAACTCATTGATTGCACTGCCAATGAAAGGGTGATTGGTGCCGTGCGCGTCGTCGAGCGCCAGGATGAAGGTGAGGAAGTTGATCTTGATGATGCGGACCTGCTGAACGACCCGATCAATGATGGGGTCGATGAGGCATGATAGACAGGCAGGCTTTACGCAGTGATTTTGATGTATTACAGGCTGCGCTGGCCAGGCGTGGTGAAGGGGTGGTCGGCAAGGATAGTCCGTGGGCGCGAGTCGCTGAACTTGATGCGCGCCAGCGTGAGCTGAAAGGCCAGTCGGAAAACCTTCAGGCAGAGCGCAATCGTGTCTCAAAGCTGATTGGTCAGAAGAAAGGGCAGGGCGAAGATGCCAGTGCCGAGATCACAGCTATGGGTGAGCTCGCCGGCCGTGTGAAAGGCCTGGATGCTGAAGCAAAAGCCGCTGAAGCCGAGTTTGCCGAGGCATTGCTTGAAATTCCCAACCCTTTGCATGAGAGCGTGCCTGACGGGGTGAGTGAAGACGACAATGTGGAGATTCGCCGCTGGGGTGAGCCACGGCAGGATGATGTGCCGCCGCATTGGGAAATCGGTGCTGATCTTGGAATACTGGATTTTGAAGCAGGTGCAGCGCTTGCCGGCAGCCGCTTTACGGTACTCAGGGGGGCGGCAGCAAGGCTTGAGCGCGCCCTGATGCAGATGATGCTGGATATGCATGTTGATCGGCATGGTTATGAAGAGGTTTGGGTTCCGGCTATCGTCAACCGAAAGACCATGACGGGCACAGGGCAATTGCCCAAGTTTGAAGAGGACCTGTACAGGCTGGAAGGCGAGGATACCTTCCTCATTCCAACCGCCGAAGTTCCGGTCACCAACCTTTATCAGGACATGATCCTCGGTGCAGAGAGGCTCCCGATTCGTCATTGCGCCTATACGCCCTGTTTTCGTCGCGAGGCAGGATCAGCCGGACGTGATATGCGCGGCATGATCCGGCAGCACCAGTTTGACAAGGTTGAGCTGGTACACCTGACGACTGCGGAAAGGGCCTTGTCTGATCTGGATGCACTGACTACCCATGCCGAGGCTGTGTTGCAGGCACTTGAATTGCCTTATCGTGTGGTTGAATTGTGTGCTGCTGATATCGGCTTTTCAGCACAAAAAACATATGACCTTGAAGTCTGGCTACCAAGTCAGGGCATGTATCGGGAGATTTCATCCTGCTCTTCATTCGGTCAGTTCCAGGGCAGGCGTGCGGGTATTCGCTATCGCGAGGAGGGTGGCAAGCCACAACCTGTGGCGACACTGAATGGTTCGGGTCTGGCCATCGGGCGCACGCTGGTGGCCTTGCTTGAAAACGGCTGGCAGGCAGATGGCTCGGTCAGGCTTCCCTCAGCGCTGGAACCATATATGGGCGGCAGGATGGTTATAACTGCACCCTGAACAGGTGTCTGCAATATTATCAAAAACATGTGACAAAACTCGGGCGCCAAACCAGCGAAAGCATTGGTTGCGCCCGGCGCTGAACATCACTATGCTTCGCATCGTTGAAAAGTGAGCCGCGGCTCGCTTTTTTTCGTTATAGAGGACAGGTGAAGCTTTGGAATCTCGAATACGCGCACTGTTGCAGCCGATTGCCGATGAATTAGGCTTGGATGTGCTCAAAGTTAGTATTGGCGGCGGAGAGCATAGCCAATTGCTGCGGGTTATTGTGGATCGGGCCGGCGGCGTTGATTCCGATGCACTTGAGCGCATCAGCCGCGGTCTTGCTTTGCAACTCGATGCAGAGGATCCGATTTCAGGCCGCTACCGTCTGGAAGTGAGTTCGCCGGGGCTGGATTGGGAGTTGCAGGATGCAGCGGATTTCAGGCGTTATCAGGGCGAGTGGATCAAGGTCTTCCTGATAGAGGGCGGCAGCATTGAAGGGCGCAACTTGGGGCCATGTGACGTCTCAGGGGTAGAGGGGTTTAAGCTCGGGATCGAGGCCGCAAAGGCGAAAGATAACGAGGAAAGGTCATACGCGATGCGCGAAGTGGCTAAAGTAATACGGGCAATCAACTGGAAAGAAGTTTCCCGCAGAAAGAAATAAATGAGTGAGAGTGCTGACTTATGAATGT
>Ga0209919_1000280_pt1 | contig 25930 bp, 22 predicted proteins | sample SalPon2A_C_D2_MG_FD_185721 | JGI IMG/M metagenome (GOLD analysis project Ga0209919, IMG submission 185721) | Soil microbial communities from South San Francisco under conditions of wetland restoration - Salt Pond MetaG R2A_C_D2_MG (SPAdes)... | ecosystem: Environmental > Terrestrial > Soil >... | reverse complement strand
AATTTTTGCCATCATTGAACCAGTGCATATCATCATTTACATCGATCCAGGCTTTGTCATTTTCTGTAAGAATCGTTTTTGCATCTCCTGATTTTATGTCGCATAGCATTATATCAAGTTTATTTTGCAAACGATTTAAATGCTGTACATAAATTTCATCGGAATTTCCTGTCCAGTCCATTCTTGCGATATAATTATTGCGAGGATCCCCTGGTACCTTCATCCATATAGTTTCACCTCCGTCTGCACTTACAACTCCAACTTTGCAGGCTGAGTTTGTTGTTCCTGCTTTAGGATATTGGACAGGGATTGTATAAGAATAGATTGAATCGGTTGTATTTATCATTAAAAATTCACCAATACCTGATGCATCAAGTTGCCAGTAAGCAATATGTTTGCTATCAGGACTCCATCTGAATCCATCACGATCATCAAGTTCTTCCTCATAAACCCAGTCAAATGTACCGTTAATTGTAGTCTTAGAACCGTCAAATGTAAGCTGTGTAATTTTTCCATCAGAAATATTTTGTACAAAAACATTATGTTCACTTACATAAGCTACTTTTTTATTATCAGGTGAAAACTTAGTAAACATTAAAGAAGACTCAGGGGCATTGCCTCCTAATTTCAATAATTCTTTAGTGCTAAGATTCAATACCCAATAATCACCCCGGGTATTATATCTCCATACACGCGCTGTATTTGTAAAAATCAGCAACATATTTTTATCGGGCGACCATTCATAATTAGCAATAGACAATGCTGTCGTGTCACCTTCAGGAATTAAGAGGCTTGCAGAAACAAGTATTTCTCTGTCACCTGATTCCGTATCATATTTGATAATATCTCTCGCACCCTTAACATCTTCAGAACTTTCAAGAGATGTATAGCCTTTGCCATTATCCAGAAATCGAACAGGACCGAACCTATCACTTCGAAAACTTCCTCTCTCAAATAATCTTTCAAGAGTTATAATTGACTTATCTTCTTTCTTCTCCTGTGCTAAAACAGGTTGAGTATAGTAGAAGATGATAAGCAGTATCAGAAGTTTTTTTAAGTAATTCATACTACCCTCACTTAATGATTTGGAAATGCTGAAGTTAATTTTAATTGCCCGTCACAAAACCTATCTGCAATTTAAAAGACGGTGTTGGATATCCAGGATAAGAAAAAAGAAAAAAATCCATTAAGCCCCTTATAAATGAATTGCCACGAGTTATAATTTCAGGACTTAAAATCATAAAAATATAGCTCGGAAACAATTTTTTATTGATAAATGGCAGTAACAATAAAACCTTATTATAGCCATAACACCATTCTTTTAAGAAAGTTACAGCAACTTTATCAGGTTCCCACCCGATATTTTTCATCTTATTTTCATATTTTTTAAATAAGTTTCCCTTAATTAGTAAGGAAAAAATTGCGAATATTACTTATTGAAGATGATAAAAAAATAGTTTCGGCTTTATCAAGAGGATTAAAAGACGAAAGTTTTGCTGTTGATACCGCATATGATGGGCTGAAAGGGGAAGAACTGGCAAAAATTAATAAATATGATATTATAATCCTTGATTTAATGCTTCCAAAACAGGACGGATTACAGACATGTGAAAACCTTAGGAAAGATAAAATAACAACACCAATTATTATGTTAACGGCACTCGATGATGTGGATGACAAAATAAAAGGATTAGATTCCGGGGCAGATGATTATCTTGTAAAGCCTTTTCATTTTGGTGAACTTCTGGCAAGAATAAGATCACTTGTCAGGAGAAATTCTAAGATCAAAACAACTACAATTGAATTATACGGTCTTAAGCTTGATCTTAATACACATAAAGCCTTTAGAAAATCCACGGAAATATCACTGACAAGCAAGGAATTTGCGCTTCTGGAATTATTTATGATGAACCCTGATAAGATACTTCCAAGGTCTGAAATTTCCGAGCATTTGTGGGATATGAATTTCGATCCCAAAAGTAACGTGATAGATTCATTTGTAAAGTATTTAAGGCAAAAAATTGATAAAAATTTTGATGCTCCGTTAATTCACACAGTACGCGGTTCAGGATATATTTTTTCGGAACGGAAACCTTAATGCTTTCTATTAAATTAAAAATTGTTTTAGCTTATACATTACTATTCGGGATATTACTCTCTCTATTTGCGCTTATTATTTATCACAGCACTGAAAAAGCTGACTTGGCCAAGCTGGATACAAAGTTGAGAAGCTATTCGCTGTTACTCCAATCAGAAATAGAAGAACAAAGCAGAGAAAATAATAGCTTTAATTACAAAGATTTTAAGACCATTTCTTCTGATGGATTGAAGAGAACGAGGTTCCAGTTTTTTGACAAAAACGGAGAAATGATTATCGGCGATACAATAATTATAAAACCTGATATAAAACTAATTAGCTTCTTATTAAATGGGTCGGACAAATTTGATAGAATTAAAATAGATAGACTCCGGTCTCGAATTTATTACGCTCCTGTTGAAATTGACGAAAAGACGAATCACATTCTTGTGGTTTCCTCGTCTTTGGCTGAAGTGCACGAAGATTTAGAAAGATTGCTTCTGATTTTTTTAATTATCATTCCTTCAGGATTAATTTTAGCGGGATTCTCAGCTTACTGGATAGCCGAAAAAGCTTTTAGCCCGGTTAATAATATGATAAACACAGCTAATGAAATAAGCGCTTACAGTCTCAACAAGAGGCTGGAAGTTCCAAAGACAAATGATGAGGTCAAAGCTCTCAGTATAACTTTAAATTCGATGATTGACAGGCTTGATAAGACTTTTAAGAGTCACAGACAGTTTATTGCCGATGCCTCACACGAAATCCGCACTCCTTTAACCGTAATTCAAACGGAACTTGAATTGGCATTGAAAAAAGATAATTATGTGGATTCAAAAGAGAGTATGAAAATTTCTCTCGCTGAAATTGAAAATCTTAACAAATTAACCAATTCATTACTAACACTTGCTAAAATTGACGCACAAAAAAACAAACTTGAAATAAGTAATGTCAGGTTAGATGAATTAATTCTTGATTGTGTACAGATGTTAAAACCATTTGCTGACCTTAATGGAAATAAAATCAAAATTACAATTAATGAAGTTATTGAATTGAATGTTGACAGGGAAAAGATTAAGAGTGTGATAGTTAATGTGCTGGATAATGCGATCAAATATTCGGGAAAAGGTAATGAAATATCTATCTTGTTAATTAAGCAAAATTCTGACCGTATAATAATAAAAATAATAGATAATGGGCCGGGAATTGCAGAATCTGAATTGCCGCATATTTTTGAAAGGTTTTATCGTTCAAATGAAATCCGCTCATCTGTTGAAGGAAACGGATTAGGACTTGCAATAACAAAGGAATTTGTTGAAATGCACGGAGGTAAGATTATCATAAAAAGTGCTCCGGGTAAGGGGACTGAGTTTAAAATAAAATTGCCGCTCACCAAGTTTTCCGCATTAAAATAGCCCTTTTCATCTTACGTTCATTTTCTCTCCCTATTTTTGTAGTATATCAAATGTTAAATAATTAAAGGAGAGCTATAATGAGGATTCAATCAATTAAGATGTCTTTAATTCTTGCAGTTTTTTTGACATTTCTCGCAGTTTCCGGGTTATTTGCACAAGAAACTAAGATCCAGGAAAAAGATTTACCAACCGCTGTTACAAGGGCTTTTCAGGCTGCATATCCCGGTGCTGAAATATTAGGAACGGCAAAAGAGATAGAAAAAGGCGTTACCTATTTTGAAATTGAGAGTAAGGGCGGTAAAGTTAGGCGCGATCTGCTTTACACCCAGGATGGGAAAATTGTTGAGATTGAAGAAGCTTTAACTGCTGAAACTATACCGGGTTTTGTAAAAAAGATTATAGAGAAAAAATTTAAGGATGTCGAATATAAAAAAGGCGAAAAAAATGTAAGGAACTCTGTAACCAAATATGAGGTTATTATTGAAGCATCAGAGATAAAATATGAAGTGGTATGTGACGCTAATGGGAAAATCATTCAAACCACTAAACTGAGAAACAACGAATCTGATGAAAGTGATAATGATTAAATCCCCCTTTATCAGTATATCATATATATATACAAAAATCTGTGGATAGAAAATGATTAAGAATATGATACTAACCTTTTTATTCTTTAGTAATCTATTGTTTGCACAGTACAGTCTAAATTACTTCGTAAATAAAGCATTTCAAAATTCTCCGGTCCTGCACGATTATCAGAACCAGGGCCGGATTGCTAAATTACAGTCTACTTTAGATGAAGCAGAAAACACAGCTTTTAAAGTGTCTTTAACTGCTAATTACCTTCTTGCTCCATACTTTAATAATAATGGGAAAATCCTTTCTACAAACCCTGATTCGAAAGCTATAGGATACGATGTCGGGATTACAAACGGCGGTCTTTATTCGGCACAAATTAATTTTGAAAAAGACATCCTCAACGATGGGCTTTTGGATGCTCTGCAGCAGCAAAGGCTTACTCTTGATAAAACATATCAAAATAAATCGCTGGAAGAAAAACACGCACTTAAAAAAGAAGTTACAGACCAATACCTGAATTCATTACAGCAGCTAAAGCTTTACAACCTTGAGGTTAAAACTGTAAACAATTTACAGGATCAGCTCAGCATTACGGGAGATCTTGTAAAAAATGGCTATGCAAAAGCACAGGATTATCTTTTACTAAAAATAGAACTGAAAACGCGTCAGATCAATCTCAATGATACCTGGCAAAATTACAAGACGGGTCTTTTACAATTATATTCTATTTGTGGGATTACAGATACTCAAATTGTAAAAATAGATAGTGTAAGTCTTGTAAAAAAAATGAACACCGGAAAAAAGTCAAACTTTCTTACTAAGTTTTACCTGGACAGCATGAATACTGCAAGTCAACAAAAATTATTCGAGACCAAATATCAGCCACAGGTTGGTTTATTTTTTAATGCCGGTCTGAATGCTGTGGAACTTGATAATATTCAAAGAAAATTCGGAATGAGTGCTGGAATAAATTTTTCTTTGCCGATCCTTGATGGGGGACAAAAAGATATAACCAGGCAACAAACACTTATTACTGAAAAAACTTTAACCTATAATAAAAATTTTCTTGCTAATAATATTAACAACCGGTTAAAAATCTCGGCAGAAAAAATATTATCATTAAAAAGCAATCTTGGTTCGATGGAAGAACAGATTGATGATTACCAAAACCTAATTAGAATTTCTAAAAAACAGCTCGAACAGGGTAACCTTTCAATGATTAATTACCTGACTCTTTTAAGAAATTATATTGATGTCCAGAAAAACCTAATAAACGCCCGGATCAGTTATCAAGCAGAAATTAATAATTACAATTACTGGAATTGGTAGAATGAAATATCCCAATAGAATTTCGATAAAAACAATTTATAATTTAATCTTGTTATCTATTTCCCTGTTGCTGATATCCTGTTCGGGGAATGGGAACAAGAAGGAAAATGATGCTATAAGTGGTACGCCTGTATCAATAACTACTCCGGTTGTAATGAATTTGCAAGATGATCTAAAACTGAATGCAAATGTAATCTTTTTGAATAAAGAGATGGTGAGGGTTCCTTTCCCGGGATTTATAGAAAAAATTTATAAAAATATTGGTGATGAAGTTAATCCGGGTGATGTTTTATTCAGAGTTAAAACCAAAGAATCTTCCGCTTCTGATAGTCTTAAGATAAAGATTGGAGATAAAATATTTGACGGCTCTGTTTTGATCAGAGCCAAAACAAGGGGTGTGCTAACAAAATTAAACTATCACAAAGGTGATTTCATTTCTGAAGGTGAGCAATTAGCGATTGTTTCAAACCCAAATTCCTTGAGAATAAAATTAAATGTTCCATTTGAAGATGCACAGAAAATTAAAGGCGGAAATAATTGTGATGTATATTTGCCTGGCGGAGAACAACTGACAGGCTATATCGAAAAAAAAGTCCCGTCTGTTGATCCATCAACACAGACACAAACATTTCTAATTAAATTAAAAAGCCATAAAGAACTCCCGGAAAATCTAAATGTTATTACAAAGATACCATTTAGATCTTTTAAGAATGCTACAGTTGTTCCCAAAAGTGCTGTAATGACAAATGTTACTGAAGACGTATTCTGGATAATGAAACTCTTAAATGATACTACAGCGGTAAGAATAGATATAAACAAGGGAATTGAGACCGAAAGCCTGGTTCAAATTCTTTCTCCTAAATTAAATGCCTCGGATAAGGTCATTTCGTCAGGCTCTTATGGATTGCCGGATACAGCTACGGTTGAGGTTATTAAATGAGTGATTTTTATGTTAAATATAAAAGCCCCATTGCAGTTATTCTGGTATTAATCTTATTGGGAGGAGTTTATTCGTTTTTACATATCCAGTCTGCATTATTTCCAAACATTACTTTTCCTAAAGTCAAAATTATTGCCGATAATGGAGAACAACCAGTCGATAAAATGACGGTTTCTGTAACTGTACCACTCGAAAATTCAATTAAAAGAGTCCCCGGCATTAATTTAATCAGGAGCGCAACCAGCAGGGGGAGTTGCGAAATATCGGCATTCTTTGACTGGAATTCAGATATTAATTTAGATAAGCAACGAATAGAATCCCGTATTAATGAAATAAAACAAAGCTTACCCCAGGGAATAAACATTTCCGTGGAAAGAATGAACCCCTCGATATTTCCTATCATGGGATTTTCGATTTCCGGAAAAGATTACAGCCAGATAGATTTGCGAAATATTTCTGAATACACTATAAAACCGTTTTTGTCAAGAATACAGGGAGTTTCTGAAGTTGGAGTCGGCGGCGGGAAGGTTCAGGAATACCATATAATTTTAAATGAAGCCAAAATCAGGAATCTTAAAATTACTCCCCAAACTGTTGCAAATGTCATTTCAGAATCTAACTTTATTTCTTCCACCGGTTATATTGATAACTACGACAGGTTATATTTAACGCTCACCGAAGCTACACAAAACAGTAAAGAAGAATTACAAAACCTGGTAATTCTAAATACCCCACAGAGGGTAATAAAACTGAAAGATATTTCTACTGTTGAAATTGGTTCGGAAAGAAGCTATGTGAGAATTAAAGCTAATGGTAAAATTGTTCCTACAATTCATATTCTAAAACAGCCAAACGCTAACCTGATAGATGTTGAAAAGGCTATCAATAAAGAACTTCCTAAACTTCAGAAAATTCTTCCCAAAGGAGTAACACTTACGCCGTTTTATGATCAGGCAACTTTTGTCTCGGATGCAATTGGCAGTATAAGGGATGTTGTCTGGGTTGGTCTCTTATTAGCCATATTGATTACAATACTTTTTCTAAAATCATTTAAAGCAAGTTCTGTAATCTTAGTAACGATACCGATTACTTTATGTTTAACATTTATAGTCTTGTATTCAATCGGCTATACAATAAATATAATGACGATAGGTTCGATAGCGGCAGCCATCGGGCTTATAATTGATGATGCGATTGTAATTGTAGAACAAATACACCGTACACACGAAGAAAATCCGGATGAAAACAGTAACGCTCTAGTTTCAAAAGCAATTAAATATTTGCTCCCTGCAATGATCGGATCTTCGCTAAGCACGATTGTTATTTTTCTACCATTTGTATTAATGGGTGGTATAGCTGGAGCCTATTTCAACATATTAACAAATGCGATGATTATTACGCTGGTTTGTTCATTCTTTGTAACCTGGATTGGCTTGCCGGTAATCTATCTTCTCTTTTCTAAGAAACACTCTACTTTGAAGAAAAAGGCTGAAATTAAAAAAAGGAACTGGGTCTACTTTTTTATTTACAGGCCCGGACTTTCAATCCTGTTTATGGCAATTTTAGCAGCCGGTGCATACTACATTGTCCCCAAACTGCCATCCGGGTTTTTGCCCCAAATGGATGAAGGTGCTATAATTCTTGATTTTGCAAGTCCGCCTGGTACATCTTTGGAAGGGACTGACAGAATGTTGAATGTAGTGGATCAAATTTTGCAAACAACCCCTGAGGTAAAATCTTTCTCCCGCCAGATCGGGACACAAAACGGTTTTTTTATAACTGAACCAAACTACGGCGATTATACTATACAGCTTAAGAAAACCAGAAAATTAACTACGGACAAAGTTTCGGATAATATCAGGAAAAGAATAGAAGCAAAGCTGCCTGCTCTCCAGGTAGATTTTGGACAAATTATTGAAGATATGCTCGGTGATTTAATCAGCACAAAACAACCAATCTCGATTAAAATTTTTGGAGATGACCAGGTTAAACTAAAAGAACTGGCAAAGCAGATTGCAGTTATTGTTCAGAATACACCGGGAACAGCGGATGTATTTGACGGGATAACTATCGCAGGGCCGAATATAATTTTTCAGCCAAATAATGCTGCGCTAGCCCAATACGGATTAACACCCGGACAATTACAAAATCAAATGCATACAAAAATAAAAGGTACGGTGGTTGGTAATGTGTTAGGACAGAATCAGCTTATAAATATCAGAATGTTTGACGGGAAACTGCTTAATTCCTTAGACGATATTAAGAATGGATACATATATCTAAATGACGGAAATGTTAAGCCAATAAACGAATTTACAAATATAAAATTCATCAAAGGCGTTTCCGAAATTGATAGAGAAAATCTAAAACAAATATATGATGTTGTAGCAAGATTGAATAACCGTGATCTTGGCAGCACCGTGGCTGAAATTCAGAAGAAAATAAGTGAGCAAGTAAAATTACCTGTTGGTTATGAATTAATTTACGGTGGCGCATACGAGCAGCAGCAGAAAGCATTCAGCGATTTAATGGCTATACTTATTTTAGCCATTCTATTAGTCTTTACAGTTACCTTGTTTCTTTTTAGAAAGATCAGAATTTCTATATCAATAATTGTTATTGCAATTTTGGGAATTGTCGGGAGCTTTTTAGCACTTATGATTACCGGTACACCGCTTAACGTAGGAAGTTATACTGGAATTATTATGATTGTGGGAATCATAGGAGAGAATTCAATATTTATTTATCTGCAATATCTAAATGAAAAAAAGAAAGATATTCTAAAAGAAGATGCAATAGTTAATTCAATTTCTATCAGGCTTCGGCCTACGCTTATGACGGCATTCGGTGCAATAATTGCGTTGCTTCCTTTGGCAATAGGAATTGGTACGGGGGCGCAGATGCATCAACCTCTTGCAATTGCAATCATTGGGGGATTTATTATTGCATTGCCACTTTTGTTGATTGTATTGCCCAGTATTTTACGAAAAATCGAGAAATGATTCTTCACTTTATTTCCTTAAAATAGGCCTTCTCATTGGCGGATGAATATAATTCTATTATTGGTCAATATTGTAAAATCAATATTATAGTGATAAATTTACGCTTAATTTTTAATTATATACTGAGTTATGCCTAAAGTATTATTACTTATTCTTGTCTTAAATTCGTTAGTGATTTTTCCACAGGATTCTATTAAGGCTTCTTCAGTTCAAAGCCAAAAAAAAATAATGGATTCCGGTAAATTCGGAAATCAGATTAATATTCCCTCCAGAGATGATAGTCTTATAATAAGTGATGCGATTAAACCAGACAGCAAAATTGAGAGAGATTCAAATTTGCCTAAACTTACCTGGCATAGCTGGCTTACTAATATTCCGAGTGATTATGCCCGCTTTTATGATGTTGCGATTCATACGAGCGTGCCTGTATATTTAAGCATTGCTGCTTCAACCGCTGCCCTTATGGCTACAGATAATACAACCTGGCTTGGACAACACGAATGGTATAAAAAGTCGAATTTTATACGCCAAACAAGCGACAGATTTGGGGAAATTGGGGATGGGCGGACCCAATTCACATTAACAGGAATTTTTGTTCTCTACGGCCTTTTATTTAAGGATAACAGGGCATTACGTACCGGCAGCCAGATACTTCAGGTTACTATTTCAGCAGGCGCTTTTGTCCAGGTATTAAAGCATATGACAGGCAGGGAAAGCCCGGTTGTATCAACTCAGCCGGCAGGAGAATGGAAATTTTTTCCAAATCCATTGGATTACCACAAGCATGTTCCGGCCTATGATGCATATCCATCAGGACACCTGACAACTATGCTCGGGATGATTGGGGTTATTTCTGAAAATTATCCAGAATGGAAATGGGTGAAACCTGTAGGATATTCAATTTGTACTCTGATGGCCGTAAGTATGGTCAACAGCGGAATACACTGGTATAGTGATTATCCTCTGGCCATTTATCTTGGGTACGAGTTTGGGAAGATTGTTGCTCATCCTGAAAAATATGGCAAGAGCAGTGAAGAAGATCAGCAAAAAATGACCATTAATATTGCCCCTTACAGAGCCTTTAATGCGACCGGGCTAGCTTTATCTTTAAAGTTTTAATAAATTATTACATTCCTTTTACTGTCCGAATTATTAATATCCGGATTATTTATGAAGATAAGTTTTATCTTATTTTTTGTATCATTTTTTTCATTCACTACCTTATTTGCCCAGAGTGGAAATAGTTATAAAACATCGGACGGTTTGTCATCGGATAGTACTGCTCATCTCAATATTTATCCACTTCCTGTTGAAAAAATCAAAACAGAAAAGAAAGTAAACTGGCACCAGATGATAACAAATGTTCCCTCAGATTTTTCGAATTTTCCGAAGGGAGCATTTTCTAACAATAAATTTCCGCTTTTTGCTATAGTTGCTGCCGGAACAGGTGCGCTTATGCTTATTGATCAAAAAGGATGGGATGAAAATAAGAGACTTTACAATAATTCTGATACCTTTCACGAACTAAGTGATATGGGGGTTAATTTTGGGGATGAAAAATATCACTTTATGATGGCTGGTGTGTTTGCGGTTTTTGGTTTTGTAAATGACAGTCCTGCTGCTCTTAAGACGGCGAGCAATATTGTGGAAGCTGTTATAGCAAGTGGTATTGGTGTACAGGTTCTAAAAAGAATATTTGGAAGGGAGAGCCCGGCTGTTTCATCACAATCTTCAGGTCGCTGGCAGTTTTTCCCTAACCTAAAAAAATATCAGGAAAATCAACCAAAATACTATGCTTATCCTTCAGGACATATTACTACTTTGACTGCAACTGTTACGGTTATTGCAAATAACTACCCGCAGGAAAAGTGGATAAAACCAATCGGTTATTCAATGATCGGTCTTTGTGGAATTGGACTGGTAAGCAGGGGAATGCACTGGTATAGTGATCTGCCTTTAGGGATTTTTCTCGGCTACACATTTGGTAATCTAATTGCTCCACCTGAGTCTGATTCGAAGGCGAGTTTTTTGGAGAAAGGATTAAGTAAAGTAAAAGTTTCACCATTATTCTTTAGCGGTGATATCGGGTTTTCTCTTTCCTATAATTTTTAAAACAAAAAAAGCCGCTCAATTTGAACGGCTTTTTTATAAGTTATAATTATTTTAACTGCAACCGGATGTCGATCCGCAGGTCATACATTTCAAACAGGTTCCGTTTCTTACCATAGTCATACTCTGGCATTCGGTACAGATATCTCCTGTGTAACCTTTTTCAATTGCCTGCCTGATTTTTGAAGACATCGCATTTTGGTTTCTGTTAGATGATGCCGATGATTTTGATGGTGTCTGTCTGGCTGCTGTTGAATATTTAGAAGGTTCATATGTGGATTTATCGAGCTCCACGAGTCTTTCACTTACAACTTCTTCTTCTATAAATTCAGGCTCACTTAATTTCTTAACTATCCCAGCTGAAGCCTTTGCTTTAATTTCTTCCGGTTCAACGTGAGCCAGGTCATTCCTTCCAAGATATGTTACTGCAAGTTCTCTGAAAATATAGTCTATAACAGAAGTTGACATCTTAATTTTGGAATTACCTGTAACTATACCCGATGGTTCAAACCTTGTAAATACAAAAGCATCTACAAATTCTTCAAGTGGTACACCATGCTGAAGGCCAAGTGATATAGAAATAGCAAAACAGTTTAACAGACTTCTGAAAGCTGCGCCTTCTCTGTGCATATCTATAAATATTTCACCAATCTGGCCGTTGTCGTATTCTCCTGTTCTTATATAGACTGATTGCCCGTTTATCTTAGCTTTCTGAGTATAGCCGGTTCTTCTGTCTGGCAATCTTCTTCTTTTGGCTATATAGCGGTGAATAATTTTTTCTGCAATCTTAACAATATCGTTTTCTTCTTTTTCTTCCAGAATTGCTTCTATTTCTTCTTCGCTTACAGAGTTAAGCGGTTGAGATAGTTTAGATCCATCCCTGTAAAGTGCATTGGCTTTAATTCCCAGTTTCCAAGACTGCATATAAGCGTCTTTAATGTCATCAACAGAAGACTGATTTGGCATATTAATAGTCTTTGAAATAGCTCCTGAAATAAACGGCTGAGCTGCAGCCATCATTTTAATGTGTGCTGAAGGGCGGATAAATCTCGTTCCCTTTTTGCCGCATTTATTTGCTGCGTCAAAAACAGGGTAATGCTCGTGTTTAAGGAAAGGAGCTCCTTCAATTGTCATTGTTCCGCAAACGTAATCATTAGCAGATGCAATTTCCTGTTTTGAAAATCCGAGGTGTGAAAGTAGGTTGAAATCATATGAACTTATTTCTTCTGGACTAATTCTTAATTTCTTTGTGAGAAAATCTGTTCCAAGAGCAAATTTGTTGAATGCAAAACCAAGTTCAAAAACACCCGGCAATTGTTTTTCTATTTTTGCAAGTGCTTCATCTGTGAATCCTTTTGCTTTAAGTGATTCAGGATTAATATAAGGGCAGCCGTTTAGTGTGCCTGAACCTTTTGCATATTTTACTATTTCTGTAATCTGGTCGTTATTGTAACCAAGTTTTTCTAGTGCAGGAGGAATTGACTGGTTGATAATTTTGAAATATCCTCCGCCGGCAAGTTTTTTGAATTTCACAAGTGCAAAATCAGGTTCTACTCCGGTCGTATCACAGTCCATTACCAGCCCGATTGTACCGGTTGGGGCAATTACTGTAACCTGTGCATTCCTGTAGCCATGCTGAGTTCCAAGTTCAAGAGCTTTATCAGCATCTTCTCTGGCTGCTTTCAGCAGATCTGAAGGGCAGTGCTTAGGATTTATTCCCATAGGATGAATACTCAATCCTTCATATTCCTCATTAGGGACATTGTATGCGGCTCTTCTATGGTTACTAATTACACGTAACATATTTGTCTTGTTTTCTTCATAACGTGCAAATGGCTTTAACTCTTTAGCCATTTCTGCAGAAGTTGCATAAGCTGTCATATGCATAATACTTGTAAGAGCCCCGCAGATTGAGAAGGCTTCATTACTATCATAGGGTATTCCCTGAAGCATCAGCAATGAACCGAGATTCGCATAGCCGAGTCCAAGAGTTCTGTATTCATAACTTAGTTGAGCAATTTCCTTACTTGGGAATTGTGCCATTAACACGCTAATCTCCAGAACTATAGTCCAGATTCTTGTTGCGTGTCTGTATGATTCAATATTAAACTTACCTTTTTTCTTGTCATAAAATCTTACAAGATTCATTGATGCTAAATTACAGGCCGTATCATCAAGGAACATATACTCGCTGCAAGGATTCGAAGCTTTAATTGCTCCGCCGGCAGGGCAGGTATGCCATTCATTAATAGTCGAGTGATATTGAATTCCGGGATCTGCACACGACCAGGCTGCATATGAAATATCTTCCCATAGATCTCTTGCTTTTAGAGTTTTGCATGCTTTAGGGGCACGCTTAGTTTCTTTTGCTTTACGTTTTTCAATTCTCCAATATAAATTCCAGTCATCATCATTAATGACGGCATTCATAAATTCATTAGTTACGCGAATTGAATTATTAGAATTTTGTCCTGATACAGTCAGGTATGCATCAGAATTCCAATCAGTATCGTAGATTGGAAATTCAATAGACTTAAATCCTAATTTTGCAAGATGAATTACTCTTTCTATATAGTTATTCGGAATAGCAGCTTTTCTTGCTTCAACCACTGCGTGCTTTAGTTTTATATTTTCTTTTTTATTAAAACGATCATTTTCAGGATGCTCATCATAACAGGCTTTCATTATACTGTTTAAATGATAATTGCATAACTTTGATCCTGAAACAAGCGCAGCTACTTTTTGTTCTTCAACAACTTTCCAATTTATATATTCTTCAATATCCGGATGATCCAGATCTACTGTAACCATTTTTGCTGCTCTTCGTGTAGTACCGCCTGATTTAATTGCACCGGCTGATCTGTCGCCAATTCTCAGGAAAGACATTAGGCCTGAAGATTTACCTCCGCCACTTAAGGGCTCGCTGCTACCCCGGATGTCCGAAAAATTAGAACCCGTTCCTGAACCATATTTAAATAGACGTGCCTCGCGAACCCAGAGGTCCATAATTCCGCCATCATTTACAAGGTCGTCCTTGATTGATTGTATGAAGCATGCGTGTGGCTGTGGATGAGTATAAGCATCCGTTGAGGATGTGAGTTTTGCTGTCTTATAATCAACATAATAATGCCCCTGTGCCGGTCCCGTTATGCCGTATGCCCAGTTCAAACCTGTATTAAACCACTGTGGGCTATTGGGGGCTGCCATCTGATTAGCCAGCATATACATCAGTTCATCATAAAAAGCCCTTGCATCCTCTTCTGTATCAAAATAATTGGCTTTCCAGCCCCAATAAGTCCAGTTTCCGGCTAATCTGTGAAAAACCTGCCTGGAGTCAAGTTCTGAAGAATATCTCTCTTTTTCGGGCAGTTCTGCGAGGCGTTCATTATCCTCGGTTGATGGCTGAAGCCAAACCGGTACGTCCTTCTCTTTGATTTTCTTTAGGAGTTTTGGAACGCCAGCTTTACGGAAGTATTTTTGTGCAATAATATCTGTTGCAACTTGTGACCATTGAGCGGGTACTAATACATCTTCCATTCTAAAAACAACAGACCCGTTGGGGTTCTTAATCTCAGAAGTTCTTTTTACGAATTCTATTGATTTTAATGGGTCGCTATTAGTTTCAGTAAATAGTCTTTTTATTTGCATTGCTGCTCCTCAGTTAACAAGTTAACATTATATATTTTAATTCTAAGTGCTGAAAATTTAATCAGCATATTACACAGAGTTGTTTTGTAAGGTATAAGATCTATTTCCATTTGAGAAAAGTTGGTTTGCAAAATCAGGCCCGTAACTGATTTTCAAAGTATAAAAAAAAGAAATAAAAGAAAATAGAACCAGAAAAATATCTTTCAGAACGTGGAAGTAACTGCTCCAAGTTTGCGATAATTTATATAAAATACAAATTAAATTTTTAAAAGATTTTTCATATAAAATTAATCTTTTTTAAAATTCAAGTACTATTTTATCTTTTTTCTTTTATGGAACAAAGCCCATCAATTAAGAGCTAAAAAAGGCAATAAGAAGCGGCTGTTGATAATGTTTTTTTCGGTTTATTTATGAATATTACCAGCCATGTAATTCATTTAGAATTTATGAAAAATTAGGTTATCTTTTCTCTTAATAATAGTGCAAATTTTCATGAAATCGGGTAACAATTTTGCAGACTGAAAAGATCATAGAAATTAAGAATCTTTCCAAACAATTCAGGGAAGTTAAAGCTGTTGATGATCTTAATTTGACTGTTTACCGAGGGGATGTATTCGGATTTCTTGGCCCAAACGGGGCAGGCAAAAGTACGACAATAAGAATGCTTTTATCCCTGATAAAACCCACAAATGGCGAAATCCGGTTATTTGATAAATCGCTATCTAAAGACAGAATTTCCATTCTAAAAAATATTGGCGCTATAGTAGAAAAACCTGATTTTTACACGTATTTGTCAGCTTTTAAGAATCTTGAAATACTGGGGAGACTTTCAAAAACAGACGTTTCCCGCAAAAGAATAATGGAAGTTCTGGAGTTTGTAGGACTGGAAAAAAGATATAAAAGTAAGGTGAAAACATTTTCACACGGAATGAAGCAAAGACTGGGATTAGCGCAGGCTCTTCTGCATGATCCTGAGCTAATAATCCTGGATGAACCTACAACAGGACTTGATCCACAAGGAATGAAGGAAATCAGGGAATTGATTCTCCATTTAAGTAAGGATAAGGATAAGACTATTTTACTTTCTTCCCATATTTTATCCGAAGTGGAAATAGTTGCCAGCCGGATGATAATTCTGAACAAAGGTAAAAAGATTGTAGAAGGCACCGTGTCTGAGTTATTGAACAGGGATGAGCTCCGGGTTACTGTAGAAGTTGAAAATAATGAAATTGCAGTAGAAAAAATTAGAGAAAGTAAGTGGATGGAAAAATTGAAAACTACTGCTAATAACAAATTCACTTTTGTGCTTGTACAGAATGAAATATCTGAGCTCAATAAATTCCTGGTACAAAATGGAGTAAAAGTTAATGCCCTGATTCCGACCCGCTCACTTGAAGATTATTTCCTCAATATTATGGAAAAGGAAGACTGATGTTAACCCTGGTTCAAATAGAACTTTATAAGATATTTAAAAAATGGAGAAGCTATATAGGTTTCATCGCTATAACAGGTTTGGTTGTTATAATACAGGTTGCAATTTCTATTGAAGGATCGAGAACACTGAATTTCGCTACCAGAAATCTTCAGCAGTCATTTGTTTTTGTTGGTAATTTTCTGAACGGATACTTGGTTTCTCAGATTATTCTAAATGCTTTGTTTTTGCATATTCCGTTTTTTATTGCACTTGTAGCCGGCGACCTGATGGCCGGGGAAGCCACAGGGGGTACTTACAGGATGATTATAACCAGGCCGGTGTCCAGATTTAGTATAGTTACAGCAAAGTATTTGGCGGGAATTATTTATACCACACTTTTGATCCTCTGGCTGGCAATTATGAGCCTTGGACTCGGGATGTTTTTATTTGGAAAAGGTGAATTATTGAGCTTGCAGAGCAACGCGCTTGTTATTTTTGCCAGAGATGACATTTTATGGAGATTTTTATGTGCCTATGGTTTTGCAATTGTTAGTATGTCGGTTGTTTCATCTCTCGCATTTTTGTTTTCTTCCTTAGTTGAAAACTCAATTGGACCAATAATTACCACTATGGCAATAATTATTGCTTTTTTTATAATTTCGGCAATTGATGTAAGTATTTTTCAGACTATAAAGCCATATTTATTTACAAATTATATTGGGGGATGGAAGGCATTTTTTAATAAACCCCCGGACTATTCATCGGTTCTCAAATCTTTGATGGTACTGGGTATTCATTTAGTAGTCCTTTATGGATTGGCCCTTTACCTGTTTAGAAGGAAAGATATTTTAACTTAAAAATGAGTTGTATGAAAAAGCTAGTTTTTATTCTCGTTGTTTTTAGTATTTGTGTTGCAGGTCAAAACAAAGAACCTGAAAAAATCCTGAATGATGTCCTTAATAATTTCAGTAAAATAAATGATTACAAGGTTGATGTTGAAATAAAAATTGATGTTTCATTTCTGAAAGTACCCAATACAAAAGCTTTAATTTATTTTAAACAGCCGGATAAGGCTCATATAGAATCCAGGGGATTTGCACTTTTACCGAAAGGGGCACTGGATATTTCTCCTACCAGTCTTCTGAAGGGAAAGTACACAGCTTTTTTTGACCGAATTGAAGATTATGAGGGAGTTAAGGCTGCGGTCATTAAAACTATTCCTCTTGGAGAATCAGAAGATGTTATTTTATCAACTTTCTGGATAGACAAAGAAAAAAAAAGAATTATGAAGGTTGAAGTTTCTACGAAGCTAAACGGAACCTTCAATATAGAACTGAAATACAGTAAAAAGATACAATATCCCCAGCTTCCGTCTTCAATGGTATTTTCATTTGATGTCTCAAAGTTAAATATATCCAAAAGATTTACGGGTGGAGAAGGGAAGGATAAAGAAGGGGGAAATAATACCGGACCAATATTAGGGAAAGTGTTTGTCAACTATTCTAATTATGTAGTAAATAAAGGAATTCCCGATTCAGTTTTTACAAAGCCAAAAGAAAAAATTGAAAGGAAAAGACATTAGAATTTTATTTTGCCTGTTAGGATATCTTTGAACATAACGAAATCGCTTGCAAGGCTATAGAATGGATAACCAAAAGTAGCCGGCCTGTTTTTCTCAATCTTAAAATGTCCTACCCACGCAAAACCATAACCGAAAACCGGCAGAAGTATAAATAGGGTCCAATTTTGAGATATCAGAACATATATAAAAGTGAGAATGACCAGTAATGTACCTGTAAAATGGAGTCTTCGATTTAACCGATCACTGTGTTCAGTCAGATAAAATGAATAAAATTCGCTGAAGGAACTATATTCTTTTTGCATAATATGCTCAAATAAGTATATAGATTATTTACTAAAATATTTATCCAGAAAATTCTTTACTGCATCCCAGTAAACCTGATGATCATCAAATTTTTCAAATAAAGCTCTTGAGCCATGATTACCTTGAGTCTTTGGCAGAAACCAGGTTTTGTCTCTGGAAGCTATTGCGTTGTAAATACTCCACCAGTTTTCCTTTTCTGCCTTAGCTGAAGTTATAAACACAGGGCAGGTAATATTTTTTGCAGATCTGATTATATAGGTTTTGCTCTTTCCTGCTTTCTCAAAATATTCACCGGGAGAAAATGATAAAACTCCGTCAATTGTTTTTGGGTTGTCCCCGGCAAATTTTAAAACTAGTGCTGCTGAATATGAACTCCCCCAGATAATCAGTTTCCCTTTTACAAAGTGTTGCTTTGAGTAGCTTATAGCCGATTCAATATCTGTAAGAGCATCAATATATGATGTGCCTTTATTCATTTTTTCAGCAGATAATTTTGTCATGTTTTTTACGCCATTTACCCCGTTTCCGGAACGCTGATCTATTGCTATACAATTAAATCCCATAGAATTAAGTTTTGGGGCAATTTCAATATATTCTCCCCTGCTCCATCCGGCCTGATGAAAAAGGAGAATAAAAGGGGCTGTTTTATCGTGAGCCATATAAATATCTGCAGTTATTGTAACACCATCTTCTGATTTAAATGTTATTGTCTTTTTTCCAGAGGGGAAAACAAATATCGTAATCAAAAAAACTATTGAAAATATTTTAATGATGCCTTTCATAAGTTCTCCAAATAAATATTTATCGAATCTATTCATGCTTAATCCCTGCAATTTTTTTTACGAATTCAGGAGTCAGTGGCTCCCCTTTAAAAAAGTCTTTCTTTTTACCTTCAGTTAAAGCCCACCTGTGTAACCAGCTTATTCCGGCATTACCGAGGTAATTATCTTTATGTTCATAAGCTTTATCAGTTAAGGCATCTCTGAGAGAAATTATTTTATATCCTGAATTTCGTATCATCTTTATCAAATCGCCAATATAATCTGCATTAAGTCTGCTGGCGTGAATTAACAGTATTTGTTTTATTTCATACCCAAATAATTTTTCGGACTGTTTTTTGTAATATTCAAATTTACTTTTCATATAAGGAATGTAGGCTTTTGCAATTTTATTCATCGATAGAGAATCGTTATCCAAATATGCTTTTTCAAAGGCCCTGGCAAATATCCAGTCGGAATTGTCAATTGTAACTGGTGCCATTTTGTATGACTGATCTTCAAGAAACTGGTAATAATCCTTTATTTTTTTAGCGTCTTTACCAAACTGTAGATAAGGTTGCCTCAAATATTCCGGTTTTTTCTTATAGGCAGCCAGAACTTCTTTTAAAATATCATCACACCTAATTACTTCTTTCTTATAATCATCCAGACTGGTATTATTCAGGCTGGGATGTGTAAATGTATGGTTCCCTAATTCCAGTCCGGTATCTAGCCACATCTTTATAAGATTAACTTTATTACTGTCGAGCTCTCCTTCTTTATAAAGTTTATCCCCGATAACAAAACCAGTAACAGGTATTTTATTTTCAGTAATGCTCTTTAATAAATTTTCAGTTATTTCAACTTCAGTTTGAAAATCTCTGGAAATTGTAACAACCGGCAAATCATCAATCGTTATTGCTACTTCTTTTGAAATTGATTGAGGGAAGATATTATAGGGCAAAAAGGATAAAAGGGAAAAGAATATAAACACGGTTAATAAATCATTTAATTTTTTATTCATTATTACCTATAGGTCTAAACATTATAAAAATTACGACGAGATCTTTTTTCAGGCAAAAAAAAGCCCATCAAATTTGAAGGGCTTAAAAAAGAGATATCTAAATTATAATCCTAAGGCTACGCCGGCATTTAAGCCAATCCAGTTTGATGAAGAACCTGGTGTTGATACATTCCAATACCTGACATTAAGATCAAGCGCAACAAGCCCGACCGGGGTTAGACTAAGTCTGTATCCAATGATGGGCGATAATGCAAAATTTGTAGAGGAGGTTGAGCCTGCAAAGCTTGAATTAGAATATGCAAAACCAAGATCAGCTCCAACATATATTCCGCCTGTATAAAACCTTGCCCCGGCCATAACCGGAATCATATATGCATTTTCAGAAGTACTTTTGATTCCCCATCTATCATAACCTGCGGAAAAAGCAAGCGAAACCGGAAGTAGTGGAAGAGAAAAATCTACGGTTAGTCTTCCGCCGTAACCTGAGTTTAATCCGGTTTTCATATCGCCGGTTGGTAATTGTAAACCAGCATTAATAGTAAATTTCGTCTGGCCGAAAGATGAAATACTTAATAGGAGCACAAGGACTAAAATTGAGAAGAAAGATTTTTTCATAGTTATCTCCACCGATTTTTATTTAGGTTCAATGAAAGTTAAAGATTTCCATTGGAATTATCTAAGCTTATTTATAATATTGGCAGAAAAAATTTCAGCCTGATATATTTAAAAAATAAAAAGCCATTCTAAACAGAATGGCTTTTTATAAAATAACTATTTATTATTGAAATCCGAATACGATACCGCCCTGAATTCCTAACCATGAAGTTGTGGCACCATTTTTTGAACCACTAACATAATGAGCATTGACATCAAGTGACATTGTTGGTGAGAAACCATATCTGAAACCAACCTGCGGTGACCAGGTAAATACTGAAGTTGATGTACTACCGGGCGCATCTGAAGATTGGCTCATAATACCAAGCTTTCCACCAATATAAGGTGTGAACATATTTCCAGCAGATTTAAACAGGTAATTAGCACCGCCTAAAACAGTTAATCCCTTGAATTTATAATCTCCAAAAGATGCTTTTAGTGCATCGCTAAAGCCGAACATATCATAACCAACAGTTGCAGAAAGTTCAACTGGTGAAGCAGGCATAGAATAATTTACAGTACCGGCAAAACCAAATCCGGTTTTTGCCAGATCTTTAAAATCTCCCATTGGTAGACCAACGCCTCCGCCTACACCTACACTTACCTGAGAATAAGCAAATCCTGTAAAAAGAAATGAAATGATAAAAAGTAAAACGGTCTTTTTCATAAGAACCCCCGATATATATTTATGTGATAAGATTAATGTAATTGAAATAATTGAAAAATCAAATAATCAAAATGGCTCATTTTAACATAATTTCAATTGAAAAGTGGCCAATATGAGCGTTTATGTAATAAAAACTTAATTATAAGCCAAAAATGACACCTGCACTAATACCCAACCACGATGATGTGAAGCTATTCTTTGATGAACTTAAGTATGCAACATTTACATCAAGCGAGGTAATCGGTGAAAATCCATATCTAAAACCAACTTCAGGCGACCACGCAAATTGACCACTGGATGAACCACCTGGAGCACCGTTTTTAAAATTTACATATCCAAGTTTTGCACCGACATATGGTGTGAACTGCATTCCCGGCGCTTTTATAAGATATCTTGCCCCACCCATAACTCCAATTGAAGTGAATTTGTAGTCGCCGGCAACTGCTTTCAATGCATCACTGAACCCAAAACTGTCCCAGCTACCAGTTATTGAAAATTCAACAGGAGCCATAGGAAGAGTAAAATTATACTCAGCTGAAATCCCATAGCCTGTTTTACTAAAATCCTTAAAATCACTCATAGGTAATCTTAAGCCTGCCTTTACACCAATATTTTGTGAGTAGCTGGTAGTAAACCCAATGAATAACAGAGCCAGGACAAAAAGAACTGAAGATTTTTTCATATGTTTTCCTTTGTTATTGTGAATGAAAAATTTAATAAGTAATTCAACCTACAGCTCTTATAAGGTGCAGGAATTTAATATTCCTGATATTAGCTTAAATTGTTTTTAATTTTATAAAACTGAGAAAAAAGAAAAACATTTAAAATTTAGGCTTATAACTGGAGTATGTTTTTCTTAAGATGATTCATATTATTTTCGAAACAAGGCGAAACATAATTCTTAAAAATGACATATACAAGATGATTTTGATCAATAACAAAAAAATATATAAAGCCGTTTATTTAATTGTTAACGGCTTCATTTAGGCTATTATTCTGAATATTTTTTAAATATTACAGTTGTATTGTGTCCACCGAAACCAAATGCATTGCTCATAGAAAAATTTACTTTCTTTTCTTGCGGCTTGTTGAACGTGTAGTTCAATTCACACTCAGGGTCCGGATGCTCAAAATTAATGGTAGGGGGCACAATATCATTTACAGTTGCCTGGATTGTTGCAATAGCTTCAACAGCTCCTGCAGCTCCCAGCAAATGCCCAATCATACTCTTTGTTGATGATACGTTCATTTTCATTGCCTGTTCACCGAAAACCTTTTGAATAGCTTTCGATTCACTAATATCTCCAAGTGGTGTGGAGGTCCCATGCATATTAATATAATCTATATTCTCGGGTTGAATGTTTGCTTTTCTTAAAGCCATTTCCATTGACAAAATAGCGCCTGCACCCTCGGGGTGGGGGGCAGTAAAGTGATGAGCATCTGCTGAAAGGCCGTATCCTACTATTTCAGCATATATTCTTGCTCCACGTTTTTTTGCGTGTTCTAATTCTTCAAGAACAAGGCTTCCGCTGCCTTCGCCCATTACAAATCCATCTCTTGTTTTATCAAATGGACGGCTGGCTGTTGCAGGTGAATCATTTCTTGTTGACAATGCTCTTGAAGCGTTAAATCCGCCAATACCCATTTCATTTATTGCTGCTTCGCTTCCGCCTGAAATAATAACATCTGCATCGTCGTTTTTTATTAACATATAACCGTCAATCATATTATTATTTGCAGTAGCACAGGCAGATACTATACAATAATTAGGTCCTCTGAATCCATATTGAATTGAAATGTAACCTGCTGCAATATCAGGAATCATCATTGGTATAAAGAAAGGAGATATTCTCGAGGGGCCTTCTTTTTCATTAATTGTTGCCTGTTTATAAAATGTCTGAATTCCTCCAATTCCGCTTCCGAATATTACCCCGATACGTGCTCTTTCTAAATCAGAAAGAGTTTCCGGATTAATTCCGCTATCTTTAATTGCTGTACCTGAAGTTGCAAGTGCATATTGAGCATAAGGATCCAATCTCCTGGAAGTTTTTTTATCCATAAAATTTAATGGATCAAAACCCTTTAACTCGCAAGCGAATTTCGTTTCCAATCTGCTTGGATCAAAATAAGTAATTTCGGCTCCACCACTTTTTCCATCCATCATGCTTTTCCAGTATTCATCAACCGAAAGTCCAATAGGAGTTAAAGCACCCATTCCGGTAACTACAACTCTTTTATGTTCTGCCATAAATTTCCTTTAATTGTTTGTTTATTATGCCATTATCTTTTGTATGGAATTCAAAAAAAAATCCCTCACAAGATAAAAATTTTTGAGGAATAAATATAGAAATGATGTAACATTAGGCACACAATAAATGCCATTTAAGTATTATTTTCCAATATTTTTGAAAATTTGTCTCCCGTAACCCGGAAAACGTTCCATTCATCCATCGAAACAGCACCAAGGTTCTTATAAAAATCTATTGCTGGTTTGTTCCAATCTAGTACACACCACTCAACTCTGCCGCAGTTTTTTTCTTTTGCATATTTAATCAGGGATAAAAGTAGATCTTTCCCAATGCCTTTTCCGCGAAATTCAGGCAGGACAAACAGGTCTTCTAGATAAATTCCGGGTTTGCCGACAAATGTTGAAAAATTATAAAAGAATAATGCCATTCCCGCGGGTTTGTTGTCGAACTCTGCAATTAATACTTCTGCAAATTCTTTTTCAAAAACATTTTCTCTTATATCATTTTCTGTAGCTACAACTTCGTGTAATAATTTTTCATATTCCGCCAGCTGCTTAATCAGATTTAAGATAAGTGAAACATCATTTGGGTTTGCCTGTCTGATTACAAGATTGTTTTTATTTTCCATAATGTTAAGTCGATTTTATTTATTTGTAATATTTCTATGAGCAATAAATTCATTCAATTTAAGAGTACCAAGTCCAAAAAGGTAGCCAATAGATGAACCAAGAATAATCCCTCCCAGCATATCCGATGGATAATGGACGCCCAGATAAATTCGTGAAAGAGCAACTAAAAATGCGGTGATAAAAAGCGGATATTTTAAATTCGGATAAAGCTTGTAAAAAAAGAACGCCGCTGCAAAATTATTAACAGCATGGTTTGATGGAAAGGAATAGCCTCCGGCACATCCAATTACTCTTCTTACATCATCAAGTGCATTACAGGGACGTACTCTTTCCAGTGCGTGTTTAATCAGATTGCCGCATTGATCTGAGACTAGTATCACGAATATTAACACAAGAACAGCAATTCTGCCTTTTTTGCCCCCTTTTGTTAGTAAAATACCTATCAGAAATACGTAGGCTATATACCAGCTGTGAACATCCGTAATTATAGAAAAAAACTTATCTAAAAATCCTGTGGCAATTGTGTGATTAAAGAAATAAAATATTGCCAAATCAATCGAATATAGAAATTGTGTCATATAAAATTACTTTTGGTAAAAAGATTTATAGCCCGTACTCATTCTGATTAAAATTTATTAGATTGAATACTACTAAATATAGGGCGTCTGCATGTCAAATAAAACTAATCAAACTATTGTCGATTATATTTATAATGATCAAGTGCCTCTTCATGGTAAAGAATACCAGCATCTTGTAACTCAAAATAAAGAACTGTTAATAACGCCGCTTAAGATTATGGCATTGTTAATCGCCGTTTCCGGACTTTTTGCAATGGTTTTTGAGGTTCGTTATTTTTCCCAGTTTTCAGTCAATGTATACCTTACCCGGCTGCTGTCAACTTTTATTTCATTCGTAGTTTTAACGCTGATGTACACTAAAAAGGGAAGAGAAAACCCCCTCTGGTTTGTACATATCTTGCTGTTGGTTATAATTATTTCTTCCGGCTATATGATCTTTCTTATTCCACAGACTCTTGTGGTAAATTCACAAATTGTGGGGCTAATGATTTTTACATCTGCTCTCATATTAAGCTGGGATGTTAAAAATCAGATTATTGTTGCTATCTATTATAACCTGGTTTTTGCAGCTGCTATAATTCTGAATGAAAAGGCAATTTATTTTTTGCCACACATGTATGAATCGGTTATTTTTGTCCTTTTTCTTAGTGTCATTTCAGTAATTGGCAGCGCCGTAAACTTCAGCCTAAAGATGAAGCTTGCAGAAAAGTCATATCGTGTAGAATTATCAGAAAATAAATATAGGTCTATTTTTGATAATTCAGCCGAGGGTGTCTTCCAATCAAGTCTTATGGGAAGATTTTTAACCGTAAACGGGGCTCTCGTAAAAATTCTTGGTTACGATAGGAAAGATGAATTAATGAATGTAAATATTGAATTTGATGTTTATAAATATGCTGGTGAACGACAAAAAATAATAAAGGAGCTTGAAGAAAAAGACGAGATTAAAGGAAAAACTGTTATGCTTAAAAGA
>Ga0209919_1000279_pt1 | contig 25946 bp, 22 predicted proteins | sample SalPon2A_C_D2_MG_FD_185721 | JGI IMG/M metagenome (GOLD analysis project Ga0209919, IMG submission 185721) | Soil microbial communities from South San Francisco under conditions of wetland restoration - Salt Pond MetaG R2A_C_D2_MG (SPAdes)... | ecosystem: Environmental > Terrestrial > Soil >... | reverse complement strand
CAGGGTGGCCGGTGCGGGCCAGGTGGAATTGACGAACACCACCCCGATGAAACCGAATGCAAACCACGGAATCGCCAGCCCGGCCGCCGGATGCCCCGTAACAGCCCCTGTTTTCCTCCACCACAAGCCAAGCAACAACAGTACCGGCGCCAGCAGCAGCACCCGCATCAGTTTGACGATCACCGCTGTCTGTTCTGCGCCGTCACCAATGCTGTGTCCGACCGCAACCACTTGTGCCACCTCGTGGACGGTGGCCCCGACGTAAATGCCGAAGACCCCGGGGTCACTGCCTGAGAGATGGTAGATGACCGGATAGACCAGGATGGCCAGGGTGCCGAACAGGACAACCGAGGCCACGGCCATGCTGGTGTGTGCGCTGCTTCCCCGGACGACCGGCTCTGCGGCCAGAATAGCGGCAGCACCACAGATGGCGCTGCCGACCGCCGTCATGACGGCCAGATCGCGTTGCATGCCGAAAACACGGGTTCCGAGCCAGATACCACCGATCAGAATCGTTGCCATGACGATCAGGTCAATGCCCAGGGCCTGCCAGCCTACGTGCAGCAACTGGCCAATGCTGACATGCAGGCCAAAGAGCATGACGCCTGCCCGCAACAGTTTTTGTTGCGCAAAGTGAATGCCCGGCCTGAAGCCGGACGGGAGACGTATGGCATTGCCCAGCACCATGCCGGTCATCAGGGCGATGGATAATGTACCGATTCCGTAGGCACCGAGGGCCAGGAGCCGGTCGGACCACCACGCAACGGAAACGACCATCGTGATCAGGGCAAGCCCTGCCCAAAGTCCCTGTGCATATCTGTATATTTTCATGACAATAGAACCGCCTGTTGGCAAAAGTGTGGCCAAGCATAGGATGCCTGCATGATTCAAGAAAATTCATACTATCTATATCTGTATTCGATATATTCGATATGAATATCACACTCAGACAGCTGCGCGTTTTTGTAGCGGTGGCGAAAAGCGAGAACATTTCACACGCAGCGCTGGCCCTTTCGCTCACCCAGTCCACCGTCAGCATGGCGCTCAAGGAGCTGGAAGGGCAACTCGGGCTCAGGCTGTTCGATCGGCTCGGCAAACGGATTGTCATGAATTCGCAGGGATACTGGCTGTTGCCCAGGGCACAGCGCATTCTCGGCCAGATTCAGTCAATTGCCGGCGAGTTGGGGCACGCCAGTCGCCCGGCACTGTCGATCGGCGCCAGCACCACCATTGCCGACTGCCTGTTTCCCAGGCTTTCAACCCACCTTTTTCAGCAGCACCCCGATCTGGATCTCCATCTGGAAACCGACAACAGTAGCGGCATCCTCGACAGATTGCTGGCACGCAAAATCGAGCTGGGGCTGGTCGAGGGGGTGTGCCAGCACCCTCAGGTTACGGCCACGCCGTGGTGGACTGACAGGCTCCTGATTGTTGCCAGCCCGCTACATCCGCTGGCTGTGCGCGCTGCTGCCGGCCCGCTGCCGCTCAAGGCGCTGGAGGCCAGTTCATGGATCATGCGGGAAGCCGGATCCGGCACTCGCGCCATTTTCGAGCATGCCTTCCGCGAGGCCCTGCCGGGCTTTTCCATTCAGGCCGAACTCAAACACGTGCCGACGATCAAGGTGCTGGTGGCAACGGGCAGCAGTCTCGCCTGCCTGTCAGAGATTGTTGTGCGCAAGGAAATTGAGCGTGGCCAACTGGCCGTGGTGGATGTTCGCGACCGGAAACTGGAGCGGCGGTTTTATATGCTGCAGCACAAGCAGGGCTACCAGAGCGAGATTCAGGTTCACATGACCCGCTGGATCATGCAGCAGTCGCCTGCGATAGAAAGCGAGGCCTAACAGACAGTGCACTGTAAGCACCGGGATCAGGCAGGTTGACCAGGTGCTTTCCCCAATTGACGGCAAGCCCGCGCAGTTCCAGCGTATCGTTATGTATGCCTTGATGGATCGTCTGGAATGATACGCCCGGCCCGGCCTGAAGATGCCTCGCGACTGAGCGAACTGGAAAAGCGCTGCTTTGAGATTGACCGCCTTTCCGAGCGCAGCTTCCGGCACCTTCTCAAGCGCGGCAAGGCGGCATTACTGATTGATGAAGTGGATGGACAGCTTCGCGGTTACAGCCTAGTGCTGTTTCACCAGAACACATCCATGGCCCGGCTGTATTCGCTTGCCGTTGCCCCTGAACTGCGAGGCAAGGGTATCGCCGCGACCCTGATGGCTGCAGCCGAAAAGAATGCGCTGGAGCATGGCGTTGTATCCATGCGACTCGAGGTGCACGTGAACAACATAGGCGCCATCGCCCTGTATCTGAATCTAGGCTATCGTCAGTTCGATATCTACCCGGATTATTATGAAGACCATGCTGCGGCGCTACGCATGCAGAAACCGCTTGCCCCGCATCTCGCACCCGCGCAGAGCCGCGTGCCCTACTATGCCCAGACGCTTGAATTCACCTGCGGACCCGCCTGCCTGATGATGGCCATGAAGGCCATTGCGCCGAAAACCAGGCTCGACCGCCGCCTTGAACTACGCATCTGGCGTGAGGCGACCAGTATCTTCATGACCTCGGGGCATGGCGGCTGCAGCCCCTATGGCCTGGCCTTGTCGGCATTCCACCGGGGATTAAAAGTCAGGCTGTTTGTGCGCTACGATGTCGACATGTTCGTCAAATCAGTGCGCGATCCGGAGAAGAAGGAAGTGATCCGCATCGTGCAGGAGGATTTTCTGGATGAGATCCGTCGCGTCAGGCTGCCGCTGAAAGAACAGCATCTGCCGCTGGCGGAGATGGAGAAGTCCTTCCGCAAGGGCGAAATCCCTGTTGTGCTGATCAGCGCGTACCGCCTGACCGGCGACAAATCCCCGCACTGGGTGGTGGTCAGCGGATTCGATGAGCGCTTTATATACATCCACGAACCTTATGTGGATACCGCTGAGGGCCAGACCGAAACCACCTGCCTCGGCATTCCATTGACGCGCGGGGAGTTCGAGCGCATGCGCTATTACGGCGCCACCCGGCAATATGCCACGTTGATGCTTTCAAAAGGAGACAGGTAATGGCGGTTCGCCATACGGTGATTGTGGATCGGCTGAAGGACTGGAAGTGGGACATCGAAGACCTTGAGCTGATTGAAGCCAACAACTATCTGACCCGGCAGGCGGGCGTGCAGAAGCGCCCCGCACGCGTGATCAATCTCTGCCGCCACTACACCTATCTTAGCGGCGGCTATTACTGCTCGTTGCTGGCCGAGGCGCGTAACGACATCCCGATGCCGACCGTTGCGGACATCGTCGATCTTTCCCGTCAGGGGCTTTATGCCTTTGCCTTGCCGGATCTGGAGCGTCAGCTTGAGAAGACCATCAGTCGCCTTGCCGAGCCGCCTGAAGGGTCCTTCGATCTGCATATTTTCTTCGGCATTTGTGATGACCCGCGCTTCAAGCGCCTGGCCTCGGAGCTGTTCGATGTATTTCGCTATCCGCTGCTGAAGCTGTGTCTTGAGAAAGGAAAGCGCTGGAAAATCCGGGCTATCCGGCCCATGGGGCTGCATCAGGTCACCGAAGTGATGGGGACATTTTTCGAGCACAGTTTCCGCACCTTCACCCTTCGGCCGCGCCGCAAGCAAAACAACGGCCGCAAGCCTGCCATTTATGACCTGGCCATTCTTTACGACCCGAACGAGAAGCTGCCCCCTTCGAACAGGGATGCACTGGAACAATTCATCAGGGCAGGTCAGCGCCTGCGAGTCGATGTCGAGCTGATTCAGGAAAAGGATTATAACCGACTGACCCAGTTCGACGCCCTGCTGATCAGGGAAACTACCGCCATCGATAACCATACCTTCCGCTTTGCACGCAAGGCCGAGGCCGAGGGCATGCCGGTCATTGATGACCCGAAATCCATTATCCGCTGCACGAACAAGGTCTACATGTGGGAGCGACTGGCAGCCAAGAAAATTCCGACACCCCGGACCATCGCATTGAACCGGCATCGCTTCGACGACCGGTCGATACAACACCTCGAAGCCGAGCTCGGCTACCCGATGATATTGAAAATCCCCGACGGATCATTTTCACGCGGCATGTTCAAGGCGGATGACCGCACCCGCATGATGGAAGCAGCCCGGCAGTTGTTTGCGCACTCCCGTATCATCCTGGCCCAGGAATTCATGTACACCGCTTACGACTGGCGCATCGGCATGATTAACGGGCAGCCGCTGTATGCGTGCCAGTACCGGCAGGCGCGCGGCCACTGGCAGATTGTCAATCACAAGGCGGATGGCTCTCAGAATTACGGAGGCTTTGTAACCATGCCGGTTGAGGATGCGCCGCATGATGTGGTGCAGACGGCATTGCAGGCCGCAGAACTGGTCGGTAATGGCTTCTACGGCGTGGACCTTAAACAGAATGATACGGGCGTCTATGTGATCGAAATTAATGATAATCCCAGCGTTGATCATGGTGTGGAGGACAAGGTGATCAAGGGTGGCCTTTACGAGGCTGTGATAGCCGAATTCATCCGCCGTCTTGACTCGGTGCGTACCGGCTAGCCTGCCTCGGCAGCAAGCCCTGCCAGCGCCTGACGGATGCATTGGCGGGAGCGCCACAGCACCATTTCCTGCCAGTCTGCCGTTCCGGGATAGAATTGCCGGCGAATCGCAGCCTTGATCTGTATTGTGCGCGGGTCGAGCCAGTCCACTTCTCCCTGGGCATGCAGCCAGTGGTCAGCCCGCAATGCCTGTTTCATGCTGTCAAAGGCATAGGTGCCGAACTCCAGCGCGATATAGACCAGCGGTTCACCGACCAGCGCCTGCCAGCCGTAGTCCGCCAACCCGAACTTTGCGACCGAGGTCGAGGTGCCAAGAGCCGGTTCGGTCAACGAATCGCCGTACCAGCTGCGTGCCAGCCCGGCGCCAATGCTGCCGGGTGGGTGATCACAGATCGGTTCGCCATATCCGAACGGGCCGAGGCCGGTGTGGAAATCGATCAGGGCCACGCGCTTGCGCTCTGCCAGACGGTAATCAGCAATAATTTTCTCGCTGGTCCTGCGCGACCAAATCGGCTTTTCTCCTCCATAAAACAGACCGTGTGGGTGTTGATACTGGCCTGCTGAAACGGCTTTTTCGTAGGCCGCATCTCCGTATTTGGCGCGATAGGCGGCCAGCCTTTCATCGCAGGCCTGCAATATCTGTGTGTCGAGCGAATTCGGCACGATGGCATCGGCCAGTTCATCGTATCCCTCGTTGCGGGGAAGAGGCGCGTTGAAATCGATGAAGTTCCGGTTCAGATCAACGCCATCCTCATTGACCCTGCGCTGCCATGCGAAGCCGTGCGGATTGACGGCATGTACCACAAGCGCGGCGACATCCTCGGGCAAGTTGTTCATGCGCGAAAGGAAATCGGTTTGGGCCGCCGAACCGCTGAAGCCTTCCACGCCGTGCGTGGCCGACAGTAGCACCAGCACCGTATTCGCCTGCTCATCCCCCAGCCAGACCACGTCGGTTGCCAGCGCCTCGCCCTGAGGGCCGGTCAGCGGAAGCGAATAGGTGACCGGACGGGCATGCATCCTGTCTGCTGCGGCCAGAAAAGCTTTGCGAGCCTGGGCATAATCCGGCGCAAAGATGCGCACATCAGGCGGGGAATCGAAGTCGGTCTGCTTCATGCAAGGGATGATGAGCGTTCCAAATTCGCCAGGCAAGCCGCGGCCTGCCCGGAGGCCGGATTACTCCACGTGCAGATTGCAGACCGCCCAGACGCCGCCATGCCGGAGCATGCCGGTCCAGGACTGCAGCGATGGTGCGGCAGCAGTCAGGCCGAGGGACGGCGCATAATCCGCCAGCCTCTCGCCGATACGGCGCATCCAGGCATCGCTCTCACCGAACCATTGCTGCAGCAGCATTTCTCTCAGGCCGAGCGTCCGTTGAATGCGCACGGTGCCAAAATCATCGCCCAGCTTTGCCATCCTGGCCGCTGCCCGAACGGCATCGTCCAGGTCGCCAAGCTGGTCGACAAGGCCGAGGCGCTTGGCATCCAGGCCGCTCCAGACCCTGCCCTCTGCCAGCTCCGCGACCTTTGTTTGTTGCATGCCGCGACCCTGGGCTACGACTTGCAGGAAGCGCTGATAGACATTGCCGATGGATAGCCGCATCACAGCCGCCAGCTCTTCCGGCAACCTGCGATCAGGGCGGATGCCGCCGGCAATGGTCGTCGTGCCCAGTCCATCGGTGTGAATGCCCAGCTTTTTCAATCCCTGTTCCACGTCGGCCAGCATGCCGAAGGCACCGATGGAGCCGGTGATGGTGGTGGGCGAGGCCCAGATTTCATCAGCGGGAGTAGCGATCCAGTAGCCTCCGGATGCCGCCATGCTGCCCATGGATACCAGCACGGGCTTGCCGGTCTTTTTCAGGCGCAGGATTTCCGAGCGAATGGCCTCAGAGGCGGCAGCACTGCCGCCCGGGCTGTCGACGCGCAGCACGACGGCCTTGATGTGCTCGTTTTTGCGGGCCTTTGCCAGCATGTCGGCCATATTGACATCACCGACCGTTCCCTGCGGCTGGTCGCCATCCAGAATCATGCCGCTTGCTGTGATAATACCGACGCTGTCTTTGCCCGAATTGTTCTCTTCCGTACCGATGATGCGCCGGTAATCACGCAGGTTGATGGAGGCAAAATCGTCGGCGTTGCTGCCCAGGGCACTGGCGATGAATTGCTCGATGTCGCTGCGGCTGCCAAGCTCATCGACCAGCCTTTCTGCCCTGGCCAGTTCGGCAAGGTTGCCTTGATGCTCGGCCAGATAGCGGGACGGATGGTCAAGAAGCTGTTGCACTCGTTCCGGTTTGATGCCGCGCATGGCGGCGATATCGGCTTTATAGGAAGTCCACAGAACATCGAGCAGCGCCTTGTTGGCGGCCCTGTCCTCGTCCGACATATCATTGCGGATCAACGGCTCCGCAGCGGCCTTGTATTTTCCGGCCCTGAACAACTGCAGGTTCACATGCAGGCTGGCCAATGCATCCTTCACATAATTGCGATAGATGCTGAAGCCTTCCAGAGCCACCACACCCATCGGGGCCAGGAAGACCTTGTCAGCGCTTGCAGCCAGGTAGTATTGGGATTGTGAATAATTCGGACCGTTTGCCACCACCTTCTTGCCGGAGGCCTTGAACTTTTCGATGGCCTTGCGGATGACCTGCAGCCTTTCCAGAGGCACCCGGCCCATCTGATCCAGCTTCAGCACCAGCATGCGGATGTGATCATCCGCGGCAGCATGCTCAATACTATGAACCAGGTCGCGCAACTGGGTCTGATGCGGTGAGGCAAAGCCCAGATCGAACGGAAGCGCGGCCGAATCGGGATATTCTGTTTCCTCAACGATGCTGCCTTCCGGGTCAATGACCAGAGCTGCGTTGTCCGGTACCTGGGGGCGTTCGGACAATAATGCGATGACGATGAACAGGAGAATCAGCGCAAACAGTCCGTTGACGACCATTCGGCGTATGCGATCAAGCCAGAGGAACAGCGTGGAGAAGAAAGTTTTCATGGCAAACCTCGGAACAAATTTCACAGCCTCCCTAGCGTAGCAGCTTGCAACGCTTACGGCACGGTCATGATTGAAGGGCTGCCCGCTCTGCGGAGCTTAACGCGCGATCAGATAAATGAGTGCGGCAAAGCATGCTGCCAGTGGCAGGGTCGCAATCCAGGCAAGGAAAATGTCGCGCACCAGCCTCCAGTTGGTGGCCGGATTGTTGATGCCTTTGCTTGCGCCGATGCCGAAAATTGCACCGCAGGAAACGTGCGTGGTCGAAACCGGAACGCCCCATTTGGAGGCAAACAGTACAAGGAAGCTGGTGACCAGATTGGCGGCCAGGCCCTGCCCATGCTGAATATCCGTGATGTTATCTGACATCGTGTCGGCAATGCGGAGTGAGCCGATCAGGCCACCGACGGCCATGGCGGCAGCGGCAAGGAAGGTCAGGCCCGGCAAGTCGAGCAGGCTCGCAGCCATGGCGATGCCGACGATCTTCGGCGTATCGTTAAGTCCGCGGGCAAAGGATACAGCCCCGCTGGAAAGGATATGCAGGCCTTCGATCACCTTCTGCACGTCCAGGCCGATCATGCGGCCCTGATAGATTTCAATATTGCGAGCCTCGCAGGCTTCCATGTCATCCACGATCAGTTCCGGCGTCGATGCGGTCAACGCCGCCACACCATCGGGGGCCGGTATCGGCGCACGTTGGCCGATACAGACACACATCTGCTTGCTAATGCCAAAATACTTTCTGCTGACCGATAACAGCCGGTAAACAAGAAAGGCCAGGGCCAATGCAATAAATGGACTGGCCAGCAGCGGAAGTAAGAAACTGTGCAGCAGGGCGGTGGCGTGGATGTTGCCTGCTGTTGCGAGGAGCCCGGCCCCTACCAGCGCCCCTGTCAGGCCGTGCGTCGTGGAGATCGGGATGCCAAGCCGGGCAGCGGCAAATACGGTGATGGCGGCGCCAAGCACCACGGCCAGCATGAATGCCGGATCGACAACCAGCACATCGGGAACAAGCCCCTTGCCGCTGAAGAGCGTGGCAAGCTCGGTGGCAAACCAGGCTGCCGTGAGTGAACCGGCAAGTGTCGTTACGGTAGCCCAGATGAGGGCGGCCCGCTTGCTCAGTGTACGGCTGCCGTACAGTGTGGCCACGCCCTTGAAGTTGTCGTTGGCGCCATTGGCAAAGGCCAGAAACAGCGTGGCCAGAAGTATCCCGAGTGCGATGTCCATGTTTCCCTCCTTGGGAGATGTGTATCGCATATGTCGGGCGGCGTGGCTTCTTCTTACAAAATGGTCACGTGCGCCTTACACTGATATCGTCAAACAGGGCTCAATCTGCTATCAATAGCACTATTCGGAGGTGGATCATGGTCAGACAGGGTAAAATTCTTGTGGCAACGGATTTTTCCGAGCAATCCCAGGAGGCCTTGAGAAAGGCCATGAAGCTGGCGCACGCATTCGAAGGGGATATTTATCTGCTGCATGTCATGGAGCCGTTCATGATGTACGACATGGACAACATGATGAGTGTACCGGTTGATGACATTTCGGAAGTGCGTCGCAAGGGCGCGCACGAACAGCTTGAGAAGCAGGCGGAAAGCGTTCGCAACGGCGTGACCATCTATCCAAGAATTGTTGAAGATATGCGATCACCCTCCAAGGCAATCTGCGAAGAGGCGAAGGATATGAACGCCGATATGATTGTTATCGGGCGTCACGGTAGCGGGGGTTTTCTGGAGCATTTGCTGATTGGCTCCACGGTGGAGCGGGTGGTAAGGCATGCCCCCTGCACCGTGATCGTCAGTCATCCGCATGCTGTGGATGAGGAGGAATCCTGAGCCATGTCCGCATACTTTGAAGGCGAGAAGCCTATTGAATCCTTTGCCGCTGCTGTGCGCGACGTGGTTGTCGCGCCCGGCCTCTTTTTTGAGCAGATGCCGAAGACAGAGGCGTATGGCCCATCTGTTTATTTCCTGTCGCTGACGCTGGCTGTGCCGCTTCTGATCGGAGCCATGATGACGCTCGGCTTCAGCCTGTTTCTCGCGCCTTTCCTCTGGCTGGTGATGCTGGCATTAACATGGCTGTGGGCCTGGTACCTGAGCTGGGCGGTGAAGTTGTTCGGCAAGCAGGCGCTATCAACGCCGGATGCCTTTCAGATTTGCGCCTATGCCAATGTTCCGATCCTGCTTGCCTGGGTACCGGTCCTGAATGTCGTTCTGGGTCTGTGGTCGCTGGCCCTGGAGTGGTACGGGCTCACCCGCTATGCACACGTAAGCAGTGGCGTGGCCCTGCTGATTCTGCTTGTGCCGATGATCATCCTGATGCTCAGTATGACTGTCCTGGTGGTGCTGATTGCTGTGTTCGCCTCGCAGAACGCCTCAATTCAGGAGTGGCAGGTTTTCTAAGTTGTCAGGTGCCGCTGCGCCTGCCATTTAAGGAACAGCGACAGCAGCCCTTTAACGGTGCTTCTTTTATTGCCAGATGATTTCGCCAAATGGCCCGCGCAAGTCCCTGGACCACTCTCGCCGGATATTGTCCACCAGCTGATCCGATAAGGTGACGTAGTCAATGTATCCCGCGATGTCGTCCCCCTTTCGGTAACACCAGTCAAAAAAATGCAGGATCGCCCTGGCAATCTCAGGGTTCTCCTGTTTCTTGTACATCAGGATGAAGGTGGCCCCTGCAATCGGCCAGGCATTCCTGCCCGGCATGTCGGTGAGTACCAGATCCTCTCCCTGACCGGACCAGTTACCGCTGTCTGCGGCAGCCTGAAAGGCGGCCCGATTCGGCTGCACGAATTGCCCTGCATGGTTCTGCAGCAGCGCGTAGTTGCTGTCGCTCTGCACCACGTAGGCATATTCGCAGTACCCGACAGCACCCGGTGTGGCATTGACTGTTTCGAGAATGCCGCCATTGCCGATGGCAGCGACACCCGCAGGCCATGCAACGACTTTGCCGACGCCGATCCTTTGCTGCCAGTCGGCGCTGACCTTGTTCAGATAATTGGTGAAGATCCATGTCGTACCGGACCCCCTGGTCCGGTGCACAACCGTAATCGGAAGATTCGGTAGTTTGATGCCCGGATTCAATGCTGCCAGAGCCGCATCGTTCCAGTTGCTGATTCGGCCGAGGAAGATATCAGCCAGCAGTGAGCCATTCAGCCTGAGCGTGCCCTTCGGAATGCCCGGCACATGAATGACCGGTACGACTCCGCCCAGCACTGTCGGAAACTGGATAAGACCGTATTTGTCCAGTTCCGCCTGCGAAAGCGGAGCGTCGGAGGCGCCAAAATCAGCCGTCCGTCCTTCGATGCGCTTGATTCCGCCGCCGGAGCCAATGGCATCGTAGAGAAGCTTTGTGTCGTATTGCTTGCCGTAGCGCAATGCCCACCAGGCATAGACGGGGTGGGGAAATGTCGCTCCTGCTCCCTGAATCACGGTTTGGGCCGTGACGGCAGGTATGTTGCCTGCCGCGAATGCCAAGAATATTCCGAATGCAGCAAACGCCTTTCGCATATCGTCTCCTATTCAACGACCTGGTGGGAGGCCGGAGTTCCGTCCTGGAAAATAGTGGGGTGCAGCTTAGAAATAATGCGGCCGGAATCAACCACAAAACTGTGACAGCTTCATGACTGTTGGCAGTGAAATTGAGATTAATCGATATCTTTTAAATGGTCGTTGGCGATAAACTTAATTGCCTTGCCGCCAGGGATGGATTGTCCGCATCAAGGATGGCACCGATCACGGCAATCGGCCTGTTGCCCAGGCCGGGGGCATTTTGCACAGTGATGCCGCCCAGTGCGACGACGGGCAGCGGGGAACGGGCTGCGATATCCTCGAAGACCTCCAGTCCCAGATGCGGCGCTCCCGGATGACTGCGGGTCGGGAATACGGGGGACAGCATGGCCCAGTCGGCCCCCTGTTCGGCTGCTGCGGTGAGCTCATCCATATTGTGGCAGGATGCGGAGATGCTCATGGCCTGACTTCCCAGCCAGCGACGGATTTGCAGGATCGCAGTGATATCTTTGGCGGCCAGATGGATGCCATCGGCATCGACAGCCTCGGCAATATCGGCCTGGGTGTGAATGATCAGACGGGCATGATGATTTCGTGTGATGTCGCGCAGGCGGGAGGCCAGCGCCAGCAGGCGGGAGGAGGGCATATCCTTTTCACGCAGCAATAGCGCATCGACACCGCCCTCAAGGGCTGCTTCGATGGCTTCGAAGAACGACTCCCCCGCAAGGCGGGAGGAATCAGTAATCAGTGTGAGTCCGGGTGGAGCTGTCAGAATCGTTTGATCACCCAGCTGGGTGGAGAAATACGCTTGTAACCGCCTGGCAGGCGGCGGTCAAATTCGCCATCGCCATTGTCATCATACAGATAATAGGCCGGCAATCCCCCGGCAGGCTGAACCTTGATCATGTACACATGGCCATGCGAAGAATATTCGGAGATATGGGCACCGTCTTTACGCATATAAGAGCGCACATCGACTTCTTCCCCTTTCTTCGGGGCTGATAACTCCTTCTGCAGATTCGGTGCCTGTTCTCCCTGGACGGGATGGTCGGAACCACTTCTGCTGGAAGCATCGGTATCCTGAACATCGGGCGGAGGCGGAATATCATCAGCTCTGGCCGCTGCGCCGGGGGAAGCAGTAAACACAAGCAGAGCGAAGGCAAAAGGGATAATCAGGAGGGGCTTGGGTGCGGATAAGTTCATGCAAGCAGTATAGCGCAACGATGATGCATGGGTAGGGTGTTTTTTGCGCAGTCGGAGTTTACTGCTTGCGCAGCAGCACCAGGCAGGCGCCACCGCCGCTGCCGGGCTGAGGAATCACTGCCAGCACATGCGGGGCAAACGGCCCTTCCTTTAGCCAGTGGTAGGTTTCGTGCTTGAGCACAGCCTTTCCTTCGGAGTGCAGGCCACGGCCATGGATGATGCACAGCACCCGTTGTTGCCTGATCAGCGCTTGCTGGAATCCATCGGTGAGCAGATCCAATGCCTGCTGCCGGGTTATGCCATGCAGATCGAAACTGGCCTCAATGGGCGGCTGGCCGCCTGCCAGTTGTTTCAGGCGCTCTCTGGAAATGCCATTGGCAATCAGGGTCCATGGTTCATCGGATGATGCAAGCCGCGGGGCGTGCAGGGAAGTGGCCGATAACGGCACATGACTTGCAGCAGGCATTTTGCTGATCCTGCGCACCGCATCCCGCTTTCGGGGCTTCTTTTTTTCGATGCTTATTTTTTTGGGGGGCGCGATGGGTTGTACCTTGCTCATGGCCTCGGCAAACAGGTCATGCTCATCCTCATCCTTGGAGGCCAATTAGAACTCCGGACGTTCCGGGCGTGACATCAGTGTGGCGACAGCATCTGAAATATGAAGCCTGCCACTGAGCACCTCATGCACGCTTTGCATCAGGGGCACATCGATGCCGAGTTTTTTCGCCAGGTGATCAACTGCTTCAGCTGTGCGCACGCCCTCGACGACCTGCCCGATACCATCGCATGCATCAGCAACATTTTTACCCTTTGCGATGGCTATGCCGAAACGGCGATTGCGTGACAGTGAGCCCGTGCAGGTAAGTACGAGATCCCCGAGGCCGGAGAGCCCCATGGAGGTTTCAGCCTGACCGCCGCAGGCGGCACTCAGGCGGGCCATCTCGGCCAGCCCGCGTGTAACGACCGCCGCGACGGAGTTGTGCCCCAGACCAAGGCCTGCGGCGATACCGGCGGCAATGGCGACAACATTCTTCAAGGCGCCGCCCATAGCCACGCCAATGACATCGTCGCTCAGGTAAATACGGAAATTGGTATCGTCGAAGTATGCTGCAGCCGCACTTGCCTGCGTAAGATTCTGTGCTGCCATGGTGATGGCGGTGGGCTGGCCCCGCGCCACCTCTTCGGCAAACGACGGCCCGGAAAGAATGGCAATGCGGTCAGCGGGAATATGTTTCGCCAGCATTTCATCCGTGCGGATCAGGCTCTGGGGATGCAGTCCCTTGCAGGCGGCGATCACAGGATAATCCCCATCAAGCAAAGGCAGGTATGCATCGGCTGCGGAGCAGGGCAGCGCGACAACGCAGGCTACGATGTCCTGCAGGACGGATTGTGTATTTGCACTGACGTGCAGGCTGTCCGGGAAGCGTATGCCGGGCAGGTAACGGATGTTTTCCCGAGCCTTTTCCATGCCCGCCGCTGTCGCCTCATCCCTTGCGAACAGGCGAACCTCGCGTCCGCTGCGCGCCATCACCATGGCCAGCGCCGTACCCCAGGAACCGGCTCCCAGCACGGCCACAGCATGTTTCTGCCCCGGTGTTTCCATCAATGGTCGAACCTCCTGAAGAGCGGTACAAGCAGTATGAGTAATCCGGTGAGCAAAGGCCAGTCGCCCCAGCGGACATAATGGGTGATGACGTCGGATGGCCGATATTGCCCCTGCAACGATGTGGTCGTCCACCATGGAATGCTGTCGGTGATCTCGCCGTCGGGGGAAATAATAGCTGATACGCCTGTGTTGGCGGCGCGCAGGACATACCGACCGGTTTCCGCCGCTCGCATGCGCGCAGCCTGTAAATGTTGCCAGGCGGCTGGAGATTGGCCATACCAGGCATCATTGGTGACATTGACCAGAACCTGGGCTCCCGCCAGCACTCTCTCTCTGGCCAGTTCGGGGAAGAGCGATTCGTAGCAAATCAGTGCACCATAACGCACATGATCGACATCCAGCGTGCCGCTGCCTTGCGCCGGCCGGAAGTCGGCGATTTCAGGCACCAGCGTATGCAAAAAAGGCAGCCACTCGGGCACGTACTCGCCAAAGGGAACAAGATGCTGTTTGCCGGCAAAGTCGCGAGGATGGCCGGCCAGCGTCGTTGCCGGCATTTCCGCATACAGGCCGTTCTGTGCCGTCCCATCGCTAAAGGCCTTTAGTCCACCAAACAGTAGCGGCGTTTGCCAATCCCGAATGCGTGCACTCAGCCATGCGCTCCAGGCCGGGGATCTGGAGAGAAAAAAAGGCACGGCCGCTTCCGGCCAGATAATGATGTCTGCCCGTGCCCCTGCTGAAAGGGTTGCATAGCGTTGCATGGTTTCGTTGAGGAATGCGGCATCCCACTTTTGGTCCTGCGGTATATTTCCCTGAATCAGGGCTACCCTTTTTTCCGGTTGCTGCGAGGCCGTGCCGTTTGGTGAGAGGCCTGGTGCAGTCCAGAGCAGAAGCAATGCCATGGCCAGGCCCGAAAGGCCCCAGTGCAGATTGCTCCGTTGCAGGATTAGCACCAATGCTGCTGCCATGAAGGCGGGCAAAAAGGACAGGGCATAGACGCCGAACCATGGGGCCCAGCCAATCGCCTCGGTTGAAAGCAGCACGTTGCCGAGAGCGGTCCATGGCAGACCGGTAAACAAATGGCCTCTGAGCCATTCTTCAAAAACAGCGGCAACGGCAAAACTCGGCATCAGCCAGGGTGAGTTGCCCGCCAGACGCCACGCCATCCATGCCCAAATAACCGGCAACATGGCCATGACACAGCCGACCAGAAGGACACAGAGGCCTGCAACGATCCATGGCAGGTGGCCATAGGTATGCAGCGTTGGCGCAAGCCACCAGGCGCCAAAACCAAACCAGCCAAGACCGAAGGAAAAACCCGCCTGCACGGGATTGCCGCGCTGTACCAGCCAGAAAAACAGAGCCAGGGAGGGTATCACCAGCCAGGCCTGATCGTACGGGGAGAAGGCAAATGGCATCATGCCTCCGGCCAGGAGGCCGGCAGCGATGCGCCAGTGTGCCGGCGGGGTCTGCGCGCGCGATGCCGCTGAAAACATCATGCGGGGAGGTTCAGGCCTTTTTGACTTGAATACGGACTTTGCTGATCCGGCGCGGATCGGCCTGCAGGATATGAATCTTATGTTTATCAATGCGAACCGATTCATCATTGCGGGGTATGCGCCCCAGTCGCGTGATGATCCAGCCTGCAACCGTATCGTAATCCCCTTCCTTCACCTTGGCGCCGGTCGCCTCGCAGAAATCATCAATATGCATGCGGGCAAGGATTTCATAGCTGCCGTCTGACAGGGGCCTGCACTCGGCTTCTTCATCTTCACTCGATTCGTTGATTTCGCCAACGATTTCCCGCATCAGGTCGGACAGCGTTACCAGGCCTGCGGTACCGCCATATTCGTCGTGAACGATGGCGAGGTGACAGGACTTTTCTCTCATTTCTTCCAGCAGGCCCGCCAGTTGCTCGAGCTCGGATGCGCGCAGGCACGGCCGCAGCAGACTGGTTAAGGCAGGTGGCTGGTGCTGCAAGCGGGAGGCAATGACATCGCGAAGATGCACAATGCCAAGCACATGATCAAGATCGCCCTCGATGACCGGCATGCGGTTTACGCCGTGGTTGATCAGTGCTTTTTCAGCATCGGCAAGGGTGGCATTTCCGGGCAGGGCATGAATTTCGGAACGGGACACCATAATTTCCCGAATGCGGGTATCCTGAAATTCCAGCAGCTGTTCAAGCATGCTGCGCTGGACATCCGACCGGATTGCTTCAGCCCGGGACAGGATGCCCAGCAGCTCGTCAGTGTCATGGCCGGGCCGCAGGCGTTCAATCAACACCTGTCGCAGCTTTCGCAGCCATTGCTCGGGATAGAGACTCATAGATTATCCTCGGTTGTTTCGGGGTAAGGGTTGTGCAGGCCAAGGCTTAGCATGGCCCGCTGCTCGTGATGCTGCATGCGTGCGGCTTCATCATCATGGATATGATCGAATCCGAGCAGATGCAGGCATGCGTGTATAATCAGGTGCAGGCAATGATCCCGGGCGGGCAGGTCGAGCCGGGCTGCCTCCTGCAGGACAAACGGCATGGCCAGTGCAATATCGCCGAATGAGTCCGAAAGGTCGAAATCCGGGCCTTCCTGCATGGGAAATGAAAGAACATCGGTGACTTTGTCCTGATTGCGCCATTCTCCGTTCAGTTGTCGCACATCGCTATCGCTGGCGAAGCGCACGCATAGTTCAGGGTCAATGGCCGGCAAGCCTGCAGCGGCAAAGGCGGCAAGGACAGCCTGGCGAATCGAATCGGTCGACGGTAACAAGGTTTCATCCACTCCGTCGTCAACAAGCACATCAATCATGGCCTGACTGTTCCTCGTAAGCGTTGACGATACTTTCCACCAGGCGATGACGCACAACATCAGAGGAGTTCAGGCGGCAGAGAGAGATATCTTTCACATGTTCGAGTACCTGAAGCGCATGCAGCAATCCGCTTGGCCGGTGATTGGGTAAATCCACCTGTGTGATATCTCCGGTGACCACCATGGTGGAGCCAAAGCCAAGGCGGGTCAGAAACATCTTCATCTGTTCGCGCGTGGTGTTCTGCGCCTCATCAAGAATAACAAAGGCATCATTGAGTGTGCGCCCGCGCATGTAAGCCAGAGGGGCAATTTCAATGCGGCCCTGTTCGATCAGCGCATTCATTTTATCGATGCCGAGCATGTCCGCCAGGGCATCGAACAATGGTCGCAGGTACGGGTCGACCTTCTGCTGCAGATCGCCGGGGAGAAATCCCAGTCGCTCTCCGGCCTCCACCGCCGGGCGGGTCAGGATGATGCGCTCGGCCCGGTTGCTGTTGAGGGCAGCCACGGCTGCAGCCACGGCCAGGTAGGTTTTTCCCGACCCTGCAGGGCCAACGGCCAGGGTCAGCGTGCTGGACTGAATGGCCCGCAGGTATTTGCGCTGGTTCTTCGTTTTTCCGGTAATATGGCGCCTTCCGGCAATGAGTGTTTCAGCACCCTTTTCGGTATCGGCATGTTTGTCGTCCTGGTTCAGGTCACGCAATACACTCTCCACGGTCATATTATCCAGTTCAGCCTCGATCCCCGGATGGCTGGTGCGCAGTTGTTCGTTGCGCAGGACTTTTTCTGCGAGCCTTTGCATGGCTGTGGCTGCTGCCGCGGCGCATCGGCCCTCAATGACCCAGCGCCCGGGCTGGCCGATCAGCTTGACGGCAAAAAAATCTTCTATGCGGCGTACAATTTGATTGCCCGGGCCGCACAGGCGCTGCAGGGCGTCAGCATCAAGCGCATCAAGATGCAGGGAAAGGGTTGTGGATTCTGGATTCATATCCGGTCTGTTATTCTGTCAAGACGAGTTCGCCGCGCAGCGACTGGCCGAAGGCCTGTGTAACGCGAACCGGCATGATCTGGCCTATTTGTCTAGGCTTGCCTTTAAAGTGAATGATTTTGAAGTCCGTCGTGTGGCCTTCCATATCGCCATCGTCGCGCCCCTTCTTTTCCACGAGCACGTCCACTGTCTGGCCCAGCTTGGCCTCCATGGCCTGCCTTGCCTGTGTGCGCACCAGTTCAAGCAGGGCCTGCAGACGTGCATCCTTGACGGCCTCCGGCACGTCGTCGACCGCTTTGGCGGCAGGCGTCCCCGGACGAGGTGAATATTTAAAGCAATAGGTGGAGTCGAATCCGACACGCTTCACAAGATCTAGGGTGTCCTCAAAATCGGCATCGGTTTCGCCCGGATAGCCGACGATAAAATCGGATGACAGTGCGAGGCTCGGGCAATGGCTGCGCAGCTCTTCGATGATGGCAAAGTAATCATCGCGCGTATGGCCGCGATGCATGGCCTTGAGCATCGCATTGGAACCGCTTTGCACCGGCAGATGCAGATACGGCATCAACTGGGGTATCTCGCCGAAGGCCACGGCCAGGGCCGACGTCATTTCCATCGGATGGCTGGTGATAAAGCGCAGTCGCTTGAGCCCTTCAAGCCTTGCGACGGCATATAGCAGCATGGTGAAATCCCATTCCTCGCCGTCCGGGCCTTCGCCACGATAACCGTTCACATTCTGACCCAGCAGGCTGATTTCAACCACACCATCTGCCAGCAGACCCCTGCATTCTTCAAGTATCTGACTGACGGATCGGGATATCTCGGGCCCGCGCGTATAAGGAACCACGCAGAACGTGCAGAATTTGTCACAACCTTCCATGATGGTGACATATCCTGTGACGCCTTCGACATGTTGTTTTGGCAGATGGTCAAATTTTTCGATTTCCGGCATGTCGGTTTCGCTCAGATGCACGCGGTCGCGACGAATCTGCTTCACCATCTCCGGAAGCTTATGATAGGTCTGGGGACCGAATACGATATCCACATATGGCGCACGCTTCTGGATGCGCTCGCCTTCCTGCTGGCCCACACACCCGCCGACGCCGATAATCATGTCCGGGCGCTTGTTCTTCAGCTTTTTGTATCGGCCAAGTTGCGAATAAACCTTTTCTTCGGCCTTTTCACGCACCGAGCAGGTATTCATCAGAATGACATCCGCCTCTTCCGGCGTGCCGACAAGGCGCAGCCCGTAGGCCTGCTTCATCAGATCAGCCATGCGCTGGGAGTCATATTCGTTCATCTGACAGCCGTATGTTTTGATAAACAGGGTATCGAGGCTGCGAATGGAAGTGGGGGAATTGGTTGCCGATTTGGACATTGAAGAGGCAATGCTAAAGCCTGGGATTTGCCAGCGCAAATACCAGGCCTGTTTTAACGCTTGAAAGAGGAGGTTTTGTTTCGTTCATTATACCCTGCGCCCCTGGATATATTGCAGTGAAACAGCGTTGGCCTTATTCATGTGGCGAAGGTTGCTGCTCATGTTTTTGACGATGCTGAACATGATATCCCTTGCCACGCCCTGATGAGATGCGAAAAGCCCGGCAAGGCCATCACGGGTAAGCCGGTATGCGATACAGTCTTCCCTGGCAATGATGGAAGCGCTTGCTTCCGTGTCATCGACAAAAGACATATCACCCAGCTGCGCGCCCTCGCCACAGTCGGTCAGCTTCAGGCTTTCGCCGTTAAATTCCAGGTTCACGTCAACCCGCCCGGATTTGAGCAGGTAAAGCCTGCCTCCGGGTTCCTGCTGCATGATGATAACATCGCCTTTGGCGAACCGCTCAATGGAAATGGCATCCTGTAGTGCTTCGCGCTCCTGCCCGGTCAGGCGGCGCGAAAATATGTTTTCTTCCAGCCAACTGAAATCGATCGCCATAATAATCCTCCTTATGAGCAATTTTCGCGCATGCTAGAGCGGCAATATGCCATGCGCGTGATATGGCTCACAGGTCCTTGGGAGTTTTGCCGAAATGCCATGTAAGTTATTGATGTACAAGATGTTTGTTCTTTGTGTCAGCAGTGTGACAGGCCGCCACGCAGCCTGCACGGATGGGTCAGGAAGCCGCGGTGCACGGCAAAGACGCATGACAGGAGGCAAAACTGGCATGCCGTATCATGCGCAGCTAGGCTTGCCGTTCATTTTTTCGGGGAGTTAATACGCGTGACCTTTCAGGATCTGATTCTCACACTGCAGCAATACTGGGCTGCCCAGGGCTGCGTGCTGCAGCAGCCTTATGACAGCTGCATGGGCGCAGGCACATTTCACCCGGCCACTTTCTTGCGGGTGCTCGATGACAAGGACTGGAGCACGGCGTATGTACAGCCGTGCCGTCGCCCGACCGATGGCCGCTATGGCGAGAACCCGAATCGCCTGCAGCATTACTATCAGTTTCAGGTCATTCTGAAGCCGGCACCTGCCAACATTCTCGATCTGTATCTCGAATCGCTGCGCACGATCGGGATCGACCCGGAGATTCACGATATCCGCTTTGTCGAAGATGACTGGGAATCACCGACTCTCGGCGCCTGGGGCCTGGGCTGGGAAGTCTGGCTCAACGGCATGGAAATCACCCAGTTCACCTATTTCCAGCAGGTGGGCAGTGTTGAACTCAGCCGCACACCGGGCGAAATCACCTACGGACTGGAACGACTGGCCATGTATATCCAGGGTGTTGAAAATGTATTCGACCTGACCTGGGTGGAAACTGCCGACGGAAAGAAAGTGACCTATGGCGATGTGTTTCATCGCAATGAAGTGGAATATTCGACCTATAACTTTGATCAGGCCGATGCCGGCTGGCTGCATACCCAGTTTGACAAGGCCGAAGCCGAATGCTCGCGCTTTACCGAGGCGAATCTGGTCTTGCCGGCCTATGAGGAAGTGATGAAGGCCTCGCATGCCTTTAACCTGCTTGATGCGCGCGGCGCCATATCGGTTGCCGAGCGGCAGCGCTTTATCGGCCGGGTGCGCGGGCTTGCCCGCACCGTGGCGCGTGCTTATGCGGGGGTGGATGCATGAGTACGAAACCGCTACTGATCGAAATCGGCACCGAGGAAATCCCGGCCGGCGTCGCACCGCGCATGGGACAGGCGCTGCTGGTTTCCCTGCAGGATCTGCTGACTGATGCCGGTATCGATGCCGGTGCAATGAGGCTTGGCGTGACGCCACGCCGCCTGCTGATCCATACCGGTACCTGCCCGGTCATGCAGGAAGATCGCGAACAAACCCTGTGGGGGCCGCCCGAAAAGGTAGCATTCAGGGATGGCAAGGCTACACCGGCAGCTGAGGGGTTTGCCAAAAAGTCCGGCCTGTCAGTGGCCGATTTTGAACTGGCCGACAAGGGTGATGGCAAGGGGCTGTACATGAAGGCCCTGCAAAAGATCAAAGGTCGCCGGGTTGCGGATATCGTCGCCGAGGCGATGCCGGATATCCTGCGCAAGCTTCCTAGCCCCAAACAGATGCAGTGGCAGGATGGTGATACCCGCAGCGATGCATTTATCCGTCCGATCCGCTGGATTGTCGGGCGCGTGGGCGATGAGCTGATGCCGTTCACGTTTGCCGGTGTTGAGGCGGGCAAGGTTTCCCGCGGCCATCGTATTCACGGCTCAAGTGGAGAAATCGATGTGGCCGATCCTTTCGGCTGGCTGGAGAAACAATGCGTACAGGCTGACCGGGATGCTCGAAGGGCTTCCATTGCCGCGCAGCTTAAAGCAGCTGCCGCTGCCGAGGGCGTGGATCTGATTGAGGATGAGGCACTGCTGGATGAAGTGACGGACCTGGTCGAATGGCCGCATGTGATTGCCGGTCGTTATAAGGAGGATTTCCTGCGTCTGCCGGTTGAGGTGAGTCGTATTGAGCTCAAACATCACCAACGCTGCTTTGCGGCCAGTATGCCGAATGGTGATGCTTCCGATGTGTTTTTTGCCGTGGCGACCATCCAGTCCAGGAATCCGGCGGCAGTTGCGCGTGGCAATGAGCGCGTGGTGAATGCACGCCTTGCCGACGCAGCTTTCTATTTTGATCGTGACCCGAAAGAAACACTGGAGGAACGCGTCGGCAAGTTGTCGGAAATCGTTTTTCAGGATGGTCTCGGGATGGTCGGCGATCAGGTGGGCCGACTTCGTTCCTTTGTGCTGGATAATGCCAGGGTGCTGAATGTGGATGCCAACCTGGCACAGCGCGCGGCCTATCTGTGCAAATCAGATTTGACCACAGGCCTTGTGGGTGAGTTCCCTGAATTGCAGGGATATATGGGCGGCATCTATGCAATCATGGATGGCGAGGATGCGCTTGTCGCTGCCGGCATCGCTGACCATTATGCCCCGGCTGGTGCTGAGGATACGTTACCACTGGATCCCATCGCCCGTGCCATCGGCATTGCTGAGCGTGCCGACAAGTTGCTCGGGTATTTTCATCTTGGCCGGATTCCGACTGCCAGCGCCGACCCTTACGGATTGAGGCGCGCTGCGATTGGCCTGATTCGCCTGCTCGAAGGTGAAAAGGCACCGGTTTCGATTCCTCTGACCGAGGTGCTTGCTGAGGCTGCCAAGCAATGGAATCAGCAGCGCGTTACCATCGCCATTGCTGAGGAAACAATTGCTGCAGTGCGCGTCTTTGTGCATGAGCGGCTTCTGGGCATGGCGGCCCATTTCAGCGTCTCGCGCAGCGCTCTGGAGGCTGCGGTTCATGCCGGGAGCGAACATCCGCTGAGTCATCAGGTTGCTGTCGCGCGTTTGCTGACCGGTTTTGCTGACTCCGATGCCGGCAAAGCGGTTGCGGCAGCAAACAAACGCATAGCCAACATCCTGAAGAAGGCTGGCGAGAGCAAAGGGCCGGTTGTTGCTTCGTTGTTGACCGAAGCGGCGGAACAGGCGCTTTTTGCAGCACTGGAGAAGGCCGAGGAAGGCTTCCCGGTTCAGCCTGACAACCAGCTTGAGGTGCTGGCTGGTTTGCGGGAGCCGGTCGATGCATTCTTTGATGATGTGATGGTCATGGCTGACGACGAGTCTGTGCGGGCCAATCGCCTTGCCCTGCTTGCCCGTCTGCGTTCCCTGTTTTTGCGACTCGCGGATGTCTCCCGCCTGTGAAGTAGGTCCTTGGACGCCCAGTTTGCTGATACCCTGATTGGCCTGATGGCCGCCTGGCTGCTGCTGGCGGGCGTGGCGCTTTGGTCGCACAGGGAAGGGTTGGGTCTCGCGCGCCCGATGCTCCTGGCATCCGTGCGTGCTCCGTTGCAATTGCTGGCGCTGGCACTTGTGCTGCACTGGATCTTTGATATCGAAGCGCATTGGCTGCAGGCACTGCTTATTCTGGGATTCTGTATTCTGGCCGGGCATAACAGCGCCAGTCATTTTGAGCACCAGCACAGGGCCTGGCTTGCCAGTTCCGTCGGCCTGGCCTGCGGTTGTGCGGTCACCCTGCCATGGCTGGCTTTCGCCGGGGCCATTGATAACAGTACGCGCGCTTTGGTGCCATTGGGGAGCATGGTGGCAGCCAATGGCATGAATGCCGTGTCGATCATGTTTGAGCGCATGAAATCGGGCAACACGGTTGGCGAGGGATTGCGTACAGCCATGATTCCCAATGTTGATACCCTGCGTGTGGTCGGGCTTGTGCATATGCCCGGAATATTTGTCGGCATGGTGCTCGCAGGCAGCCCTGCACTGCTGGCAGCAAGTGCGCAGTTAACGATCCTGTACATGATTGTGGCATCAAGCTTTACGGCGTGTATGGTTAGTTTCCTTATGTTAAGCCACTGGCAGAAAAAAGAATCCCCTGGTGGGCAGGCATGCGGCTGAAGCGGCTCGAACTTGCCGGCTTCAAATCCTTCGTGGACCCGACAAAAATCGAGTTGGGCGAAGGCATTACGGCCATTGTCGGACCGAATGGAAGCGGTAAATCCAACATCATCGATGCCCTGCGCTGGGTGCTGGGTGAGCACTCGGCCAAGAATCTGCGTGGCGGCGTCATGGATGATCTTATCTTTCAGGGTTCGGATACACGCGCTCCGGTTGCCGTATGCGATGTGGAGCTGACGTTTGCCGTTGAGAAGGGCGCCCTTCCCAGTCCTTATCACGAGCTCGATGAGATTCGGGTGCGCCGGCGCATGACCCGTGAAGGCGGCTCGGATGCCTTCATCAACGGCAAGATGGTACGCCTGAAAGATATTGTCGACCTGTTTCTCGATACCGGTATTTCGACCCGTGCCTACGCCATTATAGAGCAGGGTGCGATTGCGCGCATGGTTACTGCCAAGCCGGAAGAGCGCCGGGTGATCTTTGAGGAAGCGGCAGGCGTGATGAAATACCGCTCCCGTCGTCGCGAGGCTGAGCGGCGTATGAAAGATACGCAGCAGAACCTGGATCGTGCTGTCGATATGCTCGAAGAGGTGCGCAGTCAGTGTCGCAGCCTGAAACAGCAGGCTTCCCGGGCTGAACGATTCAGGAAAATGCAGGATGAATTTTCCCGCATGCAGTCCCTGAGTCTGGGTCTGCGTTATCAGTCCATGCAGGAAAAATTAGCGACCATTGAGCAGCAGTTGCAGGAAGCGAGAAATAACGAAGCTGCATCGCAGGCCACTTTGAGCGCTGCCGAGAATCAAGTGGTGCAGGCGAGGGACAAGCTCGGTGTGCACGAAACCGAGGCGCAGGCGGTACAGGATCAATTGCGGGACGCTGAGCAGCAGCGTGCATCATTGCAGCAGCAGGCTGAGCGCCAGTCCGGAGAAAGGCGACTGCTGCTGGAGCGCAAGGCAGCTTTGCAACAGCGGCTGGAAGAAGCCGAGAAAACTCTGGCCCGGCTTGCAGCCGATCTTGAGGCGGCTGAAAAGCGTTTGGCGGACCAGGATGACAGTGAACTGCAGGCGAACAAGCGGGATGCCACAGCTGCGCATGAGGCTGCCCATTTAAATTATCACAATGCCGTTCGCCTGCGCGATGAAAAGCTGGCCGAGTTTGAACGCCTGCGACAGAGAGGCAGCCAGGCCGAATTGCAGAAGCAGAAGGCCGAGGCGGCACTGGCCCGGTTGGGCGAGCGCGAGAACCTGCTTGAGGGCAAGCAACAGGAGCTTGAGAAGCTGATCGGTGATAATGCCGCTGCTGCCAGGCTGGCGGATGAAGAAAAGGAAAAAGCCGTTGCTGCAAACGCCGCTGCAGGCAAAAATCTTGAGCAGGCGCAGGCGCAGCTTGAGCAATGCCGTAGCGAGCGGGAGTCGGCGAGTGCAGCCCTGTCACAGCAGGAAGAAGCCCTGCGTGAATTAAAGGGAACCGTGCAGGAGCTGCGCGGACGTACCAGGAATCAGGATGTCTCCGATGAGCTGCGGGATGCCATGCGTGCCAGGGGTGCCGTGTGGATGGACGAATCGCTGGATGTGCCGGCAGGTCTGGAGTCGGCAGTGGCGGCCGCCCTCCGTGGTCGCTCAGCCGATGTGCGCATACCTGTCAATCCGGATCTGACAAGCTGGCAGGGGATGCTGAAGAAATCGGCGGATGCACCTGTGGCCTTGTTTGCAGGCAAGGCATCGGGATCGCCAGTTCCCGGACACTCGCTGGCTGAGGCCATGGGCATGGCTGAAAATCATCCGTTGTTTGATGTGTTTTCGCCGGTGGCGTTGGTAGCGGATATTGTCGAAGCCCATGGCGCGCCGCAATGTTGTGTGAGCCGCGATGGCTGGCGTTACGAGCCGGATGGCTGGGTGATTCCGCCGGCGGGAAATCGAACCGCAAGCCGGCTGGCGGTGCAGAGGACGTTGCGCGACAGCGAAGCTGAACTGGAGAAGCTGGAAGCAGCAGCGCTGACAGTTAAGCAACGCTTTGATGTGGCAGAGCAGGCATTGGAAGCGCAGCAGCGGGAATGGCAGCAGGCCCATCTTGCCGCCACAAGAGCCGAGGGCGATGGCCATGCAGCCCAGGCTGCGGTGGAAAGATTGCATACTGAATCGCTGACCTTGCTTGAGCGGCGGCAGCGGGTGATAAGCGATCTGCAGGAGGCTGCTCAAGAACGTAGCCACTGGCAGGGCCAGTATGATCAGGCAGGCGAAGTGGATCAGGAGCAATTGTCGGCGGCACAGAAGGCCCTTGAAGAACAGAATGTTGTTGTCAGTCGTAGCGAGCAGGAGCGCAACCAAATTCGCAATCAGCTGGCTCAGGCCGAGCAGGCGCTCGCCCTTTTTGCGCAGGCTCGTGAAACCCTGAAGCGTGACAAGGAACGGTTATCCGCAGATCAGAACAGGATCAAATTGCAG
>Ga0209919_1000275_pt1:0-22500 | contig 26224 bp, 23 predicted proteins | sample SalPon2A_C_D2_MG_FD_185721 | JGI IMG/M metagenome (GOLD analysis project Ga0209919, IMG submission 185721) | Soil microbial communities from South San Francisco under conditions of wetland restoration - Salt Pond MetaG R2A_C_D2_MG (SPAdes)... | ecosystem: Environmental > Terrestrial >... | reverse complement strand
GTTGGGCTGCTGGCGGGCGCAGTCCTTGGCACCCATGTAAATGCGTGCCGGCAGATCGAGCAACGCACAGGCGAGCGCCGTGGCCACCCCGTGCTGTCCGGCGCCGGTTTCGGCGATAATGCGCCGCTTGCCCATGCGCCTGGCGAGCAGCGCCTGGCCCAGCACCTGGTTTGTCTTGTGCGCACCGCCATGCAGGAGATCCTCTCGCTTGAGATAAATCCGTGCCGGCGTATCGGCAGCCAGGTTGCGGCACAGGGTCAGCGGTGTCGGCCGGCCCGCGTAGTCGCGCAACAGCGCATCGAGTTCGCGCTGGAATTCGGCATCTTCGCTGGCTGCCTCGAAGGCCGCTTCCAGCTCGGCGAGCGGGGGCACCAGCAACTCGGGCACATAACGCCCGCCCCACTGACCGAAGCGCCCCGGTCTGTTCATTCCACCCTCCTGCGCCCGGGCAAGGCACGCAACCGCGCGAACAGATCGGCCAGGCGCGTTGCATCCTTGCGCCCGGGTTCCGATTCAACCCCGGAATTGACATCCAGGACCCGAGGCGCCAGCCGCGCAGCGGCCTCGACGTTGTCGGGACCGATTCCCCCGGCCAGCACGCATGAGTCCAGATCGCTCCCGGCCAGCGCCGTTGCATCGAAGGCAATCCCGCTGCCGCCCAGCCTGCCGCCATGGCCGGTATCGAGTACCAGCCTGTCAACACCCAGCGTCTCCGGATCGGGCAAGGGCGCACGCCCCGGCACGGCCTTCCAGATGTTGCACCCCGCGGGCAGCACCGCACGCAATTCACGGGTATATGCAACGGTTTCGTTGCCGTGCAACTGAACGGTGTCCAGCGACAACTCGAGGGCCAGGGTCGCCACCTCGGCCGCCGGCTGGTCGCGGAACACACCCACCCAGTCGAGTGGCGCCGCGTCCTGTACCTGCCGCGCCGTCGCTGCATCGATCCGCCGCGGCGAATCGGTCGCGAAGATCAGCCCGCCCATCACCGCCCCGGCTCGCCAGGCGGCGCGGGCATCCTCTGCTCGCGTCAACCCGCACACCTTGACCCGGCCCACTGCCAGCTCCCGCGCCGCATGCGCCGGGCGCCCGTGGCGGCTGAGCCGGGTGCCGACCAGGAACCCGTCGACCAGCGGCGCCAGGCGAAGGATGTCGGTTCGCGTGCCGATGCCGGACTCGCACACCACGCGCCGCCCGGCGGGAACACGGGGCGCCAGGTGCTCGGTCACGGCGAGATCCACCTCGAGAGTTTTCAGGTTGCGGTTATTGATGCCGATGATCGGCGCCTCCAGTTTCAATGCGCGCTCCAGTTCGTCCTCGTCATGCACTTCGGTCAATACGTCCATGCCCAGCGCATCGGCCGCCTCGAAGCAGCTTCGCCAGGCTGCGTCATCGAGCACCGAGAGCATCAACAGCACCGCATCGGCCGCGTAAGCGCGGGCTTCGCGCACCTCTTCCGGACCGAGGATGAAATCCTTGCGCAGAAGCGGCACATCTATACGTTCGCGCGCGCGCGCGATGTGCGCGAGTTCGCCACCGAAGAATTCGGGTTCGGTCAGCACCGAGACGGCATCGGCGACGCCGGCGTAGCTGCCGGCCAGCCGCGCCGGGTCGTAATCCGCAATCAACACGCCGGCCGAGGGTGAAGCCGCCTTGCATTCGAGGATGAGGCCCGGCCAGGGCCTGGACAGCGCGGCAGCCAGCCCGGGACCGCTGCGTGGCGTCGGTTCGGCCGGCGGTGCGCCGGGTGCGGCCTGCAAGCGGCGGCGCTTGGCGGCGAGGATGTCGGCGAGCGCCACGCTCAACCCTCCGCGCCCGATGCACGCAGCCGCTCAAGCCGCTCGCCGGCACGCCCGCTCGCCAAAGCGTCCCAGGCCATGGCCGTCCCTTCGGCCAGGCTGCGTGCGCGTTCGGCCACCCACAGCAACGCGCCGGTATTAAGCGCTATCGACTCGGCGTATGCGCCTTGTTCCCTGCCGTCCAGCACGGCCGCCAGCGCGCGCGCATTGGCCTCGGGCTCACCGCCCGCGAGCGCCTCCAGTGGACGGCGTTTCAGTCCCGCCTGTTCCGGCGTCAACGTCATTTCCTCGACCATGCCGTTGCTCACCCGGGCTGCCACGGTGGAGCCATGGAGGGCAATTTCGTCCAGGCCGTCGCCGTGCACCACCAACGCCCGCTCGACGCCGAGTTCGGCCAGCGCCTCGGCCATGGGCACCACCAGTTCCGGCGCATACACGCCGGCCAGTTGGCATGGCGGACAGGCCGGGTTGACCAGCGGTCCGATCGCATTGAACAGCGTGCGGGTGCCGAGTGCGCGGCGCACCGGCATGGCGTGGGCAATACCGGGATGGTAATCGGGCGCGAACAGGAAAGCGACGCCCGCCTCGTCGAGACAGCGCCGCGCATGCGCCGGGTCGAGCCGTACGTTGACTCCGAGTACCTCGAGCACGTCGGCGGAGCCGGACCGCGAGGACACCGAACGGTTGCCGTGCTTGGCCACGGGCAGGCCGCAGGCCGCCGCCGCAAAGGCCACGCCGCTCGAGACATTGAGTGTGCCCTTGCCGTCGCCCCCGGTACCGCAGGAATCGGCGAAAAAATAGCCGGGGCGGGGGAACACGCGGCCTCCCTCGCGCAGGGCGCGGGCCGCGGCGGCAATCTCGCTGCCCCGTTCGCCCTTGATCTTGAGCGCTACCAGCAACGCCGCGAGCAGCACCGGATCGAGTGCACCCGCGATGAGCCGCGTGAACAAGTCTTCCAGCGCCTCCGGCGACAGGTCCTCGCTGCGGTACAAGCGTTCCAAGGTGGCGTTCACATCCAATGCCTTATCGGCCATCCCCTTTTTCGGCGCAGTCAGGCCGCCCATGCCAGCACCCTTTCGATCAGGACGCTGCCGTCACGGCTCAGCACCGACTCGGGATGGAACTGCACGCCGAGCAGGCGCCGCTCCGCATCCTCCATCGCCATCGGCAAACGCTGTCCGCCGACCATCTCTATCCATGCCGTGACGCGAAAGGTGTCCGGCACCGTGGTCACGGCCAGCGAATGGTAGCGGCCGGCAACGAAGGGCCGGTCGAGGCCGGCGAAAACGCCGGCGCCATCATGGCTCACGTCCGCAGCCTTGCCGTGCACCAGTTGCGAGGCGGGACTCACCTCACCGCCGCAGGCCACGGCGAGCGCCTGGTGCCCGAGGCATACCCCGAACACCGGGCAGCGCCCGAAGGCCGCCTGCAACAGCGGCACCAGCACGCCGGCATCCTCGGGGCGCCCCGGTCCCGGCGAAGCCACGAGCAGGTCGTGGCGGTCCAGGCGCTCGCTCAGCACCTTCAGCGGCGTGTCGTTGCGCCGCACCTCGACCACCGCACCCAGACGCTGGAATTCGTCGACCAGGTTGTAGCTGAAGGAATCGAAGTTATCCAGGAACAATACCCGCGTAGTCCCGTTCATCACGCCTCCTCCCGGGCGCCCAGCGCCCGCAGCACGGACTGCGCCTTGCGCCGCGTTTCGTCGGCTTCGGCCACCGGATCGGAATCCGCCACCACACCGGCGCCTGCCTGGACGCGGGCGACGCCGTCACGCACCAGCGCCGAGCGAATCACAATGGCGGTATCCAGATCGCCGTTGCCGCACAGGTAGCCGACCGCCCCACCGTAGGGTCCGCGCCGGTCCGCCTCGTATTCGCGCAGCAGTTGCGCCGCACGCAGCTTGGGCGCGCCGGTGAGCGTGCCCATGTTGAGCGTCGCCCGATAGGCGTGCAACGCATCGAGGCCGGGCGAGAGCTCACCCTCTACCCGCGAGACGAGATGCATGACGTGAGAGTAACGTTCAACCTGCATCAATTCGCGCACGCGCCGGGAACCGGGCACCGCGACGCGTGCAATATCGTTGCGGGCCAGATCCACCAGCATGACGTGCTCGGCCACCTCCTTCTCCGACAGGCGCAGCTCGAGTTCCAGCCGGGTATCCCTCTCGGCGTCGAATGCACCGGCGGCATTACGGCCCCGGGGGCGCGTACCCGCGATCGGGTGTACTTCCACGCGACGGCTTGCCGCGTCCACCTTCAGCGCGCTTTCCGGAGAAGCCCCGAACAACGTGTACCCGGGATCCTCGAGGATGAACATGTAGGGGCTGGGATTAGCGGCACGCAGCCGGGCGTAGGCGGCCAGCGGGTCCGGACACGGCGCTTCCCAGGCGCGCGAGGGCACGATCTGGTAGACGTCGCCCGCCCGGATGTGTTCCTTGGCCCGTTCCACGACCGCGGCATAGTCGGCGTCCGATTGCGTTGCGCGGGCGGTGGCCGGCGCCGCTTCCGTGCGTTCGTAACGCGTCCCGCGTTGGCAGTAATCCGCCAGTTCGGTCAGGCGGCGGCGGGCCGCGACCTCGTCCCGCTCCGGCGCCAGGACGCTGAGGGTGGTAGCGGCATGGCGGTGATCGATCCGGATCACGCTGCTCGCCAGGTGGAACCCGTAGTCCGGGTAACCCGTGGTATCCCGTTTCGGCTCCGGAAGGGACTCGAAAGCGTCGATCAGATCGTAGGCAAAGCACCCATAGGCGAAAACCTGCGCCGCGGCATCGCGACTGGCAAGCGGCAATTCGAACACCAGCTCACGCAGTACGTCCAGCACCGAATCCGCCAGCAACCGCTCGTTCTCCGTCTCCGTCCGCGTGCCCGCGCGGTTAGGAGTGTATGCGAGCTCACGTTCGGCGACGCAGGCCTCGAGGCGGCGGGCAATCGGGGCGCCACTCTCGTCGTGAGTATCGACCCGCACCTCGCCGCCGCGCATCCGCACGCTCAACCAGGGATCGAGGAAAAGCAGACTCTGCGCGCTTTCCTGCGCCCCGGCATCGGCGGTTTCAAACAGCGCGGTCGCGCCTGCACCCTGCGCCGTGGCCGCCGCATAGAGACCGAGCGGATCGGGCGCGAACGGCAGACGGCGCGTGAGCACCGTGAGCCGGTCCGCGGCTACCGCCTCTCGCGGCCGTGCAAGCGCGGCCACCAGGGCACCTCCGAAGTGTCATTCGATCCATCGTTCATGTCAGTTCTCCTTGGCTCAGTCAAAAAAAAGACCCGCTCCGGGCGGGTCCTCGAAAAACTCTGTCTGCGCTTTGGCGTCAATCAGGCACAGTCGAACCCGCGGCAAGGTATTCGCAGCGCCACCACCAGATCCGATGAATGTAGGGCATGCTCACAGGCTCCGCCCCGCGGCTTCGACGAATGGCCCCAGATCACGCATGAGCTGCGCGAAGGCCTCCGGCGTAAGGGATTGGCGGCCGTCCGAAAGTGCCTGCGCCGGGGCCGGATGCACCTCGACGAGCAATCCGTCTGCCCCCACCGCGACCGCGGCCTTGGCCAGCGGCGCGACGAGCTCGGCCAGCCCGGTGCCATGCGACGGGTCGACCAGCACCGGCAGATGCGTGTGGCGCTTGAGCCATGCCACGCTGTTGAGATCGAGCGTGTTGCGCGTCGAGGTCTCGAAGGTACGGATGCCGCGCTCGCAGAGAATGACACCTTCGTTACCCTCGTTGAGAATGTATTCCGCGGCAAGCAGCAGCTCTTCCACAGTCGCCGCGAGCCCGCGCTTGAGCACCACCGGCAAGCCGGAGCGGCCCACCGCGCGCAACAGCGTGTAGTTCTGCATGTTGCGCGCACCGACCTGCAGCGCGCTCACCTTGCCGCTGAAGAAATCGAGGTCGGCCGCATCAAGCACCTCGGTCACCACCGCCAGGCCGTGGCGCTTGCTGGCTGCGGCCAGCATATCCAGCGCCTCCGGGCCGTGACCCTGAAAACTGTAGGGACTGGTGCGCGGCTTGTAGGCACCGCCACGCAGGCCCACCGCCCCGGCAGACTTGACGGCTTTGGCCGCCGCCTCGAGTTGCTCCTCGCTCTCCACCGCGCACGGCCCGGCGATGACTACAAAACGCTCTCCGCCCACGCTCACGCCATCCATCGACACGACGGAGTCGTCGGGATGCATGGCACGGCTCGCCCGCTTGTAAGGGGCCGAATCGCGAATCACCTCCTCGATCAGCGGATGGCGATCCAGGGCGAGGCTTTCCAGCACGGACGTCGGGCCGACCAGACCGTACACGCGCGTGCCGTTACCGGACACGGCGAGCGGCGTCAGATCCTTGGCACGCAACTCGTCCAGGAAGCGCTCGCGCGCCTCTGATTCCACCTCGGGTTTGAGCACGAAAAACATCTCTTACTACTTCTCCGGATCGCCTAAACAAAAAAAGCCCGCACTCGGCGGGCTTTCCTGAATTCTCCCGACGCCAGTGCGTCATGCAGACAGGGTCAACCCGCAGCCTTTGCTCCGGGCCACCACCATGCCTGATTGATACGCATCTGCCTCATGGGCGCAAACGTTAGCCACTGCACGCAATCCTGTCAAGCCCCGAGACCGGATACCGGGGACAGGTTGCCGTAAAATAGGGCTTTGGAATCCAACGAATCGAACCTCATGACCAGACTCACGGCGCTAGCCCTGCTCAACACGCCGGCCCGGCTTGCGCGGCCAGACGAAGCCTACTCGCAAAGCACCCTGGACGATGCGGCCCTCACGGTCATGACCGACCTGCGTCGCCAGCGAGCCGTCACCGTATCGCCCGGTGAGACGATCGAATTCGCCGAAAAGCTGATGATCGGCGCCGGCGTACGTTTGCTGCTGGTGATTGATGACCAGAAGTCCCTCGCGGGCCTGATCACTTATCGGGATCTGCACGGCGAAAGGGCGCTGACCGCGGCGGCCCGGGAAAAGGTTCCTCACGATGCGCTGACGGTGGCGCACGTCATGACGCCGGCTTCGAAAATCGAAGCGATCCCCCTGGTCGATCTCGGTCATGCGCGGGTGCGCGACATCGTCGAACTGCTGCGCCAGCACGGCCGGCAACATGCCCTGGTCACCGAAAGCAACGGCGAAGGCAACACGGTCACGGTGTGCGGCATTTTTTCAATCACCCGGATCGGGCATCAACTCGGCGTGGCCATCCATTCCAGCGAACGGGCGCAGAGCTTCGCCGAGATCGAACACCTGATTGCCGCCGAATAATCAACGGACACCGCAGCCGGCCCGTTAACCGCCCGTGCCGGTCAGAAACACCCGGGTCGCCGCGGATACGGCGCTGTCGACAATGCGGATTGCAGCATTCGCGGGGCCTTTCGCCGTCGGCTGAAAGACGACGGTGATCGTGCAGGACTGGCCAGCCGGCAGCGGGGAACCTGTCAGGCAATTGTCGGTTTCGGGATAGTCCGGCGGCGCATCCACCTGCAGGATGCTCACCGGATAGAGCAGGTTGTTCGTAACCACCAGCGCCTGGGCAACGCTCTGGCTGCCCACCGCCTGGCTGCCGAAATCCAGCTGCGTCGCCGAAGGCATCAATGCCGGCTTTAGCACCTGGATCGGAACATTCCCGGTAGTCTGGCCATTCAACGACAGAGCGATACTCGTCTGTCCTTCGGCGCGGGCCGTCACCAGGCCATCGGCATCGACCGTTCCCACCGTTGCATCGGCCACCTGGTAGCTGAGCAGCGGGGATTCGCTCAGATCGACGGCGCCGCTGGCCGTGGTTCCCGTCACCCGGATCGGCAGCTGTTCACCGACCGCTTCGAAAACGAGCGTGGACACAGGTGGTGCGAGACTCAGCAAGGCATTGGCCGGCAAGGCGACTTGCAGCGTCGCCGCTGCACTGGCCAGGGCCTGCTCGGAACCATTGGCGTAACCCATCGCCTCCATTCGGTAAGTGCCCGGCTTGAGATCCTGCGGGAGCGTCAGTGAAAACCGGAAGGGCGGCTGCGACTTGATGGCCGTTGCACCAACATGCCCGTCGCCGACGATGGCGATACCCCGGGTAAAGGAGGACGCGCCGGTCACCTGGAGACTGATATCCAGCGTCTGCCCCGGCGTCGCCGTGAGCGTCGTAGCCGAAAACGCGATGGACGGATTGGACTGCCCGGTCGACACTCCACCTCCCCCGCAAGCCGTCTGCAGGCCGATCAAGGCCACGACCCCGCCCGTGGCGACAGTCCTGGTCAGATTACGCATCCATTCATTCATGTCATTGACTCCTGACAGGACTGCGGCGGTCAGCGCAGGCCGACGAAAGTGGCACTGGCAACCCAGGTATTCAACAGATCGATGGCGTTCTGCGGGTTTCCGGTCACGGCCTCGAGCGCACCCGGCCCCTTGAATCCGAGGTACTCGGTACCGGCGCTGTGAATCGAGGTGACCTGGCTGTAGGCGGGCGATTCGTTGTTCTCGCTGGTCAACGGAACGATCGCATCACTCGACCCGCCCATCACGTTCGGCCAGTCCGCCACGGTCAGGCCCTTGGCCAGCGGGTCGCTGCTGCACCAGTAACGCAGCATTTTCACGAAATCATTCGGGTTGTTGAGCCCGTCAAGCTGCGTTGCCCCCATCGCACCTACCAGGTAAGCCGTCGGAATCAGGTGCGGCACCTGCAGCGGCACCGTTGAAGAAGGCTGCAGCGCCTGGAGCGCCGGACTCAGTCCGCCACCGGTACCGTCGCCGCTGAGGTCGCCGATCGCGCCAGTGATCACCGTTCCGCCCTCGGTCGTAACCGACGTGAACGAATACATGCCGGCAAAGTTGAACTTGTCGCGCAGGCAGGTATTGTCGTTCTGCAGAAGCCCCGTGGCCAGGGGCGAACCCAGGTGCGGGGTATCGACCGTGATGAGTTTATGCACACTCCCCTGGCCATACGTGTTGTCACTGCCGAATCCCGCCACCAACGGCATGGTGCGCGTGACGTCGCCCCCCATGCTGTGGGCCACGACGTCGGCCTCGACCGCCGCGACGGGAATGGCCGCGGGATTGTCGCCGTTTTTGAACGTGTAGATGAAGGAACTGATCTGGTTCATCACCCTTCGGGCGTTGTAGACATAGCCCAGCGTGTTGGCCTTGATGCTCACCGGATCGTCCCACGACCAGGAGGGCGTGGAACTCCTGATGCCTTTGACGGCTGTCGAGTAATTCGCCCGATCCACCGCGAAGCGGCTGTCGTTGATGTTCGGGTTATCGGTCGTCAGCGGCTGGAAATCGTCCCAGTCGCCGGGTGAGCCCCATAAGCCGTGCACCATCATCACGGGAGGCCGCAGCACCGTGACCGTGATCGTGCCGGCACTGGACGTCCCGGCAATGGACCAGTGCACGGAGGTCATGCGCTGCGCGAGCGAATCGTCGCCGCCACCGGGACGTGCAAAGTCCAGCGGAGCCCGGTAAATGGCGAAGGCCAGGGGGCCCGCCGAGGACGTTGCCACCGCGGCCACCGTAATCTGGCTGAGGTTGAACTGCGTAGCCCCCACGGCAGCGACTGCCCCGTCCCGTGCAGTGGATGCACTGGGCGCATTACTGTCGTTATAGACCTGGAAGGTGAACTGCTGGCCCACGGCAGCAGCACTGACCGCAATCAGCATTTCACTGACGCCATCGGCGGCAACGCCCTGCACGACACGTCCTCCCTGGGCCAACCGATTGGCATCGGTCGTCACCCGGGGGCCATCCAGCAGCTTCGGCACGGGGTCGGAGAGCGTGACCGTACCGACCGCGGCCTGAGCGGACGGACCAGGAACCCATGCCGCCAGCAGCACGATCATGGCAAAAAGCGGATTCCCGGCACGCAAGCGACCTGGCCATTTCGGGCCGTACCCTGAAACCATCGTCGCCATCCTTCTACTCGCTTTGATTCACATCATACACAGCAGGAATGACACGCCGTAGCCAGGCCCCGATGTCGGCGACTTCCGGCGGACACACCTGGTGCGCCATGGGGTAACGATGCCAGCGCACGGTGTAACCGGCGCGGGCAAAGGCGGCGAGCGAGCTTTCGCCGAGGGCATAGGGCACCACGGGATCGTAACTGCCGTGGGCGGCGAAAATCTCCGGCGCCTCGCCGGCAGGCGCAGGCACGCCGGTCACCCCGGCCGCGTGAAATGTGGAAAGCGCCATGATGCCGGCCAGCCCCGAACCGTGACGAAGTAGATACTCGAGCGCAATCGCCCCGCCCTGCGAGAAGCCGGCGATCACGATTCGTTTGCGTTCGATCCCCGCAGCGATTTCGGCCGCCACCAGGGATTCAACCCGGGCAACGGAGGCGGACACCCCGGCATCGTCCCAACGCCCCTCGAAGTCGAGCCGGTCGATGTCGAACCAAGCGCGCATGGGCATACCACCGTTCAGCGTGACCGGACGCACCGGCGCATGCGGGAACACGAAGCGGACCGCCAGATCCGCCGGCAGACCGAGCTGGGGGACGATCGGTTCGAAATCGTGCCCATCGGCCCCCAGGCCATGAAGCCAGATGACGCTGGCCGTCGCCTCGGTCCCAGGCTCGATGACGACATTGCCGGAATCGTTCTCTTTCATGTGGCGATTCTATCGTGTCGGCCGGGCCGGGCCGAAAACCGGCCGATGCGGGTAGACTGTCGGCACAAGACGCTTGCCAGACACGGGCCGCCCGCCACCGCCATGCAGAACATCTTCGACTTCCTCCTCCACCTCGATCGCTACCTGGCCGCCTTTGCCCAGCACTACGGCCTGTGGGTGTACGCGCTGCTGTTCATCATCATTTTTGCGGAGACCGGCCTGGTCATTACCCCCTTCCTGCCCGGGGACACCCTGATTTTCGTAACGGGCGCCCTGGCCGCATCGGGGCATATCTACTGGCCGGCCGCGGTGCTCGTATTCCTGGCCGGCGCGATACTGGGCAACCTGTCGAATTACGAGATCGGGCGCGCACTGGGGCCCCGTGTCTTCACCAAACGTTCGCGATGGCTGAACAAGCGTCACCTGGATGAGGCACACGCCTACTTCACCCGATACGGTGCGATCACCATCGTCATTGCCCGCTTCCTGCCCATCATCCGGACATTCGTGCCCTTTGTCGCCGGTATCGGCCGGATGTCGCGATTGCTCTACATTGCCTATACCGTCGCCGGCGCGGCGCTGTGGGTCGGCAGCGTGTTTGTTGTGGGCGTATTCTTCGGCAATATACCGTTCGTGAGAGACAACCTCACGCTCATCGTGCTCGGCGCCGTGGTTGTTTCCCTGATACCGGCGATGGTTATCGTGGTGCGCAAGCGGTTCCGGCATACTGCCGAAAGCGAATGACCACGGTGGCGCTCGCCTGGAGTGGTGGCAAGGACAGCCTGATGGCATTGCGCGCGCTCGAATCCACCCCCAGCATTGAAGTGAGTGCCCTGGTCACGACTGTGACCGAGTCCTCTCGGCGCATCAGCGCGCACGGTGTGCGCGAGGCGCTGCTCGACGCCCAGGCCAGGGCGCTCGATATCAAGCTTGCCAAGTGCCCTCTGCCGGACGCGCCCGACAACGAGAGCTACCGCGAACGCTTCGCCGCCACGCTGCGTCCGTTGATCGACAGCGGTGTGACCCATGTCGCATTCGGCGACCTGTACCTGGCCGACGTGCGCGCTTTTCGCGAAGCGCAGGTGCGCGCACTCGGCATCGAGGCCCGCTTCCCTCTATGGCAGCAGCCGACGGCGGAGCTGGCCCGCGGATTCATCGCCGACGGCTACCGTGCCGTGCTGTGCTGCGTGGACGCCAGTCAACTGGCCCCCTCGTTCCTCGGCCGTGACTTCGACACCGCTCTGCTCGACGAGTTGCCCGCGGGCGTCGATCCGTGCGGGGAAAATGGAGAATTTCATACGTTCGTCTACGCCGGACCCCGCTTCGCACGAGCCGTCGACTTCGAGCGGGCACGCACCCATGTTTCCGACGGGCGCTTTCACTTCCTCGATCTTGAACAGCAAGGCCGCTAGCCTGCCGGGTCGGCGCGATTGCCTGTCGGGAACCCGACCGAACCACCGTATAATCGGGATCGTGGACAAAAAATCACCGGGAGTGCTATGCGCAACTGCCTGATCCTGGGGTGTGGCCGCAGCGGTACCAGCATGCTGGCCGGAAGCCTGTATGGCGCAGGCTATTACATGGGTGCCCGACTGTACCGACCACGCAAGGCCAACCCCAAGGGTTTTTTCGAATCCCTGCACATCAACGCGATCAACGAACGGCTGCTCAAGCCGCTGGCGCCCTCGCGCAGCACTCAGCTGTTCCTGCGTATCTGGCGGGCGGGTTTCCCTTCCGAACGCTGGCTCGCCGAACTCCCGGTCGGGACGCTGGTCGATACCCCCCCGCCACGTCTGGTGCGGCGCATCCGCCAACAGCTCGGCCGGTTCCCGTTCGCCTTCAAGGATCCGCGCTTCTGCTACACCCTGCCTGCCTGGCGGCCGCACCTGCCGCGCGATACCGCCTTCCTGTGCATTTTCCGTGAGCCCGGACGCACCGCCGCGAGCATACTCAAGGAGTGCACCGCCTTATATCCCGATATCCCGCTCACCGAAAACGACGTGTACGGCATCTGGCTTGCCATGTACGGCCACATCCTGAACCGGCACCGTCACCAGGGTGACTGGCTGTTCGTACACTTCGACCAGATGCTGGACGGCTCTGCCCACAAACGCATCGAGGACCTTCTGAACACGCGAATCGACCGGCAGTTTGCCGACGGGAGGCTGAAACGGAGTGAACCGTCCGAGGCCCCGGCCCACACACTGGATACGTACCGCACATTGTGTTCGCTCGCACGCTACCCCGCCTGAAAAGGGCCTTCGGGCTGTCGCGAGCGCGCCGCGGCAGCGGGCTGATCCTGGCCGTCGCGGGCCTCGTCCTGAGTTTCGCCGCGCCCGTCGTACTCGGCGGTTTCGGCGTATTTGCCCGCATCACCACCCTGCCCCTCTGGGTGCTCCTGGGCGCACCCGCGCTGATGGTGCTCGGCTGGGTGGTCAATGCCGGACGCGTCACGGTGCTCACCCGCGCGAACAACTACAGGCTCGGCTTCGGCCGAGCCTGCCTGGTGTCCGCAGGCGGCGATTTCGGCGCGGCCCTCGGGCCGGGCGGGCTCACCGGCATCGCAGCCTATATCTTCCTGCTCGGGCGCGTGGGCGTGAGATCGGCCGTTTCCACAGCGCTGTTTGCCCTGGAGCGCCTGCTGGATCAACTCATTTTCGCAGCCGCGCTCGCCGCCAGCGCCGTCGGACTGGCCCTGGTCAACCAGGGTACGCATCCGTGGCAGTTGTTCGTCATCTCCTTCGGTCTCTGCGCCGGCATCGTCGTCGTCATACTGGCCGCCATCGTGGAATACCGTCGCTTGCTGCGTCTTGCCGTCTGGGCGCTTGCACGGTTGCGTTTCGGGCTTGTGCGCCGGCGTCAGTTCATCGCCTGGAGCCTGCGCTTTCGCCACAGCCTGACCGAGGTGGCCCGCATGCCGCGCCCGTCGATTGCCCTGCTCATCGGCTGCGCCGCGGCCTACTGGGCGGCGCGTTTCGCCATCCTGCCCCTGGTGGCCGCCGGCATGCACGCCCCGGTGCCCTGGGCTTACCTGCTCGCCGTCCAGGTGCTGGCCCTGTTTGCCGGCCAACTCTCGCTGCTGCCGGGAGGCACGATCACCGTCGAGGCCGTCTTCGCGGCCCTGCTGCTGCCATGGCTCAACCGCCACGACCTGGCGCTGATGCTGCTTGCCTGGCGGGGCAGCGTATTCTATTTCACGCTGGTCGCGGGCGGCGCCGCCTTTACCATCGCGGCCACCCGGACCCGCGTTAGAATCCGGTCATGAAATCCGACGACAACACCGATCGGGAAGCGCTCCGCCGGCGCATCGGCGACCAGGCCTGGCAGGTCACCCAGGAAGCCGGCACCGAACGGCCGTATACCGGCGAGTTCTGGGATCATTTCGAGAATGGACAATACCGCTGCATCGTCTGCGGCAATGAACTGTTCGAATCGGGGGCCAAGTTCTCCTCCCACTGCGGCTGGCCCAGCTTCAGCGACATTGCCGACGAAGGCCGCATCGAAACCCACGAAGACACCAGCCACGGCATGCGCCGGACCGAGGTGCGGTGCGCGAATTGCCATGCCCACCTGGGCCACGTCTTTCCCGACGGCCCGGGCCCCAAGGGCCTGCGTTACTGCATCAACTCCGCAGCGCTCGATTTCGAAGGGAAAGGAAAAGACTAGGTTTTCAGCGCGTATCCGGAGCGGGCGCCGTTGACGGTGGCGGACAACGTTCCGACCAGGGCCGCAGGCGATGCAGGGGCACCACGTGGGTCTCGGCCGGAGGCCCCTTTTCCTTCGCCGGCAGGCTGCTGACCGGCGGCGAGATACCCGCCTGGCCGGTACGCACGATGGGCGAGCCAATCGTGCGCGGCGCCGATGCCTGATAGCGGGGTACGCAATCGGGATTCATCGCACTACCCGGCCGCGGCGCTGAAACCGCCATCTTCGCCGTTTGCGGCGCAGCATCGGGAACAGTCGTGCGTTCATTACCATTACCGCAGGCGCTCACTGCCGCCAGCGCGCAAACGGCAAGCGAACACCTGGCCCATTTAATGTCTTCGAACCGCTTGCCCATGATGGCAACTATAGTCCCATCCGCCGCATTACGCACATTAAATCAGAGACGGTGACTGGTGCCCCGGGCAGGAGTCGAACCTGCGACCTACCGCTTAGGAGGCGGTTGCTCTATCCACTGAGCTACCGAGGCAATCGAAAATCCCGACGTCGTTCAAGTCTAGCAAAACAGCCCGGCCGGCAGACCACCAGACCCGGCGCATGGCACTAATGCCGCTGTTTTGATATTCTCGGGCCGCGCAATGCAAGGATGTACTGCGCACAAGGCAAAAAAAATCGCAAGGAGGCGACCATGTACCGCAAGCAACGCGCGGTCACCCTGCTGGAACTGATGCTGGCACTGGCCATTCTCTCCATACTCGCCGCGGTGGCCATCCCCGCCTGGCACGCCACCATGGCCTACGGCCGCCGGGCCGCGGCGCTCAACAACCTGCGGGCCAGCCTGGCCTTTGCCCGCGAAAAGGCGGTCTCGCGCGGGCAGATCGTGGCCTTGTGCACCAGCACCGACCACGCGCATTGTGACAAGGGCGACTGGGACGAAGGCTGGATCGTGTTCGTGGACCGCGATGCCGACTACAAGCGGGATGCCGGCGAAACGGTGCTGCGGGTCGGCGCGGCGCTTGCCGGCAAGGATCATCTTCGCGGCAACCGGCTGATTGCGCACCACATCGGCTTCCAGCGCGACGGCCTGATGCACGGGGTGCACAACGGCACCATCACCTATACCACCACGCCACCGCGCACGTCTCTGCTCCGCTGCCTGGTGGTAGCGCGCAGCGGACGCATCCGCGCCGACAATGGCGAGCACTGCCACTGACGAGCGAGACATCGCGGAAGGAAAATGGTGGAGCGGAGGAGGATCGAACTCCCGACCTTCGCATTGCGAACGCGACGCTCTCCCAGCTGAGCTACCGCCCCACGTAATGGATAATTTTAGCATTCCGGGGAATCCGAATGCTACACTTCGGCCATGAGCAACGCCCTTCACATCCGCGAAGCCGGCCCCTCCGATGCGGACTGCGTCGCCCGCTTCTCCCTGGCCTGCGCCAGGGACAGCGAGGATCTGATCCTGGACGAGGCCGTGCTGCGCGCCGGCGTCGAGGCCGCCCTGTCCGATCCCGCCCGCGGGTGCTATTTCCTGGCCGAGCGGGACGGCAAGCCACTCGGCCAGGTGATGGTCACCCGCGAATGGAGCGATTGGCGCAACGCCTGGATCTGGTGGCTGCAAAGCGTCTATGTCAACGACAACGCCCGCGGCCAGGGAGTATTTGCCACCATCTACGCGCACATCGAAGATGCCGCCCGGCACCAGGGCGTACGGATGATCCGGCTGTACGTGGACCAGGCCAATACGGGCGCAGAAAAAGCCTACCTCAAGGCTGGTTTCGAGCGCGACCATTACCGTCAGATGGTCAAGGCACTGCACGACGCCGCCTGACTGGCGGGTTCGACCACCGACCGCGCATCAGGCATTGGATAAGCACCCGCAATGTGTTATAGTTAGTTATAACAGCAAACCATAATGAGCCCGGGATGAAATATATCGCGCCGCTATATATACTTTCGCGGTTTCCCAGCCGCACAGCCCCTGAAAACCATCCTTCCCTGTTGCCGTGCCGCCCGGCGGTCATCCGTCTGAAAGGGCATGCACACGCGCACGGATCGGCTGTCGCCCACGCTATGGCGCACTCACACGTTCTGACTATTGCCTACGGAGAATCGGCATGACATCCGCCAAAACCAAACGCTGGCTCTACCCCGTATTCGCCTTCATCGGGATATTCCTGGTCTTCGCCGTTTTCGGCGGCATCAAGGCCTTCTCGATCATGGGCATGATCAAGGCCTTTGCCAATGCGGGTCCTCCCAAGACGACCGTATCCGCCGCACCCGCCATACAGGCCGAATGGCGGCCCGCGATCCAGGCCATCGGCACCCTGACCGCGATCAACGGTGTCAACGTATCCAGCGAACTCGCCGGCAAAGTCATCAAGATCGACTTCCAGTCCGGGGACAATGTCAAGCAGGGCCAGTTGCTGGTCCAGCTCGATGATTCCCAGGAGCAGGCGCTCCTGCAGCAGTACCGGGCGCAGGAAAAGCTGGACAAGAGCAACTTCGACCGCGCGCTCAGCCTGAGGAAGAAAAACCTCAATTCCAAGCAGGATCTGGACAACGCCAGCGCGCAATACGAGATGTCGCGGGCGCAGGTGGCGCAGGAAAAGGCGGTGATCGCCAAGAAGGCGATCACCGCCCCGTTCACGGGCGTGGTCGGCATCCGCCAGGTCAACCTCGGCCAGTACGTCAGCGCCGGGACGTCCATCGTCAACCTGGAACAGCTCGACCCGCTCTACGTGACCTTCACCCTGCCCCAGGCCGACGTGCCGCGCCTGCACCTGAAGCAGGACGTCGAGATCCACGTCGACGGCTACCCGGGCAAGACCTTCAAGGCCAAGCTGACGGCGATCAACCCCGCGGTGAGCGACCAGTCGCGCACTCTGCAGGCCCAGGCCACGGTGCCCAACACGGACCAGCTGCTGCGACCCGGCATGTTCGCCAACCTGAGCGTGCTGTCCGACAACAGCAACCAGGTCGTCGCGGTTCCCTCAACGGCCATCACCTACACGCTCTATGGCGACAGCGTCTACGTCCTGGAGCCGCAGAAGACGCCCGCCGGCGGCAGCAAGACGGCGAGCGCCGCGCAGACAGCCGACCAGGGCGGGAAGCAAAGTGCACAGACCGTTTACACGGCCAAGCAGGTGTTCATCAAGGTCGGGCAGACACACGACGGAATGGTCGAGGTGAGCGGCATCAAGCCCGGCACGCTGGTCGTGACCGCGGGCCAGATCAAACTGCATCCCGGCGCGCTCGCCGTCATCAATAACTCGGTCGACCTGTCCAAGGTGCCGGAGCTGACTCCATGAAGTTTACCGACATTTTCATCAAGCGCCCGGTTCTGGCCGTGGTGCTCGCGCTGTTCGTGCTGCTGCTGGGCCTGAAGTCCATCGGTCAGGTGCAGATCCGCGAGTACCCGAAAACAGAGCAGACCGTAATCAGTGTCTCCACCGCCTACCCGGGTGCCAGTTCGCAGTTGATCCAGGGCTTCATCACCCAGCCGCTGAGCCAGGCGATCGCCAGCGCCGACGGCATCGACTATCTCACCTCCAGCACCAGCCAGGGATCGAGCTCGATCACCGCGCACATCCGCCTGAACTACGACCCGACCACGGCGATGACCGACATCACAGCCATGGTCAACCAGGTGCGTAACCAGTTGCCGCGGGAAAGCGAATCGCCGGTTATCACCAAGTCGACCGGCTCGTTCAACGCGCTGATGTATCTGAGCTTCTACAGCACGCAGCTGAAGGGATCGCAGATCGCCGACTATCTCAACCGCGTGGTGGTGCCGCGCTTGCAGTCGGTATCTGGCGTGGCCCAGGCGCAGGTGCTCGGCAGCGCTTTCGCCATGCGTATCTGGCTCGACCCGAACAAGCTCGCCGCTCACGGGCTCACGCCGCAACAAGTGGCCACGGCAATCCAGAACAACAACTTCATCGCGGCTGTGGGGCAAACCGAGTCCCCCTACATCCTGATCAATGTCAACGCACGCACGGACCTGCACTCCGAGCAGGAATTCAACAACATGGTGGTTACCCATGACGGTGACTCACTGGTGCGCCTGAAAGACCTCGGTCACGTCGACCTGGGCCAGGAAAGCTACGACAGCCAGTTCTATTTCGGAGGGCGCCAGGCCGTCGCCATCGCTATTTATCCGGCCCCCTCGGCCAACCCGCTGGATGTAGCCGACGGCGTCACCAAGCTCATGCCCTCGATCAAGAAGCAACTGCTGCCCGGTCTCGAAGGCACCATCGCTTTCGACGGCAGCACCTTCATCCACAGTTCGATCAACGAGGTCATCCGCACCATCGCCGAGGCGGGCGGCATCGTCATTATCGTGATCTTCCTGTTCCTCGGCGCGTTGCGCTCGGTGGTAATCCCCGTAATCACCATCCCGCTGTCGCTGGTCGGGGCCGTGTTCATCATGCTGCTGCTCGGCTATTCGCTCAACCTGCTGACCCTGCTGGCCATGGTGCTCGCCATCGGACTGGTGGTGGATGACGCCATCATTGTGGTGGAAAACATCTACCGGCACATGGAAGAGGGCATGTCCGCCTACAAGGCGGCGCTGCAAGGCGCCCGCGAGATCGGCTCCGCCATTGTCGCCATGACCATCACCCTGGCCGCGGTGTACGCGCCGATCGGCTTCATGGGCGGCCTCACCGGCAGCCTGTTCACCGAGTTCGCCTTCACGCTGGCGATCACGGTAATCATCTCGGGCTTCCTCGCACTCACACTCTCGCCCATGATGTGCTCGAAGCTGCTGCGCCCTCCCGCGGAGGCCGGTCGGCTCGCGATATGGCTCGACGAGCACTTCGAATCCTTCAAGAACGCCTATCACAAGCTCCTGCACAACACGCTGAACTACCGCGCCGCCACGATCATCGTGGCCGTGATGGTCCTGCTCTCGCTGCCGGTTCTGTACATGTTCTCCAAACATGAGCTGGCACCGACCGAGGACCAGGGCTTCGTGCTGACAGTGGCCCAGTCCCGTCCCACCGCAACCATCGACTTCCAGGAGCTGTATGCCCAGCAGTTGCAGAACCTGACTGCGAACGTTCCGCAGAAGGAAAACGACTTCATGATCGTGTCCCCCGGCCGGATCATCTCGGGTCTGATCCTCAAGCCCTGGGGCGACCGTGACAAATCGGCCGGAACCATCAAGAACGAACTGTCGGGGACGACCGGCAACATCGCGGGCCTGCAAAGCTACGTGTTCCTGCCGCCCTCGCTCCCCGGGTCGGGCGGCGGCGCACCGGTACAGTTTGTGCTGAGCACCACCGACAGCTATACCAACCTCGCGGCCGTGGCGGAGGAACTGGTCCAGAAAGCCCGGGAAAGTGGCAAATTCTACTTCGTCAACCAGGACCTGAAGTTCGACATGCCCGAGCTGGAGTTGACCGTGGACCGCAACAAGGCACAGTCGATGGGCCTGAGCATGGCCGATATCGGCAGCGCCATGGGAACCCTGCTCGGCGGCGGCTACGTCAACCGTTTCAGTGCCAACGGCCGCGCCTACAAAGTCATCCCCCAGGTCATACGCAAATACCGTTACACCAAGGAAAACCTGGGCCAGTACTACGTCAAGGCTGAAAACGGCGACATGATTCCTCTGTCGGCGGTAGTGGATATCAAGCAGAATACCGTGCCGCAGTCGCTCAGCCAGTTCGACCAGTTGAACTCGGCAACGATCACCGCCGTACCCAAGGGGTCGCTGGGCGATGCGCTGTCCTATCTTCAACAGCAAACCGCCGACATCGCACCCAAGGGATATTTCACCAATTACGAAGGCGAATCCCGCCAGTACATACAGGAAGGCGGCGCCCTGGCCTTGACCTTCTTCTTCGCGCTGATCGTGATCTACCTGATCCTGTCAGCGTTGTTCGAGAGTTTCCGCGATCCGCTCATCATCCTGGTCAGCGTGCCAATGGCCATCTGCGGAGCACTGCTGTTCATTTTCGTCGGCGCATCGAGCATCAACATCTATACCCAGGTGGGCCTGGTAACGTTGATCGGACTGATCAGCAAGCACGGCATCCTGATCGTGCGCTTCGCCAACGACATCCAGCGCGAGGAAGGCCTGTCCAAGCGTGAAGCCGTGGAAAAAGCGGCCGCGCTGCGATTGCGGCCGATCCTGATGACCACGGCGGCCATGGTGGTGGGCGTGCTGCCCCTCCTTATCGCCACCGGCGCGGGCGCCGAAGCGCGTTTCGCCATCGGCCTGGTGATTGCGACCGGCATGGCCATCGGCACTGCCTTCACCCTGTTCGTGGTCCCGATGGTCTACAGCTTCGTCGGCGCTACCCACAAGCCGCTGCGCGAAGAATAAAACGCCCAAACCCCGACTTGAAAGCCGGGCCTTCGGGCCCGGCTTTTTTATAACCTCACGTCAGGAAGCGGTGGGCGCAAAGAGAAGAAAAAACCGCCTGTCCCCAACTGAATGCAGGCAATAACGCACTGCGTATTTCATTAAGGTTTATCGGCGTCTTTGCGCCCTGGCTCGAGGTGCAGCCGGACCTCAGGCGCGGTCCTGGGGAAAGGCCATCACCGCGGCAATACCGTCGACACCCAGCGCCAGCGCGGCCAGGCGATCGAACCCCAACGCCGCACCGGCGCACGGCGGCAGCCCGGATTCCAGCGCAGCAAGAAAATTTTCGTCCAGATCGGGGCATTGGCGTAAATCAGCCGCGCGCGCCGCACGATCCGACGCGAAGCGCCGGCGCTGCTCTCCGGCGTCACTCAATTCGACGAACCCGTTGACCAGTTCGACGCCACTGACGATAGCCTCGACCCGCTCCGCCACCGGCGGATCGCCGTCCCGCACGCGGGCCAGCGAGGCCTGGCTGGCCGGGAAATCATGAACCAGGCTGATGCGCCCGGCGCCCAGCGCCGGATAGACGGCCAGGCCGGCGATCCGGTCGAGCAGACTGTCGCGGTCCGATTCCCGCGCCTCTTCCGCGCGTGTCCGCAGCTCGTCCAGGCCGGCCGTGAAGGGATCCAGGCCGGCATGGCGCAGGAAGGCCTCGCGGTAGGTGAGGCGCTCGGGGGCGCGGGCGAGCAACGCCGCCGGCAGCAGATGTGCGAGCAATGCCTCGATGTCATCCATCAGGCGGTCCAGCCCGGCCCCCCGCCGGTACCACTCGACCAGCGTGAATTCCGGGTTGTGCAGGCGGCCCGCCTCGCCCGCACGGAACACCCGCGCCACGCTGTAGACATCGGGCGCGCCCGCGGCCAGCAACCGCTTCAGGTGGAATTCCGGGGACGTGCCCAGCCAGCCCTCCGCGCCATCCGGGAACGCACGTGGCACATGCAAGCTGTCAAGGTGGAGTTCCGGCGACCCTGCGCGGGAGAGCAGCGGCGTTTCGACTTCGAGCAGGCCCTCGTCCCGCATCCAGCCGCGCAGGTCGTCGAGCAGGCGGGCGCGGCCCTCAAGCGCCTCCAGCGACGCAGCAGGCCGCCAGGCCGTGCTCATGCGCGGGAGAGGTACTCCGCGGTACGCGTGTTGACCTTGATCGTCTCGCCTTCGTTCACGAACAGCGGCACGCGCACCACCGCCCCCGTCTCCAGCGTGGCCGGCTTGACGCCGCCGCCCGAGGTGTCGCCGCGCACGCCGGGGTCGGTTTCGGTGATGGTCAACTCCACCGTGTTCGGCGGTTCCACGGCCAGCGGGCTGCCGTTGTACAGCGTGACCCGGCAGATTTCCTCGCCCTTGACCCACTTGACAGCGTCGCTCATGGCGGCCTCGTCGGCCTGGAACTGTTCGAAGGTATCGGGCGTCATGAAGTGCCAGAAATGGCCATCGCTGTAGATGTACTGCATGTCGGTCTCATGCACGTCGGCGGCTTCCACCGACTCGCCCGACTTGAAGGTTCGGTCGATCACCCGCCCGGTCTTGAGGTTTCGCACCTTGACCCGGTTGAAGGCCTGGCCCTTGCCGGGTTTCACGAACTCGTTGTCGACGATCGCGTAAGGATCACCGTCAAGCATGATTTTCAGGCCCGATTTGAATTCGCTCGTGCTGTAGTTCGCCATGACTTCAAGTCCCGTCCGTCGTTAGAATGTCCGCCTCTGGTGCGGTATGAATTTCGTTATGACCCCGCATATGATACCGGTCCCGGCAAAAGCCGCATGGCGCAGGGCGCTCGCAACCGCTATCCGCGACCCCGCGGATCTGGCCGGATACCTCGGCTTGCCCGCGGAGGCATTGATCGGCGCGGCCGGCGCCCATGGCGCATTCCGCACCCTGGTGCCGCGTGGGTTTGCTTCCCGCATGCGCCGTGGCGATCCGAATGACCCGCTGCTGCGCCAGGTGCTGCCCATCGCGCAGGAACTCGCTCCACAGCCCGACCGGTACGTGATCGATCCGCTCGCCGAAGCCGACGCCCGTCGCGCGCCGGGCCTGCTGGTCAAATACCGGGGCCGGGCACTGCTCGTGACCAGCGGCGCCTGC
>Ga0209919_1000274_pt1 | contig 26324 bp, 28 predicted proteins | sample SalPon2A_C_D2_MG_FD_185721 | JGI IMG/M metagenome (GOLD analysis project Ga0209919, IMG submission 185721) | Soil microbial communities from South San Francisco under conditions of wetland restoration - Salt Pond MetaG R2A_C_D2_MG (SPAdes)... | ecosystem: Environmental > Terrestrial > Soil >... | reverse complement strand
GACGTGCTGCAGGGCCTGCGCGGTGCCTGAACGAGGGAAGGGGATGGCGGCGCGACTGAAATACATGGCCCGGCCCCTGGCATTGGTCACCACCTTCACCACATTGGCATCGGTCATATCTTCAGGGTTGCGTATTGGATGTGCCAGTGTGGCCATCGGCAGATAGGCATCGTCATGAAAGGGCTGTACAACTGCGCGGATGGCAACCGGATCGATCAGCGGTTCATCCCCCTGTACGTTGACCACGACATCGCAATCCATACCGGCAATCGCTTCGGCCAGGCGCTCGGAGCCGCTGCCATGATCGGCGCGGGTCATGCGGACTGACGCACCGCTGCCGGCAACCACTTCGGCAATGCGCTCATCGTCGGTGGCGACAAATACCGGCCCGATATCGGCGGCCAGCGCGCGCTCGATCACATGCACAATCATCGGCTTCCCTGCAAGTTGTGCCAGTGGTTTGCCGGGGAAGCGGGTAGAGCCCATGCGGGCCGGAATGCCTATGACGATGTTCATGCGTCTGCCTCATCCGAATTGGCATTGATTTCAGCCCAGTCGGCGGTGGCTGTACCGACCTTGCCGACCACGACACCGGCAGCGCGGTTGGCGAAATGCGCTGCAGTCAGGGCATCATCGCCGCGTGCAAGGCAAGCCGTGAATACGGCGATGACCGTGTCACCCGCACCGGTAACATCGAAAACATCGCGGGCAACTGTCGGGATATGGTGGCTCTCTTTGCCGTCGTACAGGGTCATGCCGCGCTCGGAACGGGTCAGCAGCACGTAGGTCAGGTCAAGCTTGTCGTGCAACTTGCGGGCAATCGCCTCGACATGGGCATCTTCATTGATCGCTTCCATGTCGGCCATGGCAGCGGCTTCGGTGAGATTGGGGGTGATGACCGTGGCGCCGCGGTAGGCATCGGTGTGGCCCGGTTTGGGGTCGACGGCGATGATGCCGCCCTTGAGGCGCTGGATCAGCAGGCGGATAAAATCAGGCGTCAGCACGCCCTTGCCGTAATCGGAAAGAATCGTGGCGGTGGCCTGGGATTTCACCTGTTCAACCTGCTTGAGCAGCTGCGCATGGGTTTCAGAGGCGGCGGCCTGCGTCCATTCCCGGTCATATCGTACGACCTGCTGATGGCGGGCGATGATGCGGGTCTTGATGGCGGTGGGGCGGGCATTCTTCTTGGTGATCACCCCGCGATCATCCGAATCGAGTTCTCCCAGACGCTGATGCACCCATTGTCCCGGTTCATCGTCCCCGACAATGCCGAACATGGCCGATCTTGTTGTAATGGCATGCAGGTTACGCACCACATTGGCCGAACCTCCGAGCCTGCGGTCGATGCGTTCGACCGACACTACCGGCACCGGTGCTTCCGGCGAGATGCGCGACACATCGCCCCAGATGAATTCGTCCACAATGATGTCGCCGATGACAAGAATCATATGTTGTTCCCCATGCCTAAGGTTGCCAGTAGAGGTGCACATCGTCACCACGCAGGCGCCAGGATTTTTTCAACTCACCCAGTTTCGGATCCAGGAAGTCGCAGAGGACAAAGACCTGATGTTCCCTGCCATCATACCAGCGAATATATTTCTCAGGCGGTATGCGGACATCCATGTAGGCACCAATACTAAGGCCGGTGGAAACATCATCGCGGGTGCGAACCGTATGGTCTCTGGTCAGCTGCAGGATTTCCTCGGCCACGGCATTGAGGTCACGCTCCGGCCTCCAATCCTTGATATAGGGTAGAATGCCCAGGCTATAGGGAACTTTAAGGATAATAATGATGAGCATGGCCTTGAGAACTGTTTGTAGTTGCTCCCGTCCAAGCTGCAAGGACAGACCCGTCAGCAGCAAAGCCAGTAGGCCATACATCGGTACCAGATAACGCGGAGTTCCCGCTGCCGAGAGCCAGAACGGAGCAAGCCATGCCAGAAGTATCCATGTCAGTGTGATCAGGGGCGAGGACATGGAGTAACGCTGCTTGTGCCGCCAGTAAAACCAGATAAGGAGCAGGGTAACCGGAAAGGCGCGTCCAATAAAAAGGGCCGGATAGCTGATCCAGTGTTTCAGATAATCCGCCAGGCTATAGCCGGCGAAATTTCGTAGCGCATCACCGATAGCGATGGTGCTGTTCGAACCGGCGTTCAAGGCAAGATGCTGATACAGCCATGGAACCATAAGTGCTGCTATACCCGACAAAAGGAATAACGGCTGTTTCAGGAGTTGCCAACGCTGCAGGCGCCAGAGAAGAATAAATCCGGCCATACCATATAACGCATAGCAACTGATGTTCTTGACCATAAAAGCCATAGAAATCAGCAGAAGGGAGTAGATGAAATAATTAAGCTTGTTGTCTTCGATGGAAATCCAGAGGCAGGCAAGGGCAGCGAAGATAAAGAAACCGAATGTGGCATCGGCATAGCCCAGCCAGCCATACCAGAAAGATATTTCGCCCATGGTCAGATAGATGGAGGCAGCGAGGAAGGGGACTTGTTCAGCCTCTCCAAACAGACGTTTTGCCATCAGGAATACGAAACTGGCGGAACCCAGGGTTGCGGCGACCGACACAAATCGGGCGGCAATTTCTAGGTGTTCCCAACCGACAACCTGTGCGGCGGCAATGATCAGCCAGTTGTACAACGGGGTTTTCGGCCAGTACAGACCAAAGATGGACTGGTGCCACCAATCCCCGGTAACAAAGATCTCATATGCTGAGAGAGTGTAATAGCTTTCCTCACCAATATATTGCATGACGGCAATGGGCAGGAACATGGCAAGTGCAGCCAGAATTAAAAGAAATTTTGCCTGCATCAGTTTCCTCACAGGACCGCGTTCTCTGTATCGAGGTGTCGAGCTGTCAACCAATTACTAGATTGCTGCATGTCATGGATTCTTTCCGGATTGTGTGAGCCGACAAAGCCAGAAGCACCCGAGTGGATATTCACGACTTGGCTCCGGTAGTGTCATCAACCTGACCGGGATAACGTTTTAATAGCTGAAACATTTCACGAAAGTGACGGATGGTGTCCGGGATAAGTCTGACGGTGCTCTTCTTTTCGGGGCGGCGCAAAAAGAGAACAGGAATTTCACCTATACTCAGGTTCATCCGGATGGCTATGAAAACCAGTTCGGTGTCCCAGAACCAGTGCTTGGATTGGCACTGTTCAACAACCGGGGCGATGGCTTCACGTCTGAAGAATTTAAAACCACCGGCAGAATCAGTGACAGGAAGCTTCAGGAACATGTGTGATAATTTACGGAAACCGATGCTGGTGAGCTGACGAATAAGTACTGTGGGATGTGCATCAATTTTGTAAATGCGATGTGCAATAACCCCATCAAGTTTTTCACGATCCATTTTTTCCAGCAACGGCAGGATGTACCAGGGATCCACCTCAAGATCGATATCGAGATAGCCAACCACTTTTCCACGTGCCTGGCGAAAGCCCTCCGCGACCGTGCCGCCGCGCCCAACATTTGTCGTGTGTACGGTTAGGCGTGAAGGCTTGAGGTCGGCCAACAATTCATCGAGAATGGCAGGTGTTCCATCACGGGAGCAATCATCAATCACGATAAATTCAACGGTCAGGCCGGTTTTTTCCAGCACCTGTGCGAGCTTGGGTAAACTTTGCTTGATATGGCATGCCTCATTGTAACAGGCAATGACAACAGACAGGTCGGGAGATGAGTCCATAGTGTGCAATTAAACCTTTTAAGTCGACGTTAGACCAGCTTCAGGAAAGCGTGGTTATGCAATATCTGTTGCCTGTCCACAGGACATGATCAGATAGGTGTACGGCACATGCAAGAGATCATGGTGCGGCTTTGATTTGATCCGGGCGAAATGCTTGGTTGCCAGATTCTGATACCCGGCTTCGTCCCGCACATTCTGTCCGCGGTCATTTTTTATCAGCCAACGGGCAAATGACGGTTGATTTGGAGTAAAGCATGGGTCAACTGTTAGAACGACCCCATCGGGTTTAATGGCTTTTGCAGCCATGGAGAACAATTGCTCGGCATGCGAATCATCCAGGTGGTGTAAAACGCCAAAGGCAAGAATCACATCAAAAGGCTCCATGTTTTCCAGCTGTGTGGCTTCCACCAATCCGGCAAAAAAATGTCCGCGGTTTCCATAGCGTTTTATAGCCTGTTCGATATATGCAGGCGATGCATCGAATCCGGTGTAATCTATGTCATCAGGCAGGAATTCAAGAATTTCAGCGGTGCCACAACCAATATCAAGGACTGAGATACCCTTTTCGGCTGGAAAATATTCGTTCACAAGTGTTTTGCGGGCCTTTCGAACGCCCAGAGAATTCTGAACCAGATTATAAAAAAACGGATGCGACAAAAAACTTCTGATACCGGTCGTGATTTGAGCCATGTTATGTTCGCTCCGCGTTCTCATGTGCATGCTTGATGGAAAAGATCATCGGTGTTGCCAGTCCTGCCGGAATCCGGCGGATTAGATGCCTGAGGGGTGAATTCATGGCTATTCTCGCAGCAAAGGCAATGGGTCCGCGATGTCTTTCCTTGAACATGGGATCATCGTGAATACGCATGAATGCACGATACAGCATTTCCTTGTCAAAATCGCATTCCATATGGTTTTGCCAGCAAAACTTTTTCACCTGCCTGGCAGTAATAAAGTTGAGGGAATTCCAAATTTCCAGATCCGCTTCGGGGGATAAAAAAAACTTCCTGCTGAGTTGCTGAAAATGACGGAAAACCGGAATGCCATAATGCGGTTCATAGGGGACAGTGTAATTTGGGCAGGCATGACGCATGCTCCCCTCGGCAGACAGGACACTCTGCATGGATTTCAGAGCTCCTTGCCAATCCGGAATGTGCTCAATGACATTGTTACTGAATATAAACTCAAATACGCCATGCTGGGTTGGGTTAAGCTCCTGCGCAGTACAGCTCAATATTTTCAGCGGGATGTTGTTATAATGCTCAAGGACAACGTCTTTGGCTGTCTCGAACAGGCCAAAACCGCCCAAGGCAGGTTCAAGCGCAACAACCGTATAACCCTCGCGCTTCAGGAAAAGGCTCAGGAGGCAAAGGCCGGCGCCAACCTCCAGAATGGGGGACTCCATTTTCAGCCGTTTTTCAACCAAATTGAATGAAACACGAGCCTCATTGATATAGGTATCCAGCAGTTCCCCGACCATGATGGGGTCAGTATCCGCTCGCTTGGCGATCGTTTCGGCAAATTGAGACACTGGCAGGCTTGCCAGAAATTTTTCCAGTCGGGGCGATAATGTCCTGGGTGCTTCAGTCATAGTCTGGATGTATGATTCCCTTGATTTACAATTCAGATGCGGGTGCAATGCTAACATGAGTGAGATTTTGAAGCTAAAGCTGTTTGCTTAAAGGCCATGATACTGGATCGTTATATCTTCCGTCTGTGGCTGGGGCCATTCCTTGGCGGGCTGGGTATGGTTCTAGGTGTACTTCTGCTGGGCAGGGCCTTGAAGCTGATGTCGAATTTTTCCGAAAGCGGACAGGCTTGGGATCTGATCGGTCAGTTGCTGTTTCTCACCTTGCCCTATTTTCTCCTTCTGACCGTGCCCATGGCATTTTTCCTGTCCATGCAGAACACGATCACATCCCTGCAGCAGAATAGCGAAATGGATGCGTTGCGCGCCTCCGGTGTTTCCTATATTCGCATGTTTCGCAGCCTGTTCCTGGTCGCGGCACTCCTTTGGGCAGGACTGTCTTATACCTCCATGGTATGGCTTCCCCAGGGGCAACTGGGGTTTAACAATATCCTGATGCAGGCCTATGCACTGAAAGGAGCAATCGCATTCTCGCCGCAGCGGTTTACCAAGGGCCTGGATGACATCACGGTGTATGTCGACGGGGAAGACGATCAGGGTGTGTACCACGGCGTGATCCTGGAGGATCGACGTGCTGGAGTGCCTGTGGTTTATACATCCAGATCCGCCCGCTTCTCTTCCAGTGGCCAAAATCTCGAATTGCAGATGCAGGATGGCGTTCGCATGGAGGGTATGGGCGCAGATCAGCGTCTCCTGGCATTCGATTCCTACAAGGTGAATATTCCAATATCAACCGGTCAGGTGAGAAAACAGAGTGTAAGCGACCATGTGATCCTGATGCCTCCGGCCATGTTATGGTCAGAGGTCAAAAAAGGAGATTCACCGCTGGCTGCAGCAGAATGGGGCCGTCGCCTGCTGTTGCCGACCACGGTGTTCGTGCTCTGTTTCTTCGCCCTTTCACTGTCCTTGTCCCAGAAGCGCTCCGGTAAGGCCGGTTCGCTGATTATCGGCATCGCGCTGCTGGTAGCTTTATATAATATTCAGCTGTTGCTTCACCGGCAGGTCAGTCAGGGAGTCTTTCCGGCCTGGAGTATGTGGACAGGCCAGGCTGGCATGTTACTAATGGGCATGTTCCTCTGGCTTCGCGCGGAGCAGGATCGACTTCCCAAGATTATCACTGGCACAGGTGAGTGGTTTTATCTGATGCATCAGGCAGTGATGGGTATGCTGGCACAGCGAAAAGGAAAACAGCCCGATTAGGCATAGGCCTTTCTAGCGCATGCCATGATCAGACCTGAAGAAAGAATCCAGATGGCTGTTTGATTAAACCCCCTGGTTACCAAGGCCCTCATAAAAGCTGAAGTGTCCCTCGGCGACCTCGCGCCAGCTGCGCCGATAGTTTTCCTGGGGCCTGCCAAGGGCTGAAAGGCAGGCCTGAGACCAGTTTTCCACCGGGGCATCAAGGGAAAGGATACGATCGTGCTGCACTTCGGATTGCGCCCCACACCGGTTGGATACCACAACGGGCACAGCTGCACTCAAGGCTTCGGTGATGACCATGCCAAACGGCTCCATGCGGGCCGGGTGCAGCAATAGATCAAAGCTCTGAAACAGCGGCCTGGCATCTGTTTCTCCAAGCAGCCGATATCCCCCCTGCCAGTCGGAAAAAAGATGCCGGACATCTTCGGGCTCGGGGCCGGCCACATGCAATTCCAGTTGCGGCCGGGACAGGCGCATCTGGCGAACAATATTGATCGCGACGTCGAGTCCTTTGCGCTTCCACTCCTTGCCGACAAAGCCGATGACGCCGCCATGCTTAGGCACATCGCGCATATCTCGTGCCGGCAGTGTTTCCACTCCGGGAACGATGGGTGCTGCCATACGCTGGCCGATACACGGATAATAATCCTGCAGCATATCGCCGATCAGGGACGAATTCGGGATAACAGCCCTGACATTGCGTGCACATAAGGCACGCTTTTCAATCCATAGATTGGCCGCCGCACGCAATGACAGTCTGCGCCAGAATCCCCGATCGCGGATGCGGGCAAAAGGCGGGCCATGAAAGGTGATAATCTGGTGAAAGCCTGTCGCTTCATGGCTATGTATCAGCCATCCATCATGCGGGTGAAGCGCAAGCCAGCGCTGTGCTCGTGCAGAGAAACGCAGCATCGACAGCCAGCGGGGTTTGCGGGCGATGCGGCCCAGTTCGGTGACGGCAATGGATGGATGAACCTGCCCGTGCACACTTTCACAAACAACAGCAACTGTGCAGCCGATGTCAGCCAGTTGCCGGGTGAGGTGCCAGACATAGCCCTCCATGCCGCCGACAGGGCCATACTGACGTACAATATGCAAAACCTTGATGGGGCGGTCGGGCATGGCTCAGGGGTTCTGTCGCTTTTCGATGGTCTTGGCATATTTCAGGAATGTCGTGAAGCTCCCCTGCACGGCATGCACCAGACCGGCCGTGCCATCGAGAAAGCCGAGTCGGAAAAAATAATTGCGCACAAATCTCCAGAGTGGCCGGGCAAATAGTGAAAACAGCCCAGCCGCAGCATTGCTGTTCAGCATCTGTTCGGCTTGCAGATCGGTGTAATGGTTAATCTTGGTGAAGATATCAGCGACTGAATCCGCCGTGCAGTGCTCAATGCAGCCGGCCACGGGGCGGATATCTCCCAGCACTTCAATATGCTCATGGATGGGTAGCTGTTTCCAGTGCGCATGCTTCCGGTTATACATCCGGATATGCGGATCCGGCCACGCTTCGCCATGGCGAAGCCATCTGCCCATCATGCGATGCCGGAAATTGCAGGAATAAGCCGCGGGTTGTTCATTCTGCGACAAAGCTTGTTGAATGGATGCACACAGTTGCTGGTCCGGTCTCTCATCAGCATCGAGATTGAGTATCCAGTCATGCATGGCCTGGTCGGTAGCATATTGCTTCTGCCTGCCGAATCCCTGCCAGTCATGGTGCAGCGTGCGTGCGCCGAGGGATTCGGCAATGCTGACAGTGTCATCCATACTGCCGGAATCCACGACCAGAACCTCGTCTGCCCAGCCAACGCTGCGTATGCAGTCCTCGATGTTATCGGCCTCATTGAGGGTGATAATGACGACCGATAGCGGATGGGTGACGGCTTCGGCCACAGGCTCAGGCCAGAATCAGGAATGGCCCCAAAATGAGGGCATCAAGTTTGGCGGCCTGAAATGCCCGTATGGCCTCTTCCGCAGTGCGTACAATTGGTTCTTCATGCATGTTAAAGCTGGTATTGATGACGCTGGCAACCCCGGTTTTTGCGTGGTAGGCGCGGATGATGTCGTAATAATCAGGATTGTCCTGTCTGCGCAACACCTGTGGACGGGCAGTGCCATCCACATGAATGGCGGCCGGGATATTCTTTTTGGCCAATTCGGAGGCATCATAGGTGATGGTCATGAACCGGGCGGTGACTTGCTCCGGGCTCCAGTGCATGAAATATTCTGCCGCAAACTCCTCCATGATCACTGGCGCGAAAGGCATGAATTCGGTGCGCTCGAACTTCTTGTTCAACCAGTCATTGATATCGGTATCGTTGCAGGCTGCCATGACGGTGCGGTTTCCCAGTGCTCTGGGGCCATATTCCATGCCGCCTTCAGCGCGTGCCACGACCTTACCATCGGCCAGCAACTGCCCGACTTCGCCGGCCATGTTCTCCGGCTTGCTGAATGGAACACCTGCCTCATTTATAGCTGCCAAAGCATTGGCTTCATCAATGACCGTGCCGAGATAGACCTGTTCCAGCAATTGCGGCTCATGCCCGTTATTCAGTCTGGAATATGCTTCCAGTGCAGCGCCGGTGGCAAGGCCGCCATCGCCCATGTTGGGGTGAATATAGATGTTGCTGATTTCAGGTAATTCAAGAATGCGCTGATTGAGTTTGACGTTGGCGAATACGCCACCGGCAAGGGCCAGCGTATCAACGCCCAGGCTGGTTGCCTGATCCCGGACCCAGTCGCATATCAGGCGCTCGGTAAGTGCCTGAATTCCGGCAGCGACATCCTCGCGACTCAGGTCATGGCACATCTCGCGGATGACATCCTGTCCCATGCTGGTGAACTGACGCAAGGTGACCCTCGCCAGTCTGGCATCGAGAAGATGGTTCCAGTCATTTGCATCGACATGCGCAAGCAGGCGCGAAAGAAAGGGTTCCGGATTGCCGAAGGCCGCCAGTCCGAGCACTTTGCCTTCATGACGGGTCGCCTTGAATCCGAGGTACACGGTCACTGCCGAATAAAGCAGGCCGATACTGTTCAGGGCGTGGAGATGTTCGACCGGAGTGAGTTTGCCATGCTCACCGACCCATACCGAGCCCCAGGAAAAATCGCCGGATCCATCCAGTGTGATGACGCCGATGCGTTGGCTGCCGAAAGGGCTGCAGTAATAGGCGGAAGCTGCATGGGCATGATGATGCTCAACGGTTTGAACGGGTTTGGCGGCAAGTGCTCCGGGCGGTTTGCGGCGGGGCTTTAGCAAGCGTGTGAAGCGCTGGAATTGCTGTTTCAGGTAAAACTGCCGAATCAGCGGCTCATGTTTTGCAACCCTCGACATATGGCGGAACAGCCGGTTGAGATAGGGCCTTTGATCCCAGCGGGAAAGGTTGGAAAGAGCAACCACATCCACTTCTTCTGCACTGATGCCGGCGATGGAGAGTGCTTCGTCGATGGCCTGATGCGGATAGGCATTATCCATCTTGATGCGGGAAAGACGCTCTTCCTCAATGGATGCAACGACGCGCCCATCCACGACAACGCTTGCCGCCGTGTTGTGATATCGTCCGTCATTAATGCCGAGAATGATCATAGGTGCATTATCCCTTAGTTACTTTTAACCGTTGGCGTAATGTACATGGATTGCACATTTGTTCATCAGTCAATATGGCCAAGCTTAATCCTTGATGGCTTCAAGCACGAAATAAACGCTGGCGGCAGGGAATATCCAGGCCAGGCGACGTTCATATTGCCAGGAAAACAGATTGGCAAGCAGGCCGATGCCGAGGCAGTTGCTTAAATCATCAAAGAATATCTTGCTGTCCACGAGCCTGTAATGGCAGTTGTAGAATTCCCATTCGTGCGAATCCTCGCAGAAAAAGTCGAAGGAGCCCCTGGCGAAATAGTGGCAGTGCTGCCAGTGACGATAGGCCTCCACGCTGGAGAAGTGGGGGGTATTGATGGCGATCCGCCCGCCCGGCTTCAGCAGGCGATAGCACTCTTCCATGATTTTTGGCAGATCTTCAAAGTGTTCCAGGAAATGGCTGCACCAGATCAGATCGAAACTGTTGTCCTCAAATGGATAGGGGAACTGATTCAGGTCATAGACGATGTCGGCCTGCTTATCCTTGTCCTGATAGCTGCGAATGTTGTAATCCAGGCCCGTGGCGCCACGGAACTTTACCGCGCCGCAGGCAATATCCAGAACCTTTCTGTCTGCAAATTCCTCTTCAAAGCGTGCTTTGCGTTTGAGCGGGTGATCGAATAATCGTGCCATGTTTATTTCCCTTTGCTGGTGTTTCGATAGTCGGACAGGAGCGCCACAATATGACCGATTTTGATCTTGGCGGTCATTTTTAGCGGAATATGCTGAGCATCGTCCGTCATCCAGATTTTTATTTCGCCTGTGCTGGAAAAGATACCTGCGGTCTTAAGCTTGGGCTCAACCTCGATGCAGTCGACGAAGCCTCCCCATGGTGCTTTCATCTTTTTCTTTTTGGGCGATACCTGCACCACAATCTCATAACGCTTGCGGGAATCAAACACCGGGATACTCAGGTTTTTCCCGGCTACCAGTTTCAGGTTGCGCACGGCGAAAAAAGCATCGAGGACACTTAAATGCCCTGCCGGTACGTCGTAGGTATCCGTTTTCCCGTTCTGGGCAAATGTCACCTTGTTCTGCTTCCAGAGGAAGCGAGTCTTCTTGCTGGCATGGTAGGATCGTTCATGCTGGTCGATATCAAAGACCGTGCTCTGCATGCGGCCAGCGTTGCAAACGCCTTTTGCGGTGATGGTATCGCGCACCTTCTTGAACATATCAAGGAAAGCATTGGTGCGGGCCAGGGTCTGGATTTGCCAGCCGGCTGCATCTCCGGTGATGTTCATGCTGGCCGAGCCGGCATTGATAAACTCCCAGCCGACGCTGAAATTCATCTGCTCGCCAACGTACGGCATGCAGGGGGCTTTCTCCGCCATGGCCAGTGCCGGTTGTGCCAGAAGAAGGCATGCTATGGCCAGCCAGAGGCGCATCAAAAACCCTGGTAGAAACCGATGCCGGTAAGAATCAGTAATCCGGCAAGCAACAGGGCGATGTGGTTCAGTTCCCGGTGTTTGGTGACCAGTTGCCAGTTAAATGAGCCGGACAGGCAAGCGCGATTGAAGTGCGGGATCAGTGCGGGAGTTGATTGCATATATGTCTGATACACCTCACCAAACTGGCCGGTCAGGTAACGTTCTTCGTTTTTCCATGTAGGCGCATACATGACGAAAAAAGCGGGTACGACGACGGCAACAGCGATCCAGCTGGCCGCAGCAGCACAGAATCCCAGTGCGATAATAAAATGACCCAGATAAAGCGGGTGCCGGCATAGGGCATACGGGCCGGTTTGTGTGACCTCGGCCATTTTATGAATATGACCTGAAGCCCAGATGCGCAGAGCCTCACCAAGGGCCACGATCAGCAGGCCGACCAGCAGGGATATTAAAGTGGGCCTGGCAAACACGAGGATGGCAAGCGCCATAAGAATACTGGCGGGGATACGCGCAAGAAGCAGGAGCTTGTGCAGGCGCTGGCCAAGGGTGAGTTCAGATGTCATGCAATGCTCCCAGGATGGCATCCGCTTGAATGGCATCCATACAGATAAAGTCTTCGCAGGTTCGCTTGAAGCACGGTCCGCAGGACGGATTCGATTCGATATGCCAATGTCGGGCTCCTTGCGCTTCGCTGAAGGGGGCGGATCGCCATGATGCGGACGGTCCCCAGAATGTAATCGTGGGCGTGTTCAGGGCCGCTGCCAAATGCAGCAGGCCGGTATCCGCGCCTACGACTGCTTTTGCTCCCAGCAATAATGTGGTCAATGCTGACATATTCATGCGCTTGGGCAAGGCGTATCCAGTGCTCGCTGCGGCCATTTTTTTCGCCAGTTCCTGTTCCCTGGCATTCCCCCAGCTGAATACCGGCTGGATACCGGCCGCAAGCAGCCCATCGGCAACTGCAATCCAGGTCGTTTCCGGCAGTTGCTTGGTTTCCCATCCGCCTGCCGCGTGCAGGATTACATAGGGCTGATTGCTGGATTGCAGGGGCTTCGGGAGATCCGGATTGCCCGTGATGGAAGAGTTGGCCAAGTCGACATGCGGGGCGGCATACGGGATGACATGTCCGGGCTCCTGTCTGCAATTATCGATGAAGGGTGCTGTGGCCACGCGGCGGTACTGCTGCACGACATGGCGCTCCTGCGGATGAAAACAGACACTTGTCTGCAGCCAGGCTGCCGGCTTTTCCCTTAGCTCGCTCCGGTCAATGCCAAACACCCGGCTGCCAATGCTTCTGGCCATGACCGCTGACTTGATCAAGCCCTGCATGTCGAGGATGGCATCAAAACCGATGTTTCTGAGTTCACGAATTGAGCCCCAGACGGAAGCCAGAGGGGCCTCACCTTTCATGGATACCTGATGCACTCTGACCTGCTGCGGAAGAATCTCCCCGACGAAGGCGTAGCGGCTGTCCAGTAGCCAGTGGATTTCACTGGTTTGCCGTCGCTGAATCAGATCATCCAGTGCCGGCAGGCAATGAATAATATCGCCAAAGGCTGACAGTTTGACGATCAGGATCTTCATGGGTGTGGAAGCATGGCCAGACATGCGTTGGCCAGGAGGTGAGGCGCGATATTGGTCATGCACGGATGGCCGGCAACATGACATTCGCGTTGCAGGCAGGGACTACAGGCAGCAGGCCTGTAGATAATCTGCACATGCGCCCCACTGGGGGATGTGCGCTCAGGATCTGTGGCACCGAACGGGGCTACGGTGGGTTTGCCGAGTCCTGCTGCTACATGCATGAAGCCGGAATCGTTGCAAAGCATCAGTCGGCAGGCGGCAATCAGTTGCAGCGCCTGCCCCAGCGAGGTTTGACCGGCGGCATTCCAGTGCGCTGTTTTTACGCCTTGCAGGATCGTTTCGCCGGTATCCCGGTCGTTGTCCATGCCCAGGATCAGGATTTGCCAGCCTGCGGCCGAAAGTGTTTCTGCAACCTCGGCATAGCAGGCAGCGGGATAACATTTTGCGCCTCCGAACTGGGCGCCAGGTGCAAGACAGATGACCCGTTCAGGATCAAGGCCATGCCTGGCCATGATATTTCTTCCTTCTTCCAATGCTCCGGCAGGGGCCGACAGTTTGACGTCTGAGGAGGATACCGGGATGCCCATCTGGTTGGCTATATCAAGATAAAACAGGCGGTGATGCTGGTTTTTCAAACTGAGGCGGTGGGGCAAAGGCCGGGTCAGCAGGAATCGGCGCCATTGGCCACGATAGCCGATTCGTTGCCTGATTCCTGCCTGGCAACACTGCCATGCCGAACGAAAGCTGTTCGGAAACAGATAGGCGATATCAGCCTGTGGCAGCGAGGGTTCATAGCTTGCGCGATCAATTCCGAGGTAAGGGATCAGGTCTTGCAGCCAGCTCCGCCCACACACGCTGATGACTGCATCATGATGATGTTCGGCAATGGCGAGCATGGCAGGCTGGGCCATGATGACATCCCCGATCCAGTTCGGCGGCATGAAAACCACATGCTCGGATCGGCTCATACCTGAGGGGATGGGTTTTGCCCGGCTCCCTTCTTCTTTCTCTCTTCCTGCGAGCAGATAAATAAATGTTCCTGACGCGTGAATCCAGGCAGCCATCCCCGCCGTTCGTCAATCAGGATTTCTTCATCAATCGAAAAATGACGGGTCAACGTGTTCCGTATGCCTTGCAGCGAATAGAAATAAGGGCATGTGTGGCGGCAAATCGAGGGAAGCCAGCGCTCGGCCAGGTAATGGAGCCGCGCTTCGAGTCCTGAATGCGTTTCGATGGCAAGCACCAAGGTGCCTTTCTTTTTGAGCAGGCGTCTCATCTCATTCATGATCAGTTCGGGATTCAGGCTGTGGGGTATGGTGTTCAGGCACACGATGAGGTCAAAGCTGTGGTCGCTTTTTTGAATTTCTTCGGCATTGCACGACAGATATTCGCCCTCGGTTAATTCGCCGGGGAACATACGTCTGAAATCGTCGATCAGGGGGTCCAGAAAGGTTTTGTTCTTTTGCGGCAGTGAATGGGTCAGGCAAAGTGCGCCGCAACCGATTTCCAGTATGCTCGCATCATCTGCCAGTTCCGAAGTTATGTGCTGTATTAGCGGCAGATATCTCGTTTCACCCGCCTTGTATTCCTCGGCCAGGTTTCTGCCGCGCCATGATTCCAGCACCATTTTCTGGGCCATCTGCCATCGGGTGCGCGAAACCGCATAGTGTTTTCTCATGCTGCCGCCTGTTGAGCATCTTCCTGCTCATCGAGAAAAAGCCAGCGGCGATGAATCCAAAGCCATAACTCGGGGTGTTCGTGGATGGCCGGTGCAAAACTATCGCAAACGGTTTGCATGGCGCGAACTTCATCCGGTTTCCCCGAAGCGGTCAAGGCAGGCATCGGGATGGGCCAGAATCTCATCTTAAAGCGAAACTGGCGACCGACCCTGTGCAGCATCGCCCCGAATACCGGCGTATGATATTTGCCGGCAAAAATGGCCGGTAGCGTTGTGGTATTCCCGGCATGGCCGAGAAATGGCACCGGTGTGCCGTTGGAGAGGTGCTGATCGATCATGACCGCGATGCAGTGGCCCTGCTTCAAGGCTCGAGGCAGCCAGCGCAATCCATCGTGCCTTGACTGCATTGTCGCGCCGAAGCGTTCGCGAAATCCTATGAGCACACTGTCCACAGCGTCCTGACGAATAGGGCGGTATATAATATCGGAGGCATAGCCCAGCATGGAAAATGACAGTGCTCCCAGCTCCCAGTTGCTGTGATGGCAGGCGGTCAGGATAACGCCTTTGCCTTCTTGCATGGCTGCCCGGAAGTCCCTTTCGCCTTCCACTTCGATGCGCGAGAGAAGAAAATCCTTCGAACGCAGAAATACATGCGGCAGTTCAAATGTTGTGCGCCCGAGCTCGGCAAGGGATTCGCGTGCTATGCGCTTTTTCCATGCCTCGTCACGTTCGGGGTAGACCCGGTTAAGGTTTCTCATGGCTATCAGGCGGTGACGTGTATCAAAGAGGTAGGCTGCGCGGCCAAGGCCAGCCCCCAGTGCACCTGCCCATCGAACCGGGATCAGGCTGACCAGAAAACAGAAGAATTTTACAACAAATGCCATGGCAACGGCTGGGGATAAAAAGGCTGAATCAGGCTTTGGTGTCGCGCGCTTCGTCGATCAGCATGACGGGAATGTCATCGCGAATCGGGTATTCCAGATGACATGCATCGCAGGAAAGGCCGGTTTTATTGTCATTATAATGAACCGGGCCCTTGCATTTCGGGCAGGCGAGAATTTCCATCAAAGCTTCATCCAGCATAAAAGTCTCCATGATTACAGCGGTAGCGCAGACTATCCTTATGGCCGGATGGGCTCAAGCAGAGTGGCTGATGCACAAATAAAGAAGCCGCCCTGTGTGCAGGCGGCTTCTTCTGTCTGGTTGCGGATTTTCAGTCGTCGCCGAGCGCGCCGAATAATACCAGCACATGCTCGAAAAGCAGGAATACATCGAGATACAGGGTCAGTGCCGCCGCGATATATTCATTGTTGGGGTAATCGCGCAGGATGCTGGATGTATCGTAAAGAATGAAAGCCGAAAACAGCAGTACGCCGATGCCTGAGAGCGTCAGTGCCAGCGTACCGGACTCAAAGAAGAAGTAATTGGACAGGCCGAGTACGATCATGGCGATCAGGCCGGTCCAGACAAAACCCTTGAGGAAGGAGAAATCCTTGCGTGAGATAAAGGTATACGCGGTCAGGGCTACAAAGGCCACGGATGTGGTCATGAATGCCTGCAGTACAAGCACCGGTGATTTGGCGGCCACAAGGCCGACAAGAGGCGCGATGGCAAAGCCGGTTATAGCGCCGAAGCCGAGCAGGGCAGCAAAATTAACGCCGGGCACATGGCGAACGGCCTGAACAAGAAAAATGCCGCCGATCATCAAAAACAGGGTCATCCAGGGATGTTGTTGCGGAAACGCGAGCCCCATGGAGAGATAGGCACCGATGCTGCCTGCGCCAATGCACAGGGCCAGCATGCCATAGGTTTTGCCGAGAAAGCCAATGCGTTCATCGGCCAGGTGAGCGGATGTCGTTGTTGTTGCGTAGTTCATGGTTATACCTCCGAAGATGAATCGTAATGTAGGGGTGAATCAGGCCGGGTCAAGCAATGCGGCGGAGTTAGCGAATATGCTTTTCCGATGAAATAATCTCGGCATCAATAATATCCGAATGACCGCGTTTTCCGATCCTGCTGACGGGCAGCAGGCGGTTGATGATCAACGTGCGCAGGGGCGGAACAAGCAGCAGGAAGCCCGCTGTGTCGGTGATAAAGCCGGGGGTGAACAGGAGCAGCCCCGCAAGCCCCAGCATCAGGCCGTGAAAGCCATGCTCGGCGGGTAGTTCACCCATGGTCATGCGCCTCTGTGCATCGATCAGCGTGGTGAGGCCCTGCCAGCGGATAATCATGCCGCCCAAAGCAGCCGTAAACAGGCACAGCAGGATGGTGGAAAGTCCGCCAATGCTATGGCCGACTTCAATCAGCACATAGAGTTCGAGCAGGGGAATGGTGATAAATAGTAGAAAAAGAATTCTTAGCATAGACGATGTATAGGGGTCGAGACTGCATAATACAAGTCTCGGAAGCCAATAAATGCCTAAAGTCTACTATAGCCTAAAAGATAAACGACCGATTTTGACAGTCGAAAGCAGACACTCAGTCATTCCTTAACGCTAGCAGGGAAAGGGCTAGCACACCGGTGCGCATGGAATCTTCATCGATGTCGAAACTGGGGTGATGCAGCGGATAGCGGGTTTCGGGGCCGCTGCCGGTGCCGAGGCGGAAAAGGCAGCCGGGAACCTCATTGAGGAATTCGGCAAAATCCTCACCACCCATGGAGGGTTCGGCCAGATCAATCAGGGAAACGCCCGGGATTTGCTGTTCAAACACTCGCCGGGCATGAGCCAGTTGCTTGTTGCTATTGGTGAGTACAGGCGTTGCCCGGCGCAGGGAAAACTGGGCAGTAGCGCCCCATGTTTCTGCGGTCATGCGGATGATGCGATCCATCTTGCTGCGAATCTGCTCGTGGGTTTCAGGATTCAGGCTGCGAAATGTGCCTGAAAACGTGACCTTTTCGGGAATGACATTGCTGGCATGGCCGCCATGAATCTGGCCGATGGTCAGCACGGCGGCATATTGGGGATTGATCAGGCGGCTGACGATGTGGTGCAGGGATTGAATGATGTGGCTGGCCACGAGAATCACATCGGTGCATTCGTGTGGACGGGCGGCATGCCCGCCGTGGCCGCTGATTTCGACATCGAACATATCCGCCGCGGCGCACATCACGCCTTCTCGCAGGCCGATCGAACCGCTCGGCAGATACGGGTAAACATGGAACGCGTAAATGGCCTGGGGATGGAATTCCGCAAACAGACCATCGGCCAGCATCGCTGCAGCACCCGCACAGGTCTCCTCGGCCGGTTGGAAGATGAAGGCGACGTTGATTTGCAGGTGCTTCTTCATACTGGTCAGCACAGATGCTGCACCCAGTAGCATGGCGGTATGCGCATCGTGGCCGCAGGCATGGGCAATTTCAGCAAAACCTGAGTGGTAGTCCTTCGTTTTGGTATCCTGCAGCGGCAGAGCATCCATATCCGCACGCAGGGCAACCCAGGGCATGGCATCATCGATACTCAGGGTGGCCAGTACGCCATGGCCGCCGATGTTCTGATGAACGGCGAGCCCCAGTCTGGCACATGTTTCGGCAACAAGTTGCGCTGTTTTTTTCTCCTCGCCGGACAATTCAGGAAACTGGTGCAGATGTCTGCGTAGCCGGATGACCTCCGGCATGCAGGAGGCAAGCGCATCGGCCATTAGTGCATCCAGATTCTTGTTTGCGTCCGGTTCAGCCATGCTTCCATCCATCCTGCGCCATCAAATCCCTTACCATTGGGGAGAAATCCTGGTGGCGAGCATACAGATTGCGTTGAATTTGTGCGCCGCCGCCGCGATGCCGCCATTGCTGAATTTGCAAGTCGACAATATGCAGCTCGCTAATGTCGGAGCCGTTGCGGGCCAGGTACTCGATGCGCTTTTGCAGCCAGTCAAGAACCGGCACCGGCGATTCTGTCTCGGGATCGATGATGGTTGCATCCATGCCGTAACGGCAAGCGCGCCAGCGGTTTTCGCGGATCAGTGACGGATGCACCTTCGGCGCATCGGATGCGTGCATGGCGGCCATGGCTTCGGCGCGCACATAGGCGACGTAGGCGGCCGTATCTTCACGCCGGACAGGCATGTCGCCGACCCGTATTTCGAGCGTGCCGAAATCGGGGTGCGGGCGCATTTCCCACCAGATGTCGCGCACCGAATCAATGCTGCCGGTGGCAAGCAGTCTACCGGCGCAATGCTCGAAGTCTTTCCAGTCGTTAAAATAAAAGGGCATGCCGCCCTGGCTCAGGCCCTCAAACACCTTGATGCGGCTGGCAGCAAGGCCTGTATCCTCGCCCTGCCAGAACGGGGAGTTGGCCGAGATAGCGAGAAATACGGGCATGATGGGAAGCAGATGGTTCATGGCATGGATGCAGGTATCGCCATCGGGCATGCCGATGTGTACATGAATGCCGAAGATATTGAATCGGTAGGCCATCCATTGCAGGCGCTCCAGCAGGCGGTGATAACGCGGATCGTTTGTCACCTGTTGATCACGCCAGCGCGAAAGCGGGTGGGTGCCGCTGGAGAGCAGGGCGGCATGCTGCGCGGTAAGGATATCGCTGACTCGCTGGTAATGTTGTGACAGTTCCTTCATGCAGGCGGGTGTTTCGTGGTGGATGTCAGAGTTGATTTCTACCGTCGAAGTGAACAGTTCAGCCTTGATGCGTGGGTTGTCACCAGTGACGGCAAATACATCCGGTGCGGCGGGAATCTGGGTGCCATATTTTTCGTCCACCGTCATCCATTCCATTTCCACGCCCAGCGTACCGCTTCCTGAAGATTTGAAGGGAAACGAGTGCGCAAGTCTGGCAACCGGGTTCATCAGGCAAGCCTCTTACTCTGCGCCTTTATCCGCATGCAACTTTTTCCAGGCATCCAGTGCTCTCTGCATGCGATTGGCCTGCTCCGTTTGCCCCTCTGTATGCAGCAGGTCAATGAGCTTCTGGCGAGTCTGCCATGATGGTTGAATGGCCAGACTGCGTTGATAGGCGACTCTTGCCTGATGATGTTCCCCCGATTTCAGAAGAATGTCACCGTATTGGCGCCAGCAGGCAGCACATTCAGGTAACAACTGCGATGCTTTTTTGCCTTCATCAAGGCCATGGTCTGCAAGCGCCCGACGTGACTGAAATTCAGCGTAACGGAGATGGGCATAACCATTGGCGGGATCGGCCTTGAGGGCCTGACGATAATGCTGTTCAGCAAGGTCCGGTTTTGACTCTGAGTCAGCAATCTCGGCCAGAAGATACCAGGGTGTCGCCTCGTGTGGCGATTCCCTGGTGGCCCGGGTCAGCAGATCAATGGCCGCATCACTGTTTCCGGATGCTTGCAATAACCTGGCAAGATTGATGGCGGACGGAAAGTGCCAGCTGATCTTCAGATTTTCCCGATACAGCGTAGTGGCATCGTTGCTGTGTCCGTTCTCCTCCAGCAACAAGGCGAGATTATAACGGGCTTTCTGATTGTTCGGGTGTTCGCGTAACTCGCGCTCGAATGAACGCCTCGCCTCGCTCCATTGCCCGCTTTGCATCTGCTTTTGTCCGCTTTGCCACGCGGATGGGGGCGGGGCTACTGAGGAGGCGCAGGCGCCGAGAAGGATGAGTACAACGGCCGGAGCGGCTCCACGGCGCAGGCAGGTTGCAATCCTCCCTGCTTTATTCATTGGCGGGGATAGGTCCCATGTGGCCGGTCGTGAGGATCATCTCTTCCATCTTCTTCCTTGTCGCCTTGGGCGATGCTTTGACCTCTGGCTTCTCACTTAATACCTTCCACGGATTGCGGCGGACATCATCGGAGAAGGCCTCAAGATTTTCAGATGCCTTGCGCAGTTCAAACATGATGCGATACAGGTTCTCCCGATTCTCAACCAGCATTTCATGCATGTCGCGCATGGTGGCAGTCCCTTCCTTGAAAAAGTCGCGCCCGTTGGCGGCAGTTTCAGGCAACAGGACAAGAAGCCGATCCATATCGTCACGATGATCCCTTGTCAGTTTCGAAATATCTTCGCCGGTATCGCCGAAACCCTTGGCTGCACGAGCAATATGCTGCCGGTTCTCCTCAATCAGGGTTGCCAGTTCAGTGACTGCCTTATTGGCCTCGCTGATCAATTCCAGCAGGGAGTGCTTGCCATTTTCCCCTCCCAGTGCTTCGGCAAGAGAGTGGGCCAGTGTTTGCAGATCTTCAGTCACACCGGATGACTTGGAAATAAAGGTATTGATGTCGCCAGCAGGATCAGACGGGATAAGTGCTCCATCCGGGAGCAGTTCGGTATCCCCGTCTTTGGCGGTCAGGGCGAGATTCTTTTCCCCGACCAGCCCGCGCCCGACGATCGATGCGCGGGTTGAAGCGGGAAGATGCACACCCGGGTTGAGGGCGATGCGCACGAGCGCCTTGTTATTATGCAGAAGGATATCCTGAACAATGCCGACCTTCACCCCGGCCATGCGCACCGGAGCCTGTATGTCGAGTCCGAGCAGATCATCGAATTCGGTTTCAACGATATGGCTTTGCTGTTTGAACCAGATCATGTTGCCGACCTTTCCGGTTGCAAAAACCAGCAATACCATTGCAAGCAGAACAAAAGCGCCCAGACGGGCTTGCGGATTCATCGTTTTAATGCCTCCTCGATGTTTCTTCCCCAGTCGCTGCAGTTTACCGGCCCATCTGCCCGGCCTTCCACAAACTGGCGCAGCATCGGATCCTGATTGGAGTCTAGCTCATTTGGCGGAATTTGCAGGTGTATGTGCCCCTGGCAGAGCATGGCGATGTTATCGCTGATCATTGCAGCACTCTTCATATCGTGGGTAATACTCAGAATGGACGTGCCGGTTCCCTTATGCAGGCGCACGATCAGCCTGTTAATGACATCCGACATAATGGGGTCCAGACCTGTTGTCGGCTCGTCCAGAAAAACGATATCGGGCTTGTGGCATATCGTGCGCGCCAGCCCGACGCGCTTGGACATGCCGCCGGATAACTCGGCCGGCATCAGGTCCTCGACATGGGGAAGGCCGACCCAGTCCAGCACCTCGGCAGCGCGTGTGCGGGCTTCACTGGCACTGGTTCCCCTGCGGAGCAGGGCAAAGGCCACGTTCTCCCATACCGGCAAAGAATCAAACAGTGCAGCCCCCTGAAACAACATGCCGACCCGGTGCATGCGGTCAAGCTGTTCGCTCTCCGATAGTGTCAGCCAGTTTTCACCGTCGACCAGAATTTCGCCTTTGTCGGGTTTCAAGAGGCCCAGAACACATTTGATCAGTACGCTTTTTCCGGTGCCGGACATGCCGATGACGGTCGTTGAAGTTCCCGGCATGATATCGAGATTCACGTCCTCAAGAATGACCTTGTCACCAAAACGTTTGCTCAAGCCCCGGATGCTGATGCGTGGCTGATCCTCTGCCTGCGTCGGCGCACTCATCCGAACATCCATGCGGTCAGGAAATAGTCTGATATCAGAATGCTCATGCAGGAAATGACCACGGCGCGTGTTGTCGCCAGGCCGACTCCGGCCGCACCGCCTTTGCAGTGAAAGCCTTCCGTGCAGCCGATGGTGCCGATGAGCATGCCGAAAAAGGCCGCCTTGACGAGTCCGGAATAAAAATCCTCCAGTTGCATATACAGGGTTGTATTTTCAATGTAGACGGCGGGATTCTGGTCGAGCAGATAGATACTGATGGCATAGCCGCCGTAGATACCGATAAAATCAGCCAGTACAACTAGCAGCGGCATCATCAGGGTGACGGCGAGCAGACGCGGCAGAATCAGATAACGGACAGGGTCGGTCGATAGCGTCCACAGTGCATCGATCTGTTCGGACACCCGCATGGTACCGAGCTCGGCGGCAAAGGATGCGCCGACCCTGCCTGCCACCATCAGTCCGACCAGCACCGGGCCGAGTTCGCGCACCACAGACATCGATACAACGATGCCGGTCATGCTCTCCGCGGCAAAGCGATGGAATACGATGTATGACTGCAGGGCCAGAACCATGCCGGTAAACAGTGCGGTTAACAGTACGACTGGCAATGATTGGACGCCGACTTCTTCGGCTTGAAGCAATAGCATGCGCCCATGCCATGGGGCTGAAAACATGCGGCGGACGGCTCTGCCGAGCGTGCTGGCATAGAGGCCGATGTGGATACAGAGTAATTCCGTATACCTGCCGATGGCTGTCAGCATGGCTAAACGACGGCTTCCCTCAGCACTCGCTCACCGACACCGGTGAACAGCGTGTAGCTGATTGTATCAAGTAACAGGGCTACATCATTGGCGGGCATCGCATTCCCCCAGAATTCAACCGTATCGGCTTCTTCGCATGCGCATTGGCTGACATCCACAAGAGTATAGTCCATACATACGCGTCCGATAATCGGGCATGCCTGGTTCCGGATCGCAACCTGTCCCAGATTCGATAGTCCGCGCGGTACACCATCGGCATAACCAAGGCTCACCACAGCCACGCGCATATCCTTGCCGGCAATGAACGAGGCACCATAGGAAACAGACTCACCCTTGCTCAGGTCGCGCAGTTGCATGATCTTCCCGGTCAGTTGCATCACGGGTTTCAGGCCGATGGGCTCGGATGCAACGGGTTCCGCGCCATACAGGGCAATCCCGGGCCTTACCACATCGAACATGTGTTCCGGCATGGCAATGAGCCCGGCGCTGTTAAGCAACGAGGCCGGAGCCGCAGGAGCAACCTTCTGATGCAGGGCATTAAAGGCCTGAAACTGGGCCTGGTTCATCGGATGTTCCGGGGTGTCGGCACAGGCCAGATGCGACATGATGCCGGCAAGTCCGATGCCTGCATCATGGGCCTGCCTGACCAGTGCCGCGGGGTCCGCCGCACCGATCCGGCTCATGCCGGTATCGACTTTGATCCAGACCGAATCATGAAAATCGGACTTCTGCAAAAGGGTCACATGTTCCGGCTCACTGATGGCCGGAATGAAATGATGCGTGGCGCAGAGCGCCGCGTCATCGGCATCGTAGATACCGGAAAGCAGGATAATGCTGGCAGTATCATCAGGAAGACAACGGCGCAGACGCACCCCTTCCCCGGCATCGGTGACGGCGAAGGTCCTGCAACCCGCCTCAAAAAGGGCAGGGGCCACCATAGACAGGCCATGACCATAGGCATTTGCCTTGACCACAGCCATGATGATTGCGCCTCCCGCCCTGGTTTCAAGCAGGCGGTAATTGTGTTTCAGATGATCAAGGTTGATCCAGGCGATGGCGGGTCGGCTCATGCCCAGAATCTTCACTCATTCGGCTTATTCGTCAAAGCCTGCAGATGAATGATTCTCGAAGCGGGTATAGCGATGGATGAACGTCAGCCGCACATCGCCAATCGGGCCGTTACGTTGCTTGGCTACGATAATCTCCGCCAGTCCCTCATTTTCAGGCTTCTTGTTGTACACTTCATCACGGTAAATGAACATGATGACGTCGGCATCCTGTTCGATCGCGCCTGATTCACGCAGGTCGGACATGACCGGCCTTTTGTCGGCACGCTGCTCCAGCGAACGGTTCAGCTGCGAAAGGGCAATCACCGGCACGTTCAGTTCCTTTGCCAGTCCTTTCAGCGAGCGGGTGATCTCGGAAATTTCCTGCGCGCGGTTGTCGGTGTCGGAGCGGCCGGCCATCAGCTGTACGTAATCGATAATGACTAGATCCAGGGCCTTGTTTTCACGTTTGAGTCGACGGCATTTCGATCTCAGCTCAAGAACGGAAATCGCAGGCGTGTCATCGACAAAAATGGCCGACTCGGCCAGCGAACCACTGGCGGATGCCAGCTTGCGCCAGTCTTCTGCCGAAAAGCGACCGGTGCGCAGGTGCTGCATGTCGACGCGCGCTTCAGTGGCGAGCATACGCATGGCAATCTGCTGGCAGGACATTTCCAGGGAAAATACCGCCACAACGCCGCGTTCACTATCCCCGCGCAAGGAAGCATTCTGTGCAAGATTCATTGAAAATGCCGTTTTACCCATACTGGGACGACCGGCAATGATAATAAGGTCTCCGCGCTGCATGCCCGAGGTCATTTCATCCAGCTTGTCGAAACCCGTGGGAATGCCGGTTACGGCTTTCTTTTCGGCGTAGCGCTTTTCCAGCTCCTTGTAGGTTTCCAGCATGAGGTCGCCCATTTTGCTGAAGCTGGGCCGGGAGCGGTTGAAGGTTTCAGCGACTGCCAGGATATCCTTTTCCGCCAAATCGAGGTGTTCATTGACCTCGCGGGATGTTTCCTCGTACACGTTCTGCGAAACTCTGCTGCACACGCTGAGCAATTGGCGCAGGACAGCGCGTTCGCGCACGATGTCGGCATAGTGTTTGACATTGGCGGATGAGGGGACTGCACTGACCAGGTCGGCCAGATATGCCTCGCCACCGCAAGCGGCAAGTTCTTCCCTGCGCAGGAGTTGATCCTTGATGGTTAGCGCATCGACAGGTTGGCCGCGATTGGCCAGTTCGAGGATGACATTGAAAACCCTGGCATTGGCTTCCGTGTAGAAGTGCTCCGCCAACAGGGTTCCCTCAAGGCGTTCGAGGGCTTCGGGATCAAGCATGATCCCCCCGAGTACTGCCCGTTCCGCATCAGTTGCATGCGGCGGGATCCGCTCCCTGAGCGAATCAGTACGCAGGGGGATGGCCTGGCTCAATGCTTTTCGGACTCAACCTTGATGGTGAGATCCGCAGTCACATCCGGATGCAGACGCACACGGAATGTATGTTCGCCGACTTCCTTGATCTGTGTGTCGAGCAGGATATTGCTACGCTCAAACTGATGACCATGCGAGTTAAGCAGTTCAGCCAGATCGTGGGTATTGACCGAACCGTACAGGTGCTGGCCATCGGATGTGGCGCGCACGATCTCAAGGCTCAGGCCTGCCAGCGTTGCAGCTTCAGCCTTGGCCGTGGCCAGGCTTTCCTGCTGCTTGCTTTCCAGCTGCGCACGACGGCGCTCGAAAATCTTGCGGTTGCCATCGGTGGCTTCACTTGCCTTGCCTTGCGGTATCAGGAAGTTGCGGCCATAACCCGGGCGTACTTTGACTTCGTCGCCAACGTTGCCGAGGCCTGCCACACGTTCCAATAGAATTACTTGCATTTCACTGTCCTCCAGGTGCCGACATATTGCGGCGATAATCAAACCAAATATCCAGCAGTCCGACGATCACAAACGGAATAATCATAGCGGACCACATCAATAACATAAAATACATCAGGCCGATGGCCAGGGCCATGCCCCTCACCTTCAGCCAGCTGTGCCCAACAGCGACCCCCTGCGAGGCCAGCAAACCGCCCAGCAGGATGGCGGCATTGATGGCGATATACTGCACATCATTTTCGCCGATATTGGCAAGCACAAGTGCTGCCAGAAAAGCGTAGGCCAATCCCTTGCCGAAGCGCAAGCCCAGCAAATCCGAAGCATTGCCCCGGTAAAACCCGTACTTCTGGGCAAACGTGCGTGCAAACACAATATCGCCCCACCAGGTGAACCACAAACCAAGCGC
>Ga0209919_1000273_pt1 | contig 26330 bp, 30 predicted proteins | sample SalPon2A_C_D2_MG_FD_185721 | JGI IMG/M metagenome (GOLD analysis project Ga0209919, IMG submission 185721) | Soil microbial communities from South San Francisco under conditions of wetland restoration - Salt Pond MetaG R2A_C_D2_MG (SPAdes)... | ecosystem: Environmental > Terrestrial > Soil >... | reverse complement strand
ATTTGAATTCGTGGCCCAATGATTGAATCCCAAAACAATTTCTAAGGCGGACTTTTATCTCATTCATTGAGTTTCTCTTCGCCGAGAGATTGGACCTGAGAGCAAGGTCTAATTTCGTGGGTTTCCAACTCATCAATCATCATTTTCGCCTTTACCATGCACAAAGCCGATGGGCTGTTTCTTCGAAAATTAAAGGGGACGCTTCCCTTTTCCAGAATTTGAAGCCAACTCTCATGCTTCCACCTTAGCAATCGCGCGGCATTTGGGAAATGCGGAGCAGCCCCAGAATTTGTTGCCAGCATTCGAGTCTTTGTTGGCTACGATCTTTATTACTTGTATTAGGTAGTAGTGGCAGATATTAATCATGGAAAGTGAAAACCATCACTTTGAAGCACTCCAACTACTACCATTCCTAACATAAGCAATCCAATAAAGTAGGGGGTATTCTCAAAGGAAAATGCCATACGAAGCTTTTCTGTAGTAGTGAGTTGGCTTGTGTCTTCTAATTCACTCTCATGGCGCCTATACCCTCCCCATAGAACTCCGAGAACGACAATGAAAGAAATAAATCCAAAAAGCCTTGGATTACCTGAGCTCAACGAACTCATTGTTAAAGAGATCCCTAATATTCCAACCACTTGATTTAGGAACCATTGATATTCTCTCATTGTTATTTCCTCTCTTTCTCATGATTTCTCTGAAGCAATAGCGCGGCACTTGGGGAATGCGGAGCAACCCCAGAATTCGTTGCCGGCATTGGGGCCTTGTTTGCTGGTGCGCAGCACCATGGTGCTGCCGCATTTGGGGCAGGGTTTTGCGGCCGATGGTTGCGCGGCTTCCTTGGCAGCGACGATCTCTTTTACATGGCGGGCATGTTGAATATGCGTTTTGAGCGAGGGCTTCAGGCGGCCATCGGCGATCTGGCCGATCACCTGCTGCACTTCGGCTTCGGTTAACAGCGGCTTGGTGTGCGATTTGATAAAGCGGATGTAGCCACCGCCGTAGGTGACGTTGGCGGGCATCTTTGATTTCGGTGACAGTCCGGCTCGTTTCATCAATCACCCCCATCGTTGTCTTTGCCATGCACAAAGCCGATTGGGTGTTTCTTTGGTTCGGGCGGATTCATCAACTCCCGAATGGCATCGAAAACCACGGCAAACTGTTTATCGTATTTCTCTTCCAGCTGCCGGAGCCGGCGCGCCAGCGCTTTGTGATCGGCGGTGAGTTGGCGCAACTGCACGAAGGTGCGCATGATGGCGATATTGACCTGCACGGCTTGCTCACTGCGCAGCACGCTGGAGAGCATCGCAATGCCCTGCTCGGTGAAGGCATAGGGCAGGTATTTCCGATGCCTGCCGCGCCCCGTTTTTAAGGTCACAGTTTGTGATCTTAAAAACTCATACTCCTCCTTACTGAGTTGGAACATGAAATCGTCAGGGAAGCGTTCGATATTGCGCTTAACAGCCTGCACCAACACCCTGGTTTCAACGCCATAGAGTGTTGCCAGGTCGCTATCCAGCATCACTCGCTCCTTGCGCAGCAGCAGGATCGATTGCTGAATCCGCTCAAGCGGAATTAATGATGCTTCGCTCATGAATGATTGCCCGCAGTTCGGAGGCCACATAAAGAGGTTAAAAGGGACGCTTCCCTTTTGCAGGCAAAACGCTCATGTCCAGTAATGTTCCTGATCAGGTGATAATCGTGTTTATTCAGAAACAGCCGGGCGGCGAGGTTCACCATCGCTTCGCCCATCACCCCTTTAAACCATGCCGATCTGAACAGGCCGATGGCGATCATGGCTAAAGGAAGCCACCAGACACTGGAGAAAATCTGACTGTAATCGAGCATCGTTTCCCTTCCCCTTGATGTTCAGGCATCAGTTTTATCAGAAAACCGCATCTCTCACAACGATTCGGCTTCCCGAAAGTCCGTCATGACAGGCTCTCTCCACACCATCGAATGTATGTGCTTATGGGGTCGGACCAAGCTGACATATTAATTCTTCAGTATTCATGCCAATACAGATACACGCCTTTTCAGCCCTGGGATGGGCATTGTAGGCGCCTTGTGTGGCGTTCTAAGAAGTGAACACGGCGGATTGGCAGTCTGCTCTCCAGCAACACTCCTCATGTTTACATAAGTTGAAGGGGCTGTTCTCACCCTATGCCGTATTTGGGTTGAAGCTCGGGGACACCTTGAATGACCTGGCTTATGATTGCCAATCGCAGCAAAACAGGTAGAACTCCCCTCGCCTGATTCGGTCAGGCGGAACAGGCTTTAACACAGGAGAGGCATATGTCGTGGCTTGGTGCAGGAATCGGCGCGGGGATTGGCGCGGTGATCGGCGGACCGATCGGTGCGGGAATCGGCGCCTGGATCGGCAGCTCGGTTACCCGTTCACCGCGCGGCATGCATGCCGGCTCGGCTGGCGGGGCCTTCACGGGCCTGGGGCAGCAGGAGGCGCAAAGCATTTTCTTTGTGGCGCTGTTTTCCATGCTGGCAAAAATGGCCAAGGCCGATGGCCGGGTAAGCTCCGAAGAGGCCGACCTGGTCAACGAGCTGTCGCGCAGTCATATCAAGATGGATGCCGAGGACAGGAAGGCCGCCTCGGTGATCTTCAGGAATGCGCTGAGCGATGATTACTCCATCTATGACTATGCCGAACAGTATATGCATGTCGCGGGAAGCCCCCAGATGTGCGAAATGGTTTACCGCCTGCTGTTCGCCGTGGCCTATGCCGACAAGGAGTTGCATCCCGCCGAGGATGAGATTCTCAAGACGCTGCCGTCTCACCTGGGACTGGATGAATCGCATTACCGGATACTCAGGGAAGAATACCAGGGCCAGCACGTCGATATCGGCGAATCCTACAAGATTCTCGGCTGCAGCCCCGATGCCAGCGACACCGAGGTGAAGCGCGCCTATCGCAAGCTGTGCATGGAATATCACCCGGACAAGATTGCCTCAAAAGGCCTGCCGGACGGCTTCATGAAATTTGCCGAACAGCAGATGCACCAGATCAACGAGGCCTATCAAACCGTGATGGACAGGCGCGCCTGACGGCTCGGGGGCCTGATACTGAACGGCGGTGAAACCACCCGGCACGGCCGGAGCCCGGGTGACTTATGCAGTGATTTGGACATAATGCGCCGCAATATGAAACTGAAGGGGGCCCTGGCGGCTCCTTTTTTGTCACAAAAACCAGGACAGCGAGGCAAGCATGACACCAGACGATCTGAGTATTGATTTTGAAGAGGGCGGCATCCTGACCACCAGGCAGCTGGACAAGGTGATCCTCAGCAAGGGCGCGTGGACGACCATCATCTTCCGTTACCAGGACTGGGACAGCGCAGCCGAGGAATACGGCGAGGACAAATACACCATCCGCCGCTACCAGAAGCGCAACGGCGAATACAACCAGCGCTCCAAGTTCAACATCACCAATGCCAGGCAGGCCGGCATGATTGTCGAAACCCTGCAGAAGTGGATCGCCGAATAAGCAGGCGCATTTCAGCCGATAAAAAAGGGAGCCCGAGGGCTCCCTTTTTTTTCAAGCCGGGCCGTCGTTACTTGGTTGCGGCGCTGCCCGGAATGGCCTTGGCCTCTTGCCTGGCATGCTTGGCAGCTTTCTTTTCCTTCGCTGTCATGGCGGGTTTCTTTTTGGCTTCCCTGCTGCTTCTCTGTTCATGGCTCATCTGTTTGACTCCTCGGAGGCTTCTGTCCGGATAAGTGAAACCGGCCTTCAGAGCTGCCTGCCAACAGACAGTACGACTTTCCGGCCAATCCAGCCATCCATGTCTGCGTGATAAACAGCCCCTCAACTCCGCATGCTTTCCGGCGATAGACAGGAAATGACCCTTGCGTGCGCATGGATTCAATGCGGTGAGGGCCGCGATATTGCCTACACGGAGGAGGTATTATGCTCACACTACTTAAGCATTGGTGGAATGCCGGCGAGGAAATCCCGCAACATGATCAGAAGCTTGAACTGACCGTGACCCGACTGATGGTCAGCATGATGAAGATGGACGACAGCCTGGATCAGAGCCAATACGATGAAATCATCCGACTGGTGAGCAATCGCTTCGGAATTACCCATGCCGATGCCGGAGCGCTGTTTCATGAAGCGATGGTGACAGACGGAAAAGGCCCGCGTTTCGAACAACTGGCGAAGCAGATCAAGAGCAACTACAACCGCTTCGACCTGGCGGTACTGCTGAACGATATCTGGCGGGTCGCCGAGGCCAACGGCCAGATCGATTTCTACGAGGACCAGTTCATCGGTCGCATCTCCGGGCTGCTCGGCGTGTCGCCCGAGGTGCTGGCAGAGATCAAGCAGCACCGCAAGGCGGCCTGAAACCCTGACACGGCCGATACGGAGGTAAGCGCATGCTTGAATGTCTGGAGCAATGGTGGAACAACGCGGTTGATACCCGTCGCCACGACCGGGAACTGGAGCTGACCCTGATCCGCCTGATGGTCAGCATGATGAACAGCGACGGCCAACTGGATATGCGTGAACACGACGCTGTCATCCGCCTGCTCGTCAGGCGCTTCGCGATCAGCAGCGAGGCGGCGGAACACCTGTTTCAGGAGGCAAGGCAAGCGGAGACGGAATCCCGGCGCTACGAGCAACTGGCACAGCAGTTGGGGAGCCGTTGCAGCTGGCTCGATGTGGCGACGCTGCTGGACGACATCTGGTGCGTGGCCGAGGGCGATGGCCACCTCGACAGCCTCGATGAACGCTATGTGCGCCGCATCTGCAGGCTGCTCGGCAAGACGGCCGTGTCGCCGGCGAAGAGCGGCGGGCAACGCAAAGCGGCCTGATCTTTCGGGCGGTCACGGTATCCCGGGCAGTAGTACAGAAAGCTTTTTTGCGGCTAGAGTCGCGCCATGAAGTTGCTGCTGCGCCTGCTGCTCATCACCCTTCTCGCCATCGGCGGAACCGTGGCCTATATGGTCAGCAACGAGGCCAGCTACATCTATTTCCCCGAGCGCGGCATGGTGCAATCGCCGCGCTCCGCGGGTCTGCCCTTCAGTGTACAGCGATTCAAGACACCGGACGGCGTCGAGCTGTACGGCTGGTACCTGCCGCAGCGCCAGGCCCGCTTCGTGCTGCTCTCCCTGCATGGCAATGGCGGCAATATCAGCGGCCGTATCAAACAATACCGGCGCTGGCACGACATGGGGCTTTCCGTATTCGCCTTCGATTACCGCGGCTTCGGCGACAGCACGGGAGAGCCGAGCGAGGCCGGCCTTTACACCGACGCGCTGACCGCCTGGAAACTGCTCACCGGGAAATACGATATCCCGCCCGAGCGCATCATCATCGCCGGGCGCAGCCTCGGCAGCTCGGTCGCCGCCCGCCTGGCCGGCGAGGTCAATCCGGCAGCGCTGGCACTCGAGGTGCCGTTCACCAGCATCCCGGACATGTCGAGCGAGCAATACCCCTGGCTGCCACTGCACTGGTTCGTGAAAAGCCGCTTCGATACGCTGGAGGCACTCGGCAAGGTCGAGGTGCCATTGCTGCTGATCAGTGCGAAGCAGGACGAGCTCATTCCCGGATGGATGGCCGGCAAGCTGTTCGAGGCATACGAGGGCACCAAGCTGCGCGGCACGCTGGACGGCGGGCACAACGATTTCGACAGTGTGTCGGAAGGGGCTTACGAGAAACTCTGGAATATCTGGCTGGATTCGCTGGCCGGGCCGGAGCCCGAGAAGCTGCAATGGGTCAAGCTTGATGCACCGAACGCCTGATATGTGCCGCGGCATTCGCCTCGCAGGCAGCAACACATAAGGGGGAGCCTGCCCGCTCCCGCAGACATACATCCAATCGAAGGGCTACCGGTCCCCGCCGCGCAGCGTCCGGTTCAGCAAGGCCTTCATGCGCCGCCAGGAATCGGCATCGGCCGCCGCATCATAGGCCAGCGGCATGCCGAAGCGCCCGGCGAAGCCATCGGCATCCGGATTGGTGAAGCTGTGCTTCGCCCCGGGATAGGAGACCAGCGAATAGCGCACGCCCGCCGCCTTCATCTCCCGCTCGAAGGCCACCACCGTTTCGGGCGGCGCATAAGGGTCGTCAGCCCCGGTGAAAACAGCGATCTCAGCCTTCACCGCGCCCGCCTGCGCCGGCGTGTTGGTCCCCAGGCTGCCGTGAAATACCGCCACCGCCTTCAGCGGCAGGCCGGCGCGGGCCATATTCAGCACGATACCGCCGCCCATGCAGTAGCCGATGGCCGCGATATTCCCGGACTCCACATCCGGCTGCGCCTGCAGGATGCGCATGGCCGAAACAAACCGCCGCTGCAGCCGCTTTGGATCGGCCATGGCAGCCTGCATGAACTTTTGCGCCGTATCGGGATGATCGGCCAGCTTGCCGCTGCCGTACATATCGAGCGCGAAGGCAGTGTAACCCAGATGTGCCAGCATCTCCGCGCGATGCCGGGCATAGGCATTGTGCCCCCACCATTCGTGCACCACGAGCACGCCCGGTCGCGGCCCACTGAGCGCATCATCCCAGGCCAGGTATCCGGTGAAGGTGCTGCCATCCACCTGATAGACAACCTCCCTGCCCTGCACGGCGGCATCCACCGGGGCGACCCCGCCCAGGCCTGCGAGCAACAGCAGGGCGGGCATCAATGCCCGCTGTAATCGATTCAACGCGAACCGTTTCATGCCTCCCCCTTGTTGCTTCCACTTCCGACGATGGCATCTATGGCATGCGTCCCGGTGGAACGCAGCACATCCTGCCCGCCGACATGCCCGGCCGCATCGCCCTGCCCGTCCGGCTGAACCAGGCTGCCTGCCTCGACAGGGTTTCCAGCCTCCACGACTGCCGCCCCGGCCTCCGGACGGTTCTCGGCTACCGCGCGCATCGCGCTCAAGCCATCGGCCGCCTTGCCCGTCTGCTTGGCGATGCGTTCGATATCCTTGGCCAGCTCAACCAGCTCGATCACCTGGCGCACCGGAACCTCGCCCAGCGTGCCGGCATGCAGCATGCGCCTTTTCAGCTTCTGGTAGCGCATATCCATGTCCACCCGGTCATTGGCCGTCGCCCCTCCCTGTTCACTGTCCGCCGTGAGCAGCGCGGCATCGATCAGCGATACGGCCAGCAGCCTGAACTCATTCAGGGGCTCCCGCACATCTCCGGGAACAAATACACCTTCCCGCCTGTTCACCATCATGGCCAGCTCGGCATTATCGCTGCAATAACGACTGATCCCGATGGCCAGCGGCAACACGCCGGCCACGGCATCCGGCAACTCGCTGCGCCGCATCTCACCGGCATAGTCGCCGACGGCATCGGCCAGTTGGGTAATATTGTTCGTGTCCTGCTCCAGCTGCAGCGGCGTGCGCACCTCACTGCTCAGCACCCCTTTGCACATGCGCGCCGTCAATCCGAGCATATTGCGCAGCTCATGCCGCAGTGCCTCGAGCGCCAGTACAGGCGCGGAAACCAGCGTGCGATCCAGGTATTTCGGTCGGGCATCATCCTCCTCGGCCGCGCGGAAACGCCCTTGCAACCAGGTCACCATACGGTCGGTGAACGGCCACATCAGGGCAATGCCAAGCAGGTTGAAGCTGGTGTGGAAGAGCGCCAGAAAGATCACCGGCCCGCTGCCCAGATGCATCTCCCCCTGCAGCAGCTGAATCAACGGCAGCAGCAGCGGCAACAGCAGCAGGGCCGCGACGCCGGTCACGACATTGAACAGGATATGCGCGGTGGCCATGCGTCTGGCATTGGGCGTGGCCCCGATGGCCGCCAGCAGGGCCGTGGAGGTGGTGCCGATATTGGCGCCGATCACCATGGCCGCAGCATCCTGTAGCATCAGAATGCCGCTTCCGGTGGCAGTCAGGGTGATGGCAACCGAGGCGCTGGAGGATTGCGCCAGCACGGTCATCAGGATGCCGATACCGACAAACATCACCAACTTGGCCAGCCCCGGTCCGCTGACCGCGGCGAGATCGACCTGCTCGTGCAGGCCCGTGAATCCGTCCCTGAGCAGGTCGATACCGAGGAAAAACACACCGAAGCCAGCCATCGCCTCGCCGACAGCCGCCAACCGCGCCTTGCGACTGAATACCTTGAGGAACATGCCGATGCCGATGGCCGGCATGGCAAAAAGCTTGATATTCACATGAAAGCCGATGGTGGATACCAGCCATGCGGTGGAGGTGGTGCCGAGGTTGCTGCCGTAGGTGATGGCCACCGATTCGGCGAGCGTGAGCAGGCCGGCATTGACGAAACCGATGCTGGCCATGGTGACCGCGCCGGAGGATTGCACCAGCGAGGTGATGAACGTGCCGGAGAGCACGCCGCGCATCCGGGTACGCGTGGAAGCGGCCAGGATATTACGCAGCGCATTGCCGGCCGACACGCGCAGGCCGTCGGTCATCAGGTGCATGCCCAGAAGGAAAAGCCCCAGCCCGCCGAGCAGGCCCATCACAAGGTCGATAGCTCACCTCCTCTATGGGTTCAACGACTTTCTTCCAATTTAATCGAGCCCCACGGCGACAGCAAGCACGGCATAAGCGTGGAAGGCGCCAAACCGGAGCACATTGCATGCAGCGTGGTTTGCCTGAATAGTTGGCCCATGAGCCAGCAACCCGACCCCCTCCCCGAAAAAACCTGCAGCATCGACCGCCTGGTGCGTCACCCGCGTCTGGTCGAGGCAGCCATTAACGGCGAGAAAACCGAGCAGCGCCGTGACGGGGTATACGCCTACCCCGGCGAGGCCTTCGAGCTGCAGGGCGTGGCATTTGAGTGCACCGGGCTGGTGCGCCAGCGCCTCGGCGACATGAGCGACGCAGATGCCCGCGCCGAGGGCTACCCGAACCTGAGTGCCTACCGCAATCTGATCCTGTCCATGCACAAGGGCATGGAATGGAACGAGGATGCGCTGGTCTGGCTGCATCGCTTCCGGCGCACCGGGCCGCGATAAGGGCATTGGCCGGAGTTGCCGCGGCAGGCTACCATGCCGCCTACCATGGCCCTCAGGAGACGACAGATGAGCAGCACGGACCGCGAACAAGCCCTCGCCACCATCAGGAAAACCCAGGAAAACGTTGCCGTTGTCATCGGCACCTTTTTCGCCCTGACCATGTGCATCTATTTCTTCACCTACGCCATGCTGGTAGACAAGGGGCTGTCCGGCGCGCTGTGGGCGATGGGCTTGTCAGCCGTCGCCATGCTGCTGGTGCTGATCAAGCTCAAGGCCGTATCCTTCTTCCTCACCCGCATGTTCATCGGTCGTCGCGCCGACCTGCGCGACACCTTCAGGGGCCTCACCGCCGCTGATCTCTGATTTTGGCTTAGCCCCCACTTGTAGCTGTGCCCTTTCCTGCTTCTTCTTTGGGCACGCAAAGTAAGAAGAGAAGCCAGCTCAAACCTTTGCCGCAAAGCTTGCCGGTGAGCATTCCCCTGACACAATCCGCCCATGCCTGACAAAACAACGACCTGGGACGCCATCATCATCGGCGCCGGCGCCGCCGGCCTGATGTGCGCCGCGGTGGCTGGCGGCCGGGGAGGCAGGGTGCTGGTGCTCGACCATGCCGAGAAGCCGGGCAAGAAGATCCTGATTTCCGGCGGCGGGCGCTGCAATTTCACCAACCTGTACGCCTCGCACGACAACTATCTCAGCCGTAACCCGCATTTCTGCAAGTCTGCGCTCTCCCGTTTCCTGCCCGCCGATTTCATCGCCATGGTCGAGGCGCGCGGTATCGCTTACCACGAGCGCGACCACGGCCAGCTTTTCTGCAATGAATCAGCGCGCGACATCGTCGACATGCTGCTTGATGCCTGCCGCGATGCGGGTGTAACGATGCGCATGGGAACCGAGGTGGCCTCGGTGGCAAAAACCGATGCGGGCTTCTTGCTGACCAGCAACCACGGCGCCTGCCGCTGCCGGCAACTGGTGGTGGCCAGCGGCGGGTTGTCGCTGCCCAAGATCGGTGCATCTCCGTTCGGCCTGAGGCTGGCCGAGCAGTTCGACCTGCCGGTGATCGCGCCGCGCGCCGGCCTGGTTCCGTTCACCTTCACCGGTGCGGACATGCAGGCGATGAAGGCGCTGGCCGGTATTTCGCTGGATGTCACGGCGCGCTGCCGCGGTGGCGTGTTCACCGAGGCCATGCTGTTCACGCATCGCGGCCTGTCGGGACCAGCCATCCTGCAGATTTCATCCTTCTGGCAACCGGGCGACAGCATCAGCGTGGACCTGCTGCCCGGCTGCGATATCGCCGCCGAGCTGGCAGCAGTGCAGACCGCACATCCGAAGGCCCTGCTGTCCACGGCCCTGTCGCAGCTGCTGCCCAGGCGTCTTGTGCGGCTGCTGTGCGATACCCTGATCCGGGATCGCCGGCTGGAGGAAATATCGGAGGGCGAGTTCGATAAGCTTCAACGCTCCCTGCATGACTGGCAGCTGAAGCCGTCTTCAACCGAGGGCTACCGCACAGCCGAGGTCACCATGGGCGGCGTGGATACCGATTCATTGTCCTCGAAGGACATGCAGGTAAAGAGCATTCCCGGCCTGTACTTCATCGGCGAGGTGGTGGACGTGACCGGCCATCTCGGCGGCTTCAATTTCCAGTGGGCATGGGCCTCGGGACATGCCTGCGGCATGGCGCTGTAGCAGGCCCATCCGCAACAGACACCCCGGCGCGCCCTTCGGGCGACACCCTGCAACTTCCGGATGATTGACTACACTAGCAAGCAGTCGATGCATTGAACTGGTCGTATCAAGGGGACTGGAGACGGTCATGAGTACATCCGCGGCGCTTGGCCTCCGTGCCGATGCAAACCCGATAGGCAGCATCACCGAGGTGCAGGGCCCGGTCGTGATCATTGCCTGCGAGCACCTGCCACCCCTGCATCAGGCGCTGTTCACCGATGTCGATGGCATTCACTATGTTTTCGAGGTGCACCAGCACCTGGACGAGACCCATGTTCACGCCATCACACTGCACCGCACGGCCGGGCTCAAACGCGGACTGGCCGTATTCGACAGCGGCGCCGCCCTGCATGTACCGGTCAGCACGGAATGCCTGGGCAGGGTGCTCAATGTGTTCGGAGCCCCCCTCGATGACGGCCCGGCCCTGCCGGCAACGGACTATCGCAACATTCATGGACAGTCGCTCGCCCTGTACGAGGCACAGGGAACCGGCGAGGTGCTGGAAACCGGCATCAAGGTGATCGATCTGCTGTGCCCCTTCATCCGGGGCGGCAAGACGGGCCTGTTTGGCGGTGCCGGCGTGGGTAAAACCGTGCTGATCATGGAATTCATGCATGCCGTCGCCGCCATCCATCAGGGTGTGTCGGTGTTTGCCGGCGTGGGCGAACGCATCCGCGAAGGGCACGAGCTTTGGAGAGAGCTGCAGGAAACCGGGGTCATGCCCCAATCCATGCTGGTGTTCGGGGAGATGGACGAGTCTCCCGGCGTGCGTTTTCGTGTCGGTCTCTCCGCCCTGACCTATGCCGAGTACCTGCGCGACACCCTGCACAAGGAGGTGTTGCTGCTGATGGATAACGTCTTTCGCTTCGTGCAGGCAGGCAGCGAAATTTCCACCCTGCTCGGCCGCATGCCCGCAACGGTAGGTTACCAGCCGACCCTGGCCACCGAGGTGGCGGAGATGCAGGACCGCATCACCTCCACCGCTGCGGGTGCCATCACCGGGGTACAGGCCGTTTACGTGCCGGCCGACGACATGACCGACCCGGCCGTAAGCACCATCCTCGGGCATCTGGATACCAAGATCATCCTGTCCCGCGCCCAGGCCAGCCGCGGCATCTACCCCGCCGTCGATCCGCTGCGTTCGGCCAGCAAGCTGATGGACCGGCATTTCCTCGGCGAGCGTCATTACGCCGTCTCGGAGGGTGTGCGCGAACACCTGGCCCGCTACGCCGAGCTTGAAGATATCATTGCCATGCTCGGGCTTGAGGAGCTATCGATGCAGGATCAGCAGATCGTCAAACGCGCCCGCAAACTGCAGCGCTACCTCAGCCAGCCATTCTTCGTGACGGCCGGTCATTCCGGCATACAGGGGGTCTCGGTGGCGCTTGAGGATACGCTGACCGATTGCGAGGCGTTTCTGCTCGGCAAGTATGACGAGGTCGGCGAGGATCAATGCTATATGCGCGGCACCATGGCGCGGACCGGGTCGTGAACACCTTCGCCATGAACCTGCATGCCGCCACCGGCAGCGAACGCTTCGACCAGGTTCGCTCCTTCGTCGGTGAAGATGCGTCGGGAAGCTTCGGCATCCTCTCGGGGCACGAGCGTTTCATGACATCCCTGCTCTTCGGCCTGGCCCGCTTCGCCGACCCGCAAGGGGAATGGCGTTTTCTGGCGATGCCCGGCGGACTGCTGTATTTCACCGGCAATGAACTGACCATCAGCACCCGCCAATACCTGCTGGATGCCGACTACGACCGCATCAGCGCCGCACTCGGAGAGCAGTTGCTGGCCGATGAGGAGAAGCTGCACGAGGTCAAGGAAAGCCTGCGACGCATGGAAGAGGAGATGCTCAGGCGCATGTGGGAAATGCGGCGGGGCGGCAGCGGGTCATGAAAAGCCGGCAGCGACTCAGGGAGCAGGTGGAGCATCAGGCGCACAGGATGAAGCAGGCCGAGCATGACCGGGAAACCCTGCTGGCCCAGACCATCTATCTGGGAACACTCGGCCTGGTTCTGGTCGTGCCCATCATCATCGGGGCGTATCTGGGTAGCTGGCTGGACAATCGCCTGCCGGGTTATTCGGTCAACTGGACCACCAGCCTGATCATCGTCGGCGTCTTTGTCGGCGGTATCAATGCATACCTGATGATCAGAAGGAGGTATTAGCCCTTGGACAATGCCCACCCCCTGCAGGCCGCCGGATTCGATTTCGGCCCACTGACCATCAGCAGCACGGTGATCACCACCTGGGGCATCATGCTGGCGCTCACGCTGCTGGTCTGGCTTGCCAGCCGCCGGCTCCAGGCACAACCGGGCATGCTGCAGGCCGCCCTCGAAGGCATCGTCAGCGTTATCGAGGAGGCCATCCGCGGAATCCTGCCGCAATACACACGCCAGGTGATGCCGTTCATCGCCACCCTTTGGCTGTATATCGTCGTGGCCAATCTCGTCGGTCTGATCCCGGGACTGCATTCGCCGACCCGTGACCTGTCCGCCACATCCGGCCTGGCCATTCTTGTTTTCTTCTCCGTGCATTGGTTCGGCATCCGCACCCAGGGGCTGAAAAGTTACCTGCGCCATTATCTGAGCCCCAGCCCCCTGATGTTGCCCTTCCACCTGATCAGCGAGGTCAGCCGCACCGTGGCCCTGGCCGTGCGCCTGTTCGGCAACATGATGAGCCTGGAGATGGCCGCCCTTCTGGTGCTGCTGGTGGCCGGCTTTCTTGCCCCGGTACCGATTCTGATGCTGCACATCGTCGAGGCCCTGGTGCAGGCCTATATCTTCGGCATGCTGGCCATGATCTACGTGGCCGGCGGCATTCAATCGCAACAAGTCATTCAGGAAGACAAGGAGTAGCCCATGTCTGATATCAACTGGTTTGTTATAGCCTCCACGGTAGCCGGCGTGCTCGCCATCGGCATCGGTGTGCTTGGCCCCGCACTGGCCATGGGCCGTGCCATCAGCGGGGCGCTGGATGCGATGGCGCGTCAGCCCGAGGCTGAAAAGTCCATCACCCGTACCCTGTTCATCGGTCTGGCCATGATCGAATCTCTGGCCATCTATGTGCTGGTCATCGTGCTGATCATCCTGTTCCGCAACCCGCTGATGGCCTATCTCGTCCCATGAGCCCGCTGGCCATGCAGAGATTCGGCGCGGGAGGTGCAAGGTGGAACTGAACTGGACCACCTTCGTCCTCGAGATCATCAACTTCCTGGTGCTCGTCTGGATACTCAAGCACTTCCTCTACAAGCCCGTGCAGGCGGTGATTGCCAGACGCCGCTCCGCTATCGAGAAGGATATGGCCGATGCCAGGGCCATCCGCGCCGAGGCCGAGACGGCCGAAGCGCAATACCGCAACCGCCTGCACGACTGGGAGACGGAGCGCGAGGCTGCGCGTCAGACACTGCACGAGGAGATTGAGGCCGAACGGGCCCGGCTCAAGCAGTCACTTGCCGACGAATTGCAGCAGGAGCGGGAGAAGGCCCGGGTGCTGGAGGAGCGTCGCCTTGACGAGGACCGGCGCCAGGCCGAGGCGGCCGCATGGGCGCTGGCCGACCGCTTTCTCCGGCAATTACTGCAACAGCTGGCCGGCCCGGAACTGGAGGGGCGCATCATCGAATTGCTGTGCCATGAGCTGGCCTCGCTGCCCGAGAAACGGGGCGCGGCACTGGCCAGGGCCTGGAAGGGAAATAACGATGAGGTGGTTGTCGAAACCGCCTATCCAATCAGCAAGAAACAGCAGGAAGTCATCCGGCAGGCCTTCCGGCAACGCCTGGGGCCGGACACGCAAAAGACGTGGGCCTTCCGCACCAATACGGAGCTGATCGCCGGACTGCACACCAGTATCGGCGCCTGGACACTGGCTGCCAACCTGCGCGATGAAATGAAGCTGTTCCTGGAAGCAGGTCGTGAAAATGGCTGAGAAGGTGGTTGAAACGGGGACCGGGAAAAAGTCCTCCGAACCGGCCGTGAACGGACGGGAGAGCTGGCTGGAGCAGTACCGCTTCGGCCTGCGCACGGGAGAGAGAGGCACCGTTGTTTCGGTGGGCGACGGCATTGCCTGGGTGCGCGGACTGCCCGGTGCCGCCATGGACGAAATCCTGGCCTTCGATGACGGCAGCCGGGGCATGGTATTTCATCTCACCAAAGACATGCTCGGAGCCATCCTGCTGCACCAGAGCGAGGCGCTGACGGCCGGGACGGAGGTGCATCCGGGTCGCCGCAGCCTGAGTATCCCGGTGGGCGATGCGCTGCTGGGCAGGGTGGTCGATCCGCTGGGCAGCCCGCTGGATAACCTGCCCGCGCCCGAGTGCCATGCCTACCAGCCGCTGGAGACCCTCTCCCCGCCGATCACCGCACGCGAATTCGTGCACGAGCCGCTGTATACGGGCGTCAAGATCATCGACTGCATGGTTCCCATCGGTCGCGGACAACGACAACTGATCATCGGCGACAGGGGAATGGGAAGAAGCTCCCTGGCCATCGATGCCGTCATCAACCAGCGCGGCAAGCATGTCCGTTGCGTCTATGTGCTGGTCGGCCAGAAGCGCTCCACCGTGGTCACCACCATGGACCTCCTGAATCGTTACGATGCCATGGATTACACCACCGTCGTCGTGGGCGAGGCCAGTGCCCTGCCCGGCCTGCAGTACCTGGCTCCGTTTGCCGGCTGCGCCATCGCCGAGGCCTGGATGAACCAGGGCATCGATACCCTTGTCGTCTACGATGACCTGAGTACCCATGCGCGCAGCTATCGCGAACTGTCGCTGCTGTTGCGCCGCCCGCCCGGCCGTGAGGCCTATCCCGGCGACATCTTCTACCTGCATGCACGCCTGCTGGAGCGCGCCACCTGCCTGAATGCCGCACACGGCGGCGGCAGCATGACCGCCCTGCCGATCGTCGAGACCCAGCAGGGCGATATTGCCTCCTATATTTCCACCAATCTGATTTCCATTACCGACGGGCAGCTTTATCTCGATCAGTCGCTGTTCGACGAGGGCTTCCGTCCGGCCATCGATGTCACCCGGTCGGTATCCCGTATCGGCGGCAAGGCGCAGCATGCATGTATCCAGAAAGAGGCCGGCAGCATGAAACTGGGTTATCTGCAGTTTCTTGAACTGGAGATTTTCACGCGCTTCGGGGCGCGCCTGGAAGCCTCGATGGAGGCCAGAATACGACGGGGCCGCATCCTGCGCGAACTGCTGAAGCAGGATCGCCTGAGCCCCCTTCCTGCCACCTTCCAGATGGCCTGGCTGGTCGCCTTCAACGAGGGCTGTTTCGACAATAGCACCCCGCAGGATGTCGGCGCACAACTCGAACGCCTGCAATCGCGCCTGGAGGACAGCGAACTGACGCTGGATGATGCACGTGAGCGCTGGGCCTCAGCGGTGACCACCTGGCTGGAGCGCGCGCCGGAAAAGGGTAGATGAGCAAGCGCCACGAGGCAGAACGCCACCTGCAATCCCTGGATGAAATCCGCAGCATCATGGGAAGCATGAAAACCCTGGCCCTGCTGGAAACACGCAAGCTGACCCGCTTTCTTGCCACGCAGCAGCAAGTGGTACGCAATATCGAGGCGATGGCGGACGACTTCCGCAGCTTTTATCCCGTCGGGCATGCTGTTGCCCCTGAAGCCCGTGACATCTACCTGCTACTGGGTTCGGAACGGGGCTTCTGCGGCGATTTCAATGAAATACTGGTGGATACCCTGGGCGAGCAGCTGCAACACGATGATGTTACCTCCCCCCTGCTGATCGCCGTGGGCCACAAGCTGCACATCCGACTCGAAGGTGATGCGCGCCTGATCAGCTCGCTCGATGGCGCCAGCGTGGCCGATGAGGTTGAGGCTGTTCTCGGCCTGCTGGTGGAGGAACTGGCCCGCATACAACAACAGTACGGCCCGTTCCGTCTGAGCGTAATCCATCATGCGGCGGACATCGCCGAGGTACAGACCGGGCAGGTCATGCCGCCGTTTCAGCAGGATCCGCCACCACCCCGCCTCGGCCATGCCCCCCTGCTCAACCTGACGCCGGAGGCCTTTTACAGCGAGATGCTCGATCAGTACCTGTTTGCCTCGCTCTACTTCCTGATTTACACCTCGCTGATGGCTGAAAGCCGCCGGCGCATGCAGCACCTGGAGGGCGCCATCAGACGGCTGGACGAACAGGCTGCGGAGTTGAACCTGCGGCGCAACACACTGCGCCAGGAAGAGATCACCGAAGAGATCGAGGTGATCCTGCTCAGCGCCCGTGCCGTGCGCCGGCAACACGGCAGGACCCGCTGAACACCCCGTGCTGCCGGCAGAAAAACGGCCCATGCGGACAAAAAACAAAACCGCCCCGGAAGGCGGTTGTTGAGTTGGATGATTCAATGGGTTCAGGTGAAAAATGGTGGGCGATGCTGGGATTGAACCAGCGACCCCTGCCGTGTGAAGGCAGTGCTCTCCCGCTGAGCTAATCGCCCATTTTTTCCTGCTTCAGACCCCGTAACGCGGAACACCCTGCGTCGGGGGCGGCGCTTTCTATCAGAGGGGGGCGGCATGGTCAACAAATCGTGCGCTTCCCTGCGGCAAAGCTACTCCGGCAGATCCCCGAATACCTCGCGGTAATCCTCGATAGCGGCATGGATCACTGTCGCGGCGTGGTCGTATCCATAGGGGCGACCGATGGAAACATTATGGTGCTTGTCCGGTTCATACTTGTAGGTGAGAAAGTAGTGCATCAGGCGATCGATGATAGCCGGCGGGAGTTCCGAGATATCGGAAACCCCGGCCCACAACGGGTCGTCCTCGATCACGGCGATGATTTTATCATCCGCCTCGTCGTGGTCGCACATCGGCAGGCCACCGATCACCCGGGCGTTGACCAGAATCTCGACCCGCGTGATGGGCCGCTCGCTGACCACGCAGATATCCAGCGGGTCGCCGTCGCCGCATTTGGCGTCGGGCATCAGTTTGCCGACGCGTTCGGCGCACAGCGTGCGCGGGATAAAGCCGTACAGCGTCGGGTGCTGCGAGGAGGAGCGCACTGAACGATCCACGCGCAGGTAGCCTGATGGTTTGTCGACCTCGTATTTCACCATGTCGAACGGACCGATCTCGATATAGGCCTGCACCTTGCGGGGTGGTTCGATGCCGCTATCCAGCCCGTGCCAGGGATGCGGACGCCATCGGGAAAATTTCTTCATGCCGGTTTATATCACAGGCCGGGCGTCCTTCCTATGCCGACGCCTTGCGACTCAAGCAGCCCTGGCCCCATCCTCGATCGCGTGTATCAGCGTGCACAGCATCTCGTTCACCGGCGCGGGCACACCGAACTCATGCCCCTTTTGCACCACGATGCCGTTCAGGAAATCGATTTCAGTGGGTCGGCCGCGCTCGATATCCTGCCACATGCTGGTTTTCACCGGCCCCATCCGGAGCGTCACCTGCACATGCTTGGCAACATCGTCATCATCCAGCGCAACACCTGCCGCCTGCGCGACACTCACCGCCTCGGCCATCGCGGCGCGCACCAGCTTCAGGGTGCCGGCATCGGCCGCCATGTCGCGGGCGAAACGCCGGGTGATGGCGGTGATGGGGTTGAATCCGACATTCCAAAGTAATTTTCGCCACAGCATCAGGCGCGGATCCGGTTCCTCGCGCACGGCAACCCCGGCTTCCGAAAGTGCCTCAAGCAGTGGCTGGAAATGTCGCCCACCCGGACCCGCCTGCCAGTGTCCCATGCGGATGCCGCCAGCCGCCGAGTGCACAATCACCCCGGGGCGCTCGATACGCGCGCCGATAAAGGCTGTGCCGGCGGCCACGGCGTTTCCCGGGAAAGCGGAGCTCGCCAGTTCCGGCGCGGCCACACCGTTTTGCAGGGTGAGAAGCAGCGCGTCCTGCCGGATGTGCGGACCGATGCCGGCCAGCAGGGTGGGAAAATCGGTCATTTTGCCGGTGAGCAGGATGGCATCGCAATCGGCCAGCAGGGCTGCATCGCCACCCGCCCTGACCGCAAGCCGTGTCTCCTGCCCGTTGGAAACATGCAGCAGGCCATCGCGCTGCAACGCAGACAGATGCTCTCCGCGTGCCAGATAGGCAAGCGCATGGCCGGCCTGCTGCAACAGGCTGCCATAGTGGCAACCGACCGCGCCGGCACCGGCGATTCCAACCCTCATGCTGCGGGCCTCACGACAAAATCCTCATGATGACCCCTGCTCAAAGATGTTCATAACGGGTAGGATGCGTGTCAATCTTGCATTGTAAAGACCATCCCACCCACCGGAGAGAACCATGCCCAAGGACAAGTTGCGCGAAGATGCGCTGCGCTATCACAGCGAGCCAACACCCGGGAAGATCAGCATCAAGTCAACCAAGCCATGCATCACGCAGCGTGATTTGTCGCTGGCCTATACACCGGGCGTGGCGGTTCCCTGTCTCGAGATCGAGCAGCATCCGGAGCTGTCCTACGAATATACCTCGCGCGGCAACCTGGTCGGCGTGATCACCAACGGCAGCGCCGTGCTGGGCCTTGGCAACATCGGCGCACTGGCCGGCAAGCCGGTGATGGAAGGCAAGGGGGTGCTGTTCAAGCGTTTTGCCGATATCGATGTGTTCGATCTGGAAATCGCCGAGTCCGACCCGATGGCCTTCGTGGAAACCGTGGTGCGTCTGGAGCCGACCTTCGGCGGCATCAACCTTGAAGATATCAAGGCGCCGGAGTGCTTCATCATCGAGCAGGAACTGAAAAAGCGCATGAACATCCCTGTGCTGCACGACGACCAGCACGGCACCGCGGTGATCACCGCAGCCGGCATGCTCAACGCCCTGCTATTGCAGGGTAAAAAAATCGAGGATGTGAAGATTGTCTGCCTAGGCGCGGGCGCTGCCGGCTTCGCCTGCATGAAGCTGCTCGAAGAACTGGGCGCGACACACGAGAATATCCTGATGCTCGATCGCAAGGGCGTGATCCGCAAGGACCGCGGCGAGGAGATGCCTTCGCACAAGGCCTATTTCGCCAGCGAACGCGACGAACACACGCTTGAGGACGCGATACGCGGCGCCGATGTGTTTGTCGGCCTCTCCACCGGGGATGCAGTGAGTCCGGAGATGCTGCTCAGCATGGCGGACAAGCCGGTGGTATTCGCCATGGCCAACCCCGACCCGGAGATCGCCTACGATGTGGCCATGGCCACGCGCAAGGATCTGATCATGGCCACCGGCCGCTCGGATCACCCCAACCAGGTGAATAATGTGCTGGGCTTCCCCTTCCTGTTCCGCGGCGCACTCGATGCCCGTGCCACCACCTTCAATGAGGAAATGAAGGTCGCAGCCGTACATGCGCTGGCCGAGCTGGCCCGCCAGGAGGTACCGGACAGCGTTCTCAAGGCCTATGGCAGCAAGCGCCTGAGTTTCGGTCCGGAATACATCCTGCCCAAGCCGTTCGACCCGCGCCTGATCGAGGTGGTGCCTGCCGCTGTTGCCAAGGCCGCCGTCGATAGCGGCGTAGCACAAAAGCCGATGGCAGACATGGACGCCTATCGCCAGCAACTGGCTGCCCGCGTGGACCATTCCCGCCTGTTCATGCGCCTGATCATGGACAAGGCGCGTGCCCACCCGCTGAGCATGGCCCTGCCCGAGGGCGAGGACGATACGGTCATCCGGGCGGCTTCCATCATGCGCGAGCAAGGCGTTGCCAGGCCGATCCTGATCGGCCGCAGGGAGATCATCGAGGCCCACATTGCCGATCTCGGACTGGAGGACGAAGGACTGGATATCCTCGACCCCAATGAACAGGGCTCGCGCTTCTCCAGCCTGGTGGATGCCTACTACTTCGACCGCAAGCGCCAGGGCGTGCTGCATCAGGATGCCGAGCTTGCCCTGCAGCACGATACCAATGTTCTGGCCGCCATGATGGTCAAGCAGGGCTTTGCCGACGGCATGCTATCGGGCCGCACGGCGCACTACCCGACCGTGCTGCGCCCCGTGCTGCAGGTGCTCGGCCACAACGATTCGGGCAGGCATTATCAGGTGTACGGCCTGTACATGATGATCATGGAGAAGAATGCCTACTTCTTCTGCGACACCAGCGTGAACGTGGACATGGATGCGGCGCAGCTGGCCGAACTGGCCGTGCTGGCATCGCAGACCGCCACCTCGCTGGGCTTCAAGCCGCGCGTGGCGATGTTGTCCTTCTCGAATTTCGGCAGCGCGCCGCATAGCGAGTCGCGCAAGGTGGCCGATGCCGTGCACATCCTGCACAAGGAACATCCCGAACTGGTCGTGGACGGCGAAATGCAGGCCGATACCGCCATCCAGCAGGAGCTGCTCGATCACTACCCGTTCAACCATCTGAAGGAAGCTGCCAATGTGCTGGTCTTCCCGACCATGCAGGCCGGTAATATCGCCTACAAGCTGGTGCGCGATCTGGGCAATGGCACAGCCATCGGCCCGATCCTGCTCGGCCTTCCGCAACAGGCGCATGTGCTTCAAACCGGCGCCAGCGTGGATGATATCGTGAACATCGCGGCCATTGCCGCGGCGCGCGCCGCCGATAACCGGTAATCAGCTCCGCAAAAGCACAAAAAAGAACAGCGGCCTCGGCCGCTGTTCTTTTTTGCATCAATCATGACTGAATGGGTTAGACGCCGGCTTGCGCCTGCCTGTTAGCCGCGCGGCAGGAACTTGCCCGGGTTGAGGTGGTGACCGTAGCGATGCACCTCGTAATGCAGATGCGGCCCGGTTGAGCGGCCGGAAGAACCGACCCGGCCGATAATCTGTCCATCGCTTACCTCATCGCCCAGATGCACCGTAATGGACGACATGTGACCATAGCGGGTGACGTAGCCATAGCCGTGATCAACCTCGATCAGATGCCCGAAATCCTTCATCGGGCCGGCAAAGGTCACGATGCCGCGGCTGGCGGCCAGCACCGGCGCCCCGAAGCGGTTGGCGATATCCACGCCGTTGTGGCGCGCACGTTCACCGGTAAACGGATCGGCTCGCACACCGTAATTGGAACTCAGCCAGCCGTGTTCGCTGGGCCAGGCATGCGGACGGGCCGCCTGCTCTTCACGCTGCTGCTCCATCAGGTAATCCACGGCAGCCAGTTGCACGTCGAGATCGGCAAGACGGGCATCGAGCCGGTCGATGGAAAGATCAAGCCCCTCGATAGCCACGTCGGAAGCGGCCATGCGCGGGCCACCGTAGGCAGGAAGCAGGCCGAAGTTGAACTCGGCGCTATCCAGCGAAGCCTTGTCGACAAGCTTGGAGCCGAGTGCATCAAGGCGGGCGAGACGGGCCTGAATCGCACCGACATCACGGGCATACACGGCCATCTGACGGCGATCGGAATCGATGCGCGCCTGCAATTCGGCAGTCTGTTCGGCATGCCGTCCCTGTGCCATCTGGATCTGGTTCTGCAGGGAAGCGATCTGCATTTCCTTCTGTGCGCTCTGGTAGAGCTGCATGCCGCCCCAGATGCCGAGTGAGAGGAAGCAGAACAGGGTAATGCTGCACGCGACCAGGGTCGCGCTGCTGATCCGCACACTGCGGACCCGGCCCTCATCGGGCACCAGCATCAATGAAAAACGCCTGTTACTCAAAATCACTCCTCAATCAGACCTTGTTATTAATACACCATGTCGCCATACAAAGCCGACTTCCCTACAACCTGCTTGCTAATCCCCGTCACCTTTGTTGTCAACGCTCCGGGCCTGTGCAGGTGGCAAAAAAGCAAGCATTTACCGCCATCTGACGGGGCATCGTGACTCGCCGGGGAAGCGCGGACATTGACCCTTGTCACATTTGCCACCATCGTTCGCCGATGAGCGAAGCCACATTCCCATCTGCCTCTTTCTCCATCAGGCGCCACGCCGTGCAGACACTATTGCGCCAGGCTCTGGATGCCAGCCCGCAGCCGGTACGCGGCCTTCTCGGAGGCAGAGAGAACAGCGTTGAGGCCGTACTGGCTGTGAATCCGGACGCAAACACGGAAAGTGTGCGCGCCGCGGTGAAGGCATGGCACGATCAGGGGCTGCACCTGCTGGCCGCCTACAGCTCAAGCGAAACAGCACAACTGATGGCTGCAACGGGCCTGATTCCGGGCGGCGAAACTGCCGCGCTTCCGCAGCTTATCATCCGCACCGACACCAAGGGACGTATTGAAGCCACGCTTTTCGCCTGCGACAGACAGGGCGATGCACACGCCTGCCTGCTGGAGATGCAGGAGGACGGCGGACTATACCCCTTGCAGGATAAGGGCTAGTCTCCCGCGCCATGCGCATTTGTCATGTCGGATTAAACCATCGAACAGCCCCGGTCGAGCTGCGCGAGAGAGCAGCCGTCAACGAGGCGGCCATCCCCGAGCTTTTGCAACACATGGTTGCACACAAGCCGGTGCGCGAGGCCGCGCTGCTGTCCACCTGCAACCGTGTCGAGTTCACGCTGGTCACGCACGATCCGGATGCCAGCATCGCACTGGTCCATCAATGGTTTGCCGAAGCATCCGGCATGCCGCTGGAAGAGATCATCGACCACCTTTATTCGCACACGTCCGAAGCCGCGGTCAAACATCTGTTCAGCGTGGCCTCCGGCCTGGACTCGCTGGTGCTTGGCGAGCCGCAGATTCTCGGCCAGGTGAAATCCGCCTATGAGCATGCCCTGACCGCCGGCACCGCCGGGCACATCCTGCATCGCCTGTACCAGGCCACCTTCCAGGCTGCCAAGCGCGCCCGCACGGAAACCGAGATCGGCAAGCAATCGGTGAACATATCCTCCTGCGCGGTGGAACTGGCGCAGCGCATCTTCGGTAACCTGACCGGCAAGACCGTGATGCTGATCGGCGCCGGTGAAATGGCCGAACTGGCGGCCCGACACCTGCAGGGCAACGGTGTAAAACGCATTCTGGTAGCCAACCGCACGCTGGAGCGCGCCAAAAACCTGGCCCGCGAATTTGACGGTCATGCCCTGACGCTCGACGAACTCGACCAGTACCTCGATGCCGCCGACATCGTGATTTCCAGCACAGGCGCCAATACCTATGTGCTGCTGCCCGGTCCGGTGCAGGCCGCTGCCGACAAACGCTCCGGCCAACCGATGTTCCTGGTCGATATCGCCGTACCGCGTGACATCGATCCACGCATCAACGATATCGACAACGTCTACCTGTACGACATCGATGACCTGCAGCAGGTGGTGCAAGGCAACAGGGAACACCGTGAGCAGGAGGCGCAGGCCGCGCGTGCCCTGCTCGACGATGAGGCCCATTCGTTCCTCGGCTGGCTCAAATCGCTGGAATCCGTGCCGCTGATCCGCAGCCTGCAGGAGCGCATGGAAGGCCTGCGTCGCGACGAGATGGAAAAGGCACGTTACCTGAAAAACCTGAGCCCCGAGGATGCCGAGGCGGTCGAACGTTTCAGTCGCGCCCTGATGAAACGTTTCATGCATCCGACCCTGCATGCCCTGAAGACCCTGCCCGAGGATATCGAGGGCGACCTGTTCATGGGCGCGGCACGCAAGCTGTTCGACCTGGACCCGCGCTCGGTTTCTTCCTCGCGGAAGCCATCCGCAAAGGAAGCTGATGAGCGCTAACCCCCAGGGGGACAGGCTCGACGACATCCTGCACCGCAAGGACGAACTGACAGCCCGACTGTCCAACCCCGACACATCCGCAGACCCGAAGGAATTCGCCCGGCTTTCGCGCGAGTTCTCCGAGCTTGAGCCGGTTGCCGACGTGGTGCTTCGCCTGAAGCATGTGCAGCAGCAGGTTGCCGACAACCGTGACATGCTGAACGACCCGGACTGCGATGCCGAACTGCGCGAGATGGCCAAGATTGACCTCGATAGCCTGCAGGCCGAGGCGGATGATCTGAACGAACAGATCAAGGTCCTGCTGCTGCCCAAGGATCCGAACGACCTGCGCAATGTCATCCTCGAGGTGCGCGCCGGCACCGGCGGCGACGAGGCCGCCCTGTTCGCGGCCGACCTGTTCCGCATGTATTGCCGCTTTGCCGAGCGCAAGGGCTACCGTGTCGAACTGCTGTCCTCCAACGAAACCGGCATCGGCGGCTATAAGGAGGTGGTGGCGATGATCAGCGGCGCCGACGCCTTCTCACAGTTCAAGTTCGAGTCGGGCGTGCACCGCGTGCAGCGCGTGCCGGAAACCGAGACCGGCGGGCGCATTCACACCAGTGCCTGCACCGTGGCCGTGCTTCCCGAAGCCGACGAAGTGGATGTGAAGATCAACAACGATGAACTGCGTATCGACGTGTTCCGCGCCTCCGGGCCCGGTGGCCAGAGCGTGAACACCACCGATTCGGCAGTGCGCATCACGCATATCCCGAGCGGACTGGTGGTCATTTGCCAGGATGAAAAGAGCCAGCACAAGAACAAGGCCAAGGCCATGAAGGTATTGCAGGCACGCCTGTTCGATGCCGCCCGGCAGGAGGCACATGACGAACGCGCCGACATGCGCCGCGGCATGGTGGGCAGCGGCGATCGTTCCGAGCGCATTCGCACCTACAACTTCCCGCAGGGCAGGATCACCGATCACCGCATCAACCTGACGCTGTACAAGCTCGAACAGATACTCGGCGGCGAGATGGACGAGTTGATCGATGCACTGATCTCGCACCACCAGGCCGAGCTGCTCGCCGCGCACACCGGATGACCCCCCGCCGCCTGCTGACGCAGGCAGTCAAGATCCTGCAACAACACGCCTGTACCACCCCCAGACTCGATGCCGAGCTACTGCTCTGCCATGTGCTGGATAAACCGCGCAGCTGGCTGATCGCACATGCCGACGATGCGCTCGACGCGCCGCATATGCATGCCTTCGAGGTCCTGCTGGCACGCCGCGAGAAGCGTGAGCCGGTGGCCTACATCACCGGCGAAAAGGAGTTCTGGTCGCGCCCGTTCCATGTCAGTCCGGATGTGCTGATTCCGCGCCCTGAGACAGAACACCTGATCGAGGCCGTACTGGCGCACCTCCCCAACCGGAACGCGCCCTATGCGATGTGCGACATCGGTACCGGCTCGGGCTGCATCGCCGTCACGCTGGCCTGCGAATACCCGAATGCCCGTGTCACCGCCACCGATGTCTCGTCCGCGGCCCTTGCCGTGGCAAGGGCCAATGCCGAGCGGCTGGGTGTGGCCGGGCGCATGTACTTCACACAGGGCGATCTGTACGGCGCGCTTGCGGGTACTGAATGCTTCGACATCATCGTATCGAATCCGCCCTACGTATCGCAGCAGGAGATGGAAGACCTCGAACCGGAGTTGGGGTTCGAGCCAAGGCAAGCGCTGACCGACGAGGCCGATGGCCTGAGTCATCTTGGCCGGCTGGTCGGGCAGGCGGCGAACCACCTGACGCCGGATGGCCTGCTACTGCTCGAAACGGGGCTGTGCGGACTACCCGAGGCAAGCGGCGGACTGCGCCTGCATGAGCGCATTATCGACCTTGCCGGGCATTTACGTGGCGGCATTTACGGGCATTAAAACCCCGCGGCTTGCCTGAAACGGGGTCAGCCCGTACCATGCGCCGCCCGCACGGCCCATGCCGCGAGCGGATTGACTGGAGAGATGTCTGAGTGGTTGAAGGAGCACGCCTGGAAAGCGTGTGTACGTGAAAGCGTACCGAGGGTTCGAATCCCTCTCTCTCCGCCAGTTTAATAAAGTCAGCAG
>Ga0209919_1000272_pt1 | contig 26365 bp, 22 predicted proteins | sample SalPon2A_C_D2_MG_FD_185721 | JGI IMG/M metagenome (GOLD analysis project Ga0209919, IMG submission 185721) | Soil microbial communities from South San Francisco under conditions of wetland restoration - Salt Pond MetaG R2A_C_D2_MG (SPAdes)... | ecosystem: Environmental > Terrestrial > Soil >... | reverse complement strand
TATTGAAGGACTGACCGGGGCTGACCGCACGGCTGCGGAAAATGTCATATATGATTTGTGCGAGGAGGCTTACAAGGAGAAAGGCATTCGCATTCACACCATCGGCATAGGCACTAAGGCAGGGTCCATCGTCTTAGGGGTGAAAGACGCCCAGGGTCAGGCGGTGAAATCGAGTTTGAATGAGGAGTTCCTGCGCGGGATAAGTGAACGGGCAAAAGGCATTAATATAGCGGCAGCAGACAGTTTTGTTGATATGAAAGCGATCTATCTCGACAAAATTGCTGTTGGCACCCAGGAAGAAATCAGCAAAGAAGTTGAAGTCAATAAGGACCGTCTGAACGAACTGGTGGAGAAGCAGAAAGAGGAAGGAGAGCAGAAGATAGTCTATCAGGAGTTTTATGTCTGGCCGCTGCTTTTGGCCCTGCTTCTACTGGTCATTGAGTTTTTTATGACGGACAGGAAAAAGACAAAGCAATTATCGGAACAATCAGCACCATGAGAATCATCTCCCTGCTAATATTCACCTTACTATTGTTGCCTGCCACTGTTTTTGCAGGCCAGGACAGCGTTAACGATCTGGCGGCGCAAGGCAGTGAAGCGTTTGCCCGGGAGGACTTTGATACGGCCTATGAGCTGTATGCCAAGGCCTTGGCTCTGGAACCAACCAAGGCCGCTCTGCTGTACAATCAGGCCAACGTTTTATACCGACAGAAGAAGTATGAAGAGGCACTGGTCCTGTACGACAAGGCAATTAAAACTGGACCGTCACAGAGACTGCTGAGCAGTATCTATTTCAATGCCGGCAATACTGTTTTAGAGTTGGCCGCCTTGCAGACAGCAGAAAAGCAGGGAGTTGATGAGCTGAGAGGCGCCCTGGCGCAGTATGAAAAGTCGTTTGAAATGTATCGAAACTCCCTGGAACACGCCAGAACTGCAAGTATAGCGGAGGGCCAGAGTGTCCGGGATGCTGGACTTTATGCCAGGCAGAACTGGGCCATAGCCCGGGAGTTGTGGACCCAAACCTGGGACAAGATACGTGAACTCGAGAGGAAAAATCTGAAGATTGAAGATGGGGTTGCTGGCCTGCTGAGGGCCCAGCTTGATTTCCGGCCCAATCTTGAAAAGGTCTATTTGAACTCTTTGTCAGATGATATTCTCAAATTTAATCTCAAAAGGCTGGCCGAGTACCAGCTGGATTACCATGAGGACATAACCACTCTTACTGAGATGGCCGGCAAGGAGGAGGAGAAGCTGCTGGCAGAACGCGAAAACCTGAAGGCCGCCTCTAAGGCTGCTGCCGGTCAAACGGCTGCGGGCCAACCAGCACCGGGGCAGGAGTTAGCAGAGATTGAGGCGCAGCTTAAAACAGCCGGTGAAATTAAAAAAGCGGTACAGCAGGCAGCAGCACTGGATGAATGGATCGTCGATGGGCTCAAAAGAGGAATCCCGATGCAGGCCTGGAAAAACACCAGGCAGATGATTGATTTGCTCCAGAGCCTAACCAGTTTCCTGAAGAAAAGCGATCCTGGCCTTGAAGCATATCAAGGGCTTATTGTGGAGCTGGGGGAAACGGAAAACCTGCTTGCTCAGGCAGCGGTGCTGACCCAGATAAAAGATCAAGAAGGGGCTGTTGCCGCAGGGCAGAAAAGAGTGACTCTGGCCCATGCAAAAATTGATGCCGCAACCCGGACCATCGCCAAAATTAATCTGTTGCTTGAGCAACTGAAAACAAGTCAGCAGGAGAGTGTTGACCAGGAAACGGATCAGGCAGATTCCTCTCCGAAACAGGATGCCGCCACAGCACCTGAGGATTCGGATACGACTGCTGCAGCACCGGACAAACCGAGTTCCTCCGGCGATCTTTTGAAGGGTGCAGCCGAAGAGCTGATACTCGTCGGCATTGATGAGTTACTGGATAACAATGCGGCTCTTGCCAAGGGCCTTAAAGAAGCTGATGCCGCCGCGCTGAAGGAAGACAAGGCCGGGTCGGTCAGCGACCAGCTCAGTCAGGCTGGCAAGGCCTTGCTCTGGTATCAGCACCTGACCATACCGGTTACTCAGCTGCTCGCCAATCTCATTCAGGAGACTGAAAATTCAGGCGATCAGCTTCAGGCCTTCATCGACGCGAGTGATCAGGCTGCTGAAGATACCGGGGAAGCCGATTTGCTGGTTGCCAGTAGCCCTGATGGAGAAGAGGTCAATATTCTCCTGTTTCAGCTGGAGAACGTTCAACGGATTATCCGTGAGGAGCTGGAAAGCTCAACTGGTCAGAAAGTTTCCGCCAAAACCGAAGGGCAGGCCCTTATCAGCAGACTGGAAAAAGGCTTGACGAACTTACGTACTATCTGGCAGACTTTCCGGGCTTCCCGGCATAGCACTGCAACGAAGGCAGAAAAGACCGCTCTGTTGACCGGTGTAGATGACCTGCGGCTTGCTCTGGTGAAAAATCTTCTCATTTTCTCACCGGATACCGCGATTGCCTTGTATTATGAGAGAGCAAAAGGGTTGCACAAAGGACTTGCTGAACTGTTGCCTGCCCGGCCGGATAACCAAGAGGCCCTTGAGAAACACTACGCAAATATCGCCCGGGAGGCAGCAGCCCTCAACACTCTCCTTGGCCAATATTTTTCCGGGCTGCAAGAGGCTATTGCCAAACTTGATAACCAGGACAAGAAGGAAGCCTTTTCAAGATCAATGGAGCAGCGCCGGCAGTCTGTGCCGTACATGCAGCGGTTTATAGATGAGGGCCGGGACGCTACCAGGCTTTTGCAGGAAAAGAAGTTCCAGCAGGCGGAACTGCTCTTTAAAGATATGGCTGGCTCTCTTGATAAATCGAGAATAGCATTCATGGAGCAGCCCAAGGAGAGTCAGGAGTTTCTGGCCTTGGCGATAGAACTGCAGAAAAAACTGGAAGAACAGTCCCGTTCTGCCAATGAGGCTGCTGCTATTGAAGGAGATCCCGGCCGGATCGTCCCCTACGTTGCAGATAACCAGGTTGATATTAACAACATAACAGGTAAGGGAATAGCGGCCATTGAGCAAAACATCGGGATGGCAGAGGTGCCGGTCCAGGGCCAGACAGACCCGTCTCAGGCTGCTCCTGGTCAGCAGGTAGAGACAGCAAAGCTGAAAGAAGCCATTGCCAAAGCCTCTGAAGCCCAGAATGAAATGGGGAAAGTCGAAGCCTTTATCAAGGCCTCTGAATTTCATAATACACTGACCAAACATCAGGAGATTATCAACCTGCTTCAGGAAGCTCTTGATCTGCTCAATAATAAGCCGGAAGATCAGGACAACAAAAAGGGGAAGGACAAGCAGGAGAACAAACAGCAAGGCGATCAGCAGAACAACGAAAACCAGCAGAAGCAGCCGGGAGACCAGGGACAAAACGGAGATCAACAAAACAGCGCCAGACCCAAAAAACCCCTGGAGCTGGCTCCTCAGGAGGCCCGTGAACTCCTCCAGCAGCTCAACCGGCAAGACGAAAAACAACGGGGTGAAAAAGCGGAAGTTCGAGGCAGGAATTCATTTAATACGCCGCGGCCCTGGTAAAAAATAAAGATTGTGGAACAGTTTAAATATAAAATTCATATTCTGCTCATTTTGCTTCTGGCCATTGGCACATGCCTGCCTGTTTTGGCAGTGGCTGACCCGGTTGAGGTAGAGATGATCAAAAATGAGGCGATTGTCGGAGAATCGCTTTCGTTTGCTCTCAAATTCACTCTGGAAGATGAGAATGAGACAATTGATGTCTCTAATGCGAAATATAACGGCGTTGCCTTGCCTTATGAGGTGCGAAGTCAGAGCAGCAGTTCTTTTACCATGATCATCAATGGTAAGACCGTTCGCAATTCTTCAGATATTATTAAAAGTTATATCTTCACAATTCCCGCCGAAACCGTTGGCAGACTGGTTCTGCCTGAATTCAGCGTCTCGGTCGGCAAGAACAGCTATCGCGTAGGATCGCTCACTTTCAATGTTCTGGGCCGCCCCGTCTCAGAAGACTTACAGTTTCTGGTAACTGTGAATAATCCACAGAAATTTTATTATCCATCCCAGGTTATTGATCTGAATTGCCGGGTGCTGTACCGCAACTTCCCCGGCACCCCAAAAATCGCTGATATTTCATTGCCTATTCTCAAAAATATGAGTTTTGAACTGCTGCCCGCCGATAACCCCAACTTTGAACTGATCATTAACGGACAGCGGACCTCAGTCCAGGCTCAGCAGGGGACGGAAAGGCTGAAAGGGCAAACCTATAACTCTTTGGGGTTCAATCTGAAATTCAGGCTGATGAGTCATGGAGAGTTCGAGTTTGACAACTCCCTGAAAATGCTAGTGGAGACAGGGAAAGTCTATAGGCAGCGGGCTCTTTTTTTCGGTACGGAACTGGTCAGGGAGACAAAACCGCTTTTTGCGGACAGTGCGCCCCTTAAAATTTCGGTGCTGGAACTGCCGGACAAGGATGTTCCTGTCTCATTTAACGGCGCTATCGGTACATTTAAAATAAAGGTAACACCCAGCAGTGACACCGCAATTCGGGTTGGTGACCCCATCACGCTCCTCATCGAAATATCAGGCAGGGGAACTTGGGAATTTGTCAAGAGCCCGCCGATTAACAAAGTGCCGGCCATAACCGATTATTTTATTGTCAGTCAGGAGTCGGTTGTGGGAGAGGTCAGTGAGAGCGGTAACATGAAAACCTTCACGGTGCGGCTCCGGGTAAAATCGAAAACCGTCAAAGAGATCCCGCCCATCCCATTTACCTATTTTAACCTTTCTTCAAGGAAATACGTCACGGTTTACTCGGACCCGGTGCCGATTACGGTTTTTGAGTCAGCCGGCAGCGCCCAAATTACCGATTTTAACGCCCCGCCTCCAGAGGAAACAGCAGGGGGGGATTCTGCCCATGACAGCAGTGCCTCCGGCAGCCGGGAAGTACCACAAACCGGCACCGTACAGGGGCAGACGGAACCAGCCGCTCCTGTGCTGCCGCCCTTAATCGAGATTGCCGATAACGTCCCGCTCTCGCAAACTAGGGCCAATCATGCCCCGCACTATGTGTACCTGTGGTTTGCTTTTCTGCCCCTGGCCGGAGTTTTTGTTTTCTTTTTGATCAAGTTATATCGGCAGCGAGATATCAGTGAAAGCGCGGTGGCAAAACAGAAATCCCAGATGGCCTATAAACGCTTCCGGAAAGCGATTGACCAGCTTGATCAAAGCGGCAGTGATCTGCCGGCCTTCTGCCGTTCTCTGGGGCGTTGTGTGCATCAATACCTGCAGGAGCGTTTCATCTGCTCTTTGCCGTATATTGATGAGCAGAGCTTACAACCTCTTATCGACCAGGGGCAAATGAGCAGGGATGCAGCACGGGAACTGCTCTCGATAGTTGATGAAATTGATCAGTACCGGTATGCTGCAGACGTATCAGGGACAACCCAGACTTCGAGACTAGTTAACGCAACCGTTGAGACCATCAAAAAATGCGATATCTAAACAACTATGCAGGATTGATCATGACAGCCATGATAGTCGTGTTCGTGGCAGTTAGCGGGCCCGCTGATGCGAAGACGGAAGTTGATGAGGCGCTGGCAAGTTATCATAAGGGCATAGCTGCACAAACTATCGGCGCAAGGGAACAATACTTTGAAAAGGCCCTGGAACTTTACCTGGCCAACTATAACCAGATGAAGCGGCAGGGACAGGTCAATGGTCTGCTCTGTTACAATATCGGCAACTGTTATTTTAATCTGGGACAAAATGAAGAGGCTATTTTCTATTACCAGTTAGGTAAAAAACTTCTACCCGGTAATACTAAAATTACTGCCAACCTTGCCGAGGCCCTCGCTAAAAGAAAAGATGCCGTTGACATGGAATCCGGCGGACTGCTGGAGAGCGTACTGTTTTTTCACTATAAGTTAAGTACGGCCCAGCAGATCAAGGGCCTGGTTGGTATCTCGATATTGGCGGCACTCAGCCTTGTCTGGCTGCTCATCCGGCCCACTATGACGGCACGCTATGCGGCATTTATCAGTGGTTTTGCCGTGAGCTGCCTTGTTGTCAGCCTGGCAGTGAAATACTACATGCCGACCCACATGGGCGTCGTTATGAAAACCTCAGATGTCAGACGCGGGGCCGGCAGCGGTTTTGCCCCTATTACCGGCCACCCTCTCGGGGGAGGTTCGAGCATCGAGGTCATCTCCATGGCTGACGGCTGGTATACCGTAAAACTCAATGACGGTCGCCAGGGCTTTATCAAACAGGAGAATTTGAAGGTTGTCGCCATGTAGAGTTGTGGCCTGGGTATGTTAAAAGATGAGCCAATCTGTGGATTGGCGGCGTGATATTTTGAAGGCGATTGAAGATTTTTTCTTTAATCGCCTTTGTTTTATTATTTATCTGCATGGTGCATTTTTACAGCATTATATGATGGGATGATGATTTGAATTGCACTTCTACCCCAGTTTCTTGTAATAAGGTGTTGTCGAAATAATAATTTTACGGTGTTAATCTCTGCTCTAAAGATGTAATTCCGCATGTCCGAGAAGTCGGTAGCGCAAACCAGATATTATGCCTTATGTCATGTCTTCAGTAACACGCTGATATTGCTATCTTTTATACTTAAACATAAATATGGGAATGGATAAACATGAGTGATGAACCGAACAAAATCATCTATTCGATGATCAGGGTAAGTAAATTTTATAACAAAAAACCTGTCTTAAAGGACATCTCGCTATCGTATTTTTATGGCGCCAAGATTGGCGTATTGGGATTAAATGGTTCGGGAAAGAGTTCTCTGCTGCGAATCCTGGCGGGAGTTGATTCTGAGTATGACGGCAAGATCACTTTGTCCTCGGGGTATACTGTGGGCTACCTGGAACAGGAACCCCAGTTTGACGAGGGGTTGACCGTTCGGCAGGTTGTCGAGCAGGGTGTGCAGGAAACGGTCGATCTTTTGGCAGAGTTCAACCAGATCAATGAAAGGTTTGCAGAGCCCATGTCTGATGATGAAATGGATGCCTTGATCACAAAACAGGCAAAGGTCCAGGACAAGCTCGATGCTGTCAATGCCTGGGAGCTTGATTCTCGTCTGGAAATGGCCATGGATGCACTGCGCTGCCCGCCTGAAGACACGGTTACCAAGGTATTGTCAGGAGGGGAGAAACGGCGGGTGGCCCTGTGCCGGCTGCTGCTCCAGGAGCCGGACATTCTACTGTTGGATGAGCCGACAAACCATCTCGACGCCGAAACGGTGTCGTGGCTTGAGCAGCACCTGCAGCGCTATAAGGGAACGGTAATCGCCGTAACCCATGACAGGTATTTTCTGGACAATGTTGCCGGCTGGATACTTGAGCTGGACCGAGGCGAGGGGATTCCCTGGAAGGGGAATTATTCGTCTTGGCTTGATCAGAAGCAAAAACGCCTTAAACAACAGGAAAAGCAGGAATCAAACCGCCAGAAAACCCTGGAGCGGGAGCTTGAATGGATTCGGATGAGTCCAAAGGGCAGGCATGCAAAATCCAAGGCCCGTATCAAGTCCTATGAAGAGCTTTATGAGCAGGGCAGCGAGAAGCTGGCTGATGATATTGAAATTTTTATCCCGCCCGGACCTCGTCTCGGGAAAATGGTTATTGACGCGGAAGCTGTCAGTAAATCCTTTGACGATAAATTGCTAGTTGAAAATATGTCATTTACTCTGCCCCCAGGAGGGATTGTTGGCATTATCGGTCCAAATGGAGCTGGCAAGTCTACCCTGTTTAAAATGATTACCGGCCAGGAGAAACCTGACAGCGGCACAATCCGACTGGGAGATACGGTCAAACTGGCCTATGTTGATCAGAGCCGTGAATCGCTTGATCCGGATAAAACGATCTGGGAAGCAATTTCCGACGGCCAGGATACTATCATGCTCGGTAGTAGAGAGGTCAATTCAAGGGCCTATGTCGGCAGGTTTAACTTCTCCGGCAGTGATCAGCAGAAAAAAGTGGGGCTCATGTCCGGCGGCCAGAGAAACCGCGTCCATCTGGCAAGGATGCTTAAGGAAGGGGCCAACGTCCTGCTGCTGGATGAGCCGACCAATGATCTCGATGTTAATGCGCTTCGTGCCCTTGAGGATGCCTTGACAAATTTTGCCGGTTGCGCTGTTGTTATCAGCCATGACCGGTGGTTTCTGGACAGGATTGCCACCCATATTCTTGCCTTTGAGGGAGACAGTCAGGTTGTCTGGTTTGACGGAAATTACTCCGAATATGAAGAGGACCGGAAACAGCGGTTGGGGGTGGATGCAAACCAGCCGCATCGAATTAAATATCGGAAATTGACCAGGTAAGGGCTGTTAAAGGAGTTAATATTGACTACGACGTAGTGGCAGAGTTGATGACGAATTTCAAGGGGATATTTTTTTTAGATAATAAGTTTATTTAATGAAATTATCTGTTGAAATATTAATAAAAACATGATAACGATTTCTTTCATCACTGAATACTAATTCAGTAATGTTCAGTTCTTGTTGATTTTATTAGGGAAAAGTGGGTAGAGATACTGGCATGAATTTTAAAGAGCAACTGGAGCAGAATTTATTGACCATTGAACGGAAATGGATCGATAGTGTTTTGTCGACATATTCAGAAGATGGTGCTAAGTTCTTTAACAGCGAGAAAGACCAGTTTGCGAATCCACTGGGCTATAACGTTAAAAAAGGGCTTGAAAAAACCCTGCGCCTGCTGGTCAACGATCAGTTGGATGAATTGCCCGCTGAAATGGAGCAGTTGGTTAAGCTTCGGGCCGTCCAGACGTTTGGGCCATCTGAAGCCGTGTCCTTTGTGTTTCCCCTGAAAAAAATTGTGATCGAAGTTTGCGGCCTGCAATGTATTGCCGAGTGTGCAAACGACTGGAGTTCCTTTGAGGGCCGTGTCGATGGTTTAGCCATGAGGCTCTTTGATCTATTTGTTAAAGATAGAGAGTTGCTCTATCAAGTCAAACTTAATGAGTATCGGTCGGGAAATCGAGTTATGGCTGGGGCACGTTGCCCATCAGCTATGATGAAGAAAAACAAAGAAGAGAAAATCGAGCTTAAGGCTATTTCTGATAGCTAATTTTTTTAAGTTCAACCCCAAAGCGAGGTAGCAGTAAATGAAAATTCTGTACCCTTTCATCGCAGTTATTGGTCTTATGTTTGTCGCCTTTCTTGGAGTACAGTTAGGCATGCAGTCGCTATTCGGGATTGTCATACCCTATCTGGCATTCGCGATTTTTATAGGCGGCTTCATTAACAAGGTTGTGGGCTGGGCAAAATCACCAGTGCCGTTTCGGGTTCCCACCACATGCGGTCAGGGCAAATCATTGCCGTGGATACGGGAGGATTGCCTTGATAATCCATCTACAACCGGTGGTGTTGTGGCGCGAATGGCATTAGAGGTCCTGACTTTCCGGTCGCTATTCAGAAATACCCAGGCGGATGTATACGACGGCCCGAAGCTGAGATATGGATCCAGTAAATATCTCTGGCTGTTTGCTTTGCTGTTTCATTACTCATTTGCTGTTATTGTTATAAGACATATGCGTCTGTTTACAGACCCGATGCCCTTTTTTGTGCCAATACTGGAGTTCTTTGACGGCATTCTGCAGATAGGGGCACCAACCCTCTATCAGACTGACCTCATCATACTTGGAGGACTCACGCTTCTCTTCCTTCGCCGGATTATGATTGCTAAAGTGCGTTATATGTCACTTCCGGCTGACTACTTCCCTCTGTTTTTAATTTTTGCTATTGCAGTGACTGGAATTCTGATGCGTTATTTTGTCCGCGTTGATGTCATCAATATCAAACAGCTAGCCGTGGGCCTGGCCTCATTTTCACCTATTCTTGTTGACGGTATCGGTTCAATCTTTTACATCCACCTCTTTCTGGTATGTTGCCTCATGGCTTATTTCCCCTTCAGTAAGCTTATGCATTTGGGTGGTGTATTTATGAGCCCCACCAGAAATTTAGCCAATAACAGCAGAATGGTGCGGCACATCAATCCATGGAATGATCCATCAATCAAACCTCATTCTTATGCTTCATATGAGGATGAATTCAGAGAGTTTATGTCAGGGGCTGGTTTGCCACTTGAAAAAGAGTTGCCGGTCGAGGAGCCTGCTGTGGAAGATCAGGCAGAAACAACAGAAACACCAGCGGAGTAAGGACTAATACAATGGCGGATATGAAAGTAGATGAATTGAGTGTCAGTGTAGCACGCGATCCTTCCATGATGACAGGGGGCGTTCCTACAAAGGACTGGCAGGATGTCCCGGCAATTTTTAAACCCGGGAATTACTGCTACCCCGGCAAAAAAGAAATGGTTGAGTATCACAGTAAAAGTTTTCCCGGACTTTTTGGAGAGCCACGCGACTGGTTGGTTGAAGATGAAGACTGGAAGCTGCCTGAGAACTGGAAAGAGATCATCATCAACGGTATTAAGGAACGATTGGATAAATTTCGCTCCTTTAAGGTTTTCATGGACATCTGTGTCCGCTGCGGTGCTTGTGCTGATAAGTGTCATTTTTTTCTTGGAACCGGTGATCCAAAGAATATGCCGGTGGTACGGGCGGAACTGCTTCGTTCGATTTACCGCAACGAGTTTACCAAAGCCGGCAAAATTCTGGGTAAACTGGCCGGCGCCCGGGAGATGACAGTCGGGGTCCTGAAAGAATGGTTCATGTATTTCTACCAGTGTACGGAGTGCAGACGCTGCTCAGTGTTCTGTCCATACGGTATTGATACAGCAGAGATTACCATGATGGCCAGAGAGCTGCTGCACTTGGTTGGCGTGAATACCAACTGGATTCTTGAGCCTGCGGCCAACTCCAATAGAACCGGTAATCACATGGGCCTGCAGCCTCACACCTTAAAGGAAAATGTCGAGTATCTCTGTGATGATATTGAAGAGATAACAGGTCTGAGGATCACTCCTTCATGGAACCGCAAAGGCGCAGAGATCCTCTTTATCACCCCATCGGCTGACTTCTTTGCTGAGCCCGGTATTTACACCGCCATGGGCTATATGCTGCTTTTTGAACATATAGGCCTTGATTACACCTTCAGTACTTACGCCTCTGAAGGTGGTAACTTCGGTCTGTTTACCAATAATGAGATGATGAAGAAGCTTAATGCCAAAATGTATGCTGAAGCGAAAAGACTTGGTGTGAAGTGGATACTTGGCGGTGAGTGCGGACACATGTGGCGAGTTCTGCACCAATACATGGATACCATGAACGGGCCGGCAGATTTTCTTGAAGTACCTAAATCACCTATTACAGGGACTGTTTTTGAAAATGCCGCATCGACAAAGATGGTACATATCAGTGAGTTCACCGCTGACCTTCTCAGGCACGGCAAACTCAAGCTTGATCCTAAACGTAACGCCCATCGCAAAATGACCTATCATGATTCATGTAACCCGGCAAGAGCTATGGGATTGCTTGAAGAACCGCGATATATCTTAAAACATGTTGTCGATGATTTTCATGAAATGCCTGAAAATACTATTCGCGAATCTACATTCTGTTGTGGATCCGGTACAGGACTCAATACAGGTGAGATCATGGAGCTGCGAATGCGGGCGGGCTTGCCGCGGGCAAACGCTGTCAAGTACGTTCATGATAAGCATGGTGTAAATACCCTTGGATGTGTCTGTGCTATTGACCGAGCAACATTGAGCAGCCTGGTTGACTACTGGGTTCCGGGTGTTGATGTCTGCGGATTGTCTGAGTTAGTAGGTAATGCCTTGATCATGGATGGTGAAAAAGAACGAGAATCAGGTCTGCGCTTTGAAGAACTAGCAGTCGAGGATGAAGGTGAAGCGGATGTATGATAGTGGAAAAGTACTAACTGGACTGGTAATATTTGTGGTGATCATATGTTTTCCGTTATGGTTTAATGTCGTAAACGGAAAAGAGCGATATCCTAATCCACAAATGCCTAAGGAAGTCAAAAGGTGTGTAAAGCCGACTGATTTTATGCGCAAATCTCACATGCAGCTTTTGAATCAATGGCGCGATGAAGTTGTCAGGTATGGCCAAAGAGAATTTCAAGTAGTAGACGGCAAGAAATACGAAAAGAGCTTACAGAATGGATGTTTGCATTGTCACGAGAGTCGCGAGAAATTCTGCACTTCGTGTCATATCTATGCAGCAGTGAAACCGTATTGCTTTGATTGTCATTTTCATGTTGATCCGAAGGAGATGAATTAATGGATGTTAAACGAAGAAAATTTCTGAAGATTGCTGGACTCTCCGCAGTCGCTGGAGTAGGAGCTCCTTCAGCATTTAACATGCTGCTCAAGGGCGACGTTTATGCTTCCTCCGGAGGTGAACATGGTGGTCATGGCGAGACGCATGAAGAAAAGGGGCATGGGGAAAAGGTAGAAGCAAAGGGGAAGCAGCTAGGCCTTGTAATTGATATTGAGAAATTTACAAATACTCCAGGTCTGCCCGAAAAATGCGTTGATGCCTGTCATACCGAGCATAATGTCCCTGATTATGGCAACCCCAAAGATGAGATCAAGTGGATATGGGTAGATGATTACGAGCATTCTTTTCCTGAGCATAGTCATCACATGAAAAACAGGGCTGTGCACGAAATGAATGTTATGCTGCTTTGCAACCATTGTGAGAATCCTCCCTGTGTCCGTGCCTGCCCGACAAAAGCAACCTTTAAGAATAAAACCGACGGTATTGTAATGATGGATTTTCATCGCTGCATTGGCTGTCGATTTTGTATGGCTGCCTGTCCATATGGAGCGCGCAGCTTTAACTGGAGAAATCCTCGTGATCAGTATGCCAACGGGAATTATAAGTTCTTTAAAAAGGGTCTTAATCCCGAGTTCCCGACTCGTATGCGCGGTGTTGTAGAAAAATGTAGTTTCTGTGCCAAAAGATTGTCCTTCGGCAAGCAGCCTGCCTGTGTAGAGGCATGCGGCAATACCGGCGCAATGGTCTTTGGTGATATTAATGATCCAAACTCCGAGATCAGCAAGGTGCTTAGTAATAATTTTACAATTCAGCGGAAACCAGCTGCAGGCACGAATCCTTCCGTTTTTTACATCATTTAGGGTGAATCATTATGCTAGAGAAGGCGTTATCAGGTAAAAGTTCATATTGGGCGTGGATATTATTTTTACTCGGAGTTATGTCCATCGGGGGCCTGTTTTACGTGTATCAGTATTTTAACGGCCTTGGTGTTACTGGGATGAGCCGTGATGTGTCCTGGGGTGTCTATATTGCCCAGTTTACATTTATGGTTGGTGTTGCAGCAGGTGGTGTTATGCTGGCCTTGCCTCTTTATATTCACGATTACAAAGTCTTTGGAAAGATTGCTGTTCTTGGTGAATTTATGGCAATAGCCGCAGTCGCGATGTGCCTCTTGTTTATCACTGCTGACTTAGGGCAACCGTTAAGGATCATGAATGTTATCCTTCATCCCACACCAAATTCCATGCTTTTCTGGGACATGATCGTTTTGAATGGCTATCTCTTTTTGAACGTGGTTTGCGGCTGGGTTATACTGCATTCAGTGTATAAGGACATTCCGCCGCCCAAATGGGCGAAGGTGCTGGTTATCATTTCAGTTCCCTGGGCCTTTAGTATTCACACAGTAACTGCATTTTTGTATGCAGGTTTGCCTGGGCGTCATTTCTGGCTTACTGCGATATTGGCGCCACGATTTCTGGCATCTGCATTTGCTGCCGGACCAGCTTTACTTCTTCTTATTGCTCTTATTATGAAAAAAATGGGCTTGATGGACCCGGGCAAGGAAGCGACTCAGAAGCTGACTACGATTATAATTTATGCCGCAATTGCGAACGTATTCTTTGTGGGACTAGAGTTTTTTACGGCCTATTACAGCAACATCCCCGGACATATGGCGACTTTGGATTATCTCTTTTGGGGTCTCGATGGGTATGATAATCTTGTGATGCCAATGCGCTTTGCTATGGGCATTGGTATCACAGCGATTATTATGCTTCTCTTTAAAAAGTTTCGTGAACATGAGGGGTGGTTAGCAACTTGTATGGCGATGATATTTGTGTCCCTTTATATCGATAAAGGTGTTGGTTTTGTTTTGGGTGGATTTGTTCCTAATCCATTTGAAAGAGTTACTGAGTATATACCAACCCCTATAGAGATCGGGATTACTGCAGGAGTCTGGGCAGCTGGAGCTCTGATCCTTACTATTCTTTATAAAATCGCATTGAAGGTCGAGTTTGCTGATCATTAACGGATAGTCCCCCAATATTTGTCATAAAAGCAAGCGCTCTAACATGAGTGCTTGCTTTTTTTTTGACCAGTGGTATTGATTTTTTACCGAAGTTATAAACGGAACTAATTAATCCTTAGCATTAATTTCCCTGAGACAACCGCTCTTGTATGAAAATGAAAACTATTCTTGATGAAATCGGCCACACGCCAATCGTCCCGATCAACCGTTTGAATCCCTATGAAGGCGTACCAATTTACGCTAAACTTGAGGCATTTAACCCCGCGGGATCTGTTAAAGAGCGTATTGCCCTATCGATGATTGAAGCCGCCGAGGCTTCAGGTGAACTTACTCCTGACAAGGTTGTCCTGGAAGCAACCAGTGGCAATACTGGGATTGGTATTGCCATGGTCTGCGCGGTTAAGGGCTATCGATGCCAGCTTGTAATGCCTGAATCGGCAAGTATTGAGCGCCGCAAAATTATGACAGCTTTTGGTGCTGAGATTTTACTCACCCCAGCCAAAAAGAGTACGGATGGTGCAATTGAGCAGGCTTATGCCATGGCCCGTGAACACCCTGATATTTATTTTCTTACCGACCAGTTTAACAACGACGCCAACTGGCAGGCCCATTATAAGCATACCGGACCTGAAATCTGGGAACAAACCAAAGGCCAGGTTACTGATGTGGTTGCGACATTGGGTACAACTGGAACTGTGATGGGTTTGAGCAGATATTTTGCAGACACTCACCCGGAAGTGCGGGTCACTGCCATGGAACCGTTTTATAACCATAAAATTCAGGGCCTGAAGAATATGAAGGAATCCTATTGCCCTGGGATTTTTGATAAAAACAGACCATATAAGATAGTTAATGTCGCTGATGAAGAGGCTTTTGAGGCAGCGCGTCAATTGGCCCGGCAGGAGGGGATTTTTGTCGGTATGAGTTCAGGGGCTGCATTGTGTGCGGCCTTGCTGCGCGCTAAGGAAATCGAAAAAGGCGTTATCGTTGTCATCTTTCCTGATGGCGGAGAAAAATATCTTAGTACCGTTTTGTTCTCTGAGCCGGAACCAGTTGTTCAGGAAGAGAAGAGCCAGTTAAGCCTCTATAATACAATGACCCGAAAAAAAGAGGTTTTTGCACCGCAACATAAAAACAAAGTTACTTTTTATTCCTGTGGACCAACAGCCTATGAGCATACCAGCTTAGGGCACTGTCGACGAATTGTTTTTGCCGACCTTATTCATCGTCTTCTCTCCGTGAAAGGCTACGACGTCCATTATTACATGAATTTCACAGACCTTGATGATAATACGATCAAGGGCGCCGAGCTTGCCCACAAGCCTTTAGCTGAATTTACCCAGTATTATATTGATGGATTTTTGGCTGACATGGAACAGTTGGGGATTAAACAGGCAAAGGGCTATCCTAAGGCATCTGATCATGTCGAAGCGATGATTGATTTGTCCAGGAGACTCATAAAAAATGGCTATGCATACGTAAAACATGGTTCGGTATATTTTGATATTTCAAAATTCGAAGGCTACGGTGCACTGTCACGAGTCGATATATCCAAGATAAAGGTGGGAAAGACCGTTGATCTTGATGATTATGAAAAAGCCAGCCCAGTTGATTTTACCCTGCTTAAACGTTCGACCCTGTCCGAGCTGAAAAAAGGTATTTTCTTTGAAAGTGAATTCGGCAATGTCCGTCCCGGCTGGCATGTCGAGTGTGCGGCAATGACATTGCGCTATCTTGGCGAGACCATGGACATTCATACCAGCGGCTCAAATTTGATTTTTCCTCATCATGAGAATGAAAATGCTATTGCTCAGGCTTTGACAGGAAAGCCGCTGGCTAAATATTGGGTCCATAACGAGCAGGTTTTGTCCGGTGGCAAAATGATGGCTGCTGCCAACAATAATGTTGTTACGCTGCGTGAACTCATTGAAGAGGGGTATTCTGCCAGGGAAGTTCGATTCTTTTTATTAAGCACCCATTATCGTAAACCTATTAATTTTTCCAAACGCAAACTTGATATTGCCAAAAAGAACCTGCATCGTCTTGACGAGTTTACCCTTAAATTGATGTGCTTGCCCCTGGGCCTCCCTCACCCGCAAGTTGCTGCCTATCTGACCAAGATGGAAGATGGTTTTTTTGAGGCCTTAGATGACGATTTGAATGTCTCCAAAGCTATGGCTGCCTTGTTTGAGTTTGTTAAAAAGACAAATTCAATTTTAAATGAAGGGCAACTGGATCGGGACCAAAAGGAATATATTATCGAAGGACTTGGCCGTATCAATGATGTCCTGAATGTTTTGAATCTTGAGGAATGTCTCTTAGCTCCGGGGATCGATAAACTGATTAATGAGCGCCAAACAGCCAGAAACAATAAGGACTGGGCTAGGGCTGATATCGTCCGTGAAGAGCTCGTCAGGCAAGGGATTGACGTCATTGATACTGCCAGGGGACCATTCTGGAAAGAAGTTAAGAAACCTAAGTAGAGTGTGTCTGAGTGTTCGGTGGTGCAATTTTCTCTTGCGTTTCCCATGGCCTCTGCCCTAACAGATAATTGTGAACTGTAAAATATAAGCAAAAAAATATCCACCATTATCATTGACAACAAAAGCAGATATTGGTACGTAATATCAAGTTAGGGGATGCCCTTACCCACAGGGCTTTAAAGATCAGGCCCTTTGCTTTTCGCATCTGCTGATTTTTTTTTGTGACACTTTGGGCGTGTTCATATAGATGTTAAAGAGGCAGCGGGTTTGTCCAGCTAGCTGTACCGGGCTAGGAATAATTTTAATGAACGACCTTCGGAAAGGAGAACAAGATGAACAAAGCAGAATTAGTTAAGGCTGTAGCAACTTCAGCCGGTTTGTCACAGGTTGCAGCTGAAAAGGCATTAAATGGTTTCATGGATGCGGTCAAAAAGAGTCTTAAAAAAGGTAACTCTGTTACACTTGTTGGTTTTGGAACGTTCTCTGTGTCTAAAAGAGCTGCACGAACGGGTCGTAATCCACAGACCGGAAAAGCTATTAAGATTGGTGCAAAGAAGGTTGCTAAGTTTAAAGCAGGCAGCCGACTTGCTGATGCTGTAAACTAATAACAATTTACGTTTTTTGAATAGTTAAAAAATCTCTGCCCTTTATGGGCGGAGATTTTTTTTGATAGATATGCGCCAGTAGCTCAGCTGGATAGAGCAACGGACTTCTAATCCGTAGGTCGGGGGTTCGACTCCCTCCTGGCGTACCAATAAAACAGGCACTTAACTCTTTTTGAGTTAGGTGCTTTTTGGTTTTATCAGTAGCATATCAGTATTTTAGATTGTTCTCTGCAAAAAACACGTCTTCTCTTTTTCGTAGATCGGGCTATTTTTCTAATTTTATTACCAATTGTCTGAAAATCCGTGTGCCATTGGTTCAAATCCTAGTTCCGCATCAGTAATTTAAAGTCCTCAACCCCTTGCCTAAAAAAGACGGGTCCTCTCGGTTGCGTCCTATTTATTCGACTAATTGTTTGTATTACAAAAAAATATAGGCAAAAAAGAGATGATGCGCTTAGAAAAAAGGGGGAAATAGAACATCAGGGCAAATAATGATATACAGATATTACCTTGACTTTCCGGCACTCCAAAATAAAGAAACTGACTTGGAACATCTTAACTCGTACTTTTGGCGATTTCTACTCAATCATTCCACCACAAACATCGGATTTCTAAAAACCACTACACCATCTCACTTTTCCGGATTACTGAACAATCTTCCGGAAATTAGGAAATTCCTATAGACTAAAAGAGCCATCAATGCCTGACACCTACCTGTAACAACTCCTAATTAATTACGTCTTATAAGCTAATGATAGTTACTCAATGAACTGTGGCTCATTTTTTGCATTGCTATTTATTGAATTTTATCAAATTTAACTGCGAAATCGAAAAGCAATTATTTGTCATATTAATAATCTTATCAAAGGGAGAAAAGATGAAAAAATTATTACTAACCGCTGTAATGACTTTTGGACTTGGTTTCATTGGTTTTGTGGCAACAGCAAATGCTACGCTTGTTTTCAATCTAGGTGGATGCGATTTTTCTTCTGATCCAGGTGGTACTGGTACATGTGGGGGTAGTGGGGCTGATTTGCCAGACAATGCATTGAACATGGCGTTCAACCAAAATGGTGTCGATACCGTTCGATTAGCTATAGATGCTGATGGAATGCCTGATGGTACCGGCAAAATAAAAGGTATCTGGTTTAATGTAGATAATCTTAACTTCTCTGACTTAACGTTTTCATATGTATCTGGTGTAGCAACCAACGACATTACCCCAGGTGGTAATGTTTTCGGTGCTGTCGGAATTTTTGATATTAATTTCGAGTATAAAACTTCAGGACCGCTTGGCTCCCTCTTTTACAATAAGACATCTGTTTACGATATTTCTGGAACAGGCTTGTTGGAAAATGATTTTAATGCCCTGTCTTCTGGTGGGTATAATGCCGTAATGCATGTAAACATTACCGGAAATGGTGAAAGCGGTCACTATGTCTCCCCTGTACCGGAACCAGCATCAATGCTCCTTATAGGTACCGGATTGGTTGGTATTGCTGGAAGTAGGCTCCGAAGGAGAAAGAAAGCATAGCAGATGTGAGGATTACTCCTATTTCTACCAAAATTTTGGAGATGAAAAATATTAGATTAATAGCTTAGAATTTATCAACTCCTTTACTGTTCGAGGGTCACCGATGTTCGCGGTTATAAATCTTAAATAAATTTTAAGGCAGGGTCATTGGTTGGCTCTGCCATTTTTTTACGGGGAGTTAATATGTGCCTTTCTGCTCTTGAAGTCCAGTCGAGTCAAGATATTCCATGAGAACGGAACCGCTTCGCGGATGTAGTCAGATCGTTTTTTCATAGTTTTATCCCCACCTCTACCAAGTGAAAAATCGGAATCGCCTATAAGAAAGTAAGTCAAGAAGAAACAGTTATTCATTAACAAGTAACAGTTTTATTCTTACTTACGGTCTTCGCACGTGGGTCTAGCAACGCTGTTCTTTTCTGAACCACATTTTATCTATATTAATGGATCTTTCTTTATCCTAAAGACTATTAAAAGGTTTTTATCAGTATTCCTTAGTCGCCTATCTGAACACTCTACCCCTGACAAAATCTCACTATTTTTGCCAGGGAATGGGTTACGATAAATTTCAGGAATAGAAGGGGGGTTAATCGGACCATTGAACTACTGTATTCATATAAAAATGAATCTGTTACGACCCCAACATTGGGCTCTCACCCTTCGCCTGTAAGACCATTATCCACTTTCTACCGGGATTCTTCGAAACGATGCTTACTGGACTGATGTGATTTCCTTTTTGCCTTTTACATGATCCCGCCTATATGGTTGATATTTCTTACCGCTCTTAAAAACCCCTAAACTTAAAATGGCCAGTTTCCGACAAGTTTTATTTCGAGCATTATGTTCAGGGCACCCTTTCTCTTTGATTAAATATTCATAGTAATCATTAACTGGGTTGTTTCCGCCGATGGCTGCCCAGGTACTTGTTTTATAAACACTTTTTAATTGTCGACAGTAACGTGAATTTTTCCGGCCATAACTTTTTCCACCGCTTAGCTTTTCAAGCTTAATCAATCCTAAATAACTCAAGTATTTACCCTTGTCGGCAAAACGATAGGGAGTTACAACACGGGCAACAATCTTTACCGCATTAATGGGGCCAATACCAGGAAGACTCTTCTGATGACGTATCTCTGGGTAATCTTTAACCAGTCTGTCAAACTCTTTTTCATAACCTTTTTTCTCTTGATGATAAGTCTCGATCTGCCTCTCTATACAATCCAAAGCAAATTGATCACCTTCCGAGTTCAACTTGGTTCCAGTAGTTTCATAACCTTTTTTGCCACAGGCTCTTAGAAGTGAATAGCGCTGATTTTGTAAACGAACTCCTGCTTTGACCAAATCCTCATAGCTGCTCACAAATCGACGGAGATACAGAAACTTGTCTGTAGAATGATAGACTTCTTTGATGAGTCCAGCCTTTAAAAGATATGCCAATTTCCCCGCATCAATTTTATCTGTTTTTGGTCCATCATCAAGGAGTTTATTCCTGTAGGGATCGCAGATTACCATCTTATTTACATAATCTTTCAACTCTGTATATAGCCATTGAGATGTGGTTGTTTCTTCAACCACTAAAATCTTCGAGCCCTTGAGATTTCTCAAATAGATTTTCATTTCTAAAATGTCTGATGGCACATCGATTAAAATAATTCTATTGGATTTTTTCGTCATGCGGGCAATGGCCATATTTACAATCGACTAGTCTATTGCAATATAATGGTCATAAATAGTATAGACCCTTCTTGGTCTCCTTTTTTTTTGTTATTTTTCTTAGACAGTTAAATTTCTAACACAAATGAGGTTTCTCCTCAGAGGAGACCATCTTTCTTATTTTATCGGACCAAGACAAGTTGCTGATATTAAATGACAAAGAGGTGGAAAATGGCCTGAGAATAGCCTTAGAAGGCCGATTTCGGCATTAAAAGTGTATCGCTAATGAAAGTGCCGAGGGCCTGGCCTTCCTTACAGCGGCAATTTCATACCGAAAAATGGCCGTTTAAGATCCTGAAACATGCGTCATTGGGATATTTATAACGATAATACACATTTTTAGCTCGGTCCGACCCCACTGAAACTGACACTGAAACTGAAATCCCCACTGAAAAACCACTGAAAAACGAGGGTTCTTATGGATTATGAAGCGAAAAAAGTTCAGATGGATGGAGAGTTTAAAGTCTGCCCAAATTGTGGATACCGGGACGGCTTTCATTCTATGTTCAAAAAAGATGGTGATATTACCAGGTGGCTTTTTATCTGTCCTTCATGTCACTCTGTCTTCGATATCGGTTTGACCCAGGACTTTCAGAGCGCCAGGTAAATTTAAGTCACGTCGGGATGGCGGAGTCGAGCTGACCACTGTTTGATCACAATGGCATAAGCAACTAAATTGACACCGATGACCAGGCTGCCGAGGATGAGTTGAATGTCGTGGGTGAGGCCGGGCGGATAAATTATTGGGATCAGGTAATGTTCAATAAAGCCTTCTTTATAACCAGCCGCCCCACCGGCACTTCTCAACCTGTTTTCAAGTGGAGTCAGGGGGCAGATGCCTCCAGTAAATTCTATGGTTGCGCCCCAAAATGCGGCGGGCAGGTGAATACAGGCCCAGCGCTTATTCCACAGTACCAGCAGGCCACCCGAAACAACAAAGATGATAAATACAAAATGGGCGATCAGCAGGGCGTCAGCTAGTATTCTGTAATGCATTGTAACCCTTTTCAAAAGCTGCATTTTTGCAGGAAGTATTCTGTTGGAGTAAACCTCGTTCCACTATGTATTATCATGTTGTCGCCCAAGCTGAAAGGGGTTTCACTGCTGACAGGGTGATTCCTGCCGATCAACGGTTTATCGTTCTTATTTCCCAGGTGTCATGAAGTCAGTGAGAATTGCAGGGAGACAAGATTTCCTTGACATTGATGTAATACGTGTTAATTTAAAAACCAGCCATATCGCTAAATGGCGATATGGCAATTTGTCGAAGGTAGAGATTTGAAAAAACTTATTCGTGTGATGAAGGCACTGTCCGATCCGAACCGGGTTATGGTTTTGAAGATGTTGGAAGTCAAGGAACTCTGTGTCTGTGAAATAACGGCAATCCTGGGGCTGGCGCAGTCTACTGTCTCAAAACACCTTAAGATTCTGGAAGATGCCGGTCTGGTTGATTCATGGAAAAATGGGGCGTGGGTCAACTACAAACTCTCTGAAAACCCTGAAAATTCCTATGCAGAGATTATGCAAAAAAATATCAAGACGTGGTTGGCTGCTGATCCCCAAATAATGGAAAAACAGGCACAGGCAGAAAAGGCTGATCGAATCGTTATCTGTGCCGCAAACGAAATCGCCGGGATGACTCATGACAAAGCTATGCATTGAAAGCCAAAACTGTACTCAAGGCAGTTGCCCGGCAAATTCCGGTGCAGCAATGAGCAAATGGCCTTCGCTGTTGCAGTTCGTGTATGGGGCTATTGGCCTTGCTCTGTGGTATTTGCTCTATGGCCAGCTTGAACCTTTTTCCCGGTTTCTAACCTACGATGTTCTTCATTGTGCACCCGGGAGCCATTTGGCAGGGGCCTGCCAGTTTTTTATTTACGATACGCCAAAAGTTCTCATGCTGCTGACGCTGATCGTCTTTGTGGTAGGAATTATCCGCTCGTATTTTACACCGGAGCGGACCAGGAAAATTTTAGCGGGCAAGCGTGAGTCGGTTGGCAATATTCTGGCGGCGTTTCTGGGTATTGTGACGCCGTTTTGTTCCTGTTCTGCAGTCCCTCTTTTTATTGGCTTTGTTACCGTCGGGGTACCACTTGGGGTCACCTTTTCATTTTTGATTGCAGCGCCGATGGTGAATGAAATCGCACTAATCCTTCTCTATGGGTTGCTGGGCTGGAAAGTTGCGTTGCTCTATCTGGTGACCGGTTTGGCGGTTGCCATAGCTGCCGGTTGGGCCATTGGCCGTCTGGGGATGGAAAATCATATCGAAAAATGGGTGCGCGACATACAGACGAGCGCCGCCGATGTCCCGGATGAAGCATTAGTATGGAATGACCGTCTGGCCAGAGGCTGGGAAGCCGTAAAAGATATCGTTGGCAAGGTATGGATTTATGTCATTGCCGGGATCGCTGTCGGGGCAGGTATTCATGGCTATGTGCCTGAAGGTTTCATGGCGGCGATCATGGGAAAAGATGCCTGGTGGAGTGTTCCGGTTGCGGTATTAATCGGGATCCCAATGTATTCCAATGCCGCTGGAATTGTGCCGATTATCCACGCTCTGCTTGAAAAAGGCGCAGCCTTGGGAACGGTATTGGCTTTTATGATGAGCGTAATAGCTCTTTCTCTGCCTGAAATGGTTATTTTGCGAAAGGTTTTGATGCCAAGACTGATAGGCACGTTTATCGCGGTTGTCGGCGGCGGCATCTTGTTGGTCGGGTATTTATTTAACCTGGTAATTTGAGAGAAGGTGTATGTGGGGTAAAAGAATGGAGTCAATCTGTAAAACAGCGCAGGAGAAGAGAGATGCATATTAAAATTATGGGGCCGGGATGTCACAATTGCCAAAAAGTTGCGGAGCTTGTCCAAGCCTCTGTCGAGGAGGCCGGGGTCGATGCCCGGATCGAAAAGGTTACCGATTTTCAGGAAATGGCCAAAGCAGGGGTCCTCTCGACCCCTGCTGTTGTCATTGACGGTGCGGTAAAATGTGTTGGCAAAGTGCCATCCAGGGAAGAAATCTTAAACTGGCTGAAATAAATAGAGGAGACGGTCAAACCGAATTGTCTCACAGCCAGGTGTTTTATGAAGAACGTGAATGTTGACAGATTCGTAAAAAGTCTCAATAGATCCAGCGCCACCTTGTAAAATGAACTAGTTACATAGTGTCCCGGGGATGTCGAGCGGTTTTTCATTTCCTGTCAAAGCAGGTTAACTGCGAGACCATCAATGCTGATTTGCTTTCATGTTGGATAAAACGGCGATACCGAACAGCCCGAAGGCGGCCAGCAGGTATCGGTTTGTATGAGATTCGTCCACGGCCAGTTCTTCGATGAAGAGATCGTTTCGTTTAATATAGACATGAACGGTTGTGCCGAGAGCAATGCTCTTAAAGATGGTGGGTTGGGCCTCCTGCCAGACAATTTTCCCTTGATGTGGAGGATCAACAATCTTAATATAGACTCTGTTTTGAGTGATTTCCTTCGGCATACTGTAGGTGCCATGGTATCGGCTTTTAACTTCCTTTTTATCAACGACGACAGCTTTAAGACGAACGCCTTTCTCAATCAGGCGCTGAATATTAAAAGCGTGTTGTCTTTTTGTATACTCCTGGGTCAGAGCGCTGAACAGAGCAATCATCCCAAGGATAACGGCGGTGTATGTTATGACGATAAATGTTTTTTTCATTAATCCGAGAGACTTTTCAGCACAAAAACATATGAGTTGGTGTTAAAATCGGCAATCTCAGCAGGGCGGTCCGCCGCCGATAAATACCGGTCTTCTAAATTAAACCTAAGCCAAAATTAGTGGATTAATCAAGCCTAATTTGTAAGGTGCCCAGAGTCGTTACCCACCATGACAGATCAAACTAAGCCCATAAAGCCGCCTGATGAAGGCTTTTCAATACATTGTCCGAAGCTGGGCCATCAACTCCCTTTTTCGTACTGTCGATCTGAAAATATGGGTGTTCCGTGCTTCAAAACGCTTGATTGCTGGTTTCGCTATTTTCCGGTTGAAATATACCTGCGGGGCGAGTTGACGGCCGAAGAGTGGTCCAACACCTTTGAGGGGCCGCGGGTCTCGAAGGTTGTCACACTTACTGAGTTGATCAACCAGGCAAAAACAGGAAAAAAATAAGGTGTTTTTGTCTCCATACGTTTAAGGGGTTCTATGACTGATACAACAATGTATGACCTTATAGTTGTTGGCGCAGGTGCTGCGGGTATGACTGCGGCCATCTATGCTGCACGATATAAACTTGAATGTGTAGTTCTTGCTCCGGATGTCGGGGGGACTGCCAATTTAGCACATGATATTGAAAACTGGCCCGGCTTTAAAGGTCACGGGATGGATCTTATGGAGAAGTTCAGGGAACACACGACTTCCTTTGGTGTCCCCATTATCAATCAAAAAGTGCAGAGATTGGAGCGGAAAGAGGGCCATTTTGTGGTCCACACTGAAAGCGGTCAGTTCAAGGGACGGGCGCTGATTTTGGCAATGGGCACCCAGCGGAGAAAATTGGGGATTGCGGGAGAGGCGGAATTTGCCGGCAAAGGGGTGAGTTATTGCGCGACATGCGACTGCGTCTTCTACAAGAACAGGGTGGTCGGTGTCGTTGGAGGAGGTGATGCGGCTGCTATGGGCGCTCAGATATTGAGCCAGCATGCGACCAAAGTTATTATTATTTATCGAAAGGGCACCTTTACCAGAGCTGAGCCCCGGAGAGTCGATGAACTGTACCGTGACCCGAAGATTGAGTTTATTTTTAACGCCAATGTCGTCGGAATTTATGGCGATGACTTTGTGAACAAGGTGGAGCTGGATACCGGGCAGGTAGTGGAACTTGAGGGTATTTTTATTGAAATTGGCGGAAATCCCAGCACTGAAATTGCTGAAGATTTCGGAGTAGAGTTGGCAGCAAGCAAGAAAATCAAGGTCGATCCAGCTCTGGCCACCAGCATCCCCGGGGTTTTCGCCGCAGGCGATATAACAACCGGTTCCAATGAGTTTAACCAGATCGTGACCGCTGCGGCAGAGGGCGCAATTGCCACACTCAGTGCCTTTAATTATGTCCGCAGTTTAAAGTACAGTTGAAAAATCGGAGATAAGCGGAGCTGAGCATGAGTATGTTCGGGCTTGGCTGTTTCTATCCGGCCTTCTCTTTTTCCGGCAGTTAATAGAGCCAGTCAAAACGTTCCCAGAAGTCGGGGAATGATTTGGCTACACACTCTTCCCCTGATATTTTTACCCCCGGAACGACAAGCCCTGCGACGGCAAAACACATGGCAATGCGATGGTCTTCATGAGTTGTGATTTCAGCCCCGTGAAGCTTTGCCTGGTCGGCACTGCCATCAATGATGAGCGTATCGTCGAGTTCTGTGACCTGAACACCGAGTTTGGCAAGTTCTGTTGCCATAACATGAAGCCGGTCGCATTCCTTGATCCGCAGGTGGGCAATATTTTTAATGACGGTTCTTCCTGCGGCAAAGGCGGCGACAACCGCCAGGGTAGGAGCAACGTCAGGGCAATTGGCCATGTCCACCTTGATGCCTGTGAGCTGTTTGGGGCCGGTGACGGTGATGCCTGCGGCCGATTGCTCCACCAGACAGCCCATTTGTTCCAGCATCTCCACCAGGACAGCGTCACCTTGCAGAGATGGGTTCGGCACGTTTTTGACAGTGACGCGTCCACCGGTGACTGCAGCTGCCGCCCAGAAGTATGAAGCGCTGGAGGCATCGCCTTCAACCTGATAGCTGTGAGCCTTGTATGTTCCCTG
>Ga0209919_1000271_pt1 | contig 26422 bp, 24 predicted proteins | sample SalPon2A_C_D2_MG_FD_185721 | JGI IMG/M metagenome (GOLD analysis project Ga0209919, IMG submission 185721) | Soil microbial communities from South San Francisco under conditions of wetland restoration - Salt Pond MetaG R2A_C_D2_MG (SPAdes)... | ecosystem: Environmental > Terrestrial > Soil >... | reverse complement strand
GGCCGCGTTATAGATCTCGCCGTTGAACACCGTCCACACGTCGCCGTCCTCGTTGCCGATGGGTTGGTGGCCACCGGCCACATCCATGATGGAAAGACGCCGCATGGCGATGGCCGTATCCCCATCGATGCGTACCCCGGCATCGTCCGGCCCGCGATGCAGCATGGCGTTGTTCATGCGCTCGACAATGGCGCGCCCGGCCGGTGCACCGTCGAGGTTCACGAATCCGCAAATGCCGCACATCTCAGCCGTCCGTCCGCAGGTTAACTTTCATGGTAGAAGAGTCTGCCCGGCCAACCGCCTGCCCGGTAGACCCTGTCGCCGACCAGGCGCCAGCCGGACTCGAACAGCATGCGCCTTGCCGCGCGCGCACCGCGCTCCCGGCCCCAGATCAACGTGCATGGCAGCACCAGGACAGAGCGCAGCAGCCTGAGCAGCGGTCCCACCCGGTGGCGCCCGGCCAACCGCTCGAATGCCGCGAAATCAATGCCGCTCGCGCCTTCGTCCGCCGGCTTGCAGCGTTGCGAGGCAGTATCCAGCAAGCGTGTGAAACGCGCCTCGTAGCTATGCTCGCGTACGCACCGGGCATGGCCGGCGCGGGCGATAGCATCGCGCCGGGACGGGTCGGAGAGCAACAAACGGATCTGTTCGACAAGCGATTCGACATCATCAAACACCACGACTTCCTCACCCGGAGTGAAGAATTCCTCGAGATGGTCCGCGCCCTGGGTCATCAACAGGCCGCCTGCCCCCGGCACCTCGAACACGCGCGCCTTGATCTGCCTGCTGCGCGAGGGCACAGCGCCCTGCATCACGACGCCGGAGTCGCCGAAATTCAGGCTGATCTTCGAGCTGCGCATGATCAGGGGAATGTCATCGGATGCCACCGGACCCTTCGGCCAGCCATACCCGAAACATTCCACCTCGACGCCACGGCTGCGCAGCCCCTCAACCCACTCTGCGCGATTGCCGTAGGCCGAACCGACAAACGACACTTCATGGCTGCAACGCCCGGCAGGCAGCGGTTCGGCAAAGGCCGCGCTGCTCGCCGCCCATTGACTGAGCACGAAGTTGTCCAGCCCGTCCTTGCCGGCCTGATCGACGACGCCCGGATAGGTGGTGACCATCAGATCGAAGGCCGGTGCAATAAGCTTCGAGCTCTGTCGGTATTTCCAGGAATCATCCGGGCTCCAGTGGATGAACACGGCCCGGCTACCCTGCCTTGCCAGCTCAAGGGTCTCAATCCAGAGCTCGCAGGTCATCGTAACGCACAGGACGACATCCGGCTGTTCGGCCTCGACAAGCCGGAGGAAACACCGGTTCAGGTCGGCAAAGTCCTCGCTGGCCGACCGGTCCCACAACTCGAAGAAGAGCACCTCGTGGCCCAGACTGCGCAGGGCGGGAAGGAAATTCGCATACTCGTAACCAAGGCCGCGATCGGCCCGGCCATAATTGTGTTTACCGAAGGCGCACAGGATCTTCACGGGTGTGGCAACTGGCCGTCAGTCCTTCGCCGCAGTAATGAAGTATCCGACGGTGAAGTGTTGCTGCCGATCGAAGCGGTCGAGCAGATGGGCTGCAACAGGCACCACGCCGGCCAGCAGGGGGAACAGCAGCAACCAGAAAGGCAGCCAGATCAGGCTGACCAGAAGCGGCAGCACGCCGGCAAACGGCATGGTCATCTGCATAAAGCGCAGGGCCTCCTGCGCAAAGGCCTTCAGCGACCCGCCATTGGCCTGCACCCGGATATCGGAGAAGCCGTTCTCCGAGAGCACCTTGTCGTACCAGAACGGGGTGTAGCCGCCGTAGAAGTGGTACGGCTCCTGGTGAATGCCGGAGCCCAGCGGCGCGGTCAGGATCAGCCTGCCGCCGGGCCCCAGGATGCGCGCGAACTCCGCCATCACGGCTTCGGGATCGGGAACGTGCTCGATCACCTCGGAACAGAGCACGGCATCGAAGCTGCCGTCCTCGACCGGAATCGAGGTAATGTCGCAGACATAATCGATACTTCCATACTCCCCGCCGCTGAGCTGATCATCCTGCAACGAGGTAAAATCCTGCGTTTTGTAATCGCAGTGGGAGAACAGGGCGCGATAAGGGCAGGAGCCGGCACCGGCATCCAGCACGCGGCTGCCGGATGACAATCCCGCCGCCTGCCGCGCAACCCATGCATCGCGCTCCACGACATTGAAGTTGAAGATGGTCGATTTCCGGTAGGTTTGTTTCACAGCACTCAATATTCCCATGAATCAGTTACTCCCTGCCTTGCGAACACAAACACACCGACCTGCTGCCGCGCATCGCCGCAGCTCATGTCTGGGCAAGCCATCGCCCCTGATGCACATAGATGCTGTTGATATGTGTATCGGCATATTTCATATAGTTGTTAGCGGTCATGATATCGTCAATCTGGGTTAATTTCCTGCCTTCGCCGACCCGGGAATAGGTAATGGTTTCAATGCAAAAAACCGTCGGCTGGTGTTTTGAGAAATCAATGGACTGCAGAATCTCCAGGTCCATCCCCTCCACATCCAGCGATATGAAATCAGGGGTGCGATCGAAATACCGGCTCACCACATCCTCAAAGGTCAGCACGTCGATCTCGTGCTCACCAATCACCTGATGTCCTTGCGCCATATATTTCTTCGCCTCTTCTTCCGAGAAGGTATTCAGTGTACGGCTGGAAAACACGTGCAGCTTCAAGCGACCGGGCTTCGCGGCCAGGCCGACATTGAGATTCGTATCCCGCCTTCTTGCCCTGTTGATCCTGTCAAAGAGATACGGGTCCGGCTCGATGCACACCCCTTTGCATCCCTGCCTGTAGAACAGATAGCTGTTGCTCAGAAAAAACGGATGATGCGCTCCGATATCGATGTACGTCGGTCGCGCAACCTTCAGGGCGTTGAAGATGTAATTCACGATCAGGTCCTCACCGCACTGGGCATAGGACTTCTGGTAAAAAAGCCCCAGCCTCTGGCGTAGATGCTGATAGACACGGCGGAAAAACATGGCTTCGCTATTTGACCCGTTTTCGCTCACAAGCACTCCGTTTCGCAATTCATCGTTTGCACTGCACACCCGTTGTGGAAGTCACTCATGGTCACTGCTTCTCAAAGGTAAAGATACCCAGGGCATAGCGCGTGTGTTCCAGGGCCCGGATATCCGCCATCGGATCGGTGGACTGCTGCAGCGTGCCGCGCAGTTGCACGAATGCAAAATCCTTCAGGACAAGGCCGTTCTGCTCGGCGAACTGCACCAGTTCATACGGGTTCAGGATGCGCTGGGCATTGAATTCGACCCGTTCCTCACCGATCGGAGAAGACAGGTAAAACAACCCTCGGGGTTTCAGAAGCCTGACCATATTCCGCAACCCCCGGAGGTGCCCTTGCGGATCCAGCGGGTCGCCATAACGGCCGAGGCCGAAATGCTCCAGCGCATGCAGGCAGGAAAGCGAGTCGCAATAATTTTCCGGAATGCTCTCATCGTTCATCAGGTCGGCCTGGCGGAACACAATCCCGGAAACGGTCGAGTGAACGGGGCGGATATCGAATACCTCGATTTCACGAAAGCTGGCCACATGCGCCGCAAACCCATCGATCCGCGAGCCGATATCAACGTGCTTGTGCGGAGCTGCATTGAATATCTGTTGCGCCACGAACAGGTCCTGGAAAAAATACTCGCCCCCCGCCGTGCCGCCTTCCGCATGCCAGTCATGCAGGCAGGGCACCAGCTTCACCGGCTCGGGGTAGATTATCCGGAAGCGGTACAGATCCCTTATATAACGGGGTATCCCGAGAATAGAACGGACGAAGCACCGCACATCGAAGCCGAACTGCGCGCTCATCAACCAATTTATCTTTCGTGCGATCTCAACCATATTCCTTCCGCTTCATCCACTCCAAACTCATGACAAACCCTATAAGATTGATGACAATCCAGCCGGATGCGGCACCAATCGGCCCGTGCAAGTATACCAGCAGGGGAATCAACACCACCGACAGCCCGAATGCAACGGCATTCACCTGCAGCACCCTGCGGATTCTCTCATGCGCAATCCAGTTAATATAGCCCACATTGTAGAATGCATTGAGCGCCGTTCCGACCAGCAGCGTGGCCAGCAACGGGAAGACCACGGCCTCCGCCTCGGGGTTCCCGAGCCAGAGATTCAGCGCCCCGTGACCTGCGAAGGCAAAGCCCAACCCGCCGACCCCGACAATCGCGGCAATGGCCAGGAACAACCTGACACTCAATTCACGCAGTGCAGCGGGGTTCTCCCTCATCTGGATGGCCCTGGGCAATACAGCCTGAACCAGAGGGTAGATGAGCTGCAATACGCCGCCCGCAATGGTCGCAGCGATGACGTAATAGCCGAACTGCTCGATGGAGGCCATACGGCTGAGCACGATTTTATCCATCTGGACAGTCAATGCCCCCAGCCATGTAGCCGCCGACAGGCTCGCCACCATAACCCAGGTGGCTTTCAGCACGACCGGCGACCATGCAACGTCCCGCCTGGAAACAGCCAGGCAACGCCATGCGTAGAACCTGCGAAGCATCGTTTCAAGCAGGCCGATGAAGAAATGCCAAAGCAGATATGTCATCAGGGTCGGCCATATCAACAGCAGCAAGACGGCACCAAGGTGACGCCCAATAGCTGCCGAGGCCACGATGCTGTTGAGTGCGACCTGGGACTGCCCGGCAACCAGCATGCTGCGGTAAACCGACCCGGGGAATTGCACTGCGAACAGCGCCGCGGCACCCAGCACCGCCTGCTCGCCGAGGGTGACTGACATATCATCAAGGTTCAGCCAGTAGCGGCTGAGGATATCGGAAAGAAGGGCGACAAGGACAGCCAGCACCAGTGCAAAAAGCCAGTACACGCGTTCAAATCCGAATAAAAGTTCAGCCGTGTGCCTGTGGCCGTCGCTCTTCAGACCCAGGCGCACGCTGATTTCCCTGATCAGCGCCTGACTCATTCCCGCATCGAGCAGGCCAAGTACCGCCTGCAGGGTGATGATCACACCGATCAAACCGAACTGCTTCGGTCCGAGCGCGTCGAGATACCAGGGAATGGCGAGAATCGGCGCCAGTGCCAGCGTTCCTGCGCCGATGTAATTGGCCAGGATATTCCTTCTCACCATCATGACTTTGCTTGACCCGCCTTCAGGAAACAGTCAGCAAGGAGTGGCCTGCCGGACTGGCGGCTCATGCAATGATTTGCGCCGCCAGGGTATTAACATGCTGGCCGAGACATGCACAGCGCCGTTGATTCCACGACGGAATCCTTGCTCGCAATTGCACAATGATGCTGTACCAGAGCCTGTGTCCCAACGAAGACCCCTTGAAACCCACGAGGTCTTTCATCATCCGACAGCGAATATGCCGTCTCTCGGCTTCATAGATGCTGGCGCCACAAATGCTGATCTGGGAATGATGCCGGCGGAAGGCGCTGAGCACGGCTGGCAGATAGCACGCCCGCCCCGACCGACTCATGCGAAGGAACAGGTCGTAATCGGCGGCATAGCTGATCGACCTGTTCAATCCGCCGCAATCATCGTAAAGCGTGCGCCGCCATGCGCATGCATCCTGCAACGGGGTCCACCCGCCGAGCAGCATCATATACGCGAGATCCCTCACCTGGCCATTACTCTGCTGCAGCACATACCCCTGTTCATCGATGTAATAATCGTCCCCGAACACAAAATCGCACCCCTCGCGGGCCAGCGCGGCGCGGCGCATGTCCAGGCTCCCTTCGAGCAACAGGTCACTGCAATTGATCCAGCACATCAGGGGGGCGGTGGACATATCAAACCCCTTGGCAAGCGCATCGGCATAACCGCCGTCCGGCTCGCTCACCCAACCACTCAGCTGCGACTCATAGCGACGGATAATATCGACACTGCCGTCGGTTGAACCTCCGTCGATAACATAATACTCGTCCCCCGGCGCAAGGTTGCGAAGCACGGACTGTATGGTTTCTTCCAGATATTCGGCCATATTGTAGTTAGGGGTCACCACGCAGAAGCGCTGCTGGTCCCCATCAGGCCGTACTAGTTTGGTCAAGCTTTCACCCCGTAAGTTCTCGATACAGCTTCATGGTTTGTGATACACAATGCGGCCAGGAGAATTCCGCAGCCCGCATGCGCCCCTTGTGCACAAACGATTCCGCCAGCGCGGGATCATACAGTATCTTTCCCAGCGCCGCAGCCAGTGATTCGGGACACTGCGGGTCAAAGCTTAAGGCAGCATCCCCCACCACCTCCGGCAGCGAACTGGAGTTCGAACAAATCACCGGGCAGCCGCACTGCATGGCCTCCAGCGGCGGGATGCCGAAACCCTCGTACAAAGAGGGATAAACGAATGCGGCAGCATGCTGGTAGCAGGCCGTCAACCTGCGATCATCCCCGGAAATCTGTCGTACATGATCCTGCGGGATATGCAGTCGCTGCATCATGTCGAGTTCCCCGGCGGTCAAGGCCCCGCCGCCCACGCAGAGCAACGTGTATTCGCCCATCACCTCCGGCAATGCGGCATAAGCCTTGAGCAGACATGCAAAGTTCTTGTATCTGCCACGGGGACCGACATAAAGCAGATAGGGCGCATCAAGCGGACGCGCCAGACCGGATTCCGGCAGCAGGGAGGCGGCAAGATGAATCACCGATGTCCTGGCCTCATCCACGCCGAAAAACTCGATCAGATCCTTCCGGGTGTTGCGGGAAATACAGATCACGTGGTCACTTCGCTGCACGGCAGCCCGCCTTGCCTGGCTAAGCGCATCCTTCCCGGCGGGATCGGCAAAGCGTTCATGAATCATGTCATACACGGTCAACACCCGTCGCGCGCCTCCCGCATCCGGGGCCTGCGTCCGGAAATAGGTTTCATGCACGATATGCGGCGCGAAGGCGCGAAGGCGCGAGCCTTCGAAAATGCCGTTGGCTCGCTGGCAAAGCGCTGTCACGCCCCGGAAATACGGCAGCACTGTTCCGTGATGGCAAGGCAACTCACCGATATAGCGATTGATATGCAGCGGCGCATCGATGCGCACCTGTTGCCCCTCTGCCAGCAGACCGGCGGCCAGCTCGGTATAGTAGCGGGAAATCCCGCCATACTGCTGGATGGTGAAGATGCGGTCGTCGAACCATATGTTCAAGGGCCGGCTCAATCGTCGCCCTGCAAGTCGCGCTCCCGCATCATGCGCCGATGATCCCCGGCGGTCATCGAAGCAAACCCGAGCAAGGGATAGATTCGCGGCGCGAAACGCAGCGCCAGCCTGATGACTGCCGTGCGCCGGGGTGCACGCATGAACAGATGCAGGCTGCCGCACGAGACATAATGATACCCGTAACGCGCGGCAATCCATGCAAGGGTCTTTTGCTGGAAAAATGCAATATGCTGGCCGGTGGCAAAATAGAAATAGTGCCAATCCGGGTCCACCGGCTCGTGCAGCAGCTCGCTGCTGACCAGCAGCAGGTCCGGCTTCATTCGCCCCAGAATCCCATCGAAGAAGGCCTGCGGATCGGCCAGGTGTTCGAGCACCTCAAACGCGGTAACAACATCGTAGGATGCTTCGGGATCGCCATCGAAACCACGTGCAAAAAGATTCTTCGCATGCGCATCCCAGCAATGGAAATCAAACCCGTGATCACGCATCAGGCGGGTCAGCACACCGTGACCTCCGCCGTAATCGAGACATCGCCCGCCCTGCATGCCAAGCAACTGAAGCAGCACAGCCGTGGTTTTCATCAGCCACAGGTTGCGTTGCATCACGCCGGTATCGGCGGCCGCCAGCGCTTCACCATAGGCCTCATCCAGCCAGCAGGGCGACTCGCTCTGCAACAACCCGCAGGCCGGGCACAGATAATAGCCTGCCTCGTACTTGCCCAGCACCTTCCGGCGAAAAGAGAAAAGCGCATCTGCAGAACACATCCGGCATGAAATAGTATCGGCATTAACGTGGGACAAGAGAGTTCCTCGCATACGCCAGCAGGCCCCCGGCGTGGGTCCAGATGCCGAGATGCCGGCGCACGGCATGCCACATCAGCAGGTGCAGTACGATCATGCCGAGCGACATGGCCATGGCGACACCTTCAGGGCCGAATCTGCTGCCCAGCAACCAGGTGGCAATCAGCGTGACAAACGCCGCCCACAACGACATGCGAACCAGTTCATTGTGAAAGCCGGTCATCATCAGCACGGGACCGCAGAAGCCGGACCATGCATTACCCAGCACGCCGATGCAGAGCAGCACCAGTATCCATTTGGCGCTGGCATAAAAATCGCCAAACAGCAGGGCAAGCAGGCCATCTCCCCAGAACAGGAATACCAGCAGGACCAGGCTGCTCGCGAGCAGGGAAAGCGAGGCCGCCAGGCGCACAAGCCTCTCCATCTCCGGCATTTTTCCCTCGGCATGCATGCGCGCAATCATGGGCGGAATCATCGCATTTAGCGCCAGCAATGGAAACTGAGCCAACAACATGACCCTTGCTGCAGCACCGTATCGGGCAGCATCAGAGGCCGACGCCAGATAACCGACGACCCACAGCCCCAGGCTGGTCATGACCACGACCACCAGATTGCCGCCCAGCAAGGGCAGGCCGGTACGCAGCATTTCCCGCGTATCGACTGTTCCCTGGAATGAGAACGGTGAAGCCCTGCGCCACACGATATACAGGGCAAACAACATGCTGAACAACGAGGCCAGAACGGTCATGACGATCACCTGTTGCAGAGAAAGACTGTCACGCGTCATCCATGCAAGCCCCATCAGGAAGGCAAACAACAGGCTAGTGAACAGGCCCTCGAACAAGGTGGCCAGCCGGATATCCTCCATGCCGCGCAGGCATTCGGCGGCAAGCGAACGCATGGCATTGAGCACGATCCAAAAGGCCAGCAGGCCGCTGCCGACGGTCATCATACCGGAGTGAAACAATGTGACAGCAGGGCCTTCCACGAACAGCATATAGCATGCGGCCACCAACAGACTCGCAAGCGATGTTATGATGAATGCCCGGATGACAACCGAACCGACCTGGCCGGATAGATTCAGACCGCGCATACGGGCGATGAAACGAACAGCAGCCTGATTCTGACCGGCCTGGGCGAGCAACACGCCGACCGTGGCAATGCTTATCATCAGGAAGTAAATACCCACCTCTTCCGGCGGCATCAGGCGCGTCAGCATCGCATTGGCGGCCACACCGGCAACGATGGCCAGCACCTTGCCGCACATCACCCAAACGCCGTTTAACGCGTGTTGCCGCATGAGAGGCTTATATGTCCCTGCCCTGGATTTGACCGCGCCCGACAACGCAGTAGACAGGTCGGGCAACCCGGATCAGGGCCTGCCTCCGGCACACTCCACGTCATGGGCCACCAAGGCCTCGATCAGCTGCTCAAGCTGCATCGTAGGCCGCCACCCCAACTGGCGGTCAGCCTTGCCCGGGTTGCCGCAGTTGTAGTGAATGTCCGCCGGGCGGTACAGGGATTCGTCAATGTCGACATGATCCTTCCAATCCAGTGAAAGGCTGGAAAACACCATGCCGACAAAATCCTCGAGGCTGCAGGCCCGGCCGGTGGCAATCACATAATCCTCGGCCTCTTCCATCTGCAGCATGCGCCACATGGCGTCCACATAATCCCCGGCAAAGCCCCAGTCGCGCCATACGTTCAGATTGCCCAACAGCAGCTTCTCCGTACTTCCGTTGGCGATGGCCACGGCTGCGGACACGATCTTGCGTGTCACGAAGCGCTTCGGGCGCAACGGGGATTCATGGTTGAACAGAATCCCGGAACAGGCATACATGCCGTAGGCCTCGCGATAATTCGCCGTGGCCCAGAAGGCAGCACTCTTGGCCACGGCATAGGGGCTGCGCGGATGAAACGGCGTGGATTCGTCGCAGTTCGTCCCTTCCGGGACCTGGCCGAAACACTCGCTCGAGGCCGCATTGTAGAAACGCAACGGGCGACCAAGGTAGCGGATGGCCTCCAGCACCTGAACGGTGCCGAGCGCCGTGCTTTCCATGGTTTCGAGCGGCTGGGAAAAGGACAGGCCGACCGAGCTCTGGCCGGCCAGGTGGTAGATCTCATCGGGCTGCACGCTGCTGATCACCTGCACGAGGTTTCGGAAATCGAGCAGCGAGACCGAATGCAACTGGACCTTGCTGCGCACCCCGAGCGCCTTGAGCGCCGAAAAATCGCGACTGTCGGCATCGCGGGACGTACCGTGAACGTCATAACCCTTGTTCAGCAACAGGCGCGCAAGATAGGCGCCATCCTGGCCCGAGATACCGAAGATCAGAGCACGTCTGGTGTCAGGCATGTGAAGGAATCCGCCGCATAAGTCAGAAGCTCACCGAAATCATGGCCGGAATCAATCCGCCATGCGGTTTCAATGCGTGCGGCGAGCGGAAAAATCGGCCAGATCGGCCATCAGCTGGCGAATGCCTGCATCGCCGAATTCCGGCAAGCAGGACTTGGCGCGCTCGGCGTACTCGGCGGCCGCATCGAGGCAGCGCTGCACGCCACCGGCCGCCTGCACGGCATCACGCACCTTTTCACGCTCGCCCTCGGCATAACCGTCGCGCTCGGCGATGGCCTCCACCATGGCATAAAGCGCCTGATCCTGCTGCATGGCATGCAACAGTGGCAGGGTGATCTTGCCCTCTTCCAGGTCGTGACCCACCGGCTTACCCACATCCTGCGCCTCGGCTGCATAATCGAGCACATCGTCCATCAGCTGGAAGGCTACGCCCAGGCACATGCCGTATTCGGCCATGCGCCGGATGGTTTCCTCGTCCTGTCCGCTGACCCGCGCCCCGATTTCGGCAGCCGCCGAAAACAGGATGGCCGTCTTGCTCTCCACGACTTCCAGGTACTCGGCCTCGGTCATCTTCAGATGGAAGGTACGCACCAGTTGCAGCACCTCGCCCTCGGCCAGCGTGTTCGAGACCTTGGAAAGCAGCGCCAGGATCTCCATGTGGCCGTCCGCCACCATCATCTCGAAGGCGCGCGAAAACAGGAAATCACCGACCAGCACACTGGCCTGGTTTCCCCAAACGCCGTTGGCCGACGGCGTGCCGCGGCGTACCTCGGACGAATCCACCACATCATCGTGCAGCAAGGATGCGGTATGCAGGAATTCCACCACCACAGACAGCGGAACATGACGCTCTTCGGCGTAGGAAAACAGCTTGGCCGAAAGAATACAGAGCAGCGGACGCAGACGCTTGCCGCCACTGTCCACGATATAGTTACCGATGGCCGGAATCATCATGACGTCGGAATCGAGCTCGCGGCGGATGCAGGCGTCGACCTTGCGCAGGTCCTCGCGGCACATCTCGGTGGCCTGATTCAGGGGATTATCAATTAAAGACGTCACGATGCGGCATCGTAAGTATCCTGACGGGGGCGTCAAGAAAACCGGGGCGCCTCGCCGGAAAGACCTTCGAACAGGCTGATTTTTCGCCGAAAACAATGAATATACACTCAACACGGAGCGGCAAAACGGATACCATCGCCGCATGCAGATCATTCTCGCCTCCAAATCCCCGCGCAGGCTGCGCCTGCTGCAATCGACCGGCCTGGCCATCGAGGTGCGCCCGGCGCATATCGACGAGTCGCTGGCATCGGATGAACCGGTCGATACCGCCGTGCAACGCCTGGCCGTGGCCAAGGCTGCGGCCATCGATGCGATTGATATCCCCGTGGTGGCCGCCGACACGCTGGTGGCACTGGACGGCTGGCCGCTCGGTCAACCGGTCGACCTGGCCGAGGCACGCGACATGCTGCTCGCCCTGTCCGGTTCCACGCACCAGGTGTTCACCGGCGTGTGCGTGGCATACCGGGGACGTTCGCTTCGCAGACTGATGTGCTCCGAGGTGGGTTTTTACGAACTGAGCGAGGCACAGATCGACGCCTATCTGCAACACAACGAGGTGCTGGATAAAGCCGGTGCCTATGAAATCCAGGGCGGCGCAGCCAGCTTCGTACATACGGTGAGCGGGCCGCTGGACAATGTTATCGGCCTGCCGGTCCGCCTGACCCTCGGCATGCTGCAAGAGGTAACGCAATGAGTGTTGAACTTCTGGTCAACGTCACCCCCTTCGAAACCCGCGTGGCGCGCGTTGAGAACGGGCTGGCTGAAGAGGTGTATATCGAGCGCGAGCACGAACGCGGCCTGCGCGGCAATATCTACAATGGCCGCGTACAACGCGTGCTGCCCGGTATCCAGGCCTCGTTTGTCGACATCGGCCTGTCACGCGCCGGCTTCCTGTATGCCGGCGATATCGCGCAACCCGACACGCATGTCCCCGAGGACCAGCCTTCGCACGAGTCCGAAGAACCGAGCGTGGAGTCGAGCAGCGAAACCGCCTCGGCGCAGCGCCAGTTTCCCGATATCTGCACGCTGGTGCGTGAAAACCAGCACCTTACGGTGCAGGTATCGAAAGAACCCATCGCCTCCAAAGGCCCGCGCCTGACCTCGCTGGTCAGCCTGGCGGGTCGCTATCTGGTGTTCCTGCCGCGCCACGATCATATCGGTATCGCACACCGCATCGAGGACCCCGCCGAGCGCAATCGCCTGCTGCAGCTGGTCGGTGAAATTAAACCGGAGGGCGGCGGCCTGATCGTGCGTACCGTTGCCGAAGGCAAGGGACAGGCTGAAATCAAGCAGGATCTGGACTACCTGTTGCGCCTGTGGGCGGACATCGAAGAGCGTCTGAAGCACGCCGGCCCCGCCTCGCTGGTGCACACGGAACTGAATCTCTACCTGCGCATGATGCGCGATTTCGTCGATGCCGATGTGGAGAAGATTCATGTCGATTCGCGCGATGCCTACGAACGCATGCTTTCCTTTGCGCGCCGTTTCATGCCCGAGGTGGCGGACCGCCTGTACTACTACCCGGGCGAACGCCCGATCTTCGATGTGTACGGCGTTGAAGAGGAGATCAATCGCGCCCTGAAACGCCGCGTGGAACTGAAATCCGGCGGCCACCTGGTGATCGACCAGACCGAGGCACTGATTGCCATCGATGTGAACTCAGGCTCTTTTACCGCCTCCCGCACCATGGAAGAAACCAGCTTCAAGACCAACCTCGAGGCTGTTCATGAAATTGTGCACCAGCTTCGCCTGCGCAATCTCGGCGGCATCATCGTGGTGGACTTCATCGACATGCAGGACGACGACAACAAGCGCCGCCTGCTCGAAGTGCTGGAAGAAGCCCTGTCTCGCGACCATGCCAAGACCCATATCGTGAACCTTTCCGATCTCGGCCTGGTCGAAATGACCCGCAAGCGCACCCGCGAATCGCTCGGCAGGACGCTGTTGTCGGTTTGTCCGCATTGCAGTGCCACCGGCCACATCCGCAGCGAAATCACCATCTGCTACCAGATCTTCCGCGAGGTCGTCGCCGAGGCACGCGCCTACCCCTGCGACCGCCTGATGGTGGTGGCGCACCCGGCCATCATCGACCGCCTGCTCGGAGAGGAAAGCGACAGCGTCAGCGGGCTGGAGCATTTCCTGAAAAAGGAAATCGTGCTGAAAAGCGATGAAAAACTCGATCCGGAACGCTACGAGATTGTTCTGCAATAGAACCACCGCCACCCGATAGTGCCAAATCCTGCAGCTGGCATGACTGAAGCGGAAAAGACGAATGCCGGCCGGCCATTACCGCCAGGGGACCTGCATCTGTATGTCCACATCCCCTTCTGCATTCACAAATGCGCCTACTGCGACTTCAATTCCCATGTTCGGCGCCAGCCGGCCTGGGGGAATTACCGGGAAGCCCTGCTCAGCGAACTGGCCTACTGGTCGGCCCGGCCGCAGTTCTCGGGGAGGCCCCTTGCCAGCATTTTCTTCGGCGGGGGCACCCCGTCGCTTGCCCCTGCCGAACTGATTGCGGGGACGCTGGAGCAAGCCGATGCCCTGCTCGGTATTTCCGACGATACCGAGATCACCCTGGAGGCCAACCCGGGGACAGTGGACGCGGGCCGTTTCAGGGCCTACCGGCAGGCCGGCGTCAACCGTCTGTCCGTCGGGGTGCAGAGTTTCACCAATGCTGAACTGCTCTGGCTGGAGCGGATCCACAGCAGCGACCAGGCCATGGCTGCGCTGGCAACGGCGCGTGCGGCCGGCTTCGACAATCTCAGCCTGGACCTGATGTACGGACTGCCCGGACAGGGGATGGAGGACTGGATGCGCAGCCTTGAGACAGGCATCGAACTGGCGCCTGAGCACATGTCCTGCTACCAGCTCACCGTCGAGGCGCACACCGAACTGGCCAACCGGCACCGGGCACGGCCGCTTGCCCTGCCCGATGATGATCTTTCCCTGGACTTCCTGCGCCGCACGCGCGCCCGTCTGCAGGATGCCGGCTATGCGGCTTACGAGGTATCCAATTTCGCGCGCCCCGGGCGTTATTGCCGGCACAACGACGGTTACTGGCTGTATCACGACTACATCGGCATCGGTGCCGGCGCCGCCGGCAAATGGGACAAGCAGGATGGGGGGATCACCCGCCATGCCAACATCCGCTCGCCCGAGGCCTACATGCGGGCTGCCATGCAGCATGGGAAAGCCATCAACAGCGAGGAAACACTCGATATACGCAAGGCCGCCGGCGAAGCCGTGTGGCTGGGGCTGCGCCGCAGCCGGGGTATTGGCCGTGCCGCGTTCCGGACGCGGTTCGGCAGCGACATCGACGCCATGTTCGGCAGCGTCCTGAGGCCATGGCAGCAAAGTGGCCACCTGATCGCCGCTGCAGACAGCCTGTACCTGAGTGACAAGGGGCTAGGCATGGCAGACAGTATCGCGATCTCGGTGCTTCGCGACTGATGTTATAGCGCTTCGGGACTCCGCGAACTGAAATCGTCGTACACCGCATTGGTAAAATACAGACCGTGCGCCGGCGCTGTTTCACCGGCCAGCAGCCGATTGCGATGCCCGATCAACTCGACCATGTAATCGGCCTGCCATTTACCCAACCCGACGCGCACCAGCGAACCGACGATGTTTCGCACCATGTGGTAGAGAAAGGCATCGGCGCTGACATCGATACTCACGCACCAGCCATGCTGCGTTATGCCCAGCATGCGCACCTCACGCTCGGGCGACGCCGCCTGGCAGCCGCTGGCCCGGAAGCAGGAAAAATCGTGCCGACCGATCAGGTGGGATGCGGCCTGTTGCATAGCGGGAATATCCAGCGGACGCGGCATCCACCAGTGACGCCAGCGCTCGATGGCCGGCGCTGTGCCGCGATTCCATATCTGATAGCGATAGGCGCGCTCGCGGCAATCGAAGCGGGCGTGGAAGTCTGGGCGAACGGGCCGCACCGCGCTTACCCGGATACCCTCGGGAAGGTGCTGGTTCACGCCATGCACATAGGCCATCGGAGAACGCCTGAAGCGCGAGCGCTGCACATCGGCATGCGCAGCCATGGCCTCGGCGTGGACACCGGCATCCGTGCGTCCGGACGCAACACATGCCACCGGCGAACCGTCGATGCACTGCAACGCCTCTTCCAGATGCTGCTGCACCGAAGGGCCGTTGTTTTGCCGCTGCCAGCCGCACAGGTCGCGTCCGTCGTACTCAAGTATCAGGGCAACGCGTTGTAACTCGCTCAACGGCTCCGGCATCATCTCACCGTCCATACCAGATACACCACCAACAGCCCGCATCCAGCCAGCACGGCTCCCGCAGCTATGCTCCCCCGGGGCCTGCGCGGGCCTTCTTCATACTCCCATTGCCGCCAGACGTTCGTCGCCTCAACGAGCGCGCCCTGCCAGACGCGCGAGACCAGTTCACCGAGTTCGGCCGGCAAGTCGGAGGCGCTGCGCCAACCCGCGTTCAGGTTCATTCTTGCCTCGGCCAGCGAACGGCTTGCCAGACCGCGCATAGCCGGAGATAACTTCACATAAGCCAGCAGCCGCGATCCGACAAAGGGAAGTCGCAGGCAGTAGTAGGTCCATTCCTCCCGCGACAGCGAGCGCGACAACAGCATCGCAACATAGAACATGGCGCACAGTCGCAGCGCAAGCCAGCCACCCTGCTGCAGCCCTTCGCGGGTAAAGGGAACCGGACTGCCCGGCCAGAGCAGGGCTCCGGGTGTGAAGATCAGGTGGAGCAGAAGTACCGGCACCACCAGCCATAGCAGAAGCCGGGCTGCGCGTAGCACCGGCACCCAGCTTGCGCTGAGCCAGCCAACCAGCAGGGCGCTGCCCGTGAGCATGCAAAGAAGCAGTGGAATTTGCCCGTGCATACCGATCAAGGCGGCCAGCAGGGAGGCTGCAAACAGCATCCGGCCCAACGGGTGGATACGCTTCGCAGGGTGAAGTTCAATGGATTGTTCCCCGGATGGGGTGCTCATGTGCGCCTGCATGAATTCAGCTCAACGCACGCCGATGGAATCAGGCGGACAGATTCTTTACCGAATCAAACCACTCCCGATTGCTGTCGTTGACCAGGGCTTCCGCCTCGGCCAGGAGCTCGCCGCTGCGCGCTGCATCGCCACGCCTGGCAGCCAGCTCGGCCAGACCGATCAATGCATCGCCACGACGCTCGCCTTCCAGGGCCGACTGCAGTGCAGCCTCCGCTTCGTCCAGCGAACCCTCGGCGAGCAGGCTGCGTGCCCGATCCAGATCGAGGCTCTCCGGCCCGGCATCGAAGCTTACCGGAGCGCTTTCCTCGCCCCACTCGGCAAGCAGGTCGTCCAGTTCTTCACTGACATCCATCTCCGGCATGGCAGCGATAGCATCGGTCCGTTCGCCGTCAGCAGTGTTGTCGTCTGCCGTGTCGCTGTTGCCTTCGACATCCGTCTCATAGTTTTCGAATTCTCCGAGGATGTCGTCCAGACCCAGATCGCCATCCGAGGCATCCGCCTCGATCACGGTTTCCGGCCCGTCATCCACATCACCGGCGTCGTGCTCGAAACTGGTAACATCATCGCCTGCCGACGCGAAATCAACCTGCGGCGTGCTGTCCTGATCATCTGTGCTTTCGAACTCCCCGAGGATCGCATCCAGGTCAAGCCCATCGTCATCGCCTGCGCTGATCCCGGTGGCATCATCACCATCCGCCTTGACCTCGTCTGCTTTTCCGGCATCGAATTCAAGACCATCATCGTCGGCATGATCGGCCGCAGCGGTCAACGCCTTATTCGATTCGACCTCCGGTTCGACATCCGAGCTATCGAACTCCAGTCCATGCCCTTCTTCACGATTCTCTTCAGATGCAGTCTCTTCCGGTGCAGAGATGTCGATTGTACTGACAAAATCCGCATCCCCGTCTGTTTCCACGGCATCTTCAGACACGGCATCGTTGGCAGACACGGCATCATTGGTGTCGACGGATTCTTCCGCCTGATGCCCTGTTTCCTCAGCATACGGCGATTCTTCTGCGCCACTGTCGGAGTCCAGGCCCGAAGACTCGCTGGATTCAGTCCCGGTGAAATCCATGTCGCCCAGATCAAGGCCGCCATCCCCGGATGCTCCCGTCACGCCTTTTTCGGCATCCTCTCTGCCGGCTTCAGGTTCACCTGCGGTACCATCCATAGTTGCGAGCAGATCGTCGATATTGATGTCGTCAGCGGCCTGATCGGCAACATCATCCGGGACTGCGACAGCCTCCGTGCCCGTATCATCCCCGAACTCGTTCTCGAAAGCCTCCAGGTCACTGCCGCTCAGGGCGCTTCTTGCTGCCTCAATGGCTGCGGTCATGGCCGCCTGATCACCGCGGGCTTGCAGGAAGCCGACGAGCTTCCGGTGCGCCTCGGCGTTATCCGGCTTTTGCTCGATGGCCAGGTGCATCTGCTGCAGCGCCTCGTCGTCCATACCGTAGCGCAGGTAAACCTCCGCCTCGGTCAGGTAATCCACACCGGTCTGGGCTGTCGGGGCCTTGCTCTCGAACAGCAGGCCGTCATCCTGCAAGGCTTCCCTTTCCGGCTCTGCCGTATCGGAATCCAGCGAGGCGGCAAAGTCTTCATTGTCCATCTCACCAGCGCCGGCATCCATATCGTCAGCCACGGCTCCAGCCGCAGTAACCGCGGCAGCCGCCGGGGCGACATCACCAGCATTGCCCTGGTTGTTTGCCGGCATCGCGGGGTGCGGACGGTCGCGACGCAGCAGGAACAGCAGGTAGCCGGCCACGCCGATCAGCAGCAAAATCACGGCGGCCATGGCGTAGGTCAGTGCATTCATATCCTGCGATTTCACTTCCTGGAGTTCCTGATTCACCAGCTTCAGCTGACGCTGCAGACGTGCCACCGTCAGTTCCAACTTACGCACCTGTTCCTGTGCAGCGGCTGCATCGGCGCTGGTCGTCGGAGCGCTGTCCGCCCTGGATTCGGACTCCTGCAGGGCCTGTTTCAGTCGCAGGTTCTCCTGTTGCAGGGCGCGCAGCTGATCATCGGCAGCCTGCATCCCGCCATCAGCCTGCTGCGTGACCCGGTCGTCCATGGCCGTGCCGGACTGCGCCTTTGGCTGTTGCCGGACAGGTGCGGCTGCCGTGCCGGAAGCCTGCTGTCCAACGTGCACACGAGTGCGATAGCGGTTCTGCTGTGCCTCGGCCTCGGCTGCATAGACAGGCTGATTGCGCAGGTCCTTCCAGCGCTTCTCCTGTTGCTTGATGATGCTCTCGGCCTGGCTGGCCGGCACCGATTCGACCTCTTCGGCAGTGGGTACATTCAGGTAGGTACCGGCATTGATCAGGTTGATATTGTTTTCGCGGAACTTGTCCTTGTTCTTGTTGAACAGCCCGACCATGACCTGATTCAGGGTGTAGCGTTCATCAACCCGCAGGCGGCGCGCAACCGTGCTGATCGAATCGCCGCGTACCATCGGGCCATAACGGCTGGTACGCGCCCAACCTTCATAGGGATTGAATTCCGAACCGGTCGGTTCAATGGCTGACTCATCTGCCGCACTGACCGGGGCTTCGGGCTGGTAAACCGGCGTGGATGGCTCAACCGGACGAACAGCTGCAGCAGGAGCCGCAGGTACTTCCTGAACAGGCTGCGGCCGCGCAACAGGTGCCGGCGCAGGAGCTGCAGGGCGGACCTGCTCCGGCAGGTCGAGGAAAACGGGATACTTCTTGAAATTGGTGGCATGGCCATGGCGCAACTTGAGCACGAGATTGAAATACGGCGTATCGATGGCCTCGCTCGAGCTGATCACCGCGCGCGGGCCGCGCAGGTCGTTGACGATGTTAACGGACAGCTTGTTCAGCGCGGGGTCGCGGAAAACCTCGAGGATCTGGTAGTCGGAAGGGGCTGCCGTCTCGACCGTGACATCGGCGACTTTTTCACCATCCTCCAGTTGCAGGGGGGCTTCGGCGAAGAACACCTCTCCAAGATGGCTGGTGACTTCGATCTTGCCGAGAGCCACGGCGCCGGCCTGACCGGCGGCGAATATCAGACATACGGACAGCAGCAGCACATTGCGCAACCCAACGAACATACGGCAATCTCCCTTTTGGCGGCTCGCCTCATCCGTCATACGAATGGGGCCAGAAACGCTTCAATGTTCCGAAACAAGCAATTCCGCAATTTGCACTGCATTTAGAGCCGCGCCCTTACGGACATTATCGGCAACCACCCATAAATGCAAGGAATCAGGGAAAGAATTGTCTTCGCGGATGCGGCCAACCCACACCGGATCGGTGCCTGCCGCATCACTCGCCAGCGGATAATCCTCGCCCGCCGGATCATCAACCACGCACACACCCTCTGCCTCGGCGAGCAACCCGCGGGCACGCTCGGCACTCATCGGTGCCTCGAAACTGACGTTGACCGCCTCGGAATGACCATAGAACACAGGCACGCGCACCGTGGTGGCGGTGACGGCGATATCGGCCTGCATGATCTTGCAGGTTTCATCCATCATCTTGCGCTCTTCCTTGGTGTAGCCGTCGTCCATGAAAACATCGATCTGGGGAATCACGTTAAACGCAATACGGGCGGGCAGCACATTGACCTTGGCCTCGTTGCCGGACAACAGGTTGCGGGTCTGCTCGGCCAGTTCTTCGATGGCCTTGCCACCAGCGCCGGACACGGCCTGATAGGTGGTCACAGCCACGCGCCTGATCGGCACCGCATCGTGCAGCGGCTTGAGCGCCACAACCATCTGGATAGTCGAGCAATTCGGGTTGGCGATGATGCGGTTCACGCGGGCCATCTCCAGCGCCTGCGGATTCACCTCCGGCACGACCAGGCACACATCTTCGTGCATACGCCATGCGCTGGAATTATCCACCACATAGCAGCCGGCCTCGGCAAAGCGTGGCGCATGGGCAAGCGAGGTACCGCCTCCGGCTGAAAACAGCGCGATATCCAGGCCCGCCGGATCGAACGTCTCCAGGTCCTGCACCACATATTCCTTGCCCTTGAACTCGATACGAGTACCGGCACTGCGGCTGGAAGCCAGCAGCACCAGTTCTCCAACCGGGAAATTACGATCGGCAAGGATCTCCAGCATGGTCTCGCCAACCGCACCGGTGGCACCGACTACGGCGACATTGTATGCATCCTTCCTGGGAAGAAATTCACTCATCATCAAACCTCCATGGCCTGCAATTTGGCGCTCACGGCATCACCCATGCCGGAACAGGATACCATGGTGCTTCCGCCACCCAGGTCCGGGGTGCGTACGCCGTCATTCAGCACCGCCTCTACTGCAGCCTCGACCTTGCCGGCCAGTTCGGCGCGATCCAGCGAATAACGCAGCATCATGGCCACGGACAGGATGGTGGCCAGCGGATTGGCCTTGTCCTGACCCGCAATATCCGGGGCCGAGCCGTGAATCGGTTCGTACATGGCGAACTTCTCGCCGATCGAGGCCGACGGCAGCATGCCGATCGAACCGGTCAGCATGGAGGCCTCGTCCGACAGGATATCGCCGAACAGGTTGCCGGTGACCATCACATCGAACTGCCGGGGGTTGCGAATCAGCTGCATGGCAGCGTTGTCGACGTACATGTGCTCAAGCTCAACATCCGGGAACTCACTTTCCTTGACGCGGATCACAATTTCGCGCCACAGCTCGGAAACCTCCAGCACATTGGCCTTGTCCACGCTGCATACGCGGTTTGAGCGGAGGCGCGCGGCAGTAAAAGCCGTGCGTGCGATGCGCTCCACCTCTGACTCGGTGTAGCCCATGGTGTTGAAGCCGCGACGCTGGCCGTCGACCTGCTCAAAACCGCGTGGCTGGCCGAAGTAAATGCCGGATACCAGCTCGCGTACCACCAGGATATCCACACCCCTCACGACCTCGGGCTTCAGGGTCGAGGCTTCCAGCAACTGGTCGTAAACCCTGGCCGGACGGTAGTTGGCGAACAGGCCGAGATCGGCGCGAATGCCGAGCAAACCGGCCTCGGGACGCAGCGGCTTGTCCAGCGACTCCCACTTCGGTCCACCCACCGCACCGAGCAACACCGCATCGCTGGCATGCACCAGCTTGCGGGTGGCCTCCGGATAGGGGTCGCCGGCAGTATCGTAACCGTCACCACCGATAGCGGCCTCTTCCCATTCGGCATTCAGGCCGTAGGCGGTATTCAGCACGCCGAGCACCTTCAACGCCTCGCGCACGATTTCGCGCCCGATGCCGTCGCCCGGCAGTACAGTAATATTGACACCCATGGTTATTCTCCCTTTACACGCATGGCCGACTTCACCGCGGCCACAAATTCATCCACATCCTTGAACTCACGATACACCGAGGCAAACCGAATGTAGGCCACGCCGTCCAGCTGGCGCAACTGCTCCATCACGTAGTCGCCTATCACGCCTGCCGGAATCTCGGCCTCGCTGTTCTCCTGCGCGGCTCGCACCACGGCCTGCACGCCCTGCTCCAGTGCATCCGCGCTGACCGGCCGCTTTTCCAGCGCCTTCTGCATACCGCCGCGAATCTTCTGTTCATCGAAGGCCTGCCGCGCGCCCTCCTTCTTGATCACCATCGGCAGGCGCAACTCGGCGCGCTCATAGCTGGAGAAGCGCTTGCCGCACACCTCGCACTCGCGCCGCCGCCGTACCGCCGCACCGCCCTCGGCCACGCGTGAATCGATCACGCGCGTATCGTCGTTGGAGCAGAACGGGCAATGCATTCTCAGCCTGCCGTATCAGCCGAAAAGTAGCTTGGCCAGCACGGAACGCGACTCAATCGTAGATCGGGAAGCGATCGGTCAGCGCACGCACTTCCGCGGCAACCGCCGCATGCACGGATGCATCCTCGGGAGCAGCAAGCACCTTGAGAATCATCTCGCCGATCTGCTTCGACTCGGCCTCCTTCATGCCGCGTGCGGTGATAACCGATGCACCGATACGGATGCCGGAGGTGACAAACGGGGATTCCGGATCAAACGGAATGGTGTTCTTGTTGGTCGTGATGCCGGAGGCTTCCAGGGCTTCCTCGGCCACCTTGCCGGTGATGCCCTGCGGGCGAACATCCACGCGGAACATATGGCAGTCCGTACCGCCGGAAACCACACGCAAGCCGCCTGCCGTCAGCGTTTCAGCCAGTGCGCGGGCATTGACTACCACCTGCTTCTGGTCAGTCTTGAACTGCGCGCCCAGCGCCTCACCGAAGGCCACGGCCTTGGCCGCGATGACATGCATCAGCGGCCCACCCTGAATTCCGGGGAAGATGCGCGAATTGATCTTCTTGGCCAACTCGTCGTCATCGGTGAGGATCATGCCGCCGCGCGGTCCGCGCAGGGTTTTGTGCGTGGTGGTGGTAATCACATGCGCATGCCCTACCGGACTCGGGTAGGCACCGGCTGCAATCAGGCCGGCATAATGCGCCATATCAACGAACAGGATGGCTCCGACCGAATCGGCGATTTCCCGCATGCGGGCAAAATCGATTTCGCGCTCGTAGGCAGAGGCCCCGCCGATAATCATCTTGGGCTGGTGCTCTTCGGCCATCTGCTGCATGGCGTCGTAATCCAGACGCTCGTCCGACTCGCGCACACCGTAGGCCACCACATTGTACAGCCGTCCGGAAAAATTCACCGGCGAGCCGTGGGTCAGGTGCCCACCGTGCGACAGGTCCATGCCCATGATGGTGTCACCCGGGTTGAGTACAGCCATGTACACGGCCATATTGGCCTGCGAGCCGGAATGCGGCTGCACATTGGCATGTTTCACGCCAAACAGCTCCCTGGCTCGCTCCTGGGCCAGGCTCTCCACCACGTCGACATGCTCGCAACCGCCGTAGTAACGGCGACCGGGATAACCCTCGGCATACTTGTTGGTCATCACCGAGCCCTGCGCCTGCATCACGGCCCTGGACACGATATTCTCGCTGGCAATCAACTCCAGGGTGTGCTGCTGGCGACCCAGCTCAGCGGCAATCGCATCGGCAACTGCAGTATCTGCCAGATCGGCATGAAAGAAATCGGAACGCTCGCTCATCTATAATCCCTCCTGGTTTGGGGCACGTTTTAGAGCACGCCCGGGTAATATCGCGGGCCATCAACGGTAAAACATGCCTGGGGTTGAAACAACAAGGGGCCCGAACGGGCCCCTTGCAGCAATACTTCTTCGGGCACGCCGCAACTGTTAGCGGATACGACGCTCACGAATACGGGCGGCCTTACCGGACAGCTCGCGCAGGTAGTACAGCTTGGCGCGACGCACGCGGCCGTGACGCACCACCTTGACACTCTCCAGCATCGGCGAATGCAGCGGGAACACACGCTCCACACCGATACCGCCGGAAATCTTACGCACCGTGAAAGAGCTCGAAATGCCCTTATTGTGACGCGCAATCACGATTCCTTCGTAGGCCTGCAGGCGCTCGCGGCGCTCCACACCCTTCTTGGTATCCTTGAAGTCCACCACGCGAACATTGACGCGAACGGTATCGCCCTCGCGGAATGCCGGGATATCCTCACGCAACTGATCCTTGGTTACATCATCCAATGCACGCATTTAAAAAAACCTCCAACAACCTCGAACAACTACCTCTCGAACCGGCAACGATCCATATAGATGGCCAGCGCTGCACGTACCGAAAGGTGGCGCACTTTACCGATACCTTCGATGGGCCGCAACCATCCATTTGCAGGCGGCAATCCGGAGACATCCAGCCCCCATCCCGTACCGAAAACAATCAGGTGTGGCCCGGGCAGTTCAGCAAGCGCCCCCGCATCCCGGGCGTCCTCTCCGGGCGGAGCGGCCGAAGTGTACCAGAGCTTGTACGGGCGCTCATCAAGAACCTGCTGTAGCGAGTGCCTGAGTTGAACCCTGGACAGCACCTCGCGCCTTCCGGGATTGCGATCACCGCCTTCGCCGACAAGCCAGTAATCGCACATGTCGCGCACCATCGCATGCATGCCCTCGGCCGGATGCACCAGGTAGACGGGGCTAACATCGTAAAACGCACAGGTACGGGCAAAATCGTGCACATCCATGGTGGTGATCGCCGTGGTCGAACTTTCGCCCTTGCGATTGAGTACCGGGTGATGCACCAGGGCGACGGCGATTTCCGGCGGCCCCGGCTTCTCTCCTGCCACCCGATTCAATCCCGTTTCAGTTTTTTCAGGGTATCCGCCATCTCGTTGAAGCCATCCACCAGGGAGATAAACTCGATCGGCACGTCACGCTGAACCCGGAAGTCCAGCTCACCCTGCTGAAGTCTCTGCATACCCTTGGCGACATCCCTGATCGGCGGGAAAAAGGCACGTGGCATCCAGTAGCTGCCGTAGCCTACAATACCGAGCGCCGCCAGAAACAGAATGCCTGCCAGCACATAGGTCTGCACGGCAATATCCTGGATGTGCTCGTTGCGCTTGAGGTTTTCGGCATACACCACATCGTACAGCCTCTTGAGCTCCAGCGAGGCCTGATCGATCAACAGGTCGAAATCCTCCATCAGAGCCGCCGCCTTCGGATCACCGACAGGCTGCCTGATTGCGATAATCGCATCGGCCACCTGCTTGGCCTTGTTCCATTTTGCACGTGCGCCGGACAGCACCTCCAGCTGTCCGGGCATGAAGCCCGGCATCGAAGCCATCTTGTCGAAGCGGACCTCGACCCGGTCGCGCAGTTCGACATAGAGATTCTTTTCCGCATCACTGGCATGGATGATGTAGTCATTGACCGGCATGGCCGCCTCGGCCGCGGCAATGCGCAGGCTCATGGCATGATCCATCTGGTTGATCGAGCGCTGGATAATCTGGTTACTCAGGTCGGTGGACATATTGATTTTGAGCAAGGCGATGCTGCCGAACAGCAGAATAACCAGGAACAGGCCATAGGAAGCAAATTGATAGGTGAACTTCAACGAAGTGCGGCCAAACCGAAGCGACATATCCCCTCCCGGTGAAGAATGACGTTGAGCCATTATTGCGCAATGGCGCGGACATGTCATCCGCACCGCGTATCCGGCTATTATTTCATCTCAAGCGCTGTCTTGCAGGGGGAGCTATCGGCAGTGGCACGATTGAACAGACCCTCGCCGAGCAGGGATAATCCGCCGGTCATTACTGCTCCGGCCGTGCGCGCGGCAGCCATACCGGTCTTGGCGGCATCCACCTCGATACCCGGTTCGGCCAGGGTACCACCGAGCCTCACCACATTGACCATATTGGAGAGATTGACCCCGATACCGTCTCGCGGCTCGGTGCCGATGCTCAGGTCGATGCTTTCGTCATGCAGATTGATCGTGCCCTCGCTGAGGATGTTCATGCGCGCGGTTTCGAAAGCTATGCCATCCTCCGAAAGCATCAGTCCGTTCTCAATGCGGAAATGAACCACGCCGCATTTCAGATTCATACTGTCCTTTTTCTCCGAGAATGGGTTCAGCTTATCGGCCAGCGACATCAGCACATCGCCGCCGACAATACCCAGCGCAGTACTTTTGACCTTGCCCTCACCCATGCGCAACTTGATTCGCCCGTTGCTGCCGGCCATCAGGCCGGCCATCGAGGTGCCGCTACCGACAAGAATCACATCGATATCCATGCTACCACCCTGCATCAGGGCTTCCTGCGGCTTGCCTCCCATCGCGGCCAGCAACTCACCGGCCACGATCTTCCTGCCGGTGAGTCTCAGGTCCAGACGGGCCGGCGATGTATTGCCACGCAATGTCAGGTTCGCGTGTAACGAACCTCCCCCGACATCGGCCTTGAACGGCGAGACACGCAGCACGCCATGATCAAGGCCGAGCGAAACATCCACATTCGAGAGCTGCATACCCGGCATGATGAAGCGCTTTATCTGCCAGCTCGCATCCGCATCGATGCTGTTCAAGGCATCGAGGTCCAGAGGCTCGGCCGACAACACGCGCGCCGGCGACTTTCTGTCTGCAGCCGATGATGTGCCACCCCCTGATTTATCCGGCGATGGCTTTTGGGACTCGTTCGCAGATTCCCCGGACTGCAGACCGATCAGCGATATCTGTTTCGAATTGAGCCTGACCGTAAGTTTTGGACGAC
>Ga0209919_1000270_pt1 | contig 26506 bp, 20 predicted proteins | sample SalPon2A_C_D2_MG_FD_185721 | JGI IMG/M metagenome (GOLD analysis project Ga0209919, IMG submission 185721) | Soil microbial communities from South San Francisco under conditions of wetland restoration - Salt Pond MetaG R2A_C_D2_MG (SPAdes)... | ecosystem: Environmental > Terrestrial > Soil >... | reverse complement strand
ACGGTGAAGGCGGTCGGCATGGAGCTATGTCCGAGTCTCGGTATCGCGATTCCGGTGGGCAAGGATTCACTTTCGATGCAGAGCCGCTGGCATCAGGACGGCGAGGACCGGAGCGTTACCGCGCCGTTGTCTTTGATCGTGTCGGCGTTCGCGCCGGTGGCCGACGTGCGCAAGACCGTAACCCCGGATATCAAGCGCTGCGAACAGCAAACCTGCCTGTTGCTGATCGATCTCGGTGCAGGCCAGAATCGTCTCGGCGCGTCGGCGCTCGCACAGGTCTATGGTCAGGTTGGCGATCGCGGCGTCGATCTCGACGATGCGCCGTTGTTCGCGAAGGTTTACCGCGCCCTGCAATCGATGCTCGAACAGGAACTGCTGCTCGCCTATCACGATCGCTCGGACGGCGGCCTCGCGGCGACCCTGTGCGAGATGGCCTTCGCGGGACGAAGCGGGCTTAATTGCGAAATCGGCCCGCTCGGCGACGACTGGCTCGCGGCGCTGTTCGCCGAGGAACTCGGCGTCGTCGTACAGCTGCGCGAAACGGATTTGCCGCTGGCCTTGTCAATCTTGCGCGAAGCCGGCGCCGAGCACCTCGCGCAGCGCATCGGCAGCCCGCAGCCGCGCGGCCATCTCAGTATCGTCCACCACGGCGAGCCGCTGCTCGACGAGCCCCTGGTCGAGCTGCAGCGCGCCTGGTCGGAGACCACATCGCGCCTGCAGGCGCTGCGCGACAATCCCGAGTGCGCGCGGGAGGAATTCGCGCTGTTGCAGGGGGATCAGCCGCCGACCCTGTTTTCGGCGCTCGAATTCGATCCGCGGGAAGATATTTGCGCGCCCTATGCCGCCGGGGCGCGTCCCCGGATCGCGATCCTGCGAGAGGAGGGCGTCAACGGCCAGCTGGAAATGGCGGCCGCTTTCGACCGCGCCGGTTTCGAGGCGGTCGACGTGCACATGAGCGACATCATTGCCGGACGCGTCAGTCTCGCGGATTTCCATGGAATCGCCGCTTGCGGCGGATTTTCCTACGGCGACGTGCTCGGCGCGGGTGAGGGCTGGTCGAAGTCGATTCTCTACAACGCCCGCGCACGCGACGAGTTTTCGGCGTTTTTCGAGCGTGCCGACAGCTTCGGCCTCGGCATTTGCAACGGTTGCCAGATGATGTCGAATCTTTACCGGATGATTCCGGGCGCCGGGCACTGGCCGCGCTTCGTGCGCAATCGCAGCGAACAATTCGAGGCGCGCGTGGTGATGACCGAGGTGCTGGAATCGCCGTCGCTGTTTCTCGCCGGTATGCAGGGATCGATGATGCCGGTGGTGGTCGCGCACGGCGAGGGCCGCATCGAGACTCGAGACCACGATGCGCCGCGGTTGCTCGACGAAAAACTCGCCTGCCTGCGCTACGTCGACGCCGTGGGCCGGCCTAGCGAAACCTACCCGTTGAACCCGAACGGTTCGGCGCTGGGCCTGAACGGCTTTACCAGCGAGGACGGCCGTTTCACGATCATGATGCCGCACCCCGAGCGGGTGTTCCGCAGCGTGCAGAACTCCTGGCGCTCGCCCGACTGGGGCGAATACGGGCCCTGGATGCGGCTGTTTCGCAACACCCGCCGGTGGGTTGGCTGAGCAACGATCGCGCCGCGCCGGGACTCTGCCGGCAGGTGTACAGGAACTCACCGCTACCATATTGGTCTAGACTTTACCTAATAGGAGGAAAAGCATGATCAGAATCCCCAGGCGCTGGGAAATCCCGGAGTCCGAAGTTACACCTGAACCGCTCTACCGGCGGCGGCGCGAATTCATCAAGAGCGCCGGCGTGTTCGGCGGTGCGCTATTGCTCAACCCGCTCGCGGCCGCGCAGGCGTCGCTGAAAATCGGGGCCTATGAAAAAGGCGTGGTGACGCTCGATGAAGAGCCGACCCAAGAGGAAGATGCCACCAGCTACAATAATTTTTACGAGTTCGGCACCGGCAAGGAAGACCCGAAGCGCAATTCGAAGCGCTTCAAGACCGACGACTGGACGCTCGAGGTCGGCGGGCACTGTGAAAAGCCCGGTACCCTCGGTCTCGAGGACCTGGTCAGGCCGCATCCGATCGAGGAACGTATTTACCGCCTGCGCTGTGTCGAGGCCTGGTCGATGGTGATCCCGTGGCTGGGGGTTCCGCTGGGATCGGTATTGGCTGCTTTCCAGCCTACATCGAAGGCAAAGTACGTCGCTTTCAAAACCCTGCACGACCCGGTGCGCATGCCCGGGCAGCAGCGCGCGGTGCTTTACTGGCCTTATCGCGAGGGATTGACCATCGCCGAGGCCATGCACCCGCTGACGATTCTCGCAGTCGGCATGTACGGCAAGACCATACCCAATCAGAACGGCGCGCCGATCCGGCTGGTGGTGCCCTGGAAATACGGCTTCAAGAGCATCAAGTCGATCGTCAGCATCGAGTTCACCGAGGAGCAGCCGCAGACTTCGTGGAACATGGCCGCGCCGCAGGAATACGGTTTTTATTCGAACGTCAATCCAGAGGTCGATCATCCGCGCTGGTCGCAGAAACGCGAGCGCCGGATCGGCGATATTTTCAAACGCGACACGCTGATGTTCAACGGCTACGGGGACGAAGTCGCTTCGCTGTATGACGATCTGGACCTGGCCGTTAATTTCTAGGATGGCGGTAAGCGCGGTACTGAATTCGGCCCGGCTGAGGCCGGTCCTGCACCTGCTGTGCCTGCTGCCTTTGTGCGCGCTGACCTGGGCGGCCTTCAACCACGGGCTCGGTGCCAACCCGGTCGAGAGGCTGACCCATGAAACCGGCCTGTGGACGCTGCGCCTGCTGCTGGTGACGCTTTCGCTGACACCGCTGCGGCAATGGACCGGCCTCGCCGCGGTTATTCGCTACCGGCGCATGGTCGGCCTGTACACCTTCTTTTACCTCTGTTGCCATTTCCTGATCTGGTTTGTCGCCGACCAGTCGCTGTCGTTGTTGGCAATGATCGAGGATGTCGTCAAGCGGCCTTATATCACCCTCGGTTTCAGCGCTTTCCTGCTGATGATCCCACTTGCCGCAACCTCCAATCGGGCGATGCTGTTGCGTCTGGGAAGGAAGTGGAAAACCCTGCATCAGCTGGTTTATCCGATATTGCTACTCGGTGTGCTGCACTTCATCTGGCTGACCAAGGCGGACTATCTCCAACCCGGTATTTATGCGATTATCGCGGTCATCCTGCTGCTGCACCGGGTGATCCCGATCAGGCGATTCGCCGCCCGCTTCTCCCCGGTAACGCGCTAATCCAGGCGCGCCGCCAGGGCGCGCGTTGACGGAGTCGTTATGAAGTTACTGGTTACCGGCGCCGCCGGTTTCATCGGTCATGCCCTCGCCGAGGCCCTGTGCGAGCGCGGCGACCAGGTTGTCGGCATCGATAATCTCAACGACTACTACGACGTCGGGCTCAAACGGGCCCGCCTGCGGCGTCTCGAGGGGCGGGACAACTTCCGGTTTCAGCGCCTGGATATCGTCGACCCGGCGGCGCTCGGCGATCTGTTCGAGCAGCAGCAGTTCGAGCGCGTGTTGCACCTGGCCGCGCAGGCCGGAGTGCGATATTCGCTGAAAAATCCCCGCGCCTACGTCGATAGCAACCTGGTTGGATTCGCCAACCTGCTCGAATGTTGCCGACAGGGTCGAATCGGGCACCTGGTATACGCGTCTTCGAGCTCGGTTTACGGCTCCAACCTCAGCATGCCGTTTTCGACCGCCGACAACGTCGATCACCCGTTATCGCTCTATGCCGCGACCAAGAAAGCGAACGAGGCGATGGCGCACAGCTATAGCCACCTCTATGGAATACCCTGTACCGGACTGCGGTTTTTCACCGTTTACGGTCCCTGGGGCAGGCCGGACATGTCGCCGATCCTGTTTGCCGATGCGATCATGCGCGGCGACCCGATCCGCGTGTTCAACGAGGGACATCATCGCCGGGATTTCACTTTTATCGACGACATCGTCGCCGGCGTGATCGCCTGCCTGGACCGGGTCTCCGCGGCCGATCCCAACTGGTCGGGACTCGATCCGGATCCGGCCAGCAGCAACGCTCCGTGGAAGCTCTACAATATCGGCCGTGGCGAGCCCGTCGACCTGTTGCATTACATCGATCTGATGGAACGTGCGCTGGGCAGGACGACGACGCGGGAACTGCTGCCGGCACAACCCGGCGATGTCGAAAATACCTGGGCGGATATCGCTTCGCTAACTACCGATATCGGTTATCAGCCGCGTATTTCCATCGAGGACGGATTGCAACTATTCGCGGACTGGTATATAGATTACTACCATAAAAATTAACTTATACTTGCGCGGCAAAGTCCTCCGGGACCATCGTTCGAGGAGTCGCACGTCGTAAATAATTCAAAACAGTCGTCCTTGTTGTCGGTGAATGGGCTGGCGGTCGATTTTTCCCTGCATGGCAGCCCGGTGTCCGCGGTCACGGATGTATCGTTCGGTGTTGCTGCCGGCGATACGGTCGCGCTGGTCGGTGAGTCCGGCTCCGGAAAGTCGGTCACCTCGCAGGCAATCATGGGCATATTGCCCGCCAATGCGACCATCCGCAGCGGCGAAATCCTTTTTTCCCGGCCGGATGCGGAGCAACCGATCGATATTGCCGGTCTCGATCCCGAATCGGAACGGATGCGACAAATCCGTGGCGGCAGCATTTCGATAATTTTCCAGGAACCTATGACTTCGCTGTCGCCGGTGCATACCATCGGCGATCAGGTCAGCGAGGCGCTGTTCCTGCATCGCGACGCAAGCCGCCGGGAAGGCCTGCAGCTGACCGAGGCGATGCTCAGGCAGGTCGGTTTCCCGGATCCGCGGCGCGCCCTGCGCATGTACCCCTTCGAACTTTCTGGCGGATTGCGGCAGCGTGCGATGATCGCCATGGCGATGATTTGCCATCCGTCTCTGCTGATCGCCGACGAACCCACCACCGCTCTCGACGTGACCATCCAGGCGCGTATCCTGAAACTGATCCGCGAATTGCAGGCGGAACTTGGCATGGCTCTGTTGTTGATTACCCACGATCTCGGCGTAGTCGCCAACATGGCCCGCGAGGTGGTGGTCATGTATCACGGCAAGGTGGTGGAATCCGGCCCCTTGACGGAATTATTCGTCAATCCCCGTCACGACTACCTGAAGGCGCTGATGCATGCGGTGCCGCGCTTCGACCTCGCGCCGGGCGAGAGGCTGGTCCCGGTGCGGGAAATTCATTCCGAGGCCGGCGGCCTGATCGGCAAGCGTCGACCGGCCGCCGGCGCGGACGACGGGCTGCCGCTGCTGTCGGTGGAGGAGGTCAGCAAATCCTTTCACCTGCGTCATGGTCCCGGAGCCGACGCGGTGGCGGGCGATCTGCTGGCCGTAGATCGGGTGTCCTTCGCGGTCGCGCGCGGCGAATGTTTCGGTCTGGTCGGTGAGAGCGGCTGCGGCAAGACTACGCTGAGCAAGATTATAATGCGCGCGCTCAATCCGGACCGGGGCGAGATCAGGTATCGCGACGGCGGCCGCGAAATCGACGTCCGCGCACTGCGCAATCCCGAATTGCTCGCCTTTCGCCGCAAATTGCAATTCATATTCCAGGATCCCTATAGCGCGCTCGATCCACGCATGCCGATCTTCGAAATCCTGCGCGAACCGCTGGTGATACACGGGCTCGGCGATCTCGATTACCAGCGTGAAATGGCGATCGAGTTGATGCGCCTGGTCGGTCTGGACCCGCGTTTTCTGAATCGATACCCGCACAGTTTTTCCGGCGGACAGCGCCAGCGCATCGGCATCGCTCGCGCGCTGGCGCTGCAGCCCGAAATGATTATTTGCGACGAACCCGTGTCGGCTCTCGACGTGTCTATCCAGGCACAGGTGCTCAACCTGCTCAAGGATTTGCAGCAGGAACTCGGTCTGACGGTCATGTTCATTTCCCACAATCTGGCCGTGATCCACTATGTCGCCGATCGCATCGCGGTGATGTGCAAGGGGCGTATCGTCGAACTCGCCCCGCGCGACCGCCTGTTCGAAAACCCGTTGCATCCGTATACGCGCGCGCTGCTGTCCGCGGTACCGCACCCGGAACTGTCGCAGCCGCTCGATTTCCAGGCAATTACCGAGGGCGCGGCTTCCGAGCCCGAACTCTGGGAGGCGCCGTTCACCCTCGGCGGCGATATCAATTCGCAGTTCCTGGCGCTCGGCGATGGGCATTTCGTGCGGGTTGCCGAGGGCTGCAAACCGTCGGATATCGCCGCATGACTTTGCCGCGGAGATTTCTGGCGCTCTGTTTCGTGCTTGGACTCGGGCTCGGATCGGCATTCGCCGGGCTGCCCGAACTCGTCGAAACCCCGTCGCTCGAAGCGCGGGTCGCCGCGGGCGAATTGCCGCCGGTGCGCGAAAGAATTCCCGATACCCCCTTACTGGTCGAACTCGGCGGCGAAAAATCTCCGGGCATGCACGGCGGTGAGCTGCGACTGCTAATGGGCAAGCAGAAGGACATACGTCAGGTCGTCGTCTACGGTTACGCGCGGCTGGTTTGCTATACGCCCGAATTCGACCTGGCCGCCGATCTGCTGCAGAGCTACGAGGAGCGCGATAACCGGGAATTCACGCTTCATCTGCGCCCCGGACACAGGTGGTCGGACGGCCATCCGTTTACCAGCGAGGATTTCCGTTTCTACTGGGAAGACGTCGCCACCAACCCGGAGCTGTCGCCGGGCGGTCCCGAGGCGCAACTCGTGGTCGACGGCGAATTGCCGCAGGTCGAATTTCCGGACCGCTACACCGTGCGCTACAGCTGGTCGAAACCCAATCCGTATTTCCTGCCGGCACTCGCCGGACCCAGTCCTCTATACATCTACGAGCCCGCGCATTACCTGCGCCAGTTTCACGCCCGCTACCGGGACGCCGAGGAATTGCAGCAAATCGTCGATGACGAGAATCGGCGTAACTGGATGGCCGTCTTTTTCAATCGCGACCGCCCGTACAAGGCGACCAATCCCGATCTGCCCAGCCTGCAACCCTGGGTCAATTCGACCACGCCGCCGGCAGAGCGCTTCGTTTTCGAGCGCAACCCCTTTTACCATCGGATCGACCAGAACGGCCGCCAACTGCCCTACATCGATTCGGTCGCTATCAATATCGCCTCAGGCAAGCTGATTCCCGCCAAAACCGGCGCCGACGAGTCCGATCTGCAGGCGCGATACCTGCGCATGGACAACTACACCTTTCTCAAGACCGCCGCCCACCGCGGCGATTTCAACGTGCGCCTGTGGCAGACCACCAAGGGTTCCCATATGGCGCTTTACCCGAACCTGAATACCAACGATCCGGTATTCCGTAAGCTGTTGCGCGATGTTCGTTTCCGCCGCGCGCTATCGCTGGCCATTCACCGGCACGAAATCAACCAGGCAGTTTATTTCGGTCTCGTCGACGAGAGCAATAACACGGTGCTCAAGGAAGGGCCGCTTTACCGATCGGAGTATCAGAGCGCATGGACAGAATACGATCTCGAGGCCGCCAACCGTCTGCTCGACGAACTCGGCCTCGAACAGCGCGACGACCGCGGTATCCGGCTGTTGCCCGATGGTCGGCCGCTCGAGATCCTCGTGCAGACGGCGGGCGAGAGTACCGAGCAAACCGACGTACTCGAACTGATTCACGATAGCTGGCTCGAGGCCGGCATCATGCTGTACTCGATTCCGTCGACACGCGAGGTATTTCGCAACCGCATCTTTTCCGGCGACGCGATGATGTCGATCTGGTCGGGGCTGGAAAACGGGATACCCAATGCCGATACCAGCCCCGCGGAACTCGCGCCGACCTCCAAGTACCAGTATCAGTGGCCGCAGTGGGGCGCTTACTACGAAACCCGCGGCCAGAGCGGCGAACCTCCGGATCTTCCCGCCGCGCAGGAACTGGTCGAATTGAACGACCGCTGGGCGGCCGCCACGTCCCGTGAGCAACGACGCCGGATCTGGCAGCGCATGCTAGAAATTCAAGAAGAAAACATGTTCACGATCGGTATCGTCAACCACGTTCCGCATCCCGTGGTGGTCAATAACCACTTGCGCAACGTACCGAAAAAGGGATTCTACGACTTCTCCCCGGGCGCCTATTTCGGCATTTACAAGCCCGATACCTTCTGGTTCGACGAGGCCAGGCGCTGATGCTCCACTATATCCTGCGCCGCATCCTGACCATGATCCCCACGCTGTTGATCATCAGCATGCTGGTGTTCGTGATTATCCAGCTGCCTCCGGGAGATTACCTGGAGAGCCATATCGCCGAGCTGCAAAGCCAGGGCGAGTCCGTCGACGAAAAGAAAATCGAGTTCCTGCGCAAGCAATACGGGCTCGACAGGCCGTTACCCGAGCAATACGGGTTGTGGTTGATCGGCATGCTGCAGGGCGATTTCGGTTATTCCTTCGAGTACGACCTGCCGGTTACGGATGTGGTCGGCGACCGCCTGTTCCTGACCGTGCTGATCTCGATTACCACCATCCTGTTCACCTGGGCGGTGGCTTTTCCGATCGGCATTTATTCCGCCACCCACCAATACAGCTGGGGCGACTACGGCCTGTCGACACTGGGTTTCCTCGGCCTCGCAACCCCCAATTTTCTGCTCGCGCTGGTGATGCTGTATTTTGCCAACGTATATTTCGGCACCAGTATCGGCGGCCTGATGGCACCCGAGTACATCGACACGCCGTGGAGCTTCGACAAACTGGTGTCGATTCTCGAGCACCTGTGGATTCCGGTGATCGTAATCGGCACCTCGGGTACCGCTGGCATGATACGCCGGCTGCGCGCCAACCTGCTCGACGAATTACAGAAACAATACGTGACCACGGGCCGCGCCAAGGGCTTGCCGCCGGGCAGGTTGCTGCGGAAATACCCGCTCAGGATAGCGCTCAATTTCTTTGTCGCCGATATCGGCAACCTGTTGCCGACGGTGATCTCCGGCGCGGAAATCGTCGCCGTGGTGATGTCCCTGCCGACTACCGGGCCGCTTTTACTGTCCGCGCTGCAAAGCCAGGACATGTACCTGGCTGGATCATTTCTAATGTTCCTCGCGGTACTGACCGTGTTCGGCGTGCTGGTGTCGGATATCCTGCTGGCGCTGCTCGACCCGCGCATTCGCCTCGGCGGGGGCATCGATAAATGAGCGCCAGGCATTTCGTTTCCGGCGAGCCCTTCGATCCGCACTCGATCGAGGCGCTGACACCGGTACAGGAAAAATATTACCTGGCCTCGCAATGGAAGCTGATGTGGTGGAAACTCAGGCGCCACCGGCTGGCTGTGATCTGCGGGGTCATCCTCGCGCTGAACTACGCCAGCATCCTGTTTAGCGAGGTGATCGCCCCCTACGATCTGCATACCCGGCATACCGACTATATTTATTCCCCGCCGCAAGCGGTGCACCTGTTCCACGATGGCGAATTCATCGGGCCCTTCGTCTACGGTCGAGGCTACGAACTCGATATGGAAATCCTCAAGCGAAATTACCCCGAGCACAGGGACGAGGTGCTGCCGCTGCGCTTTTTCTGTGCGGGCGACCCGTACCGTTTCTGGGGCCTGTTCGAGGCGCGTTTCCACTTCGTTTGCCCACCCGAGAACGGCACCTTCTTCCTGCTCGGCACCGATCGCCTGGGCCGCGACATGTTTTCTCGCATCACCCAGGGCGCACGCGTCTCGCTGACCATCGGCCTGGTGGGTATCGCGATCAGTTTCTTTTTCGGCATCGTCATCGGCGGCCTCGCCGGCTACTACGGGGGCTGGGTCGATGCGGTGGTTCAGCGCCTGATCGAGGTCATCCGCTCGTTTCCGGAATTACCGCTGTGGATGGCGTTGTCGGCGGTGCTGCCGGTCAACTGGAGCCCGATTCTGATCTTTTTCGGAATTACCGTGATTCTCGCATTGCTCGACTGGACCGGGTTGGCGCGCGCGGTGCGCTCCAAGCTGCTGTCTTTGCGCGAAGAGGACTACTGTGCCGCCGCCGAGCTGATGGGCGCGCGGCCGGGGCGGATTATCGGCCGTCACCTGCTGCCCGGCTTCATGAGCCACCTGATCGCCTCGGCGACGTTGTCGGTACCGGCGATGATTCTCGGCGAAACAGCGCTGAGTTTCCTCGGTCTGGGCTTGAGGCCGCCGGTGACCAGCTGGGGCGTACTGTTGAACGAGGCGCAAAACATTAATGTCGTGGCGCTATATCCCTGGTTGCTGTTCCCGGTCGTGCCGGTCGTGCTGGTAATTCTGGCCTTCAACTTTTTCGGCGACGGGTTGCGCGACGCGGCCGATCCCTACAAGTAGTTCATGGGTTTCGGCTTCCAGGCGCGCGAATACTGTCCGTTATGCGATTCGCGGGACAGGCACCGATTGTGTGAAGTTCGATTCGACGCTCCGCGCATGGCGGAATTTCTGGAAACTTTCTATGCCGGCCGGCTGCCGTTGCAATCGCTCGGCAGGGAATCCTACCGGGTCTTCGCTTGCGGGCATTGCGGTTTCGTCTACCAGGATCCGATTCTCGACGAGAACGGAATGCGGGCACTCTACGAACAGTGGATCGATGCCGGGCAAAGCCTGCGCAAGAAGCAGTCCGCCGGCGATGCGCTCCTGCGCCGCTATGCGGGTCAGCTTCGAACCCTGGCGCGCATGCTGCCCGGGCCGCCGGCGCAAAGACGGATACTCGAGTACGGCATGGGCTGGGGCTACTGGAGCCGCGCGGCGCAGGATCGGGGTTTCGATGTCAGCGGTTACGAACTGTCGCGCGAGCGGTGCGAACACGCCCGCGGACTCGGGTTAAGAGTACTCGAAGAACTGCCGCCGCCGGGGGCGCATTTCGACTGTATTTATTCGAGCCAGGTTTTCGAGCACCTGCCGGAACCGCGGCGGACGCTCGAATCGCTTTGCGCACGGCTGGCTCCGGGCGGTCTGGTCTACCTGCGTGTACCCGACGGCCGCGGTGTCGCCGCGGCGCTGTCGAGGCGGGGCTGGTCGCCCGATATGAGTGCGGTTCATCCGCTGGAACACATCAATTGTTTCACCCGAAGCACGTTGATCGGCCTCGCGGCGCGGCTCCGCCTGCGGCGCGTGCAGCCGCCGCCGCGGCTCAACCGGGACAGCCTTTGGGGCAGTTTGAAACGGGAATTCGCCGATCGCTATCTGACTACCCACCTGTGGTTCAGGTACCGCGATTGAACCGGGTTTACTCGGTCTGTAACAGTTGCTGGAAATGCTCGTTAGTCGACTGTATCTCGTCGTAAGGGCCCTGGTCGAGCAGTTTGCCGCGCTCCATGATCATCACGGTATCGAACAGCTCGGCGAGCTGCACCCGGCCCAGGATCCACATTATTCCGCGGGATTCCATCTGCTGTCTGATGTTTTCGATCAGCCGGCGTTCGGCGGTGGTGTCCAGACTGGACAGGGCCTCGTTGACGATTAGCAGATCCGGAGATTTGAGCAGTGCGCGGGCGACACCGAGCTTCTGGCGCTGGCTCGACGATAACCGTCCGCCGGCGACGCCGACGTCGTAACCGAGTCCTGCCTGGATGATATCCTCGCGCAGTCCGAGGGAGTCCACCACATCGACGATGAGGTTGTTGATCTTTTGCTGCGCGAACGCCTGTCCGTAGGCGAGCTTGCCGAACAGGATATTGTCCTGGATCGATATCCGCGGGTTGAAGGATTCGAAATTGAAAAACTCGATGCCTAGATCGTGGCTTTTCGCCAGTTCGTATATTCGCCCGCGCGCCTCGAGTATGCGCTGTTGTATCGGCTCGGTAATCAGGCCGAGACGGTGACGCGCGACCACCAGCTTGAAGGTCAGCGAAACCAGGCGGTTCTTGTCGTTGGAGTTCAGGATTGCGGTGCCCTGCTGCCGGGTTTGTTGCAGCATGCGGTTGAACTCGGGGAGGTCTTCCGCGGAGATGAAGCTGAACTGCTCGAACAGTTCGCTGTCGGGCTCGACGTCGGAAAACAGGTCGAGCATGATTTCCGAGATTTGCGCGCCGGCCTCGAGAAAGGTTTCGCTAAGGCCGGTCTGGTCCAGTAATTCGCTGATCACGGGATTGTCGATCAGGCTTTCGGCATCGATCCGTTCGTCGTAGACGGTGCCGAACAACAGGTTCTCGGCGACCGTCATGTTCAGGTTGTACTTCTGGTGGTCGAACGGCTCTACCAGTTTTTCGACCGCCGGATCGGTAAACTGGTCGCGCAATTGCCGGCGGGCCTCCATGATGCGCGCGGCAAAGTCGGCATGCCGTGACTGATCGACGAAGGACTGCAGACCGAACTGGTAGATCTCTTCGTCGAGTTCCACGCATTTGAGCACCTCGATAATGCGCTCGACGAGCTGGTCATGGCCCTCGAGCCCGATCGCCGCGTAGTCGATCCATTCATCGTCGTAGCGGTTGGGCGAGTTGCCGGCGAGATTGGCGAGATACCGCTCGTGTTCACGCTTCTTGTCGTGTCCGTCGTCGATCCCCTTGACGGGCTGGTGCTTCAGCGAGTAGGTCAGGTTGTCGAATACCGAGCCGTTGAACATGAATGTAGCTGGTCCGGCGTAGCCGAGGCGGTTGCCGGTGATAGCCTCGGGAATATCCTGCATTTTCGAATCGCCGAGGGTGAGATTGCCAGAACTCGGAATCAACAGGCGCGAGACCAGTCTGGCAAGTTCGTCCTTGCCGCTGTTGCCGAGACCGACCGCGGCGCAATGTTGGTCGACAGGCAACCTGAAGCTGGCGCCGTCGATACTGAAGTAGAGCCCGTCCTCGCTATAGCGCAGGTTGTTGGCGCGGATTTCGCTGCCGGGCAAGGCCAGCGACTCGGGCTGCCTGTCGATGATATCGATGTCGATCAGGTTTTGCGGGTCGAACTGCTGGATGACCTGGCTGTACTTGACCTTGATGTCTTCCTTGCGCTGATAGTACTGTAGTAATTCTTTCCATGGTCCCGACAGGTCCTTGTAGGCAACTAACACCGCGACCATCGATCCAATCGACAAGTCGCCGCGCAGTACGAAGTAACCGCCCACCGAGTAAAAGAAAAACGGCGTCAGCTGGGCGATGAAATTGTTCAGGAACTTGATAAAGAACTTGCGCTTGAAGATATCGAAGCGAATGACATAGATCCTGCCCAGCCGCTGGCTGATGTGTGCGCGCTCGTAGTGACTGGTGTCGTTGGCGTGTACGTCGCCGATCCCGGAAATGGTTTCGCCGATGCGCCCCGACATGTTGCGTACCGTGGCGACACGCTCCTTGCTGAGTTGGTTGACGCGTTTTTGCAGACGCGGAATTACGTAAAGCTGAAACGGGTAGAGCGCGACCGCCGCCATACCGAGGTACAGGTCCTGCTGAAAAATGAAGAACAAATAGGTCAGCAGAGTGCCGCCCTGGAATACGGGCAGCGTGAGGGATTCGCCGATGAACTCACCTAGCGACTCGGTTTCGGCGGTAATCATCGGAATCAGCTCTCCCGAGGATACTCGCTTGAAATGCGGCATCGGAAATCGCAGGATGCGCGAGAAAAGCTCATAGCGAAAGCGTCGCAAAATACGCTCGCCGAGCGCGCCGCGATAAACGTTCAACAGGTACTTGAGGCCGCCGCTCAACAACACCGTAAACAGGAAGGCAAAACTCAGGATCAGGAGGAAATCGAGGCGGTCGAACTCGAATCCGAGCAGGCCTTTCGGCAGGTCCATGCCCTCGAGCAGATTGATGATTTTTTTCGGCAGCTCCAGCGTGACATATACCAGTGGCAGGGATGCCAGCGATAGCAGGACCAGCAGCGTCTGGTCGCGCTTGCTATGAGTCAGTATGTACCTGTAGAGCGACGGTTCCATAGAATTCCGGGTTATAATTCTGCTTGTCGGCCCAGGTTCCGCCTGCTGCCTCGGTAGCACGGCAAGTCGGGCCAGTGTACTATCGCCGATCATCCGATTTATATCAAATTCAGCTTATGCCCCCGCAGCTCGCCATCGTTTTGAAGGGCTATCCGCGCCTTTCCGAGACCTTCGTCGCCCAGGAAATCAGGGCGCTCGAGTTGCGCGGCTTCGAACTGTGCATCTTTTCGCTACGCCGCCCCTACGATCCCGCGACGCATCCGATTCACGCGGAAATCGAGGCGCCCGTTTACTACCTGCCAGAATACGCGCACGACGACTGGCCGCGCGTGTTGTCCGCCTGCCTGCGGCTCGGTTTCCGGGCCGGGTTCTGGCGGGCGCTGACGAGGCTCGCCCGCGACCTCGTCTACGACCCCTCCCGCAATCGCCTGCGGCGATTCGCCCAGGCCGCCGTGATGAGCGTCGAAATGCCGGATTCGGTGCGCCATTACTACTGTCATTTCATCCACACGCCGTCGTCGGTCGGTTACTACGCCAGCATCATCGGCGACCGCAGCTGGAGTATTTCGGCGCACGCCAAGGACATCTGGACCCTGACTCGGAGAGAGTTGCGCAGCAAGCTCGCGAGTGCCGACTGGGCGGTGACCTGTACCGTCGCGAATCATCGCTATCTCGCGGTACTGGCAGACCGCGAGGACAAGGTCGGGTTGTTATACCATGGTCTCGACTTCAACCGCTTCGATGCCAATCCCGCCCAGCCGTCGGACCGCAACGGCAACGACGCGGTGCGGCCGGTCAGGTTGATCAGCGTCGGCCGGGCGGTCGACAAGAAGGGTTACGACATTTTGTTGCAGGCGCTCTCCGCGCTGCCCGCGGAGCTGAACTGGAGTTTCGTACATATCGGCGGCGGCGAATTGCTGGAGCCGTTGCGTTGCGAGGCGCGCGCGCTCGGTCTCGAGCAGCGCGTCGAATGGCTCGGCGGCCTGCCGCAGTCCGAGGTGCTGGCGCGCTATCGCGACGCCGACCTCTTCGTTCTGCCGAGCCGGGTGTCGGGCGACGGTGACCGCGACGGTTTACCGAACGTGCTCATGGAAGCCCAGAGCCAGGGGCTCGCCTGCCTGTCGACGAATATCTCCGGAATTCCGGAGTTGATCCTGCACGCGGAAACCGGATGGCTGGTCGAACAAAACTCCGTCGCGCAACTGGGTGAGGCGCTGGAAATGTTGATCAAGGATCCCGCGCTACGCGCGCGGCTCGGCGAGGCCGGCTGTCGCCGGGTCAGGCAGTGCTTCTCCATGGATGCCGGGATCGACTCTCTCGCCGGGCGTCTGCGTCGATCGCTGCAGCAGGGGCAAGCGTCTTGAAGTTGCTGTTGTTACGCCACGGCATGACCGCATGGAACCTCGAAAAACGGGTCCAGGGGCGCATCGACCAGCCGCTTTGCGCGGCTGGGCGCGAGCGGCTCGAGAAATTCGATCTTCCGGACTGGACCCGATCCTGCCGTTGGTACTCGAGTCCGTTGCGGCGTGCGACCGAGTCTGCGGAACTGCTCGCACTGGATTACCGTGTCGAAGCCGCGTTGATCGAGATGAGCTGGGGCGAGTGGGAAGGGGAGATCCTCAAGCCGTTGCGCCGTGAACTCGGCGACGAAATGAGAGCTAACGAGGCCCGCGGGCTGGATTTTCGGCCTCCCGGAGGCGAGTCTCCGCGCGAGGTGCAGGTGCGGCTCGAACCCTGGTTGCGGCGCATCGCCGCCCACGGCGGCGATTGCGCCGCGGTGGTGCACCAGGGAGTCATCCGCTGTATCTATTCGCTCGCCCTCGGCTGGGACATGCGCGGCGAGTCGCCGGTCGATTTTGCCTGGGATGCGCTGCATACTTTCGAACTCTCCCCCGAAGGCAGGCTTCTCGACAGTTACGAGGTTATACCCCTGGATTTTTCCTGATACCGGTTCTCCAAAACCCGGGAAAAACGGGGTCGGAGCAAAAATTCCAGGAACTCTCCGCCTAACGCCTCTGTAAGCCGTCGAAATCTTTGCTTGGGCAAAGATTTGGTCACGCTCCCAAATCTGGAAAAGATATTCAACATCGACGGTCGTTCTAAAACCCGCAAGGATCAGCCCGGCGCGACCTTTGGTCGAAGTCGAGGAGTTGTCGAGATGCTTTGCTCCTTTCGAGGGGGACAGAGCAGCTGTCGGTGCCGACGGAATCGACAGGGTAAGTGCGGCGACAGCTGGTCAGTCCCCGACCTTCCCGAAGTTGCGATACCAATCGGCAACGCGTTTCCAATCGAATGGTGGATTCTATGCCCAGATCTGCTCGGCACCGACGAATTCTACCGCTGGATGCGCGGCGAGAAATTGCAGCAGTTCGTCGAGAAATGCCCATACTGCCTCGTTTTGCACCAGGTGATGGCTCAGGATGCCGGTCGGCTCGTCGGCGTCGCGGTAACCGATGCGCCTGGCGGTCAGATGCTGGATCAGGATCGCGATTGCCGGGTAGACGCCGACAAAGCCGCCGTCGTGGCGCCAGTTTATCGGGTCGAGATGGCTGTTGACCTGCAGCAGCGCCGGCGCAGGATGGGCCTCGCGGCGCGCCTTCATGATCGATAGCCCGCGAAAACCGATCGCCGGCAGATCGCCGATCAGTTCCGCGCGCAGCCGGTTCCACGGCGGTACCAGCACCGGCACGAATCGCGTACCGAAGCGCGCCTGCAATAATTCGAAGCCGCGCCGCAGGTCGCCCAGGATATCCGCGTCGGTGCGGCTACCGCCGAGTTCCAGCTTGCGTTCGCCCGCGGGTGCGTGATTCCGGTGTGCGAAGCCGTGCTGCAGAATGCTGATACCAGGCCGGGTCCGCAGCAGGTCCGTGAGGCGGTCCTCGAGGCGCGTCGGGATTGCCGCGACGGAGAGCGGCAAACGCCGCTCGCCGGCCAGTGCCAATAATCTGTCGAGACGCCGGTCGGGCGCGCCGGCATCGTCGTCCCGCCACCAGAACCGTGCCTGCCGGCCCTCGGCACCCCAGCGGTCGAGTTCTCGCCCTAGCCATTGCCAGGCCTCGTCCGCAATTGGTCCGCCGTTCATGGATTCCCGGTGTCGAGCCATTGCTCGATCAATTCGGCGCTGCGGCGGGCGCCGTCGAGATCGACCTCGATTCGGGTGTCGAGCGCCATCGCCCGCTCGATCGCCACCGCCAGGCCATCCGGGGCAAGTTCCTGCTGTTCCAGCATGACCAGGCGCCCGCGTTCCTGCAGGCGGCGCGCGCGCAGGCTTTGCTCGATCTCGTCGCCATCGGCGAAGGGCACGAAAACCGCGGCGGTATCGCTGCCGAGCAGGTCGCAGGCGGTGTTATACCCAGCCTGCGAGATGGAAAGTGCGGCTCTCCGGATCAGTTCGTCGAAGTCGCTGCGATTGCGCTCGACAGTGGTGTTGGTGCCGGCGTACTTCGCGAGCCTGTCGAAATCCGCCTCCTCGATGGCCGGGCTGACCAGGATGCGCCAGTGCCTGTCCGCCAGCGAGGTCAGCGGCCGCGCGCCAAGCGCGGTTTCGAGAATTTTGACCCCTGTAGCGCTGCCGCCGGCCGAGACCAGCACTTCACCCGGTTGCCCGCCGCCGGTGCCGGTTGCCGATACGGGCGCGACGATATAGCCACTATAGGCGATCTTGTCGCGGATACGATCGACCGCGTCGAAGCTGTCCTCGAGCCGCGCGACCGACGGATCGCCATGCACCAGCACGCGGTCGTAATAGCGATCGATCAGTTCGCAGGTTCCATGGCTGCGCCCGGGACGCGTCTTCGGCTGCAGGATATCGCGTATCGACGAGACCACCAGCCCGCAGGCGGCGCTGCGCCGTGCGGCTTCGAGCAGCGGAATCAACTCGAAGCGCAACATATTGCGGCCGAAGGGAAAGGTTTCGGTGATCAGCGCCCGCGGTTGGAGGCGGTCGAACAGGTCGAGCAGCCGACGCCGCCGCACTAGCCGCCAGGCGTCGTCGACCCGGCGGCCGCTGGCATCGACGAGGTGGGAAAAGTCGACGTCCGGGCTGCGAGCCGGTGGGAGCTGCCAAAGCCTGACCTCATCGGCGATCTCCATCGTCGGCGGCATCCCGCCGGATACCAGCTCGATCCGAAAACCGCGTCGCGAAAGCGCGCCGGCGAGCGTCGCGGCACGCTGCAGGTGCCCGATGCCGAGCAGGTGCTGGACATGAATCATGATGCATCTGGACGAGCTGCTCGGCACCTGGCTTCAGGCGGTAATGCTCTCGCGCTCGGAGGGTTCGAGTTTATCGCGCACGATTTCGGCAATGCTCTCGTGCCCGGAGAGCAGGCCGGGAATTTGCCGGGAAGACGGTTTTGGCTGGTGCGGCAACCTGCGCAGCGCCGCCGCCATCTGCTGCGGATCGCGCTTTCCTTCCGGGTCGAGCATGTTGGCGAGGCCGAGCTTCACCGCGCGTTCGGCGCGCAGCAGCTGTTCCTGACGGGGATGGCATCGGGGGACGATCAGTGCCGGCTTGTCCAGCGCGAGAATTTCGCAGAAGGTGTTGTAGCCTCCCATCGCGACGATGCCGACCGATTTGCGCATCAGTAACTCGATGTGGCTGTCGAAAGTCAGGATTTCGACATTGGGTAATAGATCGCAGCGTTCGTGGAATTCCTGCTGCTCGGCCGGCGGCATGAACGGCCCGGTAACGATAATCGCGCGCAGCGGCTGGTCGCGGTCGACCTCGTAGGCGCGGATCACCCAGTCGACCATTTCCACGCCGTCGCCACCGCCGCCGGCGGTGACCAGGATGAACGGTGAATCGAAGTTGGTTTGCGGCACCCAGTTGCGGTCGCTCGGAATTTCGCGGTCGAGGTAGCCGGTATAGCTGATCTTGTTGGTGATCGACGCCGACAGGTCCTGATTCTCGATCGGGTTGCCCATGTCGGCGAGACCGTATACCCAGATTTCGTGGTACAGGTGTTCGAGCACCGGCGCGACCTGCTTGCGTTCCCACTCAATCCTCAGTTTCGACGGTTCGTCCATGATGTCGCGCAATCCGAGCACGTTGAGTGTCCCCTGTTGTTTGAGCATTTCCAGCGTACTGGTGACCTCGCCCTGCAGACCGGTGGGTTCCTTGTCGACCAGGAAGATGTCGGGTTTGAAGGTTTCCGCGGTATGAAAAATGATCGATTCGCGCATTCTCAGGGTCTGCTCGATATCTATATGCAGCCCCAGCGACGTGTAGGCGCCGTCGCGCAGCTTGATGATTCCGGGCACGCGCACGAAATCGACCCGCGCCTTGAAATCGAAGCTGCCGATGATCGGCGAACCCGACAGGATCAGCACCGACAAGCCCTTGAAGCGCGACACCAGCGAGTGCGCGATCGAACGGCAGCGGCGCAGGTGGCCGAGGCCGAACGAATCGTGGCTATAAATCAGTATTCTGGATTTATCCAGCCGTTCCTTCATTAATAATGTACCTTGCCGAGTACGTTGAGCAGACTACACTGAAATGGCTTCGAACGCACTGCCGAGGCCGTTTTTTTTATCCTCGTCAAATGATTGACAAGCCTTCCAGTGATGCGGGCATAATGCGCGACTTACCCCTGGAGCGTCAATTGAACCAGACTCCGTCGAAGCCGGCCTCCACGATCGGACAACTCGTCAGCCGCACTCGCCTGCGAGACGCGGTACTCCCGGCACGACTGCGTCGCTCGATCCAGGACCAACAGGAACGCAGCGAGGTGTTGATCAGCATCATCCAGCTGCTGATCGTGACGATATTCGGGCTGCTCTACGCGGTTTCCCCGAAGACTTTTTCCCAGGATGCCGATTTCGCACCGGTGCCCTGGGTGCTGTCGCTTTACCTGGCTTTCAGTCTGATCAGACTCGCGCTGGCCGTCAGGCGCAAGCTGCCGGACTGGATGCTGTACCTGTCCTCGGTGGTCGATATCGTGCTGCTGCTGGGCCTGATATGGAGCTTCCACCTGCAATACAGACAGCCGCCGTCTTTTTACCTCAAGGCGCCCACGCTGCTGTACCTGTTTATTTTCATCTCGATCCGTGCGCTGCGTTTCGACCCGAGATTCGTCATCGCAACCGGCCTCAGCGCCGCGCTCGGCTGGATGCTGATGGTTGCTTACGTGATATTCAGCGATCCGGCCAATAGCATGGTGACCCGGAACTATGTCGAATACATGACTTCCAACAGCGTGCTTATCGGCGCCGAGTTCGACAAGATCGTCTCCATCCTGATGGTCACCGGGGTGCTGGCGCTGGCCCTGCACCGCGCCCGCAACCTGCTGGTCGAATCGGTCATCGAGGGCAGCGCCGCGCGCGACCTGTCCAGATTCGTGCCCGAGGAAGTGGCGCAAAAGGTCATCCGTTCCGAGGAGGGAGCCATCACCGGCAAGGGCGAGGTCAGCGAATGCACCATTTTGTTCACCGATATCGAGGGATTCACGTCGATTAGCGAGAAGCTGACTCCGGAGCAGCTGATCGATGCGCTGAACCGCTACTTCGCGCTGATCGCCGTACCGATATCGCGCTACGGCGGTGTGATCAGCCAGTTCCAGGGCGACGCGGTACTGGCGACCTTCAACGTACCGAGGCCGGACGACGAACATGCCGCCAACGCGATTCGCGCGGCACTCGATATCCAGTCGGTACTCGACGGGGTGGAGTTCGGGGACGGTGTCAGATTCAATACCCGCGTCGGCATCAATACCGGCTCGGTAGTCGGCGGGCTGGTCGGTTCCGGCGACCGGGTCGGCTATACCGTGCACGGCGATAATGTCAACCTGACCGCGCGCCTCGAACAGCTCAACAAGGATTACGGTACGCGCATCATCGTCGCCGACAGCACGCGCAGTCAGGTCCCCGAGGGATTGTTCTATTTCCGCGAGCTAGGCGAGGTCGCGGTGCGCGGCCTGAATCGGCCGGTACGCATTTTCACCATCGATCCGGCGCCGGCCTAGCCGCCGGCCGTCTCAGCCGGCAATCCGCGCCAGGTAACGCCTGATATTGTCGCGCGCGCGCGCTTCCAGACGTTCGGCGAAGAAATCGGTGTAGTAAAACCGGTCCCTGGCCAGCAGGCTGTCGTGGAAGTTCTTCGCCTTGCGGTAATAGGCCTCGTCGTCGAGGGCGGCGGCCTCGCGACGCAGGTTTTCGCTATCGCGCAGAAATTCCTTCCAGGGCAGGCCGAAGCTCGACAGGTCGATATCCACCATGTACCTGGCGTCGTTGTTGCTGTCGAGCGAGCTGCCGAGATGCTGCGTCGCCATGATCAGCCGGTCGACGAGGTCGCGGGTGGCGGGCCGGTGTACCCCGTCTGATAATTGCAGGTAGAGTTTCGAACTCTCGGCCTCGTTATCGGGATTACCGGGCTCGTAGACTGCGTCGTGGAACCAGACGGCGAGTTCCAGCGCATCGGGGTCGTTGGCCCGCGACCGGCAGGCATCGAACCAGACGATGCAGTGCTCGATGTGCGCGAGGGTGTGGTAGTAGCGCCAGGGTTCGCCGTAAGCGTCCAGCAAGCGGCGATGGATGGTTGCGCTGTCATCGCGGGCGCCGTCAATCAGGCAGCGCCGCCACAGCGCCTGAAAGCGGTCCGGGACACCGAGACCGGGTGCCGCGGAGGCCGGCATTTATCCGTTATCCTGCTGATTGATCTCTTTTTGCAGGATTTCCACACGTTCGTGGGTGCGCGACAGCTTGTCGCTGAGCATGCGGATTACGTCGAGGGCGACGTCGGCATTCTCGCGCAGAATACGAAAGAACATGTCGCCGGTAATTTTCATCACTCGCAGGGTGCCGTTGGTGATCAGCGTGGCATTACGGGGTGCGTTGTTGAGCAGGCCGAGTTCCCCGATCAGCTGGTTTTGGGTCAGGGTGCCGGAAACGATAGGCCCGACGTCGGTTTCGGTGACGATATCGACGGCTCCTTCCATGATGACATAGGCGAAATCCGCGCTGTCGCCGCGGTTGAAAACGATGTCGCCGTCGTCGAAAGAAACGATTTCGCTGGCGAAGGCCAATAGCTTGAGTTTCGACGTCTCCATCTTGGCGAACATCGGTATTTTTCTCAACAAGTCTGTTTCTTCGGCGAGATCCAAGAGATCTGTTCCCCACACCAGCATGCGTTTAAGGATGTCAGTTAGTAGAGATTGGCACGGCATTGGGCACAATTCAAGAAATTCGGCGGCCTCCCGGGCTGATTCGTGCGCCGCCACCGTGGACCGCGGGAGAATTTTCGCGGCGGATTCCCGGTCTTGCCGGGTTTTCGCGGATTCCGGTCGCCGCTCGGCGGCGCTACGATACGGCTTTTCTCGATGCCGGTTTGACGCTAGGCTAGGAGAATTTCCCGACAGGTATCCGAACATGAAACACTACCAGATGTATATCGACGGCGAATGGTGCGATGCCGCGGACGGGGCGTGCCTGGAATCGATAAATCCGGCCACGGGCGAGGCCTGGGCCAGTGTCGCGGTCGCCGGCGAGGCCGAGGTCGAACGCGCAGTGACGGCAGCCGGCCGCGCGTTGCAGAGCGGACCCTGGGCATCGATGAACGCTACCCAGCGCGGCAAGCTGCTGCACCGGCTGGGCGACCTGGTGGCCGAGAATGCGCAAATGCTCGGCGATGTGGAAACCGTCGACAGCGGCAAGCTGGCGAAGGAAACCCGTGCGCAAACTGGTTATGTCGCCGATTATTATTACTACTATGCCGGCCTCGCCGACAAGATCCAGGGGGCGACCCTGCCGATCGACAAGCCCGAAATGCACGTTTTTACGAAGCGCGTGCCGATCGGGGTGGTGGCCGCGGTGGTGCCGTGGAACGCGCAAATGTTTCTCACCGCGACCAAGCTCGGCCCGGCGCTCGCCGCCGGCAACACGGTCGTGTTGAAAGCGTCCGAGGCAGCGCCGGCGCCGATGTTCGAATTCGCCCGCATCGTCGAACGGGCCGGCTTTCCTCCCGGGGTCGTGAATGTCATAACCGGTTATGGCGAGCCCTGCGGGCGGCTGTTGACCAGTCATCCCGGGGTCGCGCGCGTCGCCTTCACCGGCGGTCCGGAAACCGCGCGCCATATCGTGCGCAACAGCGCCGAAAACTTTGCCGTGGTGTCGCTCGAGCTCGGCGGCAAGTCGCCGATCCTGGTGTTCGACGACGCCGATATCGAGGGTGCGGTGAATGGTATTATCGCGGGCAATTTCGGTGCCACCGGGCAAAGCTGTGTCGCCGGATCGCGAGTGTTTATCCAGTCCGGGATCCGCGAGCGGGTGCTGGATCAGCTGGTCGAGCGTGCCGCACAGATTCGCATCGGCGATCCGCTTGCCGACGAGACCCAGGTCGGTCCGCTGTGCACCCCGGAGCAACTCGAGCATATCAGCGCCTCGGTGGAAGACGCGATCGGCGAGGGCGCCAGGTTGCTATACGGCGGTAAACGGCCGGAAGGCTTCGACAGCGGCTGGTATTACAGCCCGACGATACTCGACTGCCCGCACCAGGATATCCGCACCGTGCGCGAGGAGATGTTCGGACCCGTGATGTCGGTGCTGTCCTTCGATACCGAAGAGGAGGGCATCGAGATGGCCAACCGCTCCGACTTCGGACTCGGCTCCGGAGTATTTACTCGCGACGTGGCGCGTGCGCTCAGGGTTTCCGACGCGATTCGATCGGGCATCGTCTGGGTCAACACCTATCGAGTGATTTCGCCGATCGCGCCGTTCGGCGGCTTCAAGCACAGCGGCAGCGGCCGAGAAGCCGGCATCGATTCGATCTACGATTACACGCGCACCAAGACAGTCTGGATCAATACGTCGAGCCAGCCCATGGCCAATCCATTCGTGATGCGTTAGCTATAGATGTAACGACAGAACTCGAGGCAGATCCCGAAACTCCGGGCAATTTCCGTTTTAAATTTTACGCTGGCCTGAATTAATGATCTCTAACCGCTACAAGTTAATCCTCGCACTTGTAGCGATCTATTCCCTGGGCGTTTTCGATCACCACCTCTGGTCGCCTATGGACACCCGCGGCGCGGGGATAATCTGGGGCATGCTGAATAGCGGAGACTGGGCGGTTCCCGTGCTCAATGGAAATCCATTCCTTGAAAAACCTCCGTTGATGCACTGGACATCGCTAATACTGATCACCCTGACGGGACTGGTAAACGAGGGGATGATGCGCCTGCCCTCGGCGATTTACGGATTCGGGGCAGTGCTGCTGATTTTCTTCTGGGGACGAGAGGAACATAACGACCGGGTAGGGTTATCCGCGGCTTTTCTGTGTACCGGCAGCTTGCTGTATTTCGAGTACGCAAAAACTGCTTTTACCGATGCGACGCTGGTATTTTTCGTCATCCTGAGCATGCATTTATTCTGGAGGACCTATTCCAGACATCGATTTAGATTTGGCCATTATCTGCCTTTTATTTTTGTCTCCGCCCTGGCATTTTTTGCCAAAGGTCTCGTCGGTGTCGCATTCGTATGGCTGCCCGTAGTGGCGTTTCTGGCTTACCGCCGGCAATGGCGTCTGTTTTTCTTACTGCCCGTCATCTACTTGCCGGTTTTCTCTATACTGGTGGGTTACTGGGCCTGGGAACTCTGGTCTATCGGAGGTCTCGAGTATTTGCGCATCGTATTCGTGGACAATCAGATCGGTCGATTCTTTACTTTTTCGGATGCTGCGCTGCCGCGGGATCCCTATTTCTTTCACAAGGAACCGATCTACTATTATCTGCTCGATTCGCCTCTGCGAATGCTTCCCTGGGTCTTTTTGTTGCCGGGCGCCCTTTACCGCTATTTTCGTCCAGGCGCGGGGCCAGGTTCCGAATTCGAGGTTTACCTGAAATTCGCCCTGGTCTGCATGCTGATAATCCTGCACGTTTCCTCCGCCAAGGTTTCCACCTACATGCTGCCTGCGTATCCCGTCCTGTTCTATCTGGCCGCGGTCTGGCTGGACGAGGAATTCATGAACTGGCATTGGTCCGGCGGACAGTGGATGATTCTGCTATCCGGGTTTTGCGCCGGATTACTGGCATTGATGCCGAGCCTGATTATCATCGGGCTTTACCTGGCCCCGCAAGGCTTTTACGACCGCTACCTGGATGGCTACGACGTCATGCATGCAGTTTCGGACAATACCGCGCTAGCCTGTTTTCTCGCAAGTCTGGTCGTGGCGGGGTTTACCTTCTACGTCATCGCGGCGGCACTGGTCCGCTTGCGTTCGGGCAAAGGAGGGGAACTCAGCGCCGCTTTTCCCGGCACCATCACGTTATTGTTCGCGATCGGCGTGGCGCTGCTGGTACAGATTTACGATCCGCAACGTGCGTTCAAATCCGTGGCCGACAAGGCCCTGATCGACATGCACAACGGCTATCAAATCGCTCTCGGCACCCACGACGAACTGGCGACCGGGGGATTCAGCTTCTATCTGGGCAAGGTGCTGCCGGTCTATACGAGTCCGCAGGCGGCAAGCGAATTCCTGGATGGAAAAAAAGCGGTTTTGATTTTCCAGAAAAAAGACCGCGGCAGTCTGCAGTCGGTAATCGATTCGGGAAAGTACAGGGTCACCGTGATGAATAGTCAGGGGCTAGTCAGTCGCAGCTTTATGTTTGTGCGCAACGATCACGGATAATCGAAATCCGGCGCGCCGCATTTCTGCTGCATTCCCCTGGAACGGATCGAATTTTACTCTGACCCGAATTTAGAGGTTACAGCAGGGATTCCCAGTAGGCGGCGAACTGTACCGCGATGCGGCCGCTGCGCGAGCCGCGCTGGGTCGCGAAGCGAATCGCCTCGATGCGCGCCTCCTCGCCCATTTTCATCCCCCGGGAGCGTACCGCCTGCTCGACCACGGCGAGGTACTGGTCCTGGGTGAACGGGTGAAAGGACAGCCACAGTCCGAAACGGTCGGACAGGGATATCTTTTCCTCGATGCTGTCGCTGGGATGCAGTTGGCCGTCGACCATCGTGCTGTCGAGGTTGTCCTGCATCGATTCCGGCATCAGGTGGCGCCGGTTCGAGGTCGCGTAGATGATCACGTTGTCGGGTTGCGGTTGCAGGGAGCCCTCGAGACAGGCCTTGAGGGCCTTGTAGGAATCGTCGTTGGCCTCGAAGGACAGGTCGTCCAGGTAGACGATGAACTTGCGGCCGTCGTCGGCGAGCGTGCGAATGATATCGAACAGTTGCCGGGTCGCGTCCTTGGGGATTTCGACGATACAGAGCTCGCGGTCTTCGAATTCGCTCATCTGCGCCTTGATCAGCGACGACTTGCCGGTTCCGCGCGCTCCCCACAGCAGTGCGTTGTTGGCGGCCTTGCCGTCGAGGACCTGGCCGGTATTGCGAAACAGCAGGTTTTTCTGTCGCTCCAGATGCAGCAGTTCGGCCTGTTCGACGCGGTCGAAACGCGCAATGCCGTCGAGACCCTGTGACGACCAGCGGTAGGCGCGGAATCCGGGTTCGGTGCGAATAACGGTGTGGCCGGGAATGACTTTTTCGACCCGGTCGAGCAGCTCGTCCAGGCGCTTGAAGAGTTTGTCCAGTTCCGCCATCAGACTTCCAGCTTCTTGTAGCGGATGCGATGCGGCTGGTCCGCATCCTGGCCGAGGCGCTGCTTGCGGTGTGCCTCGTATTCCGAGTAATTACCCTCGTAGGTATAGAC
>Ga0209919_1000268_pt1 | contig 26536 bp, 22 predicted proteins | sample SalPon2A_C_D2_MG_FD_185721 | JGI IMG/M metagenome (GOLD analysis project Ga0209919, IMG submission 185721) | Soil microbial communities from South San Francisco under conditions of wetland restoration - Salt Pond MetaG R2A_C_D2_MG (SPAdes)... | ecosystem: Environmental > Terrestrial > Soil >... | reverse complement strand
CTATCTACAGTTGTTAGATACGAAAAGAGTTTATGTTGATCAATTCCAGTGTAATACATTGGATACCTCCAAAAGTTAAAGTTTTGTATAAAGATAATATTAACTTTTTACTTTTTGGAAATATCCAGCAAATCACCCCGGCCGCCATTTAAATTCGGCGGATTTGAGGTTTTTGAGTTTGTGTTTTTGTTAAAGATTTTGTTCTAAGTGTTCTTACTAAATTAATTAACTTGCCTTCGGTGCTTACGAAAAAAAATAAGCACCTACGGCTAAATATTTATCAGTTGTGTTTTACTTAGCTTCCTTGTTATGGGCGGCGGGTTAGGCGTAATGCTGTAAATAGACAGATAGAAGATAATTATATTAACTGAATTTGGAGAACTATGCAACTAAGAAAACTCTCATTAATAGCAGGTGTCAGCTATTTTATTAGTTAAAAAAAATAAAATCCATAACACCTACCTACCCCACTTCCTCAATCTAGTTTCACACTCAATTTTTGGCAGCCGTTTATTTATCTCAGTAAGCTTCTTAAACTTTTGTCCAAGCATTTTAACTCCCATAGTACCTGTCTTTTCAAACTCATCAAATACCCAGAGTATTCCACTTACTTCCAACCCATTAGCCTGTGCAATTTTCCTCAGTGCTCCGTCACCAGTGATAACACTACCTTTTAATATTTGAGAAAAAAATAAAACTGAGCAATCTGTAAGAGAAAGTGAACGATGTTTTTCAGAAAGAGAATTTATTTTTTCTAAGCCTTTGAAATCTGTATTTAATATTTCCAGCTTATTATTTCCAGCCGCTTCTTTTATTTTTCTTTGTTTTTTAACATCAAGTTCATTTATAACAAATCCTGTAGTTTTAATCTCGTACTCAAGCGATAAAAATAAGTCGAGCAGGTCTAATTCAATCAAGTCTATAAAAATGTTTGTATCGCTTATCAGTAACTTCATACCACTACTTCAAGTCTCCCCTCTAATTCATCTATGCTGCAATTTAACAGGCTGGCTGCTTTACTTATGCTTATTATTTCCTCAGAGACTGCACGGAATACCAGGTTTTCAAATCTTTCTGCATTCTCACTACCCGGGTATTTGCCTGGTTCATTAACATTCCATTTTCTTCTTCTTATGGTAATATTAAAGTTCCTGTACATATTGTCGTTTATTATTCCTAGATCATGCAGCCGGGCTGCTATTGCCTGTATTGAAATTCCAAAATCTTCTTTCAACGATATCAATTCCTGCAAGGTTAAACTTTTCCTGGCACTACCAATAATGCTAATCAATATTTCATCAGGTAAAAGAAATGCTCCTGCAAACCTGTGACACAATTTTTCCTTCTCTTTGTCAGTTTTAGTTGACCCCTGGTTCAGAATTAAATGTCCAAGTTCGTGAGCTACGGTAAATCTTAATCTTACTATATCTTTAATATTTTTATTTACCATTATTACAGGAAAATTACCGGTATCCGCAGCTAATCCGTCAAAATTTTCATTTGCCTCAAGACTAACAACCTTAAGTTCTTTTTCTTCGAGAGTCTCAATTAATTTTGGTATGGGATTCAGTCCTAGCTCCCATTTATCTCTTAAAAGTTTAGCTGCTTTTTCAATATCTTCTGGTTCTTTAATTATTAAACTTTTTAATGGATTTTCAAATTTATTTTTAATTCTTAAAATATCTTCTATCTCTATATATCTTTCTATAATATCCCTTGCAAGTTCTTCTATCTTGTTTTGTTCCTTTACACCTAGCTTGGACTTTTTCCTGTACTCAAATACTCCAACCTTTACAATATCTTTTCTTAAAAAATATTCCGGTCTCAATCCAAGTGCGTTTGCTATTTTAATCAGGCTTTCACTATCAGGCTTCCTTTTTCCCTTTTCGTAATTATTTAATGCCTGCCTGGTAATTCCACCTATTTTGTTTGCAAGTTCTTCTAGTGATAATCCTGCCATTTTCCTGGCAGATTTTAATCTTTCACTAAACATTTTATTAACCCTCTGATTGTCTGTTGACAAATATACAATAATATTACAATATGTCAACACCTTTAACAGCTATTTTGTTCCAATGTAATATGCTAATGTTAAACTGTATTTAGATATTAAATGGCAGATTTATTGAAAATTGATAGAAATATGGCTGTTATTATCGGAAAAATTATAATTCTCAAAAATGACTATATGTATATAAAATTTTTAAACCCTGCTCCAATACTCAACCTTGCAAGTAGTAATTTCACTTTTTACCTTTGTAGTAGATATCAATCCATTCTATCAATTATTATAAATAAAAACAGTTTACTTATGCCGAGAAGTCCAAAAGGTATCCGCCAGTATAACGGTGTCTCAGGTAAGTTTATCCGGGAATTCCCTTCTATATCCTCAGCAGCAAAAGCAACCGGCACCGCTGCCTCCAGCCTCAAATATGCCTGTGAAATTCAAATAAGGTGCGGAGGATATTACTGGAGATATACATCGGAAAAGAAATTGCTGAAAGTGAATACAAGAAGGCACAGGCGCGGGGGTAAAAAAGTGCGCGTATATAAGACGCTCACTGGAGGAAAATCAAAAAAATTCCAGGTATGCGACACTATTTCCGAAGCAGCTAAACTAACCGGAATTTCACACACTACCATTAGGAATATTTGCAGGGATGAAGTCTCATATTTTAAAGGATATACATTTGAATTTATAAACGAAGAAGATAAATGGAACCATTTGCCGGAATTTAATCTGTATAATTTCAAGAGGAAATCATCGCGTCCCTACTATAGAAGGCCTGTTAAACTTTCCAGGAACAACAAGACTCATAAATTCGCTTCGATAGCGGAAGCCTCACGTAAGTTAAATGTAAATTACAAATCAATTATAAATGTTCTGGCTGGCAGGTGGAATACTGCGGGTGGCTACACGGTAGAGAGTATTTAATTACATATGCAAACAATAAACATAGAATCCGGAATGCCTACTGTTGAACAAGCTCGCGAAAGACTAAAAACCGATTTGCTTAAAGCAAAAAAAGAAAACAAAATACTTCTTAAAATAATCCACGGGTACGGCTCAACTGGTAAAGGTGGAAAACTGAAAGGCGCAATCAGAAAAAGCCTCGTCCACAGAAGAAAGGAAAAAATAGTAAAAACCATTATCTGGGGTGAATACTTCACGACCGACAAACAAGACACCCGCGCCCTTCTACAAAGACACCCCTCACTCAAAAGCGACAAAGACCTCAACAGAATGAACGAAGGTGTTACTATTGTTGAACTTGCTTAAAAACGCTATACGCTATTGTTCAATTCTCATACCATACAGATATTAGTGTTATACTTGGCTCTAAACTTCCACCGCAGCAAGATTGTTTAATCTTTATAATCTTCAATCCTGTATTATTTGCAAGCCAATCATTTACCTGGTTTTCAAGTATTTCTCCTGTAGTCAGCGTCTTCCTATTAAATAATGATTGTCCCGTTACTCTGAATATTTTTACTTTCATATTGTTCCTTTTATTATAGCTTAACACAAATTATATAAAACATCTAATTATCCCTAATTTCCACAGCGAACTATAATCAATAAATAAACTACCATCTCTCTCAAGACAGGGTTAATCCTGGCCTGAGTGAAAGCCCTATCTTCAGCAGTAGCCGGGAAAAGACTTCCCGCAATGAACAATCTTAAACAAACCCATTTCGTTTAACTAACTTTATTCGTAAACTTTGCTCAGTAATGATGCATATGAAAACAGGTTTTCCTTATAATTGCGGAAAAATAAATTAGCAAATATGGTGAAAACTAAATTTTTCCAGTTGTGCTGTAACATTTGACTTCGTTTTGTATCTAAAGGATATAAACACAAAGAATTAAGAAAAATGTACACTAAAAGAAAAACAAAATGGTTTCCACTAATTTCGATAGGGCTATTAATGGTGGTACTTCCAAATTTCATTGAACATTTAAGTTCCTGGCATATTACGGAATTATATAAAAATATATTGATGATAAGTGGAATAACAGTAGAACTTATTGGTGTAATCCTAATGAGTAGAGAAAAAAGACAAGCTAAATAACAATAAATAATTTTAGCAGAGTATTATTAAATTTACTTTATGGATTTTGACGATATTTATAAAAACTATTCATCAAAGATATTTCGTATTTGTCTGGGTTATTTTAATGATAATGATTTGGCAAAAGACATAACGCAAGAAACATTTATTTCAGTTTGGGAAAATTTGGCGAAGTTTGAAAATCGTTCTTCTATCGGAACTTGGATTTATAGAATAGCTACTAATAAATGTCTACGTCAAATTCAAAAAGAAAAATCTCATCCGACATTAGAACTCCCTATAAATTTAAAGTATGTAGAACCAAGTTTTGAAAATGAAGAAAATCTATCACGATTACACCAATTCATTGCTGAACTTCCAGAATTGGAAAGAATAATTATTATGCTATCACTAGAAGACGTTCCCCAAGAAAGAATCGCAGAAATTATTGGAATTTCGCACTCTAATATTAGAGTGAAAGTTCATAGGATTAAAGCAAAACTCACTAAAAAATTCAAAGAAAATGGATGAGTTTAAAGATATTAAACGACTTTGGAATTCCAAAAACACTTTGGGTATTCCCAACTTAGAACAAATAAGAATTGTCATAAATAACTACCAAAGAAAGAAAAAGCGAAATGCCTTTTTATTGACTGCTTTGTTTATTCTATGTGGTATTGCTTTTATTTTGATTCTTCTTCTTCACAAACCATTACTTTGGACAACTACATTTGGTGAAATTCTAATTTCAATGGGTTTTATTTTAGGAATGATTCTAAAACTAAACACACTAAAAAGAATAAAAAATATCGAATTGAAACCCAACATAGACTTTCTTGAAGATTTAATAAAAGATTCTGTTCGAAATAAATCAAAAATAAATTGGCATCTAATAATTACCGTTCTTCTATTAGCAATTGGCTATGGATTTTTTATCTATGAAGAAATTAAAGATAACAAATTCGAATTGACTTTAAGTTACTTTGGGATCGCTATTTTTACATTTGCAATGTATTTTGTTTTTAGACCATTCATAAAAAGGAGTTCAAAAAAGAAAATTCAAAAAATGATTGATGAGATAATTAGATTAAAATGAATTGACGCTACGAACTTAAATAAATAATAACATTTGCCAAATATGTTTATTAAACATAATCGGCATAGCATTAAAATCAAGGCTTTGGGATAGCGCCAAACTTTTTATATAACTAAAAGTTTCTCACATTTGAATTACCTACTTTTCATATACTACAGTTGGGTAGCATTACAGTTACCCTCCGCAGTTTTAATAGAGCCGGGCTTATTATTTCTTCAAGTTAGTTACTATCTTTTCCCCACTCCGGCCTATTACATATCCTCCCAGCCCTATCTGCAGCAGTAGCTGGGAAAAGACTTCCCGAAGTAAGCAATTTTAATCAAGTTCATTTAGTTTAACTAACTTTATTCGTAAACTTCACGCATTAATAATGGATATTTAACAGGTCTTTTGTATTATTGCGGTAAATAAAGAGTTACCAAACATATTAAATGAGAAAATTATGAAAACTACTAAATTATTATTATTAACAATGGTCATATCACTAAACACTGTCTTTGCTCAAGATACTATTGAAAGTGATTCTATATTCTCAGTTATGAACGATAAATATTTTGGGCAAAATCCTCCGGGAATGACTGCGGAAATTTTTGCTCCTGGAATTGTTTCAGTAAATGGAAGATATGAATATAGTGTTTCGTTTACTCCTGATTTCGAAGAAATATATTTTACTGGTCATAGAAAAGGCGAAAGTCCAAGTGTTTATTTCTCAAAACTTATAGACAAAAAGTGGACAAATCCTAAAAAAGCAAATTTAACAGAAGGGAAAAAAAGTGGTGAATTTGAAGCGTTTGTGGATTTTACTGGTGAAAATATTTTTTTTACAGCCTCTGATTCAAAGGGTGTTGAAATTTGGTGTGCAAGCCGCTCTGGAGACTGGTGGAGCGATGCAGTAAAACTTGACTCTCCAATAAATAACGATATGGTTTTTTATCCAAATCCAGCGGAGAATGGAGATCTTTTTTATAAAAATGTTTCAAAAGGTAAAATGTATTATGCGCCCAACAAAAATGGCAAATTTCCCGAAGTTTTTGAAGTTGGAATTGAATATGGTAGCCACGGTTTTATTGCCCCATCTCAAGACTTTATGCTGATAGATGCCCTGAAAGATAATGACAAAACAAAAGACAAGGATATTCACATCTGTTTTAAAAAGAAAGACGGAGCATGGACAAAACCAATAAACCTTGGAAGTGGAGTAAATTCTGATTTTAACGAAACATGCCCAAGTATCACTCCAGATGGTAAATATTTATTTTTTAGTAGATATAGCGAAGAAGGTGGAATACCTAACATTTATTGGGTGAGTGCAGAAGTTCTTAATAAATTAAAATCTGATTACTTTAAAAAAATAATTGATATAGAATAAATATTCCGGAAATAATTACACATACGTTTGGGAACAAGTGCTCATAGCTAATTGGCGTTGTGGTTTTTATCTGATAATTTAAATGTATATTTCGAATAATTATGAATTTAAAATCAGCAGTGCTTATGTTCGCCAACTATCCATAGCATAGTACGTTAGAAAACATTTAAAAAGGAAACAATGAGAAGATATTTATTGATTATGATTGTATTAATGCAATCTATAAGCCTGTCATCTTTTGCTTGCAGTATGTTTGTGATAAAGATGAATGGAAAAGTGATGGTTGGAAACAACGAAGATTTTTGGAATCAAAATTCAAGAATGTGGTTTGAGCGGGGAAATGATACAAATTTGGGTGTTGTTTATTTTGGATTTGATGATTTATGGCCACAAGGAGCAATAAATGAGAAAGGGCTTGTATTTGACGGTTTTGCTATGCCTTATTTAGAAATACAAAAATACGAAGGGAAAGATTCTCCTGAGAGTGGAGATTTTTTGCAGTTAATAATGAGGACCTGCTCAAATGTGGAGGAAGTTGAAGAGGTCTTTTCAAAATGGGATTTAAGAGGTATGGAAACTGCAATGTTCTATTTCGTGGATAAAACAGGCAAGCAATTGATTGTTGAAGGAGACCAAATTGAAATAAAAAACAATACCATTGATATTATTACAAATTTCTATCCTTCCCAAAACAAAGACTTAGATAAAGTTTCAATGAAACACTATCAAAAAGGAAGAGAATTAATTAAAGCCGGATTTGACACAAGTGTCGAATTCTGTACCTCATTATTAGACACCTTACATCAGGAAACCGATTGGGGAGGAGGAACACTTTACTCAACACTCTATGATTTAAATGAAGGTATTATTTATTTGTATTACAATCATAATTTCGACAACGCTATTACTATCAATATCAAAGAAGAATTACAAAAAGAGAATCATATAATTGAAATTCCAAAATTATTTCCAAATAACAAAAAAGGACAAGAATTTTATAAAAATTATAATGAGACAATTTCAAAAATTGAAGAATTAGGAACTATTGAAACAATTTCAAGTTCAGAGAATATTTCTGAATTAAGGAAATTCTTTAACAATGTTCAGAAAATAAATATTTATAGGGAATACTTTGACAAGGTAAGTAACAAATGGGAAGAAACGGAAGATTTTAAAAGTGCAATCAAAGTTTATGAAGTTATGACTATGTTTTTTCCGGATGATTATAAAATATATTACAAGCTTGGTGAAGCTAATTTTAAATTGAAGCTTTATGATAAAGCACTACTAAATTATCAAGAATCTTCCAAACTTGTACCAGAAAACGAAAAATTGAAAGAAAAAATTGACTTAGTTAAAAAATTTATTAAATAGAAAACGTTTTCTAACAATGTATAAAAATAATAGCCGAATTAGTGGTAAATTCAAGGGTTGTAGCCCGCTTCAACTTTTCTGTAATTTGCCAGGAAAGTGCCACGGAGTCGGCTACTATTCTTATACCGACCGTTGAGATATGGAAAAAATGAAGCAAATTTAAAAACGCTTATAACCAGCAAACCACCCCGGCCGCTTCACTTGTTTTTGCGGGCTGACATAGTAGTTTGACCATTCATTAATAAATAAAATTATATTTCTTGTCAGGGCCTCTTTGCCACACCGTTATACATACAAAGATTGAGAATTAGTATTTTATGAAAATGGTAACTTTAAGAGAATATGTTAGAAAACGGAATGGTGTTCCTTTGGGTGCCAAAGGTTCATTAAGGAATATGTTTTACCGGTCATTAGGCTCTAATCAATTTTCCGGGTTTTGGCATTATTGGAATCCAATCTGGGGCTATTATTTAGGTAAATTTATTTTTAAACCTCTGAGAAATAAATTATCAATAAATGTATCAATAATCTTAACGTTTTTTGTAAGTGGATTCATACACGATCTTGTTGTTTCTTTGGTGTTCCTGAAGATAGTAATTATAATAACGCCCTGGTTTGTATTAATGAGTTTTTGCCTGGTTATTTCAAATCACCTTGAAATTCGTATTAAAAGCTCTGTTTGGTTTTATCGCGCAATAATTAATATTTGTTACATAGGTGGTTGTCTGTTGTTAGCATTAACATTTAAGGGAATGTATACATAACCAGCACTAAATGATTTTAAAATAAAAAACCCTCTTACCGTGCGGCAGAGGGTTTTACTCATTTAGTGTTTCAGAGCAGGGGAGGACCCTGAAACTGAGTAATTAAAGATATATATGTTTTCAACTATATCCAATAACAATTTTCGAGTAGTAAGAATATTCCACAATTATAGTTGATTCAACTTCTAAACAGCATACCAAATTAGAAAGTTCCCTCATTTTAGCTGAAGCTATAAATTATTCCCCTCTTTTTTAATTCTTCTGTCACAAAATTCAGGCAATCTTCCGTTTCACCAATAAATTCAGGGGGACAAATTCCTTTCCTGTTGAATTTATTAGCAATCAACAGCCTTGCAACCGCAGTACAGGTGTAGCCGGTTGTTCTTGCCATAGAAGATATACCCGAATCCGAATCATATTCGTCAAACATACTATAAACAATGTTGATTTTTTCACCGTTTTTATTCCCTTTAAGAATCATTTTCAAGACTGTAAATTCTTTTTCATCAGGTCCCGGTTTCCACATCGGGAAAAGTAATTCTGAGGTAAGATCAAGCGGCGAAATTTTTACTCCCTTTACATTTATTTTATCCTTGCTAAAAAATCCGCTCTCTCTCAATACTTTCATATATTCTGTGTGTCCCGGGTACCTGAGAGTTTTCTCTTTCATATTTGGAATTTTCATCGTCTTAATGAGTGTACGTAAACCGTCCGTGTTAAAAGATTCCAGAGTTCCGGCGGTATCAATATTAACAAGTTCGAGATCCGAAAGTGCCGGTTTGGTAACTACTTTTCCGTTTTCAATAATTCTTGCCGGACGGGTATATTCTTCGATAACATCAATCGGGGAAAACGGTGCTTTATACTGATATGGCCATTCCCGTTTAAACGGCAATCCGCCAACCATACATTCAAAAGATGAAATTTCCATTTGCGAATTATGATAACCCAGAATTATGTTGCTAAGTCCCGGCGCCACTCCGCAGTCAACAACGGCTGTTATATTTTTCTTTTTTGCCGCCTCATCCAATTCAAATGGGTCCTCGTCAAAAAACGAAATATCAACTACATTTTTCCCGCATTCAATTATTTTCTGCAAAGTACTGAATCCCATAAAACCGGGGACAGCATTTATTACGAGATCAATATTTTCACAATTCTTTTTAATTGTCTCATTATCTAAAACATCACCTTTAATTGTATTAATTGAAGTTAAACCGGAAAATTTACCCAGATTTTCTTCGCTGATATCAATCACAGTAACATTATTATCTTTTGCCAGGTCCTTTACAATCGCACTACCGACCATACCGGCACCAAGTACAAGTATATTATTCATAATTAATCCTTACAAAATTTGAAAATAAATATCAGAAATATTTTCAAATATACTAATAAAGAAAGAGAGCATAAATTATCTGGCCAGAGTTTAGTTGCATTCTTCCAGTTTTTCCAGGAACTTATATAAAATTCTTTTTTCTATTTTAAGTTTCTCCCTGAAATCCTCTTTGTCCGTGTCCACAATTTCCATTCTTAATTCAGAAAGATATTTCTCAATTGAGGAGGACAAAACCTTCATTTCCTCTGACGACATATCAATCTCAAGATGTTGCATAGTCCCTCCCGAAAGCAATTTTAAAAGCCTGAAACAGAATCGTCAGAATTTCCGTGTAAATCAAGATCATTTTTTATGTATAAAAAAAGCCCGAAATTATCGGGCTTTTATCTAAAAAAGAGATATTTAAGATTATTCTATTTTGCTGATTTCCCCTTTCCCAGGTAAACAGCAGGAACATTTTTTTCGTGAACAAGTTTGTTAAAATCAGGCAGCTCTTTTTCAAAGACTACCTTAAGTTTATCAAGCTGTTCATCAATTAGTTTTGTCACTTCCCTTTTAACTTCAATAGCCTGGTCAGTGGGTTTGTTGTCACCAATTGAACTCATACTGGAAACAACACTCAACCTGTTATTAAGCCTGACCGGAAAATTCAACGGATCTTCATCACTTTGATTTTTTGTCTGGTAAAGTCTTTCCTCAATTGTTTTCATAGAAGCTAAAAGTGAATCAGCAAAACTTTTTATTTTTTCGGAACCTGCAATGTCTTTAACTCTTTCTTTAATTTCTTTTATCTGTTTCCTCGCTTCACGTATATTTTTTATTGCCTCGTGTGTCTCTGTAAGTTTATCCCTTATGGATTTAATAAAGGCAAACTGTGCCTGCATATCTTCCTGCGTTGCGGAAGAACGGGGATCTTTTATAATTTCAAAAGGAACGGTTACTGAATCTTTATCAACAATTAGTCTGGCTTTATATTTCCCGGGAACAGCTTTTGGACCGCGCGTTCCGCCAAACCAGAGAATAAGCCCAGGGAATTTTTCAGCATCAGGGTAATACATATTCCAGACGAATGTATTTATTCCTTTTTCAAAACTCATTTGCCTGTTTTTCTTTTTTGCATCGGGCGAAAATGTTTCGATTACATTTCCCGTATTATCCAGTATTTTTAATTTTACTGAGTTGCTATCCGGTAAAGATTTAAAATAGTAATGAATAATTGTTCCGTTTGGAGCATTCTGCCCGGCAGTTAAAGATTTTCCGTAAGAGCCTCCACCCATCCTATAAGCAGGGGCCGGATTATAGAGCCATAATTTACTGTCCACAACCTTTTCAGAAGCCTGGCGTAATGGATTAAGATCGTCAAGAATCCAGAACCCTCTTCCCTGTGTTGCAACAACAAGATCATTATTTTTTATAACCAGGTCAGTTACAGGCACTATTGGCAGATTTAATTGAAATGGTTCCCATTTTTCACCGTCATTAAATGAAATGTACATTCCTTCTTCTGTGCCGGCGTACAACAAGCCTTTTCTTTTTGGGTCTTCCCTTATTACTCTTGTAAAATGATCTGCGGGAATACCATTTTCTATTCTCTCCCAGCTTTTTCCATAATCTGTCGTCTTTAATAAATAAGGATGAAAATCATCCGATTTATATTTTGTGGCGGCTACGTAAAGTCCGCCTTCATTAAACTGATCGGCTTCAACACTGTTAATTTGTGCCCATTCCGGTAAGAGGTCTTTCGGTGGAGTTACGTTATTCCAGGTTTTACCGTTGTCTTTGGTTAAATAAATTAATCCATCGTCAGAACCCGTCCATATTATTCCAGATTTTAGAGGGCTTTCTGCAAGTGTGAAAATTGTACAATAATATTCAACTGAAGTATTGTCTTTTGTAATTGGTCCGCCGGAAGAACCAAGCTTTGTTGTATCGTTCCTGGTTAAATCGGGACTAATCTGCTGCCAACTTTGTCCGCCATTTGTAGTTTTAAATAAAACATTGGCTGCGGTGTATAAAGTATTTTTATCGTGAATAGAAAACTGAATCGGGAAATTCCACTGGAAGCGGTACTTAATATCTTTTGCAGCCCATCCCATTGTATTATCGGGCCACACGTCAACCGAGCGTGATTCATTTGTTTTATGATTTTGCTTAATTATTAAACCATCATACGAACCACCGTACACTACATCGTTATCTTTTGGATCAGGAACAATCCACCCACTTTCCCCACCAGCAGTTGATTCCCAATCGCTTTCATCTATTCTTCCACCGTCAGTTCTGCTTGCAATTCTTATTGAAGAATTATCCTGCTGCGCACCATAAATTCTGTAAGGGAAATGATCATCAACAGCTACCCTGTAAAACTGTGCAGTCGGTTGATTATGATATGTACTCCAGCTTTCGCCGCCGTTAACTGTAATCTGGGCTCCCCCGTCATCCGCAATAATTATATCTTCAGGCACTTTCGGATTAATCCATAAATCGTGATGATCCCCGTGAGGTGTTCTGATATCTTCAAAGGTTTTTCCGCCATCTTTTGATTTCCAGAATTCAACGTTTAAAGCATACACCACGTCTTCGTTTTTAGGATCGGCATAAATTCTCGAAAAATACCATGCACGCTGTGTTATTTTATGTTCATCGTTTATTTTGAGCCATGTTTCCCCGGCATCATCAGATCTAAATAAGCCGCCTCCGTGCGCTTCCACCAGCGCCCAAATCCTGTTATGGTTTGCCGGTGAAACTGCAATACCAATTATGCCCATTGTACTCTTTGGCAAACCTTTGTTGCCTGTAATTTCTTTCCATGTCTCACCGCTATCAGTAGATTTCCATAAACCTGATCCTTCTCCCCCGCTCTCAAAGCTGTACGGAGTACGTTTAACTTTCCAGGTGCTCGCGTAAAGAATTCTGGAATTGGCCGGATCCATAACCAGATCCGCAGCACCGACTTTATTATTCACAAATAAAACCTTCTTCCAGTTTTTGCCTCCGTCTGTACTTTTAAATATTCCCCTCTGGTCATTCGGACCATACAAATGTCCGATTGCCGCAACGTAAATTATATCCGGATTCTTTGGATCAATTCTGATTCTTGAAATATGTTTGGTTTCTTCCAGCCCTATATGTTTCCAGGTCTTTCCCGCATCAACTGACTTCCATACTCCGTTTCCGCTCGAAACATTTCCGCGCAGGGTTTCTTCCCCGGTTCCTACATAAATTACATTCGGGTCCCACTCACTCACTGCAACCGCCCCTATTGATCCGCCGAAAAATCCGTCTGAAATATTTTCCCAGGTTTGTCCCGCATCTTCCGTTTTCCAGACGCCACCACCGGTAGCACCGAAATAATACAACATTCTGTTGCCGGGCACACCTGTTACTGCATCCGCTCTTCCTCCCCTGAAAGGACCAATGTTTCTATACTTTAATCCATTAAAAAGTGTTGTGTCAATTACTTGTGAAAAACTTTCACCAGCCAATAGAAATAAAATTAGCGCGGATAGTGAAATGATTTTAAATAGATTATTTTTTATACGGTTGAGCATATAACCCTCTTCTAAATAAATAGTTTATTTGTTTCCTGTGAAAATGCGGCTTTGATAAAAAAGAATTTAAAGATATTATTTTAAACTTCAACGAAAATTATGATGAATAAGTTCTATTAGTCAGAATAAATATTTTCAGACTTCACGTATATTTTAATATATTAAAAGAAAAAAAGAGAGACTTAATTGGCCGAACTAAAGAAAGCACTCTCCCGTTTTGATCTTACGATGATTGCAATCGGGTCAACAATTGGCTCGGGAATTTTTTTAACCCCCGCAATTATTGCAAATTCTATTCACTCCCCGGCTTTAATCTTATTAATATGGTTAGGAGGGGGATTACTGATTCTTTGTGGTGCTTTAACATTTGCAGAACTTGGCGCCCTGATGCCGAAGGCTGGCGGAGTTTATGTTTTTCTTTCTGAAAGTTACGGCAAACCTGTCGGGTTTCTCTACGGCTGGGCTTATTTCCTTGTGGTAAATACGGGCGGTATTGCAGCACTTTCTGTCGCCTTTACGACCTACCTGGCATATTTTTTCCCGATGAGCTCTCTTGCCCTGAAACTTACGGCCGTAAGCGGAATATTTATTCTTACAGTAATTAATGTAATGGGCGTAAAATCCGGGGGTATTTTCAGCGATGTATTTACCGTTCTTAAATTAATAGGAATATTCGGGGTAATTGCAGTTGGATTTATTCTCGGAAGCAGTTCTGTTACAACTTTTTCATTTGATATGCCTTCGGGTGTAACCGGTGGTGTGGCAGTTGCAATGGTCGGTGTTTTATGGTCATACGGCGGCTGGCAGCACGCTACTTATGCTGCGGGTGAAGCAAAAAATGCCAAAAAGGATGTCCCGGTTGCAATGATTATAGCAGCATTATCTGTTACGGCAATATATGTTGCAATTAATATTGCTTATATGATGTTACTTCCTGTAAATACAATTGCAAATTCTCCAAGCGTTGCAGCTGATGCAGTAAAGACAGTACTAGGCCCTGTCGGAGGTGGAATTATAGCAATGGCAATTTTTATTTCAACATTTGGTACTGCCGGCATTTATACTTTAACCGCTCCAAGAATATATTTCGCAATGGCAAAGGACGGAATATTTTTTCCGCAGATTGCAAAAGTTCATCCAAAATACCAGACACCGTATAACGCAATTATTATTCAATCAACCTGGGCTGTGTTATTAATTTTATTCTGGGGTACCTTTGAAAATTTAATTTCTTACGTGGTATTTACCGACTGGATATTTTTTGCACTGGCAGCAGCGAGTGTCTTCATTTTCAGAAAGAAATTACCTGACACGAAAAGAGATTATAAAACCCTGGGTTATCCGTTTACACCATTAATTTTTATAGGGGTTGCAACGTGGTTTGTAATTAACACCCTTATTGAAAAACCGGAACAGGCAATTGCCGGATTAATAATGCTAGGGCTCGGACTTCCGGTTTATTATTACTGGAGTCGTAAAAACAAATAAAGTAACCTTTTAATCTCCACGCGTAATCAAAACTTTCCCATCTATTTCTTCCCGGATGGGAATTCTCGCCAAATGTGCGAGTGTTGGTGATACGTCCATAATGTGTGCTTCTTTTTTATTGATCCCTGGTTTTATAGATCTTCCCAAAAATATCAATGGAACTTTCCTGTCGTAATCATATACAGAACCGTGTGTATCCGTATCTATATTTATCATTACTCCTTTTTTCATTCTTAGCATTGCTCCGGCTTTACCTATGGATGATTCAAAATTCTTAAGGGAAAATAAAGGTAATCTGGGTATTCTGTCTTTTCTAAACGAATTTTGATAAAGTGGCAAATATTTATCTGTAGATTTTGTTTTACCAGAAAGTTCTGAGTATGAGTAAATATCAGCAATAAAATTAAATTTCATCCCTGCTTTTTTAATTGCATTGTTATTTTGATCAGATAAGGCAGGATAATTTTTCTCAGCTTTTACTATCGCTTTGAAAAATTTCTCAATTTCATCTTTTTTCAACCTGTGCGCGTATTGACCTTTTTCCTGTTTGTACTCAACTACTTCAGGGAAACCGTGATCTGCTGTGAGTGCAATAATGTAATTATCTTTCCCCACTTTTTTATCCAGAAAATTAATGAATTCACTAACAGCTTTATCCAATCTTACAAGGATATCAAATATTTCCATGCTCAGCGGACCATAATAATGTGAGTTTCCATCAACTTCACTCAGCACAATTGAGATATAATCAGTTGCATCCCTTTGTCCCAGCTTCATTGAATCTATTCCTGTTTCGGCAAGTTTTAAAGTGGCCACATCATTTACAGGAGTCCAGCCAAACCATATATTCATCGCCCTCTCAGGATCTGATTTTAATAGCTTTCCTAATTCATTCTTAATTAAATGGGGAAAAGTTGTGTTTATTTTGTCTCCTTCATAATAGGCAGGATCAGGACGTGATAAATTCTTGTATTCTTCAGGTACCGTATTGCCCCATGTTACTGCAGCTTTTTTCATTTCAGGCAATACTTTATCGTTAAAATATTTAACCCAGCCGGGATATTCTTTTTTATAATAAGTTGATGTAACATATTTACCACCCATATACCAGTATACATCACTGTTTTTTTTATATGAATAAAGCAATGAAGAAATGTAACCGGTTCCGACAGCAAGGCTTTTTGATTTGGAATCATTATCAGTAACCCACCCAGCAATACTTGATGTAAGTATTTTCCCTGGCGATACACCTTTACTTTTGGGATAACCTAAAATATGTTCAGTAGAATCTGCGACACAATCAACCAAAACTCTTTTATTATTTATAGTGGAATAGAATGCGGCATCTACAATTCCGTGCCTGTTCGGGTGATCGCCTGTAGCTATTGTTACATGTCCTGCCTGTGAAACTGTAACCGCATGATCTACTGTCGCATTTGGGAATTTTAATCCATCATCAAGAAGTTTTCTAAACCCGTATTTAAAAACCTTATCATATCGTTCAAGCAAACCGGCCTTTAATCCGTCGATGGAAAGCTGAACAATCAGTTTTGGCTTTGTTGATTTTTTATTAGTGACACAACCAGACAAATTGAATAGCACAAAACATATAAGGAAAAATGACGCAAACAATATTTTCTTAATCATTTTAGAAACCGAGAAGTATTTTAATATTTATTTGAATTGAAATTCAACAAAATTATTCCTTGATGTAAAAGCTGAAAATTCCTGTTTTAATTTTTCCATTCCAGGAGCTTTAATTTTGAAGACAGCATTCAGAAAGTCCCGCGTAAGATCACATATCATTTTGTACTTTCCTGCAAGATTTTTGGATAAAGGATGAAATCCATTTATGGCTCCTGATACCAGGCCGAGACTTGAGAAATAGAAATGATGCATATCATTTATCTTAACAAGAAATCTTTTCGATTTATTGAAGCTGTCAATTAATCTGAAATCAGGTTTTAAGAATTGCTCGGTATCTTCATAAAAATGAAGTAACGGCACATCCATTTTTTCTGTATTAAATAAAGGAGATTTTTTAATATCGTCTACAGCGGTATTCAATCCAAGGCCGCCATCCAGACTAATTAAACACTTGACGTTTTTCTTTTTCATCTGCAATAATGGAATTGAACGCCCGCCAAAACTATGCCCCAACAGTGCAATGTTGTTAAAATCAATATTGCCAAAATCCTTCACTGATTTAATAGCAAATTCCATATCTTCAATCTGCTCTTCAGCACTGGCCACTGCCTGAGAAACGTCGGTTAGTTGTCCTGTTATTCTTGTCTGGGAAGGGGTTGTAATAACAACATATCCGTAACTTGCCAGAAATTCGCATAAAAATGCCTGGTGATGTGCAGAATGAAAATTTCCCTGTGCAACAACTACCAGGGGAAATATATCTTTAATCGGTTGTGCATTTTTTACGGCCAGCATTTTTGTATTGAACCATTTATCAACAGTACTATCAACTATTCCGTTTCCCGCCAAAAGCTTTTTATAATTTACTACAGCACTGTCTGTAAGTGATCTTGAGGTTTTATAATTGGTTTCTTTTGCACTTAACAGAAAATAGTCTTTATATGTCATTCTCGCGGACTTTCCTGAGTTATTGGCAGGGTACCATATACTTACCTGGACAGGTCGGAATCCATTGGGCTTATCTATCGTTCTGGCGGAATCATAAAGGAAGAAAACTTTAAAACCAACCTGGAAATTTCCCTTATCCAGATTATTCCAGATTTCATTTTGAGCAAATGATGTAGAATAAAAAGAAATAATAACCAGACAACAAAATAGTTTTTTCATATATCTTCATATGATTTTTAACAAGATAACCAGAGAAGATTATGAATTCCACATAATTATCTAACTGGCTAAAAATAAACTTTAATAGTTTCTACAGAATGCTTTTTAGTTTTAACTTTTACAGTCCTTCCATTAAACTGCACCGGACTGCCGTCTTCTTCCAGAAAGTTTGACTGTAACACTTTTTTAGGAACAGATGGCAAAGTAATTGTTGCTTCAGTTGACTTTCCTTCTGCGTCATACCATTGAATTATCCACGCATTAGAATCTTCAGCCTTTTTAACAGTAGTAATAACAAGATTATCTTCATCAAGTTTTATAAATGAATTACTTAAAGGCAGACTTCCGGGATGAACACTATTCATTTCTGCAATTAAAGGTTCATTATATTCCCAGCCTTTTTGAACGGTATTTGCAGATTTCCAATCACCCTTATGCGGATAAAGTGCGTAATCAATAGTATGTTTTCCCATATCCTGCGTAGGATCCGGCCATTTGGGTGAACGCAGCAGCGATAATCTCATAACGTTATCTTTCGTATCGTAACCATATTTTGAATTATTCAAAAGACTTACTCCATAATCGCCTGAAGTCATACCTGCCTTGTCGGCAGACAGGTCTGCCCATTTTTCAGCGGCAACCTCGAACCTCGCTTTCTGCCAGTTTGTATTTCTTTGTGTTGAGCGCTGAATTGAGCCGTAAGGTATTTCATATGTTGCCAATGTATCGCTAAACGAAAAAGGGAAAGCAACTTTTAACATTGTATGTTTTTCCCACCAGTCAACTTTAGTTTGAAAATCAATTCTGTCCAAGCCATTATATAAAATCACATCCTGCGTAAAAAATGATGACGGAAAATTGGGTGTAGGATAATCTTTTACAACTCCTGGTTTCAGGTAATCACGGTATAACCTTATAACAGTCCTTACCGGTCCCGTTTCAACTACTTCAGCTTTCCTGAAGTGTGAGGGATATTCCACTCCCGTTAAACCAATATTCCAGGCATCCCAGTTTTTAGGTTTATCTTCCAGAAGCTGGAGTTTGTTGCCTTCGCTTTTAAATATTTCTTTGCTGTTTCGTTTATCGTAAATATTCTTTACCCAGCCGGTTGAAGTATCTATTGACACCCTAAAAAACTGGTTTTCCAATTTAGTATCAGTCGCGGATAGCTCGCTGCTACTTACTGAACATTTTCCTTTTCTCAGGACATAGGTTTTGTATCCCATTGATGGTACTTCTGTGGCAATAAACATTATTTGATTTGTATAACGATCAAGCCTTTCCATTTGAGATGGAATTTCTTTTCCTTCAGTTGTAAAAATAGAATAATTATTTTTATCTCCTTCGGGCAAATTAAATTTTACAATATCGGTACGATTCCAGTTAAGAGAATTAAATACTGTAAGCGGCTTCCCTTCTTTTATACCTGAAGTATTAATGTTTTTATTTAAATCAGTCAACGCCGAATTAAGAGTATAGTCTCCTATTTTTTCCGCTTTTTTATATTTGCTCACTGCATCGATATATACTTCCCTTATGCTTGAACCGGGAAGTATGTCGTGAAACTGGTTGAACATTACTGTTTTCCACGCATCGCGCAGATCTTTTTGTGGATACTTGTTCCCATAAAAAGAGGAGATAGAAGAAAACTTTTCGGACTCAGCAAGCAGGTTTTCCATCTTCCTGTTGTACTTTTTAATTTTCCCGTGAGAGGTGTAAGTACCGCGGTGATATTCAAGATAAAGCTCATCGTCCCATACAGGGAGCTTTGAAAGATCCTGGCTCTTCAACCAGTTGATGTAATTTTGTGCGGTTCCGTACTGAATTTTAGGATATATAAAAACATTCATCAGGTGTTCGATTCTCGTAATCATATCTATTGAGGGACCACCGCCATGATCGCCTACACCGAACAAGATCATAAAATTTCTGAAACCGGTATTTGCCTCAAACTGCCTCATCCAGTCGACCAGCTGATACGATTGCGTGATTGTGTTCACGTAATCGAACGGAAAATATGAAAGTATTTTTGATCCGTCCGGTGATTCCCACCAGAAAACCCTGTAGGGAAAAACATTCGTATCGTTCCAGCCGATTTTCTGAGTTATGAAAGCATCAATGCCAGCGTTTTTATAAAACATTGGCATGTTCCAGTTGTAGCCAAACGAATCCGGGTTCCAACCGAGTTTTACATCCACGCCCATCTGGTTTTTAAAATAATTTTTTGCATAAAGAAGTTGCCTGTCCCAGGAAACACCGCTTGGCAAATTACAATCCGGTTCAATCCACATACCGCCGACAAGCTCCCATCTGCCGTCTTTTATTCTCGCCTTTATCCCGTTGAAAACATCAGGATATAAATCCTGCATCCACTGGAAATACTGTGCTGCACTCTGTGTGTATGTGAAAATCGGTTTCTCATCCATTATATGCAGCACCGATGAAAAAGTATTTCTGCAAATTAATTTTGTCTCCTTGGAACGCCAAAGCCACGCTGCATCGATGTGCGCGTTTGAGTCTAAGTAAAGAGTAAATTTCTTCGCGAACTTTGCAACCGGTTCGAGAGCTTCTTTTACTTCCTTTACAGATTTTTTAAACTTCGCGAGATTACCTTGCTCTAATGCATCTACATCAATTTTTGATGCTTCGTTCTGAAGTAATTTATTTAATTTAATTTTTTCATTTTTATCGAGAGTTGATTTATCAATTCCCGGATCAGTTCTCACGCGCGCGTTAGTCTGGTATGTATCAAAACTCAGTAATTTTTGTCCGGTTCTAAGACTCAGTGCAAGGTCCTGAATTTTCTGTCTCAAAGGAGTAACAACTCCCATATCGAGTTCTGCTCTTATAAGCCTGAGCGGACCGCCGGTATTTATAGCTTTAATTACAACTACAAATTTGTCCCCCGGTTTTGCATTTTCAGTTAAAACAAAATCACCATCCCACGGGAAATATCCCTTGCTCTCTCCGTTAATCCAGAGATAACCGTAATCATCGACCGAAAGAAGAAGCTTAACTTTTCCTTTAACTGGTGTACCCAATATTTGTTTTGGAAGCACGATGGTTTTTCTCAGCCAGCATGAGTCATCAGTTACGTGTTGGTTAAGTTCGAGAGATCCCCATTTTGAATCATCGTAATTAATTTCGGCCGGATTTCCTTCAATCACAGTTCCGCCGGAAAGATTCGGACTTTTTTTCCAGTCATCGTAAGCATATGTGCTCAGGAATGTTAATCTCTTTGCAACTTTATCAACGTTAGTCAGGGCGGCTTCCTCTTTTTTACCCTGTGGGTAAATTAAAAGAGGAAAGAAAGAAAGGATGAGAAAATATTTTAGTGATTTCATTTACATACCTTTGGCTTTAACAACTTAAATTTTATTAGTATTGTCATTTCTCTCCCGACCCGTCATGGTTCGAAATGACATCTGGATAACATTTACTCCAATATTGTAATTATTTCTGTCTCAACTGGTCCAGAAGAACCGCGAGCAATATTACAACGCCCACAACAATCTGCTGAATATATGAACCGACATTCAGAAGATTCAATCCGTTTTTCAAAACGGCAATCAGCATCGCGCCGATGAATGTACCGATAATGGTACCGCGCCCGCCGAATAAGCTTGTCCCGCCGACAACAACCGCAGCTATTACATCCAGCTCATACATTAGTCCAGCATTGGGCTGGCCTGAATTTACGCGCGATGCAAGCAGAATTCCGCTTATTGCAGAAAGCACACCCGAGATAACATAAACAGATGTCAATATAAAGTTGGTATTTATTCCCGCAAGTCTCGCTGCCTCAAGGTTACCACCTACAGCGTAAACATACCTTCCGAATTTTGTTTTTGTCAGTACAATATGGGAAATGACAAACACAACCACCATTATTATGGTCGGGAAAGGAATTCCAAGAATTCTCCCGGCTCCTAAAAAAGCAAACGCATCTGGCAGTTCCCAGATCGGGCGGCCGCCCGTGTAAACAAAAGAGGCACCGCGCCAGATCGTCATCAAGGCAAGGGTTACAATAAAAGGAGTGATTCTGAATTTTGTAACGAATACACCCGCTATTCCCCCCGAGACAACACCGAACAAAATTCCACCGAACAATGCTAACGGAAAAACAATGTAAAGCGGTAGATTTATTTTCAGCATGCTAGTTGTCAGCACTCCGGCGAAAGCTACAAGAGAACCGACTGAGAGATCGATTCCGGCCGTAAGAATTACGAACGTCATTCCCGCCGCAATGATTGCAGTAATCGAAGCCTGCAAGGTTACATTCAATAAATTTTCAGCCGAGAAGAAAAACGGAGACAGCTGGGAGAATATCAGCACTTCAAAAAGGAAAACTATTGCAAGACTGAATTCAGAAACTTTTTCGAAATATTTAGTACCGGGGATTTTTAACAGCATATTTTTATAATAAATTTAAATCTATTAAGAATGTCATGTATTAAAGAACTTTTTCCTCCACCTGTGTAGCAAGATCTAAAATCTTTTCCTGTGAAAAATCTTTCTTCTCTAATTCTCCGCTTATTCTTCCTTCACACATAACAATAATTCTATCTGAGATACCAATGAGCTCAGGAAGCTCGGATGAAATTACAATCACTCCTATTCCCTGCTCAACAAGCTTGTTTATCAAATTATAAATTTCATACTTCACACCCACATCGATCCCGGCAGTTGGTTCATCAAAAATTATTATTTTGGAATTAGTATGTAGCCACCTCGCTAATACAACCTTCTGCCTGTTTCCGCCACTCAGGTTTTCAACCTTTGTTTCCTGCGAAGGAGCTTTTATCTGCAACTGGTCAAAATAATTTCCGACCACTTTCTTCTCTTCTGCTTTATCTATAAAAATTCCTTTCATAAGCGGAGAAAGGTTTGATACGGAGACATTTTCACGAATGCTTCTTTCCATAAAAAGACCGTATAAATTCCTGTCCTCCGTAAGCAGGGCAATCCCAGAATTAATTGCATCTTTGGGTGATTTGAAGATTTTTTCCTTTCCTTCAAAAATAATTTTCCCACTTTCTGTTTTATCTGCTCCGAAAATTATTCTTGCAACTTCGCTTCTTCCTGCGCCGACAAGTCCTGCCAGTCCTAATATTTCTCCTTTGTGAAGTTTAAGATTAATATCTTTTAATTTTCCACAATTTATTCCTTCAAGATTAAGAATTGCATTACCGATTTTTGCCGTATGTTTCGGAAATTCGTCAGCGAGTTCGCGTCCGACCATTTGCTTTATCAGGCCCTTTATGTTTGTATCCTTTATCCCTGAAGTGTCTATTTTTTTACCATCGCGCATCACAGTAACACGGTCGCCTATTTCAAAAATTTCTTCAAGCCTGTGGGAAATGTAAATTATTCCCACACCCTGTGATTTTAATTTTCTTATTACCTTAAATAGATTCTCAATTTCGGAGGTAGTCAGAGATGCGGTTGGTTCATCCATAGCGAGAATATTAATATTCCTATGCGTGGCCTTCGCTATCTCAATCATCTGTCTCTGGGCTACGCTCAACTTATTTATAGAAACATCTGCAGGAATTTCTTCACCAAGTTCATGCAAAACCTTTTGCGCAAGTTCATTCATTTTCCTTTTATCTAGAAATGAAAATGAGCTTCTAAGAATTTCACTTCCTAAGAAAATATTATCCGCCGCGGTCAATTCGGGAATTAGTTTGAAATCCTGGTAGATTATCCCGATGCCAAGTTTTTGGGCTTCAGAAGGTATCTTGTAATTTGCTTCATTGTCTTCAAGAAAAATTCTTCCCTTATCTTTTTTAAGCGCACCGGATAAAATTTTCATCAAAGTTGATTTACCCGCGCCGTTTTCACCAAGGAGACAATGTACTTCCCCCTTCCTTAATTCAAATGAAACATTATCCAGTGCCAGAACACCGGGATAGCGCTTCGAAATATTTTCCATTCGGAGAAGTGTGGGCATAAATACAAATCTAATTGTAGTTAATTCAAAAAGATTGCTTCGCTTCGCCTGACTTTGCCGGCAGGCACGCTCGCAATGACGCACTTCTTGTCATTGCGAATCCGATGAAATCGGGTGAAGCAATCCGTAAAAGAAATTATTACTTACTTTCATTTTCCAGCGTTGCCTGGTCGACTATTCCTACGTCAACAGGAACAATTTTAGGGACCCTTTTCCCTTCTAAATATTCCTTAATTTTTTGCACTGTTCTCGTACCAATTAAATTTGGATTTTGAATAACATCGGCTTTAAGTGAAGATCCCTCAAGAATTTCTTTCCTTGCAGGTGGAGTTGCGTCATAACCAACAATTGAAATTCCTTTTCTGTTAAATTGTTTTACTGCATCAAGTGCTCCGAGAGCGGAATCATCATTAATCCCGAAAATTCCGTTGAGGTCGGGGTGGGATTGAAGTACATCCGCCGCAGCCTGTAATGAACGATCACGAACTCCCTGGCCATTCACATCTGCGACAATTTTGATTCCTGGATATTTTGATATTGCTTGCATAAATCCCTTAACACGATCGAGCACAGAAGTAATTGCCGGCTGATTAATGATTGCAACATCTCCTTTCCCATTTAAAAACTTTGCAAGATATTCTCCGGCGAGTCTACCGCCCGCAACATTATCGGATGCAATATGTGAAACAACGCTTCCTTTTTCGGCTGCAATATCTGCTGTAAAAACAGGAATGTCAGCCCTGTTAGCTTCTTCAATAGCCGGGCCTACACCTTTTGAATCAACCGGGCAAACAACGATAGCATCGACTTTCCGTGCAACGAAATCTTCAACTTGTGATATTTGTTTGTTCAAATCAAAATCTGCAGAAGTGATTATTAATTGATATCTGTCTTTATCGGCTTCGGCTTTAAGTCCGTCTTCAAGATCGCGGTAAAAAATGTGTCCGCGTGTAAGAAGGCTCACTCCAATTACTTTTGCACCGACCGGCTTTTTATTGCTGCTACATGAAAAAAAGGTTAATGGAATTAGGAATGTCATTGCGGCGAGAAGGACTTTGCTTTTCATAATTCTCCGGGATCAAATTTCTATTTAGACTTCACTAAATTATGAAATAATGTGCAAATAAAAATACAAAGTTGGTAATTCTTTCAGATTATTAAGGCTGAGGACAAAACAAATTAAGTGGAATGATTTAAATAAAAGAAGTGATAAAACCTGTCCGCTGAAATATCCCCTGCAGAATGAACAAATTTTATCACTTCAGAATTGCTAATTGATCGGTGTAACCAGGTATTCATCAATTGCTTTTGCAGCTCTTCTGCCAGCACCCATAGCAAGAATTACAGTTGCACCACCGGTAACTATATCACCTCCGGCGAAAACACCTTTCTTTGTCGTTTCCATCGTTTCTTCGTTAACCTTGATGTTTCCCCATTTATTGAAATCAAGATCGGGAGTTGTTTTCTGAATAATAGGGTTCGATCCGTTACCTATAGCAATTACCGCCATATCTATATCAATAGTATATTCTGAATCTTTGATTGGAACAGGTCTTCTTCTGCCGGATGCATCGGGTTCACCGAGTTCCATTTTCTGAACTTCAACTCCTCTGAGCCATCCATCTTTATCGCCGATGAATTTTGTAGGATTCGATAATAAAATAAACTCAACACCTTCCTGTTTAGCATGGTGCACTTCTTCTTGTCTTGCAGGCAATTCAACTTCGGACCTGCGGTAAATTATATATGCGTTTTTTGCACCGAGTCTTCTTGAAGTTCTGACCGCATCCATAGCCGTGTTTCCGCCTCCGAAAACTGCGACATTTTTTCCTCTAACATCAAAAACAGGAGTATCATAATCCGGGAATTTATAAGCCTTCATCAAATTCACTCTTGTTAAAAATTCATTCGATGAATAAACACCGTTCAGATTTTCTCCTTCGATATTCAAAAAATAAGGCAGCCCGGCTCCAACAGCGATAAAAGCAGCATCGAAACCATTCTGAAGAAGTTCATCCAGAGTATCGGTAAATCCAATCACTGAATTCGGTTTGAATTCAACACCAAGTTCTTCCAGCACATCAATTTCAGTCTTTACAATTGATTTAGGCAAACGGAATTCCGGAATTCCATAAATTAAAACGCCGCCCAGATCGTGCAAAGCTTCGAATACAGTTACATCATGTCCCATCTGTATGAGATCCGCCGCACAGCTAAGTCCGGCAGGTCCGCTTCCTATAATTGCTACTTTCTTTCCGGTTTTAGTTTTCAAATCCGGTCTGCGTAAACCAAGTTTTTCTCTTTCATAATCTGCAACAAATCTTTCAAGTCTGCCGATTGCTACCGGTTCATTTTTCTTACCCACAGTACACTTCACTTCGCACTGTTCTTCCTGTGGACAAACTCTACCGCAGATTGCCGGAAGCATGTTATCTTCTTTTATTTTTGCGGCAGCTTCTTCAAATTTTCTTTCTGTAACAAGTTGTATAAATTCATTGATCTTTACACCCACCGGACATCCTTCAATGCAAGTAGGTTTGGGACACTGAATACAACGCTGTGCTTCAAGCACTGCAAGTTCTTCTGTCAGCCCAAGGTTAACTTCTTCAAAATTATGGCTCCTGACCTCACCATCCTGTTCGGGCATAGCTTGTCTTGGAATCTTCATTCTATCTTTATTGGACAACTTTTCCATTAAAAAATCTCCGGTGTTTTTACGCTATTGTTTTATCAAT
>Ga0209919_1000266_pt1 | contig 26707 bp, 21 predicted proteins | sample SalPon2A_C_D2_MG_FD_185721 | JGI IMG/M metagenome (GOLD analysis project Ga0209919, IMG submission 185721) | Soil microbial communities from South San Francisco under conditions of wetland restoration - Salt Pond MetaG R2A_C_D2_MG (SPAdes)... | ecosystem: Environmental > Terrestrial > Soil >... | reverse complement strand
CCCGCATATCCCGCAAGCCTTGTGCACGGCACGGGGTATGACAGGGGCGGGGTGATGGTGAATACTCCGCGCATGCCTGATCCGCTCCACATTCTGAAGAACATCTTCGGTTACGACGCCTTCCGGCATCATCAGGCGGAAATCGTCAATGCCCTGCTGGCCGGTCGCGATGTGTTCACCCTGATGCCGACCGGCGGCGGAAAATCCATCTGCTACCAGATTCCGGCCCTGCTCAGGCCGGGCACGGCGATTGTCATCTCCCCGCTGATTGCGCTGATGCAGGATCAGGTCGATGCATTGCAACAGCTCGGTGTGCGTGCTGCTTTCCTTAATTCCAGCCTGACGCCCGGTGGGCAGCGCGGTGTGGAACGTTCGCTGCGTGATGGCGAACTTGATCTGCTGTATGTGGCCCCCGAGCGCCTGCTGGGCGAGGCCATGTTGCGCCTGCTTGATGCGTGCGAAATCGCCCTGTTTGCGATAGATGAAGCGCATTGCGTATCGCAGTGGGGGCACGATTTCCGCAAGGAATACCAGCAACTTTCGATGCTGCATGAGCGCTATCCGCAGGTGCCACGCATCGCGCTGACAGCCACCGCCGATGCCCGTACGCGCGCCGAGATCGTCAGCCAGCTTGCCCTGCAGCAGGCCGAGGTATTCATCAACAGCTTCGACCGGCCGAATATCCATTATGCCATCGAGGAGAGCGGCAACAGCCGCGATGCGTTGTGGCGATTCATCAGCGGGCAGCATGCCGAAGATGCCGGCATCGTGTATTGCCTGAGCCGCAAGGCGGTGGAATCGGTGACCGAATGGCTGAACGAAAAGGGACGGCTGGCGCTTCCCTACCATGCCGGCCTGCCGCAGGAGGTGCGCAACCTTAACCAGCAGCGTTTCCTGCGCGAGGACGGCCTGATCATCGTGGCCACCATCGCCTTCGGCATGGGTATCGACAAGCCGGACGTGCGCTTCGTGGCGCACCTGAACCTGCCGAAGAATATCGAAGCCTATTACCAGGAGACAGGCCGTGCCGGGCGTGATGGTGCGCCTGCCGATGCGTGGATGAGCTATGGCCTGAAGGATGTCATCAACCTTCGTCTGTTTACCGATAACAGCGACGCGCCCGAGCAGTTCAAGCGCGTGATGCACGGCAAAACCGATGCCATGCTCGGATTGTGCGAGCTGACCGGTTGCCGCCGGCAGGCGCTGCTGGCCTATTTCGACGAGGCGCTTGATGAGCCGTGCGGTAACTGTGACAACTGCGTGAATCCGCCCGAAACATGGGACGCCACCATCGCCGCGCAGAAGGCCCTGTCCTGCGTATACCGCACAGGCCAGGGCTTCGGCGCGCAGTACCTGATTCATGTGCTGACCGGCAAGCAGGACGAGCGCATTTCGCGCAACGGACATGACAGGATCAGTACCTTTAATATCGGCGGTGAGCACAGCGGGGCCGAGTGGCGCGGCATCTTCCGTCAGTTGATTGCGCACGGCTATCTGGCCGCCGATGCGGAGGGTTATGGCGTCCTCAAGCTGACCCCGAAGGCAGGGGGGCTGCTCAGGCGCAGTGAAAACCCTGGGCCCGTGATGCTGCGCAGGTTGCGCAAGGCATCGAAGGGGGTCGTCAAAAAGAGGCGCAAGGCCTCTGCCGCTGACCTGCCCGAGGGTGATCAGACGTTGTTCGAGGCGCTGCGCGGACTGCGTTCCCGGTTGGCACGCGAGCAGAATGTACCGCCCTATGTCATCTTTCCGGACAGAACGCTGGGCGAGCTGGCCGTGGCCAGGCCGGATACGCAGGCGCAGCTGCTGGAGATTTCCGGCATCGGTGAGGCGAAACGGGAGAGATACGGCGAGGCCTTTTTGAACGTGATTCGCCGGTTCTCGGAGTCGGCTTCATTGCCTTGAAGGGAGGGAATATGCACACCACGATCGTTTATGTTCATGTCAAACCAGAGTTCATTGCAGCATTCATCGAGGCCTGCCGGGCCAATCACGAGGCCTCGGTGAACGAGCCGGGGAACCGGCGATTCGATGTGCTGCAATCGGCCGATGATCCGGATCGTTTCGTGCTCTACGAGGCCTATGCGGCAGCGGATGATGCCGCCGCGCACAAGCAGACGGCGCATTATCAGGCCTGGCGCGATACGGTGGCTGATATGATGGCCGGGTCGAGGCAGGGGGTTACCTACGCCGGATTGTTTCCTGACGTCTGAATCAAGGCTTCCGATGCAGTTCCTTTAGCAATTCGCCGAGCATGGTGAACTCATCACCGCGGCTGCTGCCCTTGCGCCAGGCCAGGCCGATTTCCCGATAGCTGTCACCAGGCATGGGGTACAGCTCGATATCCGGCGCCTCGCCCACCATGTCGCGCGCCATGGCTGGCACGAAGGTGATGCCCAGGTCGGCGACCACCATCTGCAGCAGGGTTTGCAGGCTGGTGGCCGAGAATCGGCTGATCTGTTCGGCGTTGCGGATATCGCATGCCGAGAGGGCATGGTCGCGCAGGCAGTGGCCGTCATCGAGCAGCAGCACGCTTTCCTTTGGCAGCCCCTGCAGATCGAGGCCTTTTTTTCCTCGGGTATTCAGCCATTTACTATCCTTGCCGCAAGCAAGCAGGAATGGATCCCTGAACAGGGGCATGGTGCGGACGTTTCTTAGCGGAAAGGGCAGGGCGACGAGGATCAGGTCCAGCTTGCCTTCCTGTAGCTGCGCGTGGATGTCCGCGGTCTTGTCTTCGCGCAGGTACAACTCCATGTTCGGAAAGCGTTTACGCGCCTCGGGTATGAAGGCAGGCAGCAGGAAAGGTGCGATGGTCGGGATCACCCCGAGCGTCACCCGGCCGCTGAGTGGCTCCTGGCCGCCGGCGGCGATATTCATCAGGGCCTCGACATCGCCGAGGCAAAGGCGGGCCTGGCCGACGATGGCCTTGCCGATATCGGTGATGATCACGTTTTTGTTGGTGCGCTCTACCAACTGCACGTTGAGGTTGTTTTCCAGTTCCTTGATGGCGATGCTGAAGGCGGATTGTGAAATGAAACAGGCTGCGGCGGCCTTGCCGAAGTGGCAATAGTCATCAAGTGCAATCAGATATTGCAGCTGTTTGATGGTCGGTGCCATGACTTACCTCTGTCATCTGACGTCGATAGAAACAATAAATGGATATCATTGATTTATCCAATTTTATTTCGCGCCCGGCCTTGTCTACACTATGCCTACATACCCAAGGAGGAACATCCATGTCTCTGAAAACCAAGATTCGCGTCATACCCGCCGGTTTGTTTGGTATCGGGCTGCTTGCTGCCGGCGTGCTCGGCTCTGCAGCCGCTCATGCCGAGGGGCTCTCCGAGTGGGTGCTGCCGCCGGTGCCGGTTCCGGCCGACAACCCGCAGAGCAAGGCCAAGGTGGAGCTTGGTCACAAGCTGGCCTTTGATCCCCGCCTGTCCAAGAACGATTCCATGAGCTGTGCCGGCTGTCATCTGCCGTTCGCCGGCGGCGGCGGTCATACCGCACGTGCCTTCGGGCATGGCGGCGAGCTCGGGCGCTGGGCGCCGACCTGGGACAATTCCGGTTATTCCACTTCGATGTTCTGGGATGGTCGTGCGGCTTCGCTGGAGGAGCAGACCGGAGCCATGATCGACGGCAAAGGCGACCATATGGGGCCGATCAGTTCACCCGGTGAAATGGGTGGTCATGTGCCGACGGTGGTGAAAAAATTGAATGCCATTCCGGCCTATAAAAAAGCCTTCAATGAAGCCTTCGGCGAAGATGCCACGCCCCGGAATATTGCCAGGGCCATTGCAGCCTACGAGCGCACGCTGGTGGCGACCGATGCGCCGTTCCAGCACTATGTGAAAGGCGATGACAAAGCCATTTCCGCTTCCGCCAAGCGAGGTTTCGGGTTGTTCAAGGGCAAGGCCATGTGCATCACATGCCACACCCCGCCGTTGCTCACCGATAATGCCTTCCACAACATCGGCGTGCCGCAGGTCGGGCCGCTGAAGGAGGATCTCGGTCGTTACGGGGTGACCGGGGACGATGCCGACAGGGGCGCCTTCAAGACGCCGACGCTGTACAACTCGGCCTCGCTGACCTTCTTCATGCACGATGGTGCGTTTTCCTCGATGGAGCAGGTGATCGAGCATTACAACAAGGGTGGTAACCCGAAGGATGAGCATCAGGACGAGCTGATCCAGCCGCTTGGCTTGAACAGGGCCGAGGTGGCCGACCTGATCGCCTTCATGGAAACCCTGACGGATGAGCGCTTGAATCACATTCATGTCCCTGATCTTCCCTGAGGGCATTCGGTATAATCACTGGGCGGGCCTTTGGCCCGCCTTTTTTATCCTGTAAAACGGGCTGTTCGGGGGCGCTTTGTAATCCGCTCTTGAGTTTCGCTGTGTGGTCCGTAAGATGCGCCGCCCGCTGGCCGGCGTAGCTCAGCTGGTAGAGCAGCTGATTTGTAATCAGCAGGTCGCAGGTTCGACTCCTGTCGCCGGCTCCAGTTTGAGCTGAACTGGCATGAAAAGTTGACAGCGGGGCGCAATTGGAGACAATCGCGCGCCTTCCTTTGCCGGCTTGCCGGAAATGGAAGGAGTATCGGAGAGGTTCCCGAGCGGTCAAAGGGGGCAGACTGTAAATCTGCTGGCTCAGCCTTCGATGGTTCGAATCCATCCCTCTCCACCAGTTTTTGTGTGAGTTTGATTGTTTTGATTTTGTTTGGTTTGAGCTTGGTTGGATCGGGGTTTAGCGGTTGTGAATGCCGGGCTTTGGATCATGCGGGTGTGGTACAATGGTAGAACCTCAGCCTTCCAAGCTGATGATGCGGGTTCGATTCCCGCCACCCGCTCCAGACAAAACGCCATGGTGCAGCAATGCACAGGCCGCGCAGGCCCAGGTAGCTCAGGGGTAGAGCACATCCTTGGTAAGGATGAGGTCGCGGGTTCAATTCCCGCCCTGGGCTCCACTTTCGAGTGGAGACTAGTTTGAGTATGACCCGGCGCAAGCCGGCATGAAATATATAAAACATCATAGGGATGCAAAGGAGCGGAAGATGGCTAAAGAGAAATTTGAACGTACCAAACCGCACGTCAACATTGGCACGATTGGTCACGTTGACCACGGCAAGACGACTTTGACGGCTGCGATCACCAAGGTTCTGGCTGAGACCGGCGGTGCCGTGTTCAAGGACTACGGTGATATTGACGGAGCTCCGGAAGAGCGCGAGCGCGGTATTACGATTGCCACTGCACACGTTGAGTACGAGACGGAAACCCGTCACTACGCCCACGTTGACTGCCCGGGCCATGCTGACTATGTGAAGAACATGATCACCGGTGCTGCGCAGATGGATGGCGCGATTCTGGTGGTGAGTGCCGCTGACGGCCCGATGCCGCAGACCCGCGAGCACGTTCTGCTGGCCAAGCAGGTGAACGTTCCGCACATTGTTGTGTTTCTGAACAAGGCCGACATGGTGGACGACGAGGAGCTGCTGGAGCTGGTCGAGCTGGAAGTTCGCGAGCTGCTGTCCTCCTACGATTTCCCGGGCGACGATGTTCCGATCGTCAAGGGTTCGGCGCTGAAGGCCCTGGAGGGCGACACCTCGCCGATCGGTGCCCCGGCCATTCTGGAGCTGATGGCTGCTGTTGATAGCTACATTCCGACGCCTGAGCGTCCGGTGGACAAGACCTTCCTGATGCCGATCGAGGACGTGTTTTCGATTTCCGGCCGCGGCACGGTTGTGACCGGTCGTGTTGAGCAGGGTATTGTGAAGGTTGGTGAGGAAGTCGAGATCGTGGGCATCAAGGACACGACCAAGACGACCGTTACCGGTGTTGAGATGTTTCGCAAGCTGCTGGACCAGGGTCAGGCAGGCGACAACATCGGCGCGCTGATTCGCGGTGTGGATCGTGAAGACGTTGAGCGCGGCCAGGTTCTGGCCAAGCCGGGTTCGATCACCCCGCACACCAACTTCAAGGCCGAGGCCTACATTCTGACCAAGGAAGAAGGCGGTCGTCATACGCCGTTCTTCAATGGCTACCGTCCGCAGTTTTACTTCCGTACCACGGACGTAACCGGTTCGGTGACTCTGCCGGAAGGAACCGAGATGGTGATGCCGGGCGACAACGTTTCGATGACCGTCGAACTGCTGACCCCGATTGCCATGGACAAGGAACTGCGCTTCGCGATTCGCGAAGGTGGTCGTACGGTCGGCGCTGGCGTCGTCACCGAAATTATCAAGTAAGAACGATGGCCAAAGCGGCGGTAGCGCAAGCTGCCGCCGCTTTGTTGCCCCTGGAGTATAGATATGCGTGATTTGTTGAGTTTGGCTTGTGCCGATTGCAAGCGGAAGAACTACACGACGGACAAGAACAAGCGTACGACGACTGAGAAGTTGAAGTTGAACAAGTACTGCCCGTTTTGCCGCAAGCATACGGTGCATACCGAAGGCAAGGTTTAATTAATTAGACCAGTAGCTCAATTGGTAGAGCACCGGTCTCCAAAACCGGGGGTTGGGGGTTCGAGTCCCTCCTGGTCTGCCAGCTTAAGGCAGGCACAGAGAATCCAGACAGCGAGGATGTGTTTATGAGCCGTATCGCGGCAGCACAACAGTTCATGCGCGAAGTGAAGGCAGAGGCCAAGAAGGTCGTATGGCCGGAGCGCAAAGAAGCTATCCAGTCCACCTTGATGGTGCTGGTGATGGTGATCTTTGTGGCGCTGTTCCTGTGGGCCGTCGACGGCATCCTCGGCTGGTTTGTGCAGAAGGTGATTTGATGGCCAAACATTGGTATGTAGTACAGGCGTATTCGAGCTTCGAGGACAAGGTCGTCGAGCAGCTCCAGGAGCGTGTTGAGCGCTCCGGACTGAGCGAGCAGTTCGGTGAAATCATCGTGCCACGCGAAGAGGTTGTTGAGCTGAAGAATGGTCAGAAGGTGACCAGTCAGCGCAAGTTCTTCCCGGGTTACATCCTGGTGGAAATGGAAATGAACGATGAGACCTGGCATGTCGTGAAAGATACGCCGCAGGTTTCCGGTTTCCTGGGTTCGGGTGGCAAGCCGCGTCCGATGCCCCTGCGCGAAGTCGAAGCGTTGAAGCAGCAGATTGAAGAAGGTGTTGAGCGTCCGAAGCCCAAGATTATGTATGACGTGGGCGACGCCGTACGCGTTCTGGAAGGACCATTCGCCTCGTTCAACGGTGTCGTTGAAGAGGTGCTGGAAGATAAGGCGAAGCTGAAGGTCAGTGTTTCGATTTTCGGCAGGCCCACACCCGTGGAACTCGACTTTGTCCAGGTCGAGAAGGGTTAAAAGGAGGACACGTATAAATGGCTAAAGAAGTCACCAAAATCGTCAAATTGCAGGTTCCGGCCGGTAAGGCCAACCCTGCCCCGCCCGTCGGCCCGGCTCTCGGTCAGGCTGGTGTGAACATCATGGAGTTCTGCAAGGCATTCAATGCCAAGACGCAGGAAATGGAATCCGGCATGCCGATTCCGGTGGTCATCAGTGTGTACAAGGACCGCTCTTTCGATTTCGTCACCAAGACCCCGCCGGCATCGTTCCTGTTGCTCAAGGCTGCCAAGCTCAAGAAGGGCAGCGCTGAGCCGAACAAGAACAAGGTCGGCAAGGTTTCCCAGGCACAGCTGAAGGAAATCTACGATATCAAGGCGCCCGATCTGAACGCCTACGATGCCGAGGAAGGCATGAAGATTATCGCCGGCACGGCCCGCTCGATGGGTCTGGACGTGGAAGGCTGAGGTAAACGACGATGGCTAAGTTTTCAAAACGCATGAAGGCTGCCCGCGAGGTAGCCCCTAAGCAGGCAGTAACACTGGATGCGGCACTCGAAGCAGTGCTGGCACAGCCTGCTGCCAAGTTCGACGAGTCCGTGGACATCGCAGTGAAGCTGGGTGTTGATCCCCGTCACGCCGATCAGATGGTGCGCGGTTCGATCAGTCTGCCGCACGGTACGGGCAAGACCGTCCGCGTGGCGGTTTTCGCACGCGGCCCGAAGGCCGAGGAAGCCGAGAAAGCCGGTGCCGATGTGGTCGGTGCCGACGACCTGGTGGAGAAGGTGCTGGGTGGATTCATGGATTTCGATCGCGTCGTGGCCACCCCGGATATGATGGGCCAGGTCGGCAAGCTCGGCCGTGTGCTCGGTCCGCGCGGCCTGATGCCGAACCCGAAGCTGGGTACCGTGACCATGGATGTTGCCAAAACCGTGGCAGCCGTGAAGTCCGGCCAGATCGAGGTCCGTACCGATAAGGCCGGCGTGATTCACGCCCCGGTCGGTCGCCGCTCCTTCGATGCCGCGAAGCTGGTTGAAAATGCCCGCTTCCTGGTTGATGAACTCAACCGCATGAAGCCGGCAGCATCCAAGGGCCGTTACATGCAGAGCATGACCGTTTCCAGCACCATGGGTGCCGGCGTGACGGTCGATACAGGTAGCCTGTAATACAGGCTTGATCAAATAGCCGGTGACCTTCGGGGAGCCGGCTAGCATTACGGTCCGTCAAAGACTGCAGGTGCCAGGGCTTCGGCCCCGGCTTAATAGGCAACATCCTGCATAGATGGTGAGCGATAAGCTCCTTCTAGCGGATCGAAAAAAGAAGGAGGTAGATGTGAATCGGCAAGACAAACAGAACGTAGTCGAAACACTGCATACCGCCTGGCAGGAAGCAAATACCGGTGTGGTGGCCCACTACCGCGGTCTTACCGTGGCAGAGATGGGTTCCCTGCGCCGCGATTTGCGCAATGCCAAGGTGCATATGCAGGTTGTGAAGAATACGCTGGCACGTCGTGCTGCCGAAGGCACGAGCTTCACGGAGGCGGCGGAATTTTTCACCGGCCCGACAGCTATTGCTTACGGCAACGACCCGGTTGCACTGGCCAAGGCCCTAGCCGACTTTGCCAAGGAAAACGAAGCCCTGCAGATCCTGGGCGGCGTTCTCGATGGCAAACGTCTGGATGTGGCTGGCGTCAAGGCACTGGCAAGCCTGCCGTCGCGCGAGGTCCTGGTGGCCAAGATGCTCGGCAGCATGCAGTCGCCATTGACCGGTTTCCTGCGCACGCTGAACGAAGTTCCCGCTTCGTTTGTTCGTACGCTGGCAGCTGTTCGTGACCAGAAAGAAGCCGCATAACCTAGTTTACCCCCAAACATAAAACGAAAAGCTAATTAGCAAAAGGAGCTAAGAAAATGTCTAAAGCATTGACCAAAGATGAACTGATTGCAGCAATCGAGAGCATGTCCGTACTCGAAATGTCCGAGCTGGTTTCCGCTCTGGAAGAGAAGTTCGGCGTTTCCGCCGCCGCCCCGGTGGCCATGGCCGCTGCCCCGGCAGCCGGTGGTGCCGATGCAGGCGAAGCCGCTGAGAAGACCGATTTCGACGTCGTTCTGACCGCCGCTGGCGACAAGAAGATCCAGGTGATCAAGGTTGTCCGCGAGATCACCGGCCTGGGCCTGAAGGAAGCCAAGGACCTGGTGGAAGGCGCACCGAAGGCTGTGAAGGAAGGCGCTGCCAAGGAAGAGGCCGAAGAGATCAAGGCCAAGCTGGAAGAGCAGGGCGCAACCGCAGAGCTCAAGTAAGCCCCTTCTTGTTCAACCACGGGTAGTCCAAAGACAAAACCCCGGCAGCGAAATGCTGCCGGGGCTTGTCCTTTTCGCATTTCTGAAATTTTTGGCGAGGTCAAACACATGGCAAGGCACACTTCTGTAAAACGCATTCGTAAAAACTTTGGCAGCATCAGTCCGGCAATCTCCATGCCGAATATGCTTCGCCTGCAGACAGATTCCTTTATCGATTTTCTTGGCGTTGGCCAGGGCTCAACGGATATCAACGAGTCCCGCCTTGCTGAGGTGTTCAAGACTGTGTTTCCGATTCGCGACTACGCCGGCAATGCACAGCTCGACTTCGTCGCGCTGGAGTACAGCCCGCCGCGTTACGATCTCGACGAGTGCCGTCGCCGTGACATGACCTATGCCCTGCCGGTCAAGGTGAACCTGCGCCTGACCGTGTACGAGCCCAATACGAGCAAGAGCGGCTCCCGCTCGAGCGCCCCGCGTGTGGTCAAGGAGGTTCGCGACCAGTCCGTCTATATGGGCGAGGTCCCGCTGATGACCGATCACGGTTCGTTCATCATCAACGGTACCGAGCGCGCCATCGTATCGCAGATGCATCGCTCGCCGGGCGTGTTCTTCGATCATGACAAGGGAAAGACTCAGGCCTCCGGCAAATACCTGTTCAAGGCTCGCGTGATTCCGTACCGCGGTTCCTGGCTGGATTTCGAGTTCGACGCGAAGGATAAAGTCAATTTCCGCATCGACCTGCGCCGCAAGATGCCTGCCGGCATTCTGCTCAAGGCGCTGGGTTACAACCTGCAGGAGATTCTCGACCGTTTCTACGAGCGCCGCACCTTCCGTTTTGCCGGCAAGGGCCTGCAAATGAAGTTCGTTCCCGAGCAGCTCGAAGGCAGCCGCGCAGCCACCGCTATCAAGGTGGATGGCAAGCAGGTTGTGGCCGAAGGCAAGAAGGTGACCAAGCTGGCGATCAAGCGCCTCACCGATGCCAAGGTGGAGTGGATTGATGTGCCGCAGGAAGTCGTGGTTGGTGAATATGCCGCTGCCCCGATCCTGGCCGAGGGTGGCGAGATCATCGTCGATTCCAATGCCGAGATTACCGGCGATTCCCTTGATGCCCTGAAGACTGCCGGTATCAATGAATTCGAGTGCCTGTTCATCGATGCCTTCCGCCGCGGTCCGTGGCTGGCCGATACGCTGCGCCTGGACGATGTGCAGAGTAAGGAAGAGGCACGCGTTGAAATCTATCGCATGATGCGTCCGGGTGAGCCGCCGACGGTGGAAACCGCGCGTGCCCTGTTCGAATCGCTGTTCTACGATGCCAGCCGCTACGATCTGTCGCGCGTCGGCCGTATGAAGCTGAACAGCCGTCTGGGCATCAGCAACGAAGAAGTGCCGCTCGACAAGTCCACGCTGCGCAATGAGGACATCCTGTTGACCCTGGATACCCTGCTCAAGCTGCGTGATGGCCTCGGCGAGGCCGACGACATCGATCATCTCGGCAACCGCCGCCTGCGTTCGGTCGGCGAACTGCTGCAGAACCAGATCCGCCTCGGACTGGTGCGCATGGAGCGCGCCATCCGCGAGCGTCTGAGCTCCGGCGATCTGAATGAAATGATGCCGTCCGATCTGGTCAACGCGAAGCCGATGATTGCCGCCGTGCGCGAGTTCTTCGGATCCTCGCAGTTGTCGCAGTTCATGGATCAGACCAACCCGCTTTCCGAAGTGACCCATAAGCGCCGCCTGTCGGCCCTGGGCCCGGGCGGCCTGTCGCGCGAGCGCGCCGGCTTCGAGGTGCGCGATGTGCATCCGACGCACTACGGCCGCATGTGCGCCATTGAGACCCCTGAAGGTCCGAACATCGGCCTGATCAACTCGCTGTCCTGCTTTGCCAAGATCAACGAGTTCGGTTTCATCGAAACCCCGTACCGTAAGGTGGTGGACGGCAAGGTGACCGACGAGGTCGAGTACCTGTCCGCTATCTCCGAGGAAAAGCATGTGATCGCGCAGGCCAATGCCAAGGTGGCCGACGATGGCAAGTTCGAGGCCGATCTGGTGCAGTGCCGTCAGGACGGCGACTTCATCATGGCCGAGCCCGAGCAGATCAATTACATGGACGTTTCGCCGAGCCAGGTGATTTCCGTATCCGCCGGTCTGATTCCCTTCCTTGAGCATGACGACGCCAACCGCGCCCTGATGGGCTCGAACATGCAACGTCAGGCCGTGCCGCTGGTGAAGGCCGATAAGCCGCTGGTCGGCACCGGCATGGAAGCTTCGGTGGCTCGTGACTCGGGTGTGGCCATGGCCGCACGTCGCGGCGGCCTCATCGAGAGTGTCGATGCCAGCCGTATCGTGGTGCGTGTGAACGACAATGAGCAGATCGAAGGTGAGCCGGGTGTGGATATCTACCGCCTGTTCAAGTATCGCCGCTCAAACCAGAATACCTGTTTCAATCAGCGTCCGCTGGTCAAGGTGGGCGATGCCGTGCATCAGGGCGAGATCATCGCCGACGGCCCGAGCACTGATCAGGGCGAGCTCGCCCTGGGCCGTAACGCACTGCTGGCCTTCATGCCGTGGCGTGGTTACAACTTCGAGGATGCCATCGTCATTTCCGAGAAGATGGTTCGCGAGGATGTTTATACCTCCATCCACATCGAGGAATTCGAGTGCGTGGCACGCCAGACCAAGCTGGGCGATGAAGAGATCACCCGCGATATCCCGAACGTCGGCGAGGACGCGCTGCGTCACCTCGACGATTCCGGTATTTCTGTGGTTGGCGCCGAGGTCAAGCCGGGCGATATTCTGGTCGGCAAGATCACGCCGAAGGGCGAGACCCAGCTTTCACCGGAAGAGAAGCTGCTGCGTGCCATCTTCGGTGAGAAGGCAAGCGACGTGCGCGATACCTCGCTGCGCGTGAAGCCGGGCGATGAGGGTGTGGTGGTCGATGTGCAGGTGTTCACCCGCCGCGGCGACGAGAAGGACGAGCGCGCCAGGTCGATCGAGGAAGAGGACGTCGAGAGCCTGTACCGCGATAAGGAAGAAGAGCGCCGCATCCTTGAGGCCAACGTGGTCGAGCGTCTTACCCGCCTGTTCACCGGCCGTAAGGCCGTCAAGGCCAAGGGTCTGAAGAAGGGCGACGAGGTCACCGCAGAGTACCTCGAAGGCCAGAAGCTTCGCGAACTGTCCGCCATTTCGGTGGATGACGACAAGGTTAACGAGTCCGTGGCCTCCATTCTGGAGAGCATGGATAATGAGCGTGCAAGGCTTGAACAGCGTTTCGAGGACAAGGTGTCCAAGGCACGTGAGGGTTCCGAGTTGCAGCCGGGCGTCATCAAGGTCGTCAAGGTATTCCTGGCCGTGAAGCGCAAGCTGCAGCCGGGCGACAAGATGGCCGGCCGCCACGGTAACAAGGGCGTTATCTCCATCATCGTGCCGGAAGAAGACATGCCGTACATGGAAGACGGTACGCCGGTTGATATCTGCCTGAACCCGCTGGGCGTGCCTTCGCGTATGAATATCGGACAGATTCTGGAAATCCACATGGGCCTCGCGGCGCATGGTCTGGGTCGCAAGATCACCGAGCTGCTCAATGCCCGCAAGGATGGCGATGAGCTGAAGGACTTCATGCTCAAGGCATACGCAGAGGATGCTGAAGCCGTGAAGAAGATTCAGGGCATGAATAAGTCCGACCTGGCCGAACTGGCCGAGCAGTTGAAGGGCGGCGTGCCGATGGCAACGCCGGTGTTCGATGGCGCCAAGGAAGAGCAGATCCGTTCCATGCTGAAGCTCGCTGACCTGCCGGAATCCGGTCAGGTGCAGTTGTTCGACGGCAAGACCGGCGAGGCTTTCGATCATCCGGTAACCATCGGTTATATGTACATTCTGAAGCTGCACCATCTGGTGGACGAGAAGATTCACGCCCGTTCCACCGGTCCGTACAGTCTGGTCACCCAGCAGCCGCTGGGCGGTAAGGCGCAGTTCGGCGGCCAGCGCTTCGGTGAAATGGAAGTCTGGGCGATGCAGGCCTACGGCGCGGCATACACGCTGCAGGAAATGCTGACCGTGAAGTCGGATGACGTGGCCGGACGCACCGCCATGTACGAGTCTATCGTGCGCGGCGATATGACATTCCATGCCGGTATTCCGGAGTCGTTCAATGTGATGACCAAGGAGCTCAATGCCCTCGGCATTGACCTGGAAATGGTCAAGAAAGCTAAAGAAAATCAGGAGGCCTAAGTCATGCGTGACGTTCTGAACCTGTTCCAGAAGCCGAGCAGCATCGAAGAGTTCGATGGCCTGAAGGTGAGCCTGGCCAGCCCGGAGAAAATCCGTTCCTGGTCGTATGGCGAAGTGAAGAAGCCGGAGACCATTAATTACCGCACCTTCAAGCCGGAGCGCGATGGCCTGTTTTGCGCCAAGATCTTCGGCCCGGTGCGCGACTACGAGTGCCTGTGCGGCAAGTACAAGCGCCTGAAGCATCGCGGTGTGGTGTGCGAAAAGTGCGGCGTGGAAGTCATCCAGTCCAAGGTGCGTCGCGAGCGCATGGGCCATATCGAGCTGGCAGCCCCGGTGGCACATATCTGGTTCCTGAAGAGCCTTCCGTCACGTATCGGCCTGCTGCTGGACAAGACGCTGAAAGAGCTTGAGCGCATCCTGTATTTCGAGTCCTACGTGGTGCTCGATCCTGGCCTGACCTCGCTGGATCAGTACCAGATCATGACCGAAGAGGAATATCTGGAAGCCTTTGACGAGTACGGCGAGGAATTCCGCGCCAGTATGGGCGCCGAGGCCGTGCGTGAGATGCTGGCCAGCGTTGATCTTCAGGAAGAGCGTCAGTCGCTGCGTGCGCAGATCGCTGCCACCAAGGCCGAGACGAGGCTTGCCAAGCTGACCAAGCGCCTGAAGACCGTGGAAGCCATGGTGGAATCCGGCAACCGTCCGGAGCGCATGATCCTGGAAGTGGTGCCGGTGCTGCCACCGGAGCTGCGTCCGCTGGTGCCGCTTGATGGCGGCCGCTTCGCGACCTCGGACCTGAATGATCTGTATCGCCGGGTGATCAACCGAAATAACCGTCTGAAACGCCTGCTGGAGCTCAAGGCTCCGGAGATCATCACGCGCAACGAAAAGCGTATGTTGCAGGAGTCCGTGGACGCGCTGTTTGATAACTCGCGTAAGACCAAGCCGATTACCGGCAACAACCGCCGTCCGCTGAAATCGTTGTCCGATATCATCAAGGGCAAGCAGGGTCGTTTCCGTCAGAACCTGCTTGGTAAGCGTGTCGACTACTCCGGTCGTTCGGTCATCGTGGTCGGTCCTGAGCTGAAGCTGCACCAGTGCGGCCTGCCCAAGACCATGGCTCTGGAGTTGTTCAAGCCATTCATCTACAACAAGCTGGAGATGCGCGGCCTGGCCGGCACCATCAAGGCCGCCAAGAAGCTCGTCGAGCAGGGCATTCCCGAAGTGTGGGATATCCTCGAAGAGGTGATCAAGGAGCATCCGGTGATGCTCAACCGCGCACCGACCCTGCATCGTCTCGGCATCCAGGCCTTCGAGCCGATCCTGATCGAAGGCAAGGCCATCCAGCTGCATCCGCTGGTTTGTACCGCCTTCAACGCCGACTTCGACGGTGACCAGATGGCTGTGCACGTGCCGCTGTCCATCGAGGCGCAGACCGAGGTCCGCGCACTGATGATGTCCACCAATAACATCCTGTCCCCGTCCACCGGCAAGCCGGTCGTGGCGCCGACGCAGGACATCATTCTCGGCATCTATTACATGACCTGCGAGCGCCCGTTCTGCAAGGGCGAGGGCATGGTGTTCTCCGGCCCGGATGAAGTGAACCGCGCCTACGAGACCGGCAAGGTTGCCCTGCATGCCCGCATCCAGTGCCGCCTGCGCGGTGTGCGCGAGAAGACCACCGTCGGTCGTGCCATCCTGTCTTCCGTGCTGCCGCCGGAGATGCCGTTCTCCAGCATCAACAAGGTGCTCACCAAGAAGGATGTGGGTCAGCTGATCGAGGACTGCTATCGCCTGGCCGGCAACAAGGCCACTGTGCTGCTGGTCGACCGCATGAAGAACATGGGCTATGAGCACGCCGCCCGTTCCGGCACCTCGTTCGCACTGGACGATGTGATCATTCCGGACGAGAAGTACACCCTGGTTGCCAAGACCGAGGCCGAGGTGCTGAAGGTCCAGAAGCAATATTCCGACGGCCTGATTACCGCCGGCGAACGCTACAACAAGGTGGTCGACCTTTGGACGCACACCACCGAGGCCGTGGCTTCGGCGATGATGGACAACCTGTCCACCGAAGAGCTGACCAGTGCAGACGGCAAGCAGAAAGAAACCTGCAAGAGCCTGAACTCGGTTTATATGATGGCCGATTCCGGCGCCCGTGGTTCCGCCCAGCAGATTCGCCAGCTGGCCGGTATGCGTGGTCTGATGGCCAAACCGGATGGCTCGATCATCGAGACGCCGATTACCGCGAACTTCCGCGAAGGCCTGACCGTGCTGCAGTACTTCATCTCCACCCATGGCGCCCGTAAGGGCCTGGCCGATACCGCACTGAAGACCGCCAACTCCGGTTATCTGACCCGTCGTCTGGTTGACGTGGCGCAGGACGCAGTGATCACCATGCAGGACTGCGGCACCACCAACGGCATCACCATGACGCCGCTGATGGAAGGCGGCGAGATAGTGGAAGAGCTGTCCGAGCGCGTGCTTGGCCGCGTGCTGCTGGAGGCTGCATGCGATCCGCTGTCCGGCGACGAAATTGCCCCGGCCGGTGCCATGCTCAACGAAGAGCTGGTCGGCAAGCTGGATGAAGCCGGCGTGGAAGAGACGCGTATCCGCTCTGTGCTTACCTGTGAGGCTGAGCATGGCGTTTGCGCTACCTGCTATGGCCGCGACCTGGCGCATGGCACTCCGGTAAGTCTCGGAGAGGCGGTTGGTGTGATTGCCGCGCAGTCGATTGGCGAGCCCGGCACCCAGCTGACCATGCGTACCTTCCATGTGGGTGGTACGGCTTCGCGTTCTGCCGAGCAGGCACACGTTGAGACGAAGTTCGCCGGTAAGGTCCGCCTGGACAATGCCGTGATCGTACAGGACCTGGATGGCATCGTGGTGATCATCAATCGTCATACCGAGGCCGTAATCGAGGATGGCAAGGGCAACGAGCGTGAGCGTCATCGTATTCCTTACGGCGCACGCCTTCGTGTGCTGGACGGCGATACCGTCAAGGCCGGTGCAATTCTGGCCGAATGGGATCCGTACACCATGCCGCTGATCGCCGAGGTTGATGGCCGCGTGCGTTACCAGGATATGGTGGATGGCCGCACGATGCGCGAACAGACCGATGAAGTGACCGGCCTGTCCAACCGCGTGGTCACGCAGCTTTCCGAAACCCGCAAGGTTGCGCTGCGTCCGCAGTTGCAGCTGGTCGATCCGACCAATCCGGAAGGTGACCCGATTGTGTTGCCGCGTACCGATACCCCGGCGCGCTATTTCCTCTCGCCGGGCGCCATTCTGAATGTGGAAGATGGTGACGAGGTTCGCGCCGGTGACGTGCTGGCACGTATTCCGCGTGAAACCACCAAGACCAAGGATATTACCGGTGGTCTGCCGCGCGTGGTCGAGCTGTTCGAGGCCCGCAAGCCCAAGAGCCTGGCATTCATCGCTGCTGTCGATGGTTCCATCTCGTTCGGCAAGGATATTCGCGGCAAGCGCCGTGTGCTGGTCAACCCGGACGATGGTTCCGATCCGATCGAGTACCAGATTCCGAAGGACTCCCACATTATCGTGCAGGAAGGCGATCGTGTGCGTCGCGGTGAGCGACTGATGGAGGGTTCACCGGCTCCGCACGATATTCTTTCCGTGCAGGGTGTCGAATCGCTGGCCAAGTATCTGACCGACGAAGTGCAGGAGGTCTACCGACTGCAGGGCGTGAAGATCAACGACAAGCATATCGAGGTGATTGTTCGCCAGATGATGCGCAAGGTTCAGATCATTGATCCGGGTGCAACGAACTTCATCGCAGGCGAGCAGGTTGAGCGCCGTGTGCTGATCCAGATGAATAATGCACTGGAAGCTGAAGGCAAGCCGCCGGCAAGCTTCGAGCCTGTGCTGCTCGGTATCACCAAGGCATCGCTGCAGACCGAGTCGTTCATCTCCGCTGCCTCCTTCCAGGAGACCACGCGCGTGATCACCGAGGCGGCCCTGGCCGGCAAGGTGGACTGGTTGATGGGCCTGAAAGAGAACGTCATTCTCGGACGCCTGCTTCCTGCCGGTACCGGTTTTGCCAAGAAGCTGGTTCCTGTTCCGGAAACCGAAGAGGAAGAGCTGTTCGCCGAGGAGGCCGCCGCAGAAGAGGGTGCCGACGTGGAAATCGAGGCAGCTGTGGCCGACGTGGAAATCGAGGCCCCTGCCTCGGACGATGCAGAGCCGAAGGGCGACGAGGAAGCCGCTTAAGCTGCTTCTCAAGCTCTCTGTCAACAATAATAAGGAAAAGCCCCGGTTTGCCGGGGCTTTTTTTATTTCTGGTGCCACGCTCAGGCGACAGTGCACTGTACGGAAACTGCCAGGAAGCCCCCCTTCTTTGCGTAAGCCCCGCCGTAAGCACGGTTACAGGTGGGACGACAGTCCAACTCGAAGCTGAGCAAAAAAACAGGGAATGGGATAGCTTGCGGCAATGATGCAGACGATATGCGCACCCAAGGCAGCAGCCGTGGATCAGTTGCCGATGTCGAGGCGCGAAATGGATCGCCTCGGCTGGGATCAATGCGACATCATCATCGTTACCGGCGATGCCTATGTGGACCATCCGAGCTTCGGCATGGCGGTAATCGGGCGCGTGCTGGAGGCGCACGGCTTTAGGGTGGGCATCATTTCGCAGCCGGACTGGAAGTCTGCCGATGCTTTCCGGGAACTCGGCAAGCCACGGCTCTTGTATGGCGTGACGGCCGGCAATATGGATTCAATGGTCAACCGTTACACCTCCGAGCGGCGTATCCGCTCGGATGATGCCTACAGCCCCGGTGGTGCTGCAGGCCTGCGGCCGGATCGCGCGGTCACCGTCTATGCGCAGCGCTGCCGCGAGGCATTCAAGGGCGTGCCGGTGGTCATCGGCAGTATCGAGGCATCCCTCAGGCGCATCGCGCATTACGATTACTGGTCGGACACAGTGCGTCGCTCCGTGCTTCCGGACAGCAAGGCGGATATGCTGGTATATGGCAATGCCGAGCGGCAGATCGTTGAGATTGCCAAGCGTCTGGATGCGGGGGATGCCATCAGGGAGATGCAGGATATCCGTGGCACGGCCTTCATGCGCCGCGAAGTGCCGGCCGGTTGGTCGGAGCTTGCCTCCACCGAGGTGGATACCCCGGGTGAGTTGATTGAGCATCCTGACCCCTATGCGATGCAGCCCGAGCGTCCGGCTGCCACATGCAGTGACGCTCCGGGCCTGTCCGATGCGACGATCGAAGCGCAGCCTGTTCGCATCTTCTCTCGCCTCCTGGATGCAGCGCATACCGTGATCCGCATGCCGTCCTTCGAGCAGGTGAAGGACGATCCCGTGCTGTATGCCCATGCCTCGAGGCTGATGCACCTGGAAACCAACCCGGGCAATGCGCGCGCGCTGGTGCAGCGGCACGGGGAACGGGATGTGTGGCTCAATCCACCACCGATCCCGCTCAGTACAGCCGAAATGGACTGGGTGTTCGGGCTTCCGTATTCGCGCCGGCCGCACGATTCCTATGGCGGCGCGAAAATTCCTGCCTACGAGATGATCAAGACCAGCGTGAACATCATGCGCGGTTGCTTCGGCGGCTGCACCTTCTGCTCGATCACCGAGCACGAGGGGCGCATCATCCAGAGCCGCTCGGAGGACTCGATTATTCGTGAAATCGAGGCGATCCGCGACAAGACGCCGGGCTTTGCCGGGGTGGTCTCCGATCTGGGTGGCCCGACGGCGAATATGTACCGTCTGGCCTGCAAATCACCCGAGATCGAGGCCGCCTGCCGCAAGCCATCCTGCGTATTTCCCGGTATTTGCTCCAACCTGAACACAGACCATGCGCCGCTTATCCATCTCTACCGAAGGGCGCGCGCGCTGCCCGGTATCAAGAAAGTCTTCATTGCCTCCGGCTTGCGCTACGACCTGGCCGTGACCTCGCCCGAGTACATCGAGGAGCTGGTAACGCACCATGTCGGTGGCTACCTGAAGATTGCACCGGAGCACACCGAGGAAGGGCCGCTTGCGAAGATGATGAAGCCCGGTGTGGGTAGTTTTGAGGCATTTCGCAAGCTTTTTAACAAATTTTCTCAAAAAGCAGGCAAAAAGCAGTTCCTGATTCCCTATTTTATCGCCGCGCATCCCGGCACCAGCGATGAGGACATGCTGAATCTGGCGCTGTGGCTCAAGCACAATCATTTCAAGCCGGACCAGGTGCAGGCTTTTCTGCCCTCGCCGATGGCCACGGCCAGCGCCATGTACCATTCCGGCCGAAATCCATTGCGCGGCGTTAGTCGGAAGATCGGGCGCAACAGCGAGGCGGTGTTCACCCCGAAGCGCAAGAAGCAGCGAGACCTGCACAAGGCATTCCTGCGTTACCATGATCCTGCCAACTGGCCGATGCTGCGCGATGCCCTGAAGAAAATGGGCCGAGCGGACTTAATCGGCAGCGGTCCCGAATGCCTGGTGCCCGCAGGCGGAGGCACGCCGGCATCCGGCAGGCATGCGCACGCCCTTCATGGCAGAAGGGAAATACCTGCCCGTCGGCGCACGCCGCAGCGCAGGGGTAAACGAAAGTGAGGGCGGGATTGTTAGCCGCTAACATGGTGATGTTGCTGCTGCTGTCCGGTTGCGGCACGGAGAAGACCGAGGTGATGTTCGAATGTGCTTCCCCGTCCGGTGCGAAGCTGGCGACGTTCTACCGCATCTCCACCGGAGACCGGCCCGGCGATCAGCTTATGCTGCTGAATATCCGTCCGAAGGGAACGGCATTCGATGCCGGCATGCACAGTTTTTCTTTCCGGCATGGTTATGATGCGATCATCCACTGGGATTCGGACTCCGCTATGCGCGTGGAGTATCCGACGGGTTCCGAAATCCGCGAGCAGGAAACCGCCGTGTTCGGCACCAGTCAGACCTTCAGTTCAAACGATGCAATTCAAGTGAGATATATCGAACGGGAATCCACGCACGGTCATTTCATGGTCGGGCAACGGTGTTTCGCTGCGTTATCTCGATAAGGTAAACGGGCTCATTTCCATCTTGCCATAAAGCGTATGTATGCATGGCGGAGGCGAACAGTGTGGCGTTCAGCCAGCCAGTGAGCCAGGCATGCAGTCGGGGGGAATCGAGGCTTTTAAACCAATCCGGTTCGACGGCGGCGAACTGGCGGACGAAGGGGAAGATGGCGATATCGGCCAGCGAGGGCGCGGTTCCGTACAGAAAATCGTTTGCCTGTAACAGGTTCTCAAGCTCTGCCAGAAAAGCGCAGGCGCTGGCTCGATGCTGTAGCGGGTCAGGTTGTTCATCTTCGTAGCGGTTCGGGTATTTATACCGGTCCAGATGCCCTTTGAATTTTTCATCGTTGCGCGTGATCAGGGCAAGCATCATGTCCAGGTTGCCGGCATCGGGGTGCAGCCATGCTCTGCTATCGAGCTGCGAAAGGGACCAAAGCATTATCTCCAGGCTTTCGTCGATCACCGTACCATCGGGGAATAACAATACGGGCACCGTGGCCTTGGGCGAGACTTCCAGCATGGCCTGCGGCTTGTCGCTGAGCAGCACCTCGCGCAATTCACATTGGATACCGGCAACAATCAGCGCCATGCGGGCGCGCATGGCGTAGGGACATCTTCTGAAGGAATACAGGATCGGCAGGGCCGACATGCTCAGTTAAGGCTGCCCGGTACGGCCAGCGTGAAGGCGGAAATCGGGGCTTCGAAGTTGGTGCCGTCGGCCGCGCGCATCTGGTAGCTGCCCTGCATGCAGCCGATCGGTGTGTCGAGTACGCAGAAACTTTTATAGGCATGTTCGCCGCCCGGCGGAATCTCCGGCTGCTCGCCGATCACGCCCTCACCCTCGACCTCTTGCACGTTCTCTTCGCCATCGGTGATTACCCAGTGGCGGCGCAGCAGCTGCACGGCAGTGTTGCCATCATTGCGAATGCATACATGGTAGATGAACACATAGCGCCCCTCATTGGCATCCGAGTGCTCTTCGGCAAATTCGGGGCGTACTTCGACATGAATGCGGTAATCCGGTTGGGTCATGCCTACAAGCGTAGCAGTCGGATGCGCGAAATAAACGGCATACGTTGAAGGTCTATTGGCGCGACATATTTATTTGTCGCGTGGTTTGCGCTTCGGGCCGCCGTGCTTCCTGGGTGCGCCGTGTTTCGTGTCTCCGCGGTGCGGACGTTTGGCCCCCCGGGTGTCTGGCCGTCCCCTTCCGCCTTTTAGGGAAGAAGCCTTGCGGTCAAAGGCTTTGCGGGGTGCCGATCCGCCCATGCGAGAGATGTCCATCGGGTGTCCGCACACGCGGGTTTTCTGCAGGTCGCTGAAGATGTGCTTGGGCATACCCTCGGGCAGATCCACGGTTGAATAATCGTCATGGATGTCGATGCGACCGATGAATTCCCCTTCCAGTCCGGCCTCGTTGGCGATGGCGCCGACGATATGCGAGGCCTGCACGCCGTGCGATGAACCCACCTCGATGCGGAAGCGCTCCTTGCCCTTTTCGACATCGCGCGGGCGCTCTGTGCGGCGCGGACGCTCGTCGCCGGTATCCCTGCGCGCCGGTGCATCCGTATCGCGTTGCATGCGCTTGATGCTGGCGCGTTTGTCTTCCGGTGCTTCGGGACGCGCAGGTCGGTCATGTCGACTGCGTTGTTCGATGTGCCTGTCTTCGGCGCTCAGCAGCAGCGGGGCATCGCCCTGCAGCATCCGGGCAAGGGCGGCCGCAATCTCTTGCGCAGGCACATCATGCTCGGCCTCGTACTGCTCGATGATGCCGGCGAATGCCTCGAGGCCGCCGGCAGCCAGGGTGTCGGTGATGCGCTGCTTGAAGTCGGCGATCCGGCGATCGTTGATTTCCTCGGTGGTCGGCATGACCAGTGGCTCGACCTTCTGGCGCGTGGCCTTTTCGATGGCGAAAAGCATGCGCTTCTCGCGCGGTGCGACGAACAGGATGGCATCGCCCTGGCGCCCGGCGCGGCCGGTGCGGCCGATGCGGTGTACATAGGATTCGGTATCGTGCGGGACATCGTAGTTGATGACATGCGATATGCGCTCCACATCCAGACCGCGCGCAGCCACATCGGTGGCGACCACGATATCCAGCTTGCCGTTTTTCAGCTGGCCGACAATCCGTTCGCGTTGATTCTGCTGGATGTCTCCGTTCAGGGCGGTGGCGGAGTAGCCGCGTGCTTCGAGGCGGTCGGCCACCTCCACGGTGGCGGTTTTGGTGCGCACGAAGATGATTACGCCATCGAAGGGCTCGAACTCGAGGATGCGGGTCAGGGCATCCATCTTGTTGCGGCCGCTGACCATCCAGTAACGCTGGCGGATGGTGGAGGCGGTGGTGGTCTTCTGCTTGATGGTGACCTGCTCGGGGTTGCTCAGATGCGATTCGGCGATGCGCCGGATGGCGGACGGCATGGTGGCCGAGAAAAGCGCCGTTTGGCGGCTCTTCGGGGTGTGTTCCAGGATCCAGTTCACATCGTCGATAAAGCCCATGCGCAGCATCTCGTCGGCTTCGTCGAGCACCATGGCAGACAGCGCCTCGAGCTTGAGGGTGCCACGGCGGATGTGATCCATTACGCGGCCCGGGGTGCCGACAATCACCTGAGGGTTGCGCTTAAGCTGGCGCAACTGCACCTCGTAGCTCTGGCCGCCGTATACCGGCAGCACATGGAAGCCCTTGATGTGGTGACCGTACTGCTGGAAAGCCTCGGCGACCTGGATGGCCAGTTCGCGGGTCGGAGCCAGCACCAGGATCTGCGGCAGTTTCGCGTCCATGTCCAGCCGGCCGATCAGCGGTAGCGCAAAAGCGGCGGTTTTACCGGTGCCGGTCTGTGCCTGGCCGAGCACATCGCGCCCTTCGAGCAGCAGGGGAATGGTCTGTGCCTGGATGGGGGTCGGGCGCTCGTAGCCGAGCGCCTGAATGGCCTGCTGCATCGCATCGTTAAGGCCAAGCTCGGAAAAAAGGGTGGGGTGTGTCATCGGGTTTCACCTGCAATCAGGGTTCTGCCCTGATTTGTAAATCTGAAAGTCAGGGCCGCCTCGTTGTCACTTTGCCGTGCACAGGCGCCTTGCGGTCCGCACTATAGCCGAAAGTGAGCCATAAAGCACTGTGCAGCCTGGCGCATTGCCATCCGGCCCGTCAGGCCTAGATTCGATGGCGCGAGGTGAGTCATGGTTGAGAATGATTTCGATCTGCTGATTGTCGGTTCCGGGCCTGCCGGCCAGCACGCCGCCCTGCATGCTGCGCGCATGGGAAAGCGGGTAGGCATCATTGAGCGCAAGCCGCGTATCGGCGGGGCCGGCCTGCAAACCGGCACCATTCCGAGCAAGGCGCTGCGCGAGGTGGCCTATCTTGCCTCGCGCGCCGGACGGCGCGGCATGCGCGGCGCCTTTGCAGGATCGGCCTCGCGTCCACACGGCCTGCTGGCCGAGGCCATCCGGCAAAAGGAGGTGGTGATTGCGCAGCAGGAGTCGGTGATTCTCAATCGCCTGATGCGCAGCGGCGTGGCATTGATTCCCGGAGATGCGGTGTTTGCCGATGCGCATACGCTTGAAGTGCAGGCACCGGGTGGCGAGCTACGCCGCTTGCGTGCCGATGTCGTGGTGCTGGCCACCGGCTCGCGGCCGCGCCGACCGGTGGATGTGCCATTCGACAAAAAGGCAGTGCTGGATTCGACCTCCATCCTGAAGCTGCGCCATCTGCCCGGTTCTCTGACCGTGGTGGGCGGCGGCGTCATCGCCTGCGAGTTCACCTGTATCTTCGCCGCGCTCGGCGTGGAGGTGAGCATGGTGGACTCGCATGCCCAGGTGCTTTCCTATCTGAGTGAGGATGTGGTGGAGGCACTGACCGATGCGATGCGTTCGATGGGGGTGCGGTTCCACATGGGAAACCGCGTTACTGCCATTCGCAAGCACGAAGGGCAGGTGCACAGTGTGCTGGAGGGAGGTGGTGAAATCGCTTCCGATGCGCTGCTCTATGCTCAGGGGCGTGAGCCCAACAGCAGCTACCTGAAGCCGGAGAACGCCGGGGTCTCGATGGATGGCGGCTGGATCGAGGTGAACGACTTCTTCCAGAGCAATGTGCCGCACATCTATGCCGTCGGCGACCTGATCGGCCGCCCGGCCTTGGCCGCCACGGGCATGGAGCAGGGGAGAATCGCTGTCATGCATGCCTTCGGCGAGAAGGCCCCGGACATGGTGGAGAATATGCCGATGGCCATCTATACCATTCCGGAGATATCCTATGTCGGCAAGACCGAAAAAGAGTTGCGCGCCGAAGGGGTGGATTATGTGGTCGGGCGAGGGCGATTTGCCGACAGCGCACGCGGCCAGATTATCGGCGAGGAAACCGGTCTGCTGAAACTCAATGTCGAGCGCACCACGCGTCGTATCCTCGGTGTGCACATCGTCGGCGAATCGGCCAGCGAGTTGATCCATATCGGTCAGCTGGTCATGAATCTCGGCGGTACGGCAACCGATCTGGTGCGCAACGTGTTTAATTATCCGACGCTGGCCGAGTGCTACAAGCTTGCCGCGCTGGATTGCCTGGATGTGCTGCATCGCGGCCAGGGAAGCCCTGATGCATCGGAGCTGATCGGCCCGCCCTAATTTGCCAGATAGGCCTCGGTCAGCGCGGCCTTCACCTCGGGGCGCTCATCCAGGTTATCGATACCGAGATGCCTGAGCGCGATGGGCCGCAGGGTGTCGTCGATCTTCTGCTGTTTCCAGGCGGCATGCAGGCCGTCGAAATCGATCCGGCCGTCCTCGGTGAAATCGGTGGCGATGCCGGTGGGGTTGGAGAATGCTGCCTGCTCCATCACCATGACATCGTATTCATAGGTATGCGAGCCGATGCCGCTTTGGGCTGCCAGTTCGTGGTAGATGAAGTGCATCGGTTCGCCGTGACGCAGGCACAGGTCGAGATCGATCACGGCCACCGCTTCGATTTCTTCCCCCTTGAAAGAGAATTCGATGCGGGCCAGAACGCTGTTCGGCATGGCTTCCTCCACGTTGTAACCTCCGGCATCGGGCTGCGAAGCGGGGCCGCTCCGGTCGGATATCCTAGTTGCGCCGGCGGGCCTGTCCATGTCTCGGATTGATGCCTGAAAGTCGCAATATCCCTGTTGTTTATTGGGGTTTTTCAGGGTCGGGCAGGCTTGACACCATTCAATCTGTGTTGATAGTTGCGCAACGGCTGTGATGGGTTCAGTGTCACACACGCCGTTTTCTGAGGGACAAAGTCAAACCAGCCGGAGGGGTCATGGGCGCAGAGTATCTCGCTACGCAATATGCACCGATATTGGTCTTTATCGTGATTGCTGTTGCCATGGGCGCTGCCCCGTTGGTTCTCACCCTGTTCGTTGCCAACCAGAAACCCAATGCCGAAAAGCTCTCCGCCTATGAGTGCGGATTCGAGGCCTTCGAGGATGCGCGCATGCAGTTCGACGTGCGTTTCTATCTGGTGGCCATCCTGTTCGTGATTTTCGATATTGAAACAGCCTTCATGTTCCCGTGGGCGGTGGTGCTCGATGCCATCGGTCTGTTCGGTCTGATCGAAATGCTGTTGTTCCTGTTTATCCTTGTGGTTGGCTTTATTTATGCCTGGAGGAAGGGGGCGCTGCAATGGGAATAGAAGGCGTTCTCAGCAAGGGTTACGTTACAACCACTGCTGACAAGGTGATTAACTGGGCGCGCACCGGCTCGCTGTGGCCGATGACCTTCGGTCTGGCCTGCTGTGCGGTGGAGATGATGCACGCGGGTGCGGCGCGTTACGATCTGGACCGTTTCGGTATCGTGTTTCGTCCGTCGCCGCGTCAGTCCGACGTGATGGTGGTGGCCGGTACGCTGTGTAACAAGATGGCTCCGGCACTGCGCAAGGTGTACGACCAGATGTCCG